>Ga0208410_1000514_pt1 | contig 22314 bp, 20 predicted proteins | sample ETN02SmetaG_3_FD_185787 | JGI IMG/M metagenome (GOLD analysis project Ga0208410, IMG submission 185787) | Marine microbial and viral communities from oxygen minimum zone, Eastern Pacific Ocean - ETNP2014F10-02SV257 (SPAdes) (version 2) | ecosystem: Environmental > Aquatic > Marine > Oceanic ... | reverse complement strand
CTAAGGGTGGATCCATGATGTTGCCAACTTCTTTGGCGGCGTATATCGAAGAGCACGGCGGAAAGGTTATGACGGACTCACCAATTCACCGGTTCTTACTTGATGGGGATGGGTCGTGTGTGGGTGTAAGCTTGGAAAATGGTGATGAGATTACCGCTTCCCGGGCTGTTGTCACTGGTCTTGGGATGAAAGTTTCTTTTCTAGACTGCATGGATCCAGAAGATTTACACCCTGAGTTCGTGAAGGCATGTAAGTCGTTCTCTTACGGTTCGGTGTCCATTGCCCGGGTTCATTATGCATTAAATGAATTACCTAATTACAATAATGGTGCGGATATGAACGCCTGTGCCTTCCATCGAATATTTGGATCTATGCATGACATTGATGTACAATACGGTGAGATCATGATGGGAAAAGCTCCGTCGAACCCATTTTTGTGGTCTGCTGGATGGACGAAATTAGATCCAGGTCGTGCACCAGATGGTAAGCATACTCTTATCTTGGATACCTTTGTGCCGTCGAGGTTGTCTGACGGTACAAACTGGGACGATTACATTGAAGAATATGTCGAAACTGTTTTGTTGAAAGTCTTGCGTCGACACACAAATAACATGGATGCGAACAATATTCTGGGAGCTTATTATGAGACTGGAGTGAGTCTTGAGGCTGCTAATCCAGCATTCGTTTCAGGCAATACTACGGGTGGCGAGAGGCTTCTTAGCCAGATGGGGTATATGCGCCCGTTGCCAGGTTTCAGTCAGTATAAATCACCGATTCCAAAACTCTATATTACGGGTCCCAGTTGTCATCCTGGGGGTGGCATAACGGCCATGGGAACCATAACCGCAAACGTGATGCTACGCGACTTCGGTATGCCGCATCGTGAATTCAATTAAGAGAACTAAGGGTAATAATAAAATGAGAAAACCGATTGAAAAATATACAGCTCTAGTTGTCCAGCCTCATGTTGAGGTGGCAATTGACCGTAGTGGCATAAAACGTAATCTGGAGCGAGCCCTCAATATGATCGACTTTGGTGTCGGTTATTACTGGGAGGTCCCTGTTCGGCTGGCTGTTTTTCCAGAGTATTTTCTCCAGGGTGTAACAACGCCCGGCAAAGGTGAACATGGATTAGATGACTTCATGAAGAAGGCAATCACCTTTGATGATGAAGAAATTCACGCCCTGATTGATAAGTGTCGAGAGTATGACATGTATATCGCGGGCGGGGGTTTGATAGAAAGAGTGCCAGAATTCCCTGACCGCTGGTTCAATACTGCCTTTATCCTTGGTCCAGAAGGCGTTGCATTACGCTATCACAAATACCATGTTCCCGCTTCCATCGGCTTAGGTACTAGTCCGCATGACATGTGGGAGGAATATTCTGCGCTCTTTGGTGGGGATATTAAAGATATCTTTCCCGTGATTGATACACCAATTGGCAAATTGGGTACAATGACTTGCCACGATGGCGCGACACCAGAAGTTAGTCGAGCACTTGGTTTCAATGGGGTCGAGGTTATCTGTCACCCAGTTGCGCTGCAAGAGGTTGAGGGGGTATCAAAGCCTTGGGAATTTTGGGAGTTCTCGCGCAGAACTAGAGCTCACGATAACATGTGCTATTTACTCGGTTCGAACTGGGGCACGGTTGATTATAAATACTATCCTAAAGCATTTTGTTCGGGGAATTCATTTGCCATTGATTACACGGGAATGATGTTGCGCCATGCTCCATACCCAGAAGAGCAGGTTTTGGCTGTTACCCTCGATATTGAGGCGCTACGCGAGCACCGAACCCGGATTAACCACAATATGTGGGTTGATGTTCGTACTGAAGCTTTTAAACAAATCTATGAACATCCGAATTATCCGCCAAATCTCTTTCCTTCAGGCAATCCACCCCGCAACCTCGCCCATAAGATGACCGGGGCTTACACATCTATGGACCGGATGTATGACAGAGGCCAATTTGTCATGCCTTTCGATAAAGATGGGATGAAGCATTCGGACCTCCTGAAATCTCGAATAAGTACAGCGCAGGATCGTGGCGCATTGAGAAAGGATTAAATAGTGCGTGTAAGTACTCCCATTGCAGATATGAAAATTACCGTTGAACGGATAACGGTCGAAGGTCGAACACTCGTAATGACTAATGGTTCTGAAGATTCAATGCCTACGAGGACAGTTATGACCCCAAGTGACGTACGATATATATTTGGATCGATGTTACGGCCATCTATTTTATGGTTTTTCGTCACTTGCTTGTTTCGTAGTGACACTGCCAAAACAAGTGAAACGGATACGTCTTCCGATCATCATCCAACACCGAATCCATGGTGAGGTAAATGTGAGCCAGACCCTCCAGAAAAAAATACAAAACACCCAATCGGGAGCTGACGTTTTAATTGCAGCTTTACAGGCAAATGGCATTAATTCGATGTTTGCACTGCCGGGTGGGCAATTGGATCATTTGTTTGATGCAGTTCAGCGCAAGAATGGAGAATTTACGCTTACGCGAACCCGACATGAACAAAGCGCTGCCTACATGGCCTTTGGTGCGGCGCGTTCGACCGGTCAACCTGCAGTTTTTTCCGTAGTACCTGGCCCGGGAATTATGAATGCCATGGGTGCGCTTGCAACAGCCTGGGCAGTTAATGCGCCAGTTATGAGTCTATGTGGTCAAATACCATCGGCAGGTATCGGTTTGGGGAGAAGGTATTTACATGAAATTCCTGACCAGCTTGCGACATTGAGGACGCTAGTAAAACATGCAGAGCGTATTCAGACCCCTGAGGATGGACCACAGATGGTGAATGATGCACTTGTTGCTATGCAAAGTGGTCGGCCTGGCCCAGTGCATTTAGAAATGTCACCGGATATAATGGAAGCAAGGGTTGTGAATGCATCCTGCGCTGCAGCACAACTAGAAGCTCCAGTTTGTGCGGATGGCGATTCCATCCAGAATGCAATCGATATTTTAGTTCGTTCAGAGCGGCCGCTCATTTATGTAGGAGGGGGTGCGACAGACGCGGCAGAAGAGGTGAATACATTGGCGAGGATGATTGAGGCGCCAGTTAGTGCGTTCCGTTCAGGACGAGGAATCGTGGATGACGATGATTATCATGCTCAAGTTTTTCCGGCTGGCAGACGGCTTTGGAAGGACGCAGACGTTGTTTTTGCCATCGGTACTAGGCTGCACGAGCCACAGCTTTATTGGGGGGTAGACAGTAACTTGAAAATCATCCGACTCGATATCGATCCAAAGGAATTTGGTCGCTATGGATCTCCTGCAGTTTCTCTTTGTGGTGATGCTCGTACTACGCTTCAAACTTTGCTAATTGGATTGAAGTCAGCCTTGCGGGCACCACGTGCTTCACGAGAGGAGGAATTGATCCGTCTAAAAACTGACCTTCGATCAGCAATTGCCCAGAATCTTGAGCCGCAGATGGGTTTCCTGAAAGCCATTCGAGATGTTCTTCCTCGGGACGGTATTTTTTGTGATGAAATTACTCAAGTTGGATTTACGTCTTGGTTCGGTCTTCCGATCCATCGGAAGCGAGGGCATATTAATTGTGGCTTTCAAGGTACACTTGGCTATGGTTTTGCAACTGCCCTTGGTGTAAAGGTGGCTAATCCGGAAACCCCCGTGGTTAGTATTTCTGGCGATGGTGGTTTTTTGTTTACTGCAACCGAACTGGCGACAGCAGTTGAGTATGGCATAAACCTTGTAACTATTGTCTTTAACGACAACCGACATGGCAATGTGTACCGCCAGCAAAAAGAGTGGTTTGATGGAAGATTTATTGCTTCTGACCTTCACAATCCCAATTTTGTAGATTTTGCACGTAGTTTCGGTGCTAGCGCAGAATACGTTGAAACACCGGATCAATTGCGTAGTGCTTTAGAGCGCGGGCTAAGCACGACTGGACCTACTATTATCGAAGCTAGGCAAGTACGAGATTTACCTACTCCTTGGCAATATATCATAGAACCGCCAGTACGTGGCCCTCATGCGGTAGATAGGCAAGGAGGATCTGCAAAATGACTACGATGATTGGAGTTAAAAATGCAATAACTGAGGCGCAACCATATAAACAGGGCCCTAATGATATTGAGGGTGTAGCTAATCCCATCAAGCTATCATCGAATGAGTTACCCTATCCTCCAAGCCCTAAGGCTATCAAGGCTTATCACAACGTTGAAAATGTACTTGGCAGATATCCAGATGGTGCTCAGTCTGAATTACGTAGTACTCTGGCTGAACTTCATGGTATCCCAAAAGCTAATATATTCGGGGGAAATGGTTCTGAAGAGGCCATCGGGCTCATAGTTCGCGCAGTATTAAAACCTGGAGATTCAATAATCGTTAGCGAAAATAGTTTTATCATGACCGAAATTTATGCCAATTCAGTCGGGGCGGATGTCATAAAATGCAAAGAAGTTGATCAACGCGTAGATGTTGACGCAATACTGGCTGCCGTTTGTAAGCGGACCAAAATTGTTTATTTGTGTTCACCAAATAATCCAACAGGCACCTATACATCTGCAGAAGAATTAATGCGCTTAAAAGAAGGGCTTCCAGATGGGGTGCTTTTTCTCATGGATATGGCTTATGCTGAATTTGCTGATGCATCTGACTATAGTGACGGACTTTCGCTTTTTAGCCCAGAGGGAAAGGTTGCTATCACAAGGACATTTTCAAAGGCGTATGGGCTTGCGAGCCTTAGGATCGGCTATGCCATCGCTCCAAGTGCTGTTGTTAAGGCTGTGTCTGGTATTAGAACACCATTCAATGCAAATTCAGCTGCTATGGCAGCAGCGACAGCCGCGGCGTTGGATCAGGAGTATCTACAGAATTCTGTTGCAAAAGTACGGGCTACGCGGGATGTATTCGTGTTGGGACTTCGAGAACTTGGTCTTGACGTAGTGCCCAGTCAGGCAAACTTTGTCCTTATTAAATTTGCTAGTGAAGGCACCCTCGCGTCTTCCCTTGACGCGTCTTTACAATCAATGGGAATCTTGGGCCGACCTTCCGTAGCAGGTGAAAAAAACGAATATAGAATTTCAATTGGCACAGATGAAGAGATGCGGAAAACCCTAAAGGTGATCCGTGGATGGCTGAAAGACCGGAGAGGAGACGGTCAACAGCTTTAACCAGATGCCCTATGACCTGACCGGAGGGTTATAGGACAGTTAATAACTCCGGTAAAATAATGGGAGATAATATGATGAAATTTAAAAAAATATTAACGGCTACTGCAATGGTATTATCCATGGCGATGCCATTACCAGCGTTTGCTGATACGGACGTGTCGCACAATTGGAATGCTGATAATGAAGCCGAGACAATGCGTATTTTTCGCGAGAAGTACGAATCTCTTGGTGGTGTATGGAAGGACACAGCCTTCCCTGACACCCAAGAAAGCATTACCTCGGCGAAAACACGTTTCATTGGTGGTAATCCGCCGATGGCAATTCAAAGTGCTTTAGGTGGTACATTACAAGACTTCGCCGAAGGTGGATTGCTACAGAATATGGATGCGGTTGCGAAAGCCAATAACTGGGCAGCTAATGTCTCTGACAGCATTGCAGCTGTTGGCCAATACGATGGTCACTGGGTAGCTGCACCGGTTTTTGTAGACGTCATTAACTGGATGTACACAAACAATGAAGTGCTAGCCGCGGCAGGGGTTGAGGCTCCAAATACATGGACTGAGTTCAAAGCTGCTTTGGCTGCGCTTAAGAGTGCGGGTTACACTGGGCTAGCTATTGGTGGTTCGGACTGGCAGGAAGCTATACTGTTTGATCATGTAATTCTAGGAGTTGGCGGTGCTGAGCTTTATGACGCTATGATGACTGGCGATAAGAGTGTTTTTGATAATGGTCAGGTACGGACTGCGTTAGAAGAAATCATGTCTCTTGCTGAGTATACAGATGACGGTAAAGCAGGACGTTCATGGAACGACACTAATACGCTTATGGTAACTGGTAAAGCAGGGTTCTTTTTCATGGGACCTTGGGCTGCTGGCGGATATGGCGATTTGGGTGACGAAGGTGGAAATTGGTCTTGTCGCTTGACTCCTTGGGCTAGCGCTTTAACTGTCGTGCCGGATGGTTTCCAGTTCATTGCAGTTAAGAGCGATGCTGATAAGGCGGCTCAGGCTCTTTTTGCGGCAGCGGTCATGGACCCTGCTACCCAGATCGCCGCTGCTCAGGCGAAAGGGACACTGCCGGCGACTAATCAGGCCTCAGCTTCCGACTTTTCCGGTTGTCCAGCCAAGGCGGTCGATGCAATGGCAGAATCTACTTCGGTCACACATTGGAATGGCCATGCTTCAGATGTAGGTTCAGCCATCAAAGATAGCATCACAGCACTTTGGAATGGCCAGATGGACATCGACGCAGCACTTGAAAAGATGCGCGCCGGTCTTTGAACATAATATTTGGTGCCGCGTTTAGTGCGCGGCACCATTAAAATTTAAGACTTTTGGTAACGCATGCTCAATTCACGAAATAAAGTCAAAGCTGCATTGGTTTTAATACCAACCGTGATAGTCGTATTTTATTTCATTTGGGGTTTTGCAGTATATACAGCATTCCTATCATTTACTAAATCACGGTTTCTTCCTAATCATGAGATAATAGGATTCGATAATTATATTTTGCTTTTTGCAAATGACCGCTGGTGGGTTGCATATTCTAATATGTTTATCTTTGGTGCCCTATACATTGGAGGATGTATTATTCTTGGAGCTCTTTTGGCAGTTCTTTTGGATCGATTGACTAAGGGCGAAACACTTTTTCGCACGATTTTTCTTTATCCAATGTCACTCTCGTTGGTAGTTACCGGGCTTGCTTGGCAGTGGATTTTGAATCCGACAAGCGGCATTCAGCAGATCGTGCGTACAGCTGGATGGGACGAATTTAATTTTAACTGGGTTGCGTCGTCAGATTTTGCTATTTACACCATTGTGTTTGCCGCTCTATGGAATGGAACTGGTCTAATCATGATTCTGTTTCTGGCCGGCATTAAATCTATCGATGACGAGATTTGGAAGGCAGCACGAATTGATCAGATTCCTGTTTGGAGAATATACTTCAACATTATCCTGCCACAACTTCGAACTGTATTGCTGACTGCTGTTATGCTTTTAGGTTTTCAAGTTGTCCGCAGTTTCGATGTTGTTGTTGCTCTAACTAATGGCGGGCCTGGTTATGCTTCGGATGTTCCGGCACGTTATGTTTTCGAATACTTTTTTCAGCGCAGTAAAATAGGACAGGGAGCGGCGGCCGCGGTTATGATGGTGATGACCATGATCTTAATCGTTCTGCCCTATCTTTACTACGAGATCAGGAGGAAAGAGATATGATCCGGCGGTACACTTATAAGACCGCCTTACTATATTCTGCTCTAGTTGTTTCGGCACTATTTTTTTTGGCGCCAATATACGTGATGTTGGTTGCCAGTTTCAAGCCTCTCAATGAAGTAAGAGAGACTTCAATCATCGCTTTTCCGCAGAATTGGACTATTGAACCTTGGTTGAAAGCATGGTCCAGCGCGTGTTCTAGTCTCGACTGTATGGGTATCAAACCATTTTTCCTTGCTACATTTGAGATCGCGATTCCAGCCATGATTTTAGCTATCTTTATTGGGGCGATGAACGGTTATGTTATGGCGAAGTGGCGGGCCAAATGGGCGGATGTTCTTTTTGGGCTTCTGTTAATTGGATCATTTGTGCCTCTTCAGCTCTTTCTAATCCCTCTAGCGGTAACTTTGCGTGAGCTGAACATTTATGGGACAACCACTGGTCTTATTTTGATCCATACGATCTATGGAATCCCATTGACTACGATGCTTTTTAGAAACTTCTATATTACATTGCCGAATGAATTGGTCCAGGCTGCAGTCATGGATGGGGCTGGGTTCTTTAAGATATTTTTTTCTGTGATCTTGCCTTTGTCTCCTGCAATCTTCATTGTTGCTGTGATTCTGGTATTTTCAGGCATCTACAACGATTTTCTCTTTGCTCTAACCTTCGGAGATACTTCCAAGCGCCCAATTATGGCGGCGGTTCAGAATATTGTTTCTTCGTCTTACGGTATTAAAGAGCATAATATGAACATCGCCGCCGTTGTGATCGCAGCACTGCCAACTTTGTTGCTTTTTCTTGTTGCGGGAAAGTTTTTCGTGCGTGGTCTGATGCAAGGTGCGGTAAAAGGATGAGAAAATGACCTTAAAGTTAAACAATATAGGAAAGAGCTTTGATAAAGTAGAGGTGCTTCGTAACATTTCTCTTGAGGTCGAAGAAGGAGATTTTCTTGTACTGCTAGGCGGCAGCGGTTGTGGAAAATCCACTCTATTAAACTGTATAGCTGGGCTAGAGGAAGTCTCTAGCGGGACTATTGAAATAAAAGGGCGCAATGTTACTATGGTCGATCCGGCGGACCGTAACGTAGCGATGGTATTTCAATCCTATGCCCTATATCCAACCATGAGTGTTTCAAGAAATATTAGCTTCGGCTTGGAGTGTAAAGGTGTTAGCAAAGTTGAAAGGTCTAAAGCTGTAAATCGCATCAGTAAGCTTTTGCAAATAGAGGAACTGCTTGATCGCAAGCCGAGCCAACTCTCAGGCGGTCAGAGACAACGTGTTGCAATAGGGCGAGCATTGGTTCGTGACCCAGACATCTTTCTTTTGGATGAGCCAATGTCAAATTTGGATGCCAATCTACGCAACCAGATGCGGTCTGAACTTCGGGAACTTCATGGTAAACTCAACCGCACTTTCATTCTGGTCACTCACGACCAGATTGAAGCGATGTCGATGGCTACGAAAGTCGCCGTCTTGGATCAGGGGTATGTTCAACAATTTGGTACGCCTTACGAGATTTATTATCGGCCTCAAAACAAGTTTGTTGCTGAGTTTATTGGCCTGAACAAAATGAATTTTCTGGAAGGAGAAATAAGGTTGACTAGTGAGGTGCCTTTCTTTTGCAAAGGTTCTCATAAGGTGCCATTAACTGGGTACGAATTTTCTGAAAATTATCCATCAGATAGCCGGCCAGTAATAATGGGAATTCGGCCAGAAAATATCTATCGCTCCAAAGATCGTCTTGAAGGAGATGTTTTTCTAGAGGTAAAATTACCTGTTTCAAGAAGTGAACTAACGGGTGGAGATGCTCAAGTTTGGTTCGATTTTGAGGGGCAAGAGATTGCTAGCCGCTTTCGTTCCTCGAGGACACCCGACATAGGTACTTTAACCACACTTTTTCTAGACGTGAGGCATGCTTCGCTATTCGATGCAAAGACTGGAGAAAGGTTGTGGAGGAAACCTGGCGCTGGTACGGACCTATTGACAAAATCACACTTCAAGAGATCAAACAAACAGGAGCTCAAGGAATCGTAAGCGCCCTTCACGAAATTCCTTATGGAGAGATTTGGGAACGGGGTGCTATTTCAGAGCGTCGGAGTATTATTCGTGCGTCTGGTTTTCATTGGGATGTCGTTGAAAGCCTTCCTATCCATGAAGACATTAAGCGTGGAACAGGAAACTTAGATTTGCTATTTGCAAATTATCGGCAATCACTTTCAAATTTGGCAGCTGAGGGCATTCAAACTATCTGTTACAACTTCATGCCATTATTGGACTGGACACGCACTGATCTAAAGTCGCCGGTAGCGACCGGGGGTTCTTGCCTTCGCTTTTCGGCAAAGCGGATGGCTGCTTTTGAAATTTTTATGGTGGGTCGGAAAGCTGCAGAGGAAGATTATTCTGATGAGGTCATACAAGAGGCCCGTACCTGGTATGAAAAGTCCTCAGAATTGGACCAGAAAGATTTATTAAACTCAATTATGTCAGGTATGCCCGGTGCTTTCGATCGTTACGATATAAAGGGGTTAAGGTGCGAATTAGAGACCTATCATGGAGTGAAAAAAGAGAATCTTCGTATGAATTATGAGAGATTTCTTAATGAAATAATGCCAACTGCTGAAGAATTGGGTTTACGAATGTGTGTACATCCCGATGACCCTCCGCGTAATCTTTTAGGCCTTCCGCGCATTGTATCTACTGGAGATGACATAGACTGGGTCATGAAAACTTACAATAGGTATGCCAATGGTTTGACACTTTGCTCGGGATCCTTAGGGGCAAATTCGAGAAATGAAGTTGTTGAGATCGCACGTAATAATGCTGGTCGTATTCATTTTGCCCATCTTCGAAACGTTCGAACAGAGTTGGATGGATCTTTTGAAGAAGCTGCACATCTCGAAGGAGACACTGATATGCGTGCCCTATGTCAGGTGCTCTTGGAAGAAGAAAAGGTCCGCCAGATCAATGGGCAGTCTGATTGGCAAATTCCTTTTAGACCTGATCATGGCCACGAACTTCTCTCTGATTCTGAGAGAAAAACCTTCCCCGGATATCCGCTTATCGGCCGGCTTAGAGGTTTGGCTGAAATTCGAGGTGTAATTTATGGCTTAAGATCATGAATATTATGCGGCATAAGAATATCGTTGACATAAAATTGGGGTCATTATGATCAACTTTAAGTCAGGCGAAATAATTGCAGTCGGCGAAGCGATGATTGAAATGGCTGTCACTGATCAAAACGTTTTTCGTAGAGGATTTGCTGGGGATACGTTTAACACTATCTGGTATATGGCTCAGATGCTTGGCAGTCAATTTGATGTTGGGTTTGTAACGAATGTTGGTGTTGATAGTATTTCAGACACATTCATAGAAGAAATTCGGAGCGATGGATTAAAAACAAATAGGGTGCAAAAAATTTCTGATCGCACCATGGGTCTTTATATGATTGAGCTCGATGGTTCAGAGAGATCTTTCCACTATTGGAGAGAGAATTCAGCTGCGCGATTACTTGCTGATGATGGCGAATGGCTGAGTAAAGCTATTTCAGATACTAGTTTAATACATTTTTCTGGGATAACACTTGCAATTCTAAGTAAGGAATCCCGGGAACGATTTTTTGATAGTCTTTATCTTGCCCGCAGTAATGGGGCGAGAATTTCGTTTGATCCCAATATCCGATCAAATCTCTGGTCTTCCCGACATGAACTCTGCGAAACCTTGCAACGCTTTTTAACTGTGACAGATATCGCTTTACCAAGTTTTGAGGATGAATCTATTCATTGGGGAGACAGTTCCCCTGAAGATACACTTAATCGATTTTCCCGTGAAGGCGTAACTGAAATTGCAGTCAAGAATGGTTCGGGAGCAGTTGTGGCCATGGCAGGTGGAAAAAAAATTATCAAACCTACACCGGCTGTTTTGGGCGTTTGTGATACCTCTGGAGCAGGTGATGCATTCAATGCTGGTTACTTGGCTTCCCGACTCTTAGGGTTTGGTCAGGAGCAGTCCATTGTCAGAGGGCAAAAATTAGGTGGAGAAGTGATCCGCCACTTCGGCGCACGACTCTCTAAGGAAATATTCTCTACTGGGCCCTTTAAATCATTTACTTGACGGTTCAATTCAGCTGAGTCAATCTTTCTTTTAAGAGTTTTATTCATACATTTGGATTTGTAAAAATGAGAAAGCCAAGCATAGTTTATCCGGACGCTGATGATGAAACCGTTCAAATATTTTCTAGTGATTTATCTGCGCGTCTTAACAAACTTGGCAGATTTGAGATTTTCGAAGGTGTTCCAGCTAGCGATGAAGAATTTGTAAGTAGGGTAGGGGAAGCTGAAGCTGTTATTTTGGGCTGGGCAATGCCCTCGGAGGTAATGTTAGCTTTAAAAAATCTGAAATTGATAGTTTTTACAGGTATAGGCGTGGCAAATTTTGTGGATTTAAATGTTGCTAAGAATCAGGGTATAACTGTTTGCAATACCCCTGGATATGCCGATCAAACGGTAGCTGAACATACCATAGCCTTGATGCTTTCTTCGGCTCGCAAAATCAATAAATTAGACAGCTCAATGAAAGGCGGGCATTGGAAGACAGATTGTTCCGGGTATGATCTTAATGGAAAAACACTTGGCTTGATTGGTTTAGGTGGTATTGGAGGCAGAGTTTCGGAATTGGCGAAAGCATTTGGCATGAAGGTCATCTGCTGGACTTCTAATCCAGATCCTTTACGAGCTAAGAAATTTGGACTTGAGTTTGCTACGCTAGAACAGGTTTTTCAGTCTAGTGACATTGTCTCGTTACACCTTGCACTTACTGACAAAACGCGTGGCCTGGTTAATGCGCACATACTATCTTGTCTTAGGAGAGGATGCTTGCTGATTAACACTGCTCGAGCTGAGTTAATAGATGAGGATGCACTGATGTTTGAGCTTAAAAGCCAACGCATCTTTGGTGCATTTGACGTTTTTCATGAAGAACCTCTTTCGAAAAACCATCCAATACGAAGACTTTCAAATGTTATTCTAACCCCTCATAATGGCTACAATACCCCCGATGCGAACTATGCCATTTGTGACTTGGCCACATCTGTGGTCGAATCTTACTATGCAGGCGAACCAATTAATGAGGTAAAAAACTAAATTGCTTTGGGTAAATTTTGGAGAAGTAAGAAGTGAAAACAACTCAAGAACGTTTGTACCAAGTTCGTATCAAAGTTTCTGAAAAAACTTCTCAGGCTCTTCGGGCTAAAGAAAATAATGCGGTAACAAAAAGTATTCTAAGTATTTCTCAAAAATTTGACGTTTCACCTGTTTGTACGTTCGATGCATTTTGTGAATACTGTAAGGAGGCCGAAGAGAATGGAATAGAAAATTATTCTCTTTATCACTGGACAAAGAGCATTATTTCCAACCTTGATAAGAGGGATAAGCATTTGAAATCTTTCGCATTTTACAAGGGTTTAGATCAGGTTTATAAAAAAGAAATTGCGGATGCCTTATATTTCGAACTAAAAGATTTATTAGAGGAGGGGTTAATCGAGGAGCTAAATTTAATAGATAACAATCCAAAAAATAACCCTCAACCTCCAGGGGTTAAGATGTAACGTAATTTCTAAAACTTACCCATAATTCTTAGCATAATTTTAAGTTTAAAAGGTAATTAAAGAGTTTTTAAAGTTTAGCCTTGGTGTGTGGGTGTCTAGTTTAAAAATCCTAGTATGACATTGCTTACATTTTGTCCAAGCTCTGCTTTAGCATACCCTCCCTCCATGACAAAGTGAGTAGGTGTGTTGACTGCTTTTATTTCCTTTCCAATATTTAAGAAGTCATTGCTAAGTAGGTTGAAGCCACCAACTGGATCTTCGGAAAATGTATCAACCCCTAAAGAAACAAGTAAAACTTCAGGGCCATATTTTTTAATTTGGGTTATAGCTAAACTGAGAGCCTCTTTCCAAGCCTCAAAATTAGTTCCTAACTTCATTGGAAAGTTTAGGTTATAGTTTTCTCCAAGATTGATACCAATTTCATCAGCATAGCCCAATAGGAAGGGATATTCATCCTCCGGCCTGCAGTGTAGGGAAGTAAAAAATACGTCCGACCTTTCATAAAAGATAGATTGTGTGCCATTACCGTGATGGTAATCAATATCCAAGATTGCCACACGACTTACTCCGTTATCTAGATAATACTGGGCGGAAATGGCAACGTTATTTAAATAACAATATCCTCCAGCTAAATCTTTAGAAGCATGATGCCCCGGAGGTCTGCAAAGAGAAAAAATTGAATCTTGCCCATTTCTTATGAATTCTGCACCTGTCAATGCAACATCCTTTGAAGAATTTATGGCTTTCCATGTACCCTCGACAAAGGGCACGCATACGTCAAATGTATAGCAGCTTAGCATTGAGTGTACCGACCTATTAGGAACTTGCTTCATGCTCCGCATTCCGAAAGTATATGCAGTTGCAAACCCCCCAGGTCCAAATTGTTCAACCCAAAGGGGGTAACATTCTTCAAGAAATTTAACAAAATTAGGATCATGTATTCTCAATACTTCTCTTAGACCAAAAGAATTTGGTGATTGAATGTCTCTTATATCATTTGCCCTTAAGGCATTTAAAATTATTTTAATTCGATCTGGGCTTTCTGACATGGGTATAAGTTCATCATAACGCATCTCTTTTGCGCCAGCGTGACCCACATGTTCCTCTGAAAAAATGACCTTCATTCCCTCTTTTCCTCGAATTATTTGTCGTGAGTATTTAGTAAATACTTTTTTAACTCTTCGCGATTGGAAGAAAAATCGTAAGAGATTTTATCTGATCTCTGATTTTTATCCCAGTTCGGATCGCCTAAGATAGGGGCATTTATTTCCTCAGGCAATGCTCGGCCCTTTATTAAATCTGCAGCTCTCTCAGCAACCATTAATGTGGGTGCATTTAAGTCACCTGCTGTTGCTTGAGGCATTATCGAACTATCCACTATAAATAATCCATCTAGACCCTTTGCTTTCATTGTTAACGGATCCACAATAGCAGAGTCGTCATCACCCATTCTGCAAGTGCCACAAGGATGATAAGCACTTTCAACTTTTTCTTTTATAAAAATGTCCATAAGATCATTTGTATTGCAGCTTTCTCCAGGGGCAATTTCTGAACCTATAAAGCTAGAAAATGCTGGCTGGTGAAATATTTCTCTGGTTAGAGTAATGCAAGCTCTCATATCGTCCCAATCTTGAGGGTCTGTCATATAATTAAAGCAAACTTTAGGTGGGTCAAAGGGATCTTGACTTCGAAGTTTAACCCATCCGCGGCTTTTAGAACGCTTAGTACCAACATGCACTTGGAATCCGTGAGTTCCTGCATCTGTTTGACCATCATAAGAAATAGCGATAGGCAAAAAGTGAAACTGAATATCTGGGTAAACTACACCAGCTCGACTTCTTATATGTCCTCCTGTTTCAAAATGATTTGTGGCTCCTAGACCTTTTTTAGATAGCAACCACTGTAATCCGATCAGATATTTATAAAAAGGATTTAGATATTGATATAAAGTTATTGGTTTAACGCATTCTTGTTGAATGTATAATTCAAGATGGTCCATAAGATTATTTCCCACCTCTTTTCTTTCCGCAATTATTTCAATACCATAATTTCTCAGCTCGTTAACGGGGCCGATTCCGGAAAGCTTTAATATTTTGGGCGACATTATGGATCCGGCACATAAAATAACTCCATCTCCTGCTTTTGCAGTTGTTTTTTTTCCGTATCTAGAAAACAATACACCCTTAGCTTTTTTATTTTGGAAGAGAATTTTTTCTACATTAGCTTGGGTAATTACGTTTATATTTCCACGCTTTAGAGCAGGGTATAGATAACTTTTTGCAGCACTTGCCCTAACACCATTTTTGACAGACATTTCCATAGGGCCCATGCCTTCATGTTGAAGGTCATTCATATTTTCACTGATAGCATATCCAGCTTCTTTGCTTGCCTGAACAAATGTATTGTAGAGAACGTTTTTAGCTTCTCCCTTTTTTACGTATAGAGGGCCATCATTTCCGCGAAACTCACCATCTTCCGATGAATGCTCAAGTTTCTTAAAATAGGGTAATACATTTCCCCAATGCCAACCTTTTGCTCCCTTTGCCGACCAAAGTTCATAATCCATTGGATTGCCCCGAACATAACACATCCCATTTATAGAAGAAGAGCCACCTAGTCCTTTTCCTCTTGGAAGGTTCATAATTCGATTATCTAACCCTGGTTCAGGTTCAGTTTTTAGGCCCCAGTTGAATCGTTCGGAATTCATAGGAATGGACAAGGCTGCAGGCATACTTACGGTAACTGATTTGTCATTCCCTCCAGCTTCCAAAATGAGAATTTTTTTGTCTTTATCTTCGCTTAAGCGATTAGCGATTACACAACCAGCAGACCCTGCTCCAATAATTATATAATCATAAGTTTCTTCCATTGATTTATTTTTACCAGAACCATTTATTGTCATTTTAGGAGACCTTTTCTAACCTATTATAACATAATACTTTAGCATTGGTTCTTCTTGCTTCCAATAGCCTTGGAAACCTTTTGGGAGCAAGAAAGCTTCTTCTTTGCAATAGGTGGCTTTAAAATTATCTGCTTCAATAGTTACAGAGCCCTCTATTATATACATAAATTCATCACAAGGGTATTCTTCATAAAATTCTGTATAGGGCGAAGATCTCCAAATTCCAGCTTGGACTGACGGAGAACTATTTTTGTAATAGATATGGTCTAAGCCAACAGCTTTACCTGAAATCAGTTTTGCGGTTTGTAAAGGCTTATTTTGTGCTGCTAACCAGCCATTTGGACCTTCTTTAGAGAATTTAATGGGTAATTTCATGTTCTGACCTCCTATGTATTTTATACCTTTTTATCTCAATTTTTATCCTTAAAGATTTGAAACATTTGTATTTTATTAGTGCATAAATTAAACTATAATAGAATCTATTAATTCAAATTGTATAATGAGGGTATTATAATGATAAGTGTGATTTTTGGGGTATTATTTACATTTGGGATGATATTTGGTGTTGGGGTAATAGCCGGTGATCCAATGGCTCTTATAGATTTAATTACACTTGGAGTTGTAATTGGCTTATCTTTAATAGGAACGATTTTCTCAAGCATGGCAAAGCCAAGGAGTGAATTATTTTCGAACTTTGGAAATTTTTCTGTCATTGCAGGTTGGATTGCTTTCCTCATGGGCGCTACTATAATCTCAGGTAGCATGGATTTAGGTGATTTAAAGAACCTTGGACCTGCTTTAGCTGTAGCTCTTTTGGCACCTTTATATGGATACACATTGAAATTCTGTTGCATGATAGGGGAAACATATTTTTCTTTGGATTCACCAGAAGAGGCGTCCGAACAAGAAAGTCCTAAAACACGTCAAGAAATAGAAGTTGGTAACGCAGGACTTGTGTTCCCAAGTCCTAATGGAACAAAATATTCTGTAGGAGTCGATGATTCTGGAAATATTAGGACACGGAGCATATAGGACTCAAAAACGAAAAATAATTTTAAATTCTAGTTTTCGTAGAATTTTAATTTATGAGTTTTAGACAGGGAAATAAATCATGTTTTCAGAAGGAACAGTCTGGGAAATCAAATCTCTTAAGATAGGTTTGTTAATATTTTCAGTTTTTTCGTTATACTTTCTTTTTGATAATTATTTTATTTCTAGTATAGACGGTGATATCGAAAAAGTTCTGAAATGGGGAGTTCCCCTAGTTTGGATAGTATTAGCAGCAATTGGCTATCAGTTTCTTACTCCAAGAAATTATCCATTAATCCTTTTTCTAACAATTTTCTGCGTTCATTTAGGATTTTTCTTTTTTATTTTGGGGGGTGAAATTCATCAATACTCTATGACTTCTGATGAGAGAATCGGGCAAGGGCGATGGATGGATGTTATTTTTAGGTTTGTGCCTGTAACGGCTGTTGCCGCTCTATTTTTCAGTCGATTGTGGGCCGTTGTCTTATGGTTACTTTTTACTGTTCTTCAGCCATTGAGAGATGTGTTGCTTACTCTAGAAAATACTAATGTCTATTTTGAAGATGACTGGAACATTTTAATTTCAGATGGATTTGCAATTAATGCTTGGATGCTAAGAGAGAACTTAACCATTATTGCCTTTGGTGTAGTTTTAACTATAGGGGTTTTCCTATCTAATAGAAATCTGATAAAATCTATGGTAAAATCTGATCGAGCAAATGCTATATTGGGCCGATATTTTTCCCCTGAGATTAAAGATGAGATAGAACAGTCAGACGGTGACTTGGCTAGTCAGAAGCCAAAGGATCTAGATGTTGCTATTTTATTTACGGATATCGTAGGGTTCACCAAATTATCTGAGAAAATGGACCCTAAAGATGTATTAGCTCTTCTGTCAGAGTATCAAGCGATAATGATTGAAGCGATATTTGAAAATAAAGGAACAGTAGATAAGTTTATTGGTGATGCCGTTATGGCAAATTTTGGCACACCAAGATCATCTGGCAACGATGCTCAAAACGCTTTTGACTGTGCCTTGTCCATGAACAAAAAACTGAAAGAATTGAATGCCTCAAGATCAGAGAAAGGACTTCTTCAAATTGATCATCGGATTGGTATTCATTATGGTCCCTGTGTTGTGGGAAATATGGGAAGTGAACAAAGGACCGAATTTGCAGTCATAGGGGACCCTGTGAACGTTGCGAGTAGAATTTGTGATGCATGTAAGGAGTTCGATACCAACTTCATTATAAGTAAAGATGTAGCTGAGAGGATTGGCGTTCAAGACAACTGGGAAAATATTAAAAACTTTGAGATTAGGGGTAGAAAGGAAAAGCTAGATCTAGTGAAAATATATTCATAGATATTTATAAATAATAGCCTGATTATCGGTCATGAGCCGGTTCGTCACCAATTTCAAGCATTTTATTGTAAAGTGTTTCTTTCATTTCCTTAGCGACAATTGCGTATGTTTTATCAGAAATAACATTGAATAATTCTAAGGGGTCATTTTCGCAGTCAAACAATTCCCATTCACGGTCTTCACCTCCATGATTTGTGCCTGGAAGATCAAATCCTTCATTATACCAATATATCAATTTATATTTTTGATTTCGCACACCATAATGTGCGTATGCGTTGTGATCAGGATCTTTATGCATCCAATATCGGTGATATGCTACTTCAGGCCAATCCTTAGAATTTTTCTTCAACAACAGAGGGCGGATACTTCTGCCCTGCATGTAAGTGGGTATTGGCAACTCAGCAAAATCTAGAAAAGTTGGTGCAAAATCTACGTTACAGCAAATATTATCACAAATTTGGTTAGGTTTAATTTTTTTAGGATACTTAACAAGAAAAGGCATTTGTAGTGACTCTTCATACATAAACCTTTTATCAAACCATCCGTGTTCTCCGAGAAAGAAACCCTGGTCAGATGTGTAGATAACAATTGTATTTTCGGTAAGGCTATTTTTATCAAGATAGTCCAGCAATGATCCTACACTTTCGTCTATGGAGGCGATTGTTCGTAAATATCTCTTGATATAACGTTGATATTTGAATTGGTGAAATTCCTCTATTGTATTAAAGGTAAATTTTTCTCCAGTATCTTTGTCTATTAGAAATAGATCACTTATATTGCTAGGATTTGGTATTTTCCTTTTGCTACTTTTCAGGCGACTTCTTTCACCTATTTCTGATCCTCCTTCTGGTTGCACTAACCCCAAATCATCATAAGTTATATCGTCTTTTATCCTCATTTTTGCTTCAGCTGCTGCTTTTGCACGATTCTTATAATCATCGTCAAATGTGCTTGGCACGGCGATGTCTTCTGTAAATAGGTTTCTGTTTTTGGGATGAGGTTCCCATTCACGATGAGGAGCTTTATGGTGGCACATTAAAAAGAAAGGCTTGTTCTTGTCAGTTTTGTCCAGCCAATTAATACACTGCTCAGTTATCAAGTCTGTAGTATAACCACGCAATTCATGCTCTACACCCATTTGGATCATATGTGGATCAAAATAATCGCCTTGGCCTGGTAAAATAGACCAATAATCAAACCCAGTTGGCTCATGTGCTTTTCCTTCCCCAAGATGCCATTTCCCAACAATTGCTGTTTGGTATCCACCGGTGCGTAAATGTTTGGCAACATTTGGAAGTCGATTATTAAGCGGAGTGTTTAAGGTTGTAACTCCATTCACATGATTATAGGTGCCCGTTAGAATTGCAGCGCGGCTTGGCGTGCATATAGAATTGGTGACATAACAGTGGTTAAAACGCATACCTTCAGTGGCGATACGGTCAATATTTGGAGTTTCATTTAATCCAGATCCATATGAGCTTATTGCTTTAGCAGCATGATCGTCTGCCATTATGAATAAAATATTTGGTCTCTTATTCATACTAAGCCTCTACAGTTAGGAAAATTTCATGGTAAGAACTTTGTATTAGAAACTCGGTAAAACTTAAAGACCATTTTCTGAATTTTGCCTGGTAAAATTTTCCATAGGATATGTTAGTGTAATAGTATTTCTTATTGATCTAAGGAACCTTTGCGCTGTGGCGGTTAACTATACGCTGTACCATAGGTGCGAAATGCCAGTAATCTGGGGTTTCCATATCTGGTCTCTTTCCCGCGTCATCCAAATATCTCACCGCGATAATTTTTTCGAGGTTTGGATTTTTCTCAAATTCCGCAACTTCTTCCGAGTTCATAGGGCCGCCTTGGAGGTTAAGTGAGTGAACAGATGCTTTAGAAAGTCTGCGGAAATATTCTGGTCGCGTAGCGCAGAGATAACGCTTTGCGGAAACGTGATAGCGCACACAATCGGTTATGACACTTGGAAAAAATCGCTCCAAAACTTCTGCACCTGCATCCTCATGGTGTCGATCTTCTGTATCATTCATGGTAAAGGTACCAAATTCACTGGTGAAGTGCCCAATGTCGTGTAACAAAGCGCCTACGATAATTTCCTCGGACTGCCCGTTTTGCTCAGCAATCGTTGCTCCTTGAAGCATATGTTGACCCATGTTTACCGGTTCACCGAGGTATTCTTCTCCGCCACGTCGATCAAAAATGGAGCCGATGAAACTTACGATGTTTTCAGGGGTTAATTTATCGATTTCAGGTTTCATTTTAACCGTCTCTTTTTTGATCTCGGCACATGGCTTCATAGGTTGATCGCAACCCATCCTTATCGGCATAGCACCCTTGAAGCCAGCGGGTCCCTTTACCTGAATAGCCTTTACGTGCATGTAGAATACGAGTGTTATCCACGACAAAAGCTTCACCAGCGTTCAGTCGAAATGTAACCTCCATCTCTTCATCGTCGATGATCTCGCCTAGACGACGGTAGGCTGCGTAATAGCTTGGCATCTTGTCAAATGGCACATCAGTGATTGCTGCAAGTGATCGATTGTTGAATCGAACAGCGATTAATTCACCGTCTGGTGCAAGTTCAATCATCGGTCGCCGTGAAGTCAGGCATACGTTCTTGTCTCCTGCATATTCAAAGCGCGCTGAATAATTGGATAATAGATTAAAATATTCTTCATTTTCTTCTCGTAGGCGTAGAGCGGCAGCAAATCCATCTACCACCATATTGTCACCCCCGGCAGCAGAACTTTCAAGACAATATAGCACCTGAATTGTTGGAACTGGATCGCGGTAAGGATTGTCCGTATGGGCTTGCAGACCCATGCTTGTAAAGGCCAAATTAGTTGGATTGATCTCGGTACGTACTTCGAAATGACGCCCATAATTTGTCTCGCGTACGTAGCCAAATAGATCAACAATTTGAAAAAGTGTTCCCGGCTTAACCGGCCCGTTAACGACTTTACCAAATCCATAACGGTTGACTAATGATAACCAGTTAAACAGTTCTGAGCGATCACATGTGAGTTCTTCAAAATCACCTATAGGAACAGTATTCATCAGCGTTGCGTCCCAAATATCAATATCCGGTGCAGTCCATCCTCGTGGTTTGGATGATGTTCGATCATAGGAATGCTTTTTAAGCCAAGATACATCATAATGCACCACCTTACCTTCAGGTGCAAAGCTGACACGCAATGTATTGCCCTTTAGACTGGCTTTTGTGATACATGTACCAACGGGAATATCCTTTATTGCAATCAATCGCTGTCCGCTTCCAGGTTCGCGTGTTTCTTGATCTCTGGCATTGTCGCGTAACCATATCGCATGAAAACGCTTACTGCCCGTTGCTTCTGTAAGGGTCAGGCACTCACCTGATGGATCGACGCTGACAGATGTCATAATTAACTCCCTTATAACAAATTTTTATGTAATGTATTTTTCATCCAAACTTAATGTTAAAAACTTTCCATTAAAAACTCCATTCATTTTTTGTTGCCAAGAGGACTAGTTTCATCTACTCAAGTGATATTTGAGGCTTGTCTGGCAAAAAATATGTTTTATTTTGTTATATGCTTTGGTCTGTCTTTATTTTTCAGTAAACTAGAGCCAGAAAAATAATAAAGGTGAAATAGTGAGTCAACGAACCTAAGGATTAAGCAGAATGTATTTAAAAAACTGTTGGTATGTTGCTGGGTGGAGCAAAGATTATGGGAGGGCCCTCAAAGCAGAAAAATATCTTGGAGAAAATATAGTTATATACAGAAAGCAAGATGGAAATCCCGCTGCTTTGGAAGATGCTTGTCCTCATCGAAAATTACCCCTTTCAAAAGGAACTTTGAACGAAGATAGCATTATTTGTGGCTATCATGGTTTGACTTTTAATGACAAGGGGCAGTGTTCAGACTCCCCCACACAGAGAGGAATGATGCCAAGGCGTGCGGTCGTTAAATCCTATCCAGTTGTTGATAAATACAAATTGCTTTGGATATGGATGGGAAATCCTGAGTTAGCAGATCCAGATACAATCTTTCCG
>Ga0208410_1000510_pt1 | contig 22384 bp, 14 predicted proteins | sample ETN02SmetaG_3_FD_185787 | JGI IMG/M metagenome (GOLD analysis project Ga0208410, IMG submission 185787) | Marine microbial and viral communities from oxygen minimum zone, Eastern Pacific Ocean - ETNP2014F10-02SV257 (SPAdes) (version 2) | ecosystem: Environmental > Aquatic > Marine > Oceanic ... | reverse complement strand
CCGCCGCGATGTTATTCGCGCGCGCGATCGATCCCGTCTCGCGCGAGGCGTTTTGATTCACCACCACCGTCGGCGCCTGCATGACGATGTGTGTGGCTCTCTCTCGAGCGAACGCGCGCGTCGTCTAAAAGGTCGTCGTCGTCGTCTGACGCGCGAGATCATCTCATTCATCTCATGCATGCATCTCAGACATCTCGCGCGTTGACTTTTTGGATCGAGACGACGGGTGGGACGTACTGATGGGGTGTGATTATAAAAAGAAAGAAAGAAAGAAGAACGAACGAACGAACGAACGAACGAACGAACGAACGATGGGTGTGCTAGCGATCGACGACGACGGTGGCGATCTCGCGAAGGGCGGCGAGGAGCGCGCGCGCGCGCGCGGTGGACGGCTTCTTCGAACCCGACTTGGCTCGAATCTTTGACGAGACAAAGGCGCGAGTCTCCGCCAAGACGCGTTCGTCCGTCTCGCCGAAGGCGAATATTTTCATCTCTTCGTCGACGAGGGCGTTGAAAGCGGTGAGTCGCTCGGCGCGATCGCGGGATTCGTTCTCGGCGTCGGCGAGCGCGCGCTTCAACTCTTGACGCGTAAAACTCCACGCGACGTCGTCGAGCGCCAAGGCTTGAAAAACCTCCTCTCTCGCGCACGAGGCGTCGTCATCGTCATCGACATCGAGTAACCGATCGCGCCAACTCAGCGCCAACGTCTCCACGCGAGGATCGATCGTTCCGCTCGAGCCGGTTTCGATCTCTCGCATTTGCGTCTCGAGCGTCGCCCGCTCGTCATCGCGTAAACTTCTCAACCGTTTCGCGAGCGCCCCTTCGTGTCGTTTCATCGCCCCATGTTTCCCCTTGATGTTCATTCCACCCAAGATGAGCGAACGCACGTCCTCGGGCACTCGCAGACGTTCAATCTGCGACCGAGGGTACCGCAAGAGCGTCTTCGCCGCGTCTCGCTTTTCTCGCGCTGTCGAATGAACACGAATGCGTGCGCCGTCAGTCCATCGATGGTTCGTCGTCTTCTCGCCTCGCGTCTCGCACCTCGACGTTTGAGCTCAGATTTATTCGTTCGTCCCATGTGCACGAGCGGATCGTCGTCGTACGCGTCGTCGTCGTCGCCATCGCGCGCTAATTCCGCCGCGCGTTCGCGACCGAGGTCGGCGGCGGCGCGCGCGTCGCGAGGGATTCTCGCGCGCGAGGGGGCGAAGAGACCGCCGTGGAACGCGGCGACGCGCGCGCGGGATCTCGCGCACGCGCTCGTCGAGGGTGTAGACGCGCATCCGCGCGCGAGGGCGCGGGTGAACAGGGACATGGCGACGAGGTGTGACGCGGGGACGGGACGGGACGCCGAGCGCGCGCGAGACGAATCGAACGGAGGAATCAAACGAACGAACGAACGAACGTGGTCTGCGTACACGGCTAGGGCTAGGGCTAGTGTAGAGAAAGATGGATGATTGTGGACGACTCGCACGCGTCGTCTCCGCTCGTCTCGTCAATCCTCGAGGGTGAGCGACGCGTACAAGTCGCAAAAAGCGTCGGCGTCGGCGCGAGGCGCGCCGGCGCCGACCAAGAGATCGAGGGTGAAGTCTCGGTCGTGTTCGGAGGAGGCGAAGAAGACGTCGGCGACCGTTTTGGCGACGTCGACGTCGGGGAAGAAGAGCTCGCCGAGACGTTCGCGAACCCATTGCGATTTGGTGGGCACGGAGTCGTCTCGGCAAGTCGAAGAAGACGCGTCTACGCTCGCGACGTCTTCGGGCGACGCGTCGTCGTCCATCTCCGCGCGACTCGCGGCGACGACGAGGGCTAATATTTCGTCCTCGGTCATCCCGGCGTAGAGGTCCCCGCACTCGACGTGCATCGATCTCGCGGACGACGCCGTCGACGCTTCGTAATCGAGTTTGGACAGACGCATCGCCTCGGCGAGTTCCTCCGCCTCTCTCGCCTCGACATCGCCCAAGGTCGCGCTTGGCGTCGGCCAGAGCGCGGCAGAATCAACGATGCGAGCGGGCGCTCGGCGCTCGCGTCTCGAGGGGACCGGTCGCGCCGCCGCGCCGTCGACGTTTCGATTCGGCGGCGGAGGAACGCGCACGCGCGCGTCGCCGAATGAAAATTTCCCGCTCGAGTCCGTGGTGAAACCGACGTCGAATCCCGCGCGTCGCCACGCGGGCGCGTCGTCGTCGTCGTCCGACGACGACGTGCCCGGCGAATCGTCGCGCTCGACGTCGAAGCGCGTCGTCGCCTTGCGCGCGCTCGCGTACGAACCGCCGGTTGGCCGCGCCGCCTTGGTGAGACGCGCGGGTCCTCGAGACGTTCGTGAGGTCACGACGCGCGACGACGACGGACGAGACGCCAAAGATGTGGATGCGACGTTCGTGTGCTTGCGCGCGGACATCGCCGGTGCGAATCCCCCCTCGTCACGCAAGTAGTCGGCGAACGGATCCGTCGACGCGGCGAGACGCGGCGCGGTCGTCGACGTCGAGGACCAGTTCGGCTGCGTCGAACTCTGTGCCTTGGCCGCCTTCTTCGCTGCCGCCGCCTCGCGTTGTCGTTCGAACCGTGACTGCCTGAAAGCGCTCGGTTCGGCGATCATGCCGAGCGCTCGAAGCGCGCTCTCCGCCGAGACGTCGGGAGACGAATCAGCGCCGCGCGCGGTGGCGCGTCTCTCCACGGATTCTTCCACGCCGGAGTCTTCAAACATCGCTCCCGCGATTTCCGCCTCGTGCTCGCGTTTTCGTCTCGCGAACATATCTGGTAACTCCACGGCGTGTCCTTCCCAATACGGCCACGTTTGCATCAACGACTTGTAACCGGCGAACGACGACGCGCTCGTCTTGGGTTCGCCCGCCACCACCACCGTCGCACCGCCGCGCGACGCCGTCGCGGCTCGTCGCGTCGCATCGTGTCTCGGTTTCACTCTCGGCGTTTCCCGTCGCGTCTGCCCCTCTGCGTCTACCGTTCTCGCCGCGTCGGCTTTTTCTTTACGCTTCGCCGCCGACGTCCCCTCGCCGGTGACTCCGCGCAGCGCCTTCGCGGCCGAGAGCGTTCGATGCAAACGAGCGACGTCGCTCGTGGCGAGTTCCACGGTGTTCCTAGACGACACGTGTCCGCCGCATCCGAGCTTCTTCTTCACGTGCGACACGAGGGCGTCCAAATCGCCCGCACAGTTGTCGAGAACAGTCACTTTTTTGCCAAACTTTCGCGTCTCAACGCGCGCGGGGAAGGCGCCCTTCTTCGTGCCGTTGACGACGAAGGATGCATCGGTCTGGTTCATCGTTCGCGCGCGTCCCGACGGGCGGGCATGTCGGACGGCGCGCGACGGACTGCGGGATGACAAAGGCGACGCGCGTTGCGGCGTGCAATTAATCTTACAAAAGAAATGGTCGTCAGCGCGCGCGCGCGATGTCTCGAAGCTCGGCGACTTGGTCGGGGGCGATCCAAGTCGTCTTACTCGCGTCGGCTATGCCTTTACTGCGTTTCTTGAGCTCCGCGCACAGGGGATGTTCGGCGGCGGGACGATATCGCTCGGCGTCCTTGCCCGCGGCGAGCGCGTGCTTGGCGGGGACGAGGGATTGCCACCAAAAGTCGCTCAAACACGAGTACATGATGGACCAATACTCGTGGTCGCGCTCGATGCGGTAGATGGCGACGCCACCGTTCACCGTGTAGCTCACCAAATCGCACCACGGACGGTTGAAGATTGCCATCAAACCTTGCACTTGCGGTATGTAATACCACGGAACTTTTGCGTACGGCTGCGCCGTGAGCGGACTCCCTTTGTTGAAGGGACATTTAATCTCTAAAACACCGCCCAGCTCGCCGTCGATGTCGGCGGCGTTCGTGCCGATCAATCCATCGGGAGACGCCCCGATCCAAAGTTCCGCGTCGTCCGAGGAGAGCAAATGAAACAACAAATGCGAAACTTTTCGCCCCGCGAAAGCTTCGTACACGGCGACGGCTTCGTCTTCTTTCGACGACCCCCACTCCGTGGCGTCGTTGCCCGAGAAGCCCTCGCGCAGACCGAGCTTCTCCTCCCAGAGCTCGTTCCGTCCTTCTCGCCAAAAGCCGATGGCGTTGCCGAACGCGCTCGCCGTCAACCGAGACGCGCGCAGCTGAAACCACGCGCCGCTTCCTTGTTGCTCCTCGGACTGCGTGTTCGAGTCGTTATTACGCATGACGGTCTCGATCTCCAATCGCCGCGCGCGTCCCTCCTCGAGCGCGCGCTTCCACGCGTCGCCTTCGATGAGACTCTGTTTGCCAGACTTTTCGCGTCTCGGCTCTGCCGTCGCCTCCGGTTCGCGCACGACGAGCGTGCCGTCCAACACGTCGCGCGCCGTGTTCACGATCATCACTCGATCGCTCAGACTCAACTCATCGTATCGCTCGAACGCCGATCGACATCGTTCGTTCCAAAACGTCGCGCGCGAGTCATCCGCCGGGGACAATTCCTCCCCCATGCGCGTCAACTCCTCCCGCGCAAACTCCGAGAACAGGCTCGATTTGCCTCGCACGTCCACGCATCCGTTATCGAGTTCAAATTTCAGCGCCGCGAGCGCGCGCTCGATGCGCGGAGACGCCGCGCGCGTCGCGTCCGACACCGGTTCGTTTGAAAAGTGTGCAAAGGCGCGCGCGTTCGGATTACGCCGCGCCCATCGACCGCGCGAGGCGACCGCGCGCGCGGATCGACGAGCGATGCGTGCAAACATCGACGTCGAACACACCGCGGTCGTCGCCGTCACTCCCGCGCGCATCTGCGCGTCCGAGCGGACGAAGAGTGAGGTGGGTGTGGGGGTGGACACGAAGACCAGATTGTGTCGCGGGCGAAGACGGCGTCGACTCGGCGGAGGGCGAGACGAAGGGTGGACGAGCGAACGAGCGCACAAGCGCGTGATCGAGTGGGAATGCGTCGTTTGTATTACGTCTGGAATGGATTGATGCGCTATTTACTTTTTCATCCACGTGTGCGGGACCGCCTTTTCGCCGTCGAGATGGACCCAGACGAACGCGTCGGCGTCCTTGGCGTCGGCGTCGCCGCCGCGATCCAATTGAATTTTGTACCGCCCCTTCGCGACGTCGTAATCCACAACGGTGCCCGATACTTTTTGTACCTTTTTCTTCGACTTTTTCGTCGCCCTGATGGGTACCTGTGCGCGAAGCTTGCGGTGCAAGTGCTTGACGTGCTTCTTGGCCGCGTCGAGCGTTCCGCGACACTTGGGATGGCCGCACATGCACGCGAACGACGTCGCACTTTCGTCGCCGAAGTGCGCAAAATTGTAGTCGTACGTCAACTCGGTACCGCTCGGGATGTCCTCCGTGGCGAAGATCCCGACGCGCGTCTCGTTGGTGGACGCGTCGACCCACCGCTGCGTCTCGCAATTCGGATGGCAGCTGCTATTGATGAAACGAGCGATGGACCCCTTGAATTTGGCGTCGATGACGTAGTTTGCGGAAATCTCCATCATGTAAAAGTTTTCTTCGCCCGATTGCTTGTCGTGCCACAAACGCGCCGCGCACTCGGGCTCGTCGAGAATCTCCCCCGCGTACTCGACGATGAAGGAGCCAGCGCGCACTGGTTCCTGGACGAATAATCCCCACCCTCTGTTCTCCGTGCGAATGATCTTCGTCTTTGGCTCTTGTAACTGACTGAGCGGTCTGTTACTGCACGTGTCCCCGCACGGACACGTTCGACTATCGCAACTAAATCGTAATTTCCTATTCAAACACTCCTGTCCGCACCCGGTTCGCGTCGTCGCCTCCCCGTCGACGCGCGGCGGCGGTCTGCACTCGCACACCATGCTCTCTGATTTGTGAAGCTTTGTCGGCGGTGGCACGCTGACGAATAAACTTCGACGAATGCGTTCGTACGGCGGCGGTTTGCCCATCGAGAGCACGCTCAGCGGTGGCGCGTACTCGACGCGCTTCTCCCCTCGCGCGAACGCGCGCGCTAAAACGGGAAACTTGAAACCTCCCGTCTCGTCCACGATTTCATCCGCCGCCGACGCGTCCTTCTCTCCGTCGTTATCGCTCACACGTTGTCTCTTGCGCTTCGCCTTACCCCCCGCGCGTTGTTTCGTCGTCTTGTCGTCGTCCTCGTCCTCGTCTCGGCGAGGCGCGAGCTGACTCCACCACGTCACCCCGCGCGCGTTTTCGCTCGACAAATCACCAGTCTCCAGGTACGCTCGCGCGTTCGACACCGCATCCGCTCGTTTCTTAACCTTATGTGCATCGTATCGCATCCGTAATCCCTCCTCCCACGTCACCACCGTCGTGTTCGAGAGTTCGAATCCGTACGCGCCCGCGTAGTTGAAGAATTGAAACGCGCGTCGCTCCCCGCCCGGGTGTCGCGCGAAGAATTTCGCCGCCGGTTCCCCCAACCGCTCGATCGCCGCCGTCACGTCACCGACGATCTCCGCCGGCCACATCGGTTGTCTCCCACACTGCGCGTTCGTTCGTTCGTTCGTTCACACGGTCAATCAGTCGTTCGCTCGGCGCGCATTTCAAACACGTCTGTCGCCATGACGAATGGATGGATGACGAATGACGACGAATGACGACGACGACGACGACGATGCGCGTCGTCGCGCGCCCGTCCCACGCACCTTGACCCACACCACCCGTCTCGCGCGTTCCTCCGTCGACCCCGATCCTCCTCCGTCGACGCTCGTCCCTCGAACCGTCCCCATCGCGTCGCTCGGGTCGCGTCGGGTCGGTCGGGTCGGGTCGGTCGCTCGGTCCGTCGTCGCGCACTGTCGCGACCGACCGAGGAAACGACCGAGGACGCGAGCGTCGGCGCGCGCGGGTCGAGGGTGCACCGTAAACCCTACATCCTTACGTACTCGTGGAGAATGGGTGAGAGAGTACATAGTGTGATGCTGAGAATTTCTATGAGCGCTATCTATCTATGAGTTCGATGATTTGATTTCTAGTTGTACGCTACTTTCTTCCACCGTCGGTCGCCGAGGCGCGTCGATGGTGGACGACGCATCGCCGCGTCGCGATTATATTTTTCTATCATCCCTTCGCGTCGGCGCACGCGAACAGAGTCAAGGCGTCGGCGGTGAAAATCTCGTGTCCGCGCCCGTCCAGAAACTGAAACGCGAGGCGACACATCGTCTCGCGAACGACATTCGGCAACGCAGTGTCCGTGACCAACGCCAAGTTCGATAATAGCGTTGATATGCCTGCATCCGTGACGTTGTTATCGTGCCGTTCACGATACGCTTCGTCTGTTAAATCATCCTGCATGACGAACGCTTCGTGCACGTAACGCAGTCGCCGAACCATGTTTGCGTGCTCACCCTTCGCAAACTCATCTCTCAAGGTTTTCGGTAAATCTCTAAGTGGCTCGCGATCATCACGGATTAACACAGAAAACTTGGAGTAATCGAGTACGCCTTCGTACGGATACGACATCTGCACCGCCGTGAGTAAAGGAACGCATCCGCGTACGATGCTATCCGCAAGACGCATATCAAATCCGTGTCCACCGGCTACGAGGCAGTACTTTGCCGTTTTCATCACGTCTCGAGAGTACCCTTCCGATCCCTGCGAGGGTCTATTTATATGGAAATCGGATGCGTTCGCAAATTTATCGACGACGTATTTCCGCACGGCTTGACTGTACTCATTCATGCAGCTCAACGCATTGTCGAGTAACGCGTCCCCCAAGCACTTTGGGTTGTTCTTCGGGCGCGTCGAACCGCTAAAAAATAATAGCGGTCCATCAGTTTTCGTCGACGGATCGAAGTCCTTTTCATGGAAACGATATAAATTTGCATGACGATGCGCTGGAACGACAATGTCGCGCCCAGGTCGAGAACACTTGGCCGATATCCTTGGGTCTTGACCCGATTCAAAATTCTGCCAACCGAAGCTGTGAATGACGACTGATCTATTAGGCAGCAAATCTCTCGCGCCGACGACAGAGCAATATCCCCGATCTTGCATGGAGAAGAACACGTACCACGGATCGTTAAGATCGTCATTATTCGGGAGCTGCCGAACGACGAAAGATAGAAAGTTGAGCGCGTACCCGACGTTGCCGACGACTGAGACGGGAAAGAACGGAATCATTCGATGCGTCGCGTGAAAAGGCGTGAGAAGAGTACCTTTCCATTTTTCCTGCAGGATAGTCTCGGCGATATGCCTGGTGGTCGCATAATTGCCGCCCTGCACTCGCTCTGTAGTGTGATTCGCCCCGTGCTCGTCAATTTTCTCTGCGTGGACGTCTACGTGGTAGGCTTCGGTGAACAACGGGACGCGTGCGTGCGAAGTGAGTTCGTCGTAATACTCGACGCGCAACTCCCGCTTACCAGTCGACTTCTTGCTAGAGTTTCGTGCCGCCTGTTTCAAATCAGCCTCAGAGAATTGACACAGTAATCCGAAACGGCCGCCATCGCACGAACACACGCGATCGACGCACTCGCCTTTTCCAAAACAGCCGTGCGTACAGACATTTCTCGCATGTCCGAAGTCTGGTGTCATCTCCCCGATAACGTCGGCTTTCTCCCACGTGGTCCAATCCAGCGATTCGCCGCGCTCATCTTTACAAATCGTGTTGTGTTTTCTCGCTCGTTCGCGCTTCATGCGACTCCACTCGCCGTCGCTCGGCTGGAGCTCATCTCTCAAAACGTTTTCGCACTCCTTCACGCACGCACACGTTTGATACGGAATGAACGTCCCAAACGTGCTGTATGCGTACATGCAACTCCCCAACTCTGTCCGGTTACAAGACGGAATTAAGTCTTGTTCACACCTGGACCCACCAAAGCCGTGCCGACAGACGCACTCGCGCTTCGATGCTGAACGATACCCGTGTACGCATTCATCACCCGCCCGGCGCGTCGACGCCGCGATCGCGTTCGATCGCTCGCGTTCTCCCGTCGTCGTCGTCATCGTCGTCGTCGTCGTCGTCGTCGTCGTCGTCGCTCGCTCGCGTTCAAACGTCGTCGTCGCTCGCTCCCGCTCTCCCATCGTCGTCGTCGTCGTCGCTCGCTCGCGTTCACCCGTCGTCGTCGTCGTCGTCGCTCGCTCGCGTTCTCCCATCGTCGTCGTCGTCGTCGCTCGCTCGTGTCGTCGCAGCGCGCGAGGTAAGCTCGCCGGTCCGCTCGCGCTCGTCGGTCCGCGCGCGATCGACGCCGTCTCGAGCACGACGACGACGACGAGCGCGGTGACGAAGGCGAAGGCGGTGAGGATCACTCTCGGTCCTCGCTCTGTCTCCGTCTTCGTCGTCATCGCGGAGGCAGGAGACGAGCGACGCACGACGGAATCTCCAGAGCGTCGGGTGGACGACCCGCGGCCTCGTCGACGCGTCCGCGTCGACGCCAGCCACCAATCTCACAGAGTCACGCCGGTCGCGCGCGCCATTGTCAGGCTGACATTTGCCATTGACGTCTCCGGTCGGCGACGCACACCGACACGACGACCGCCCTACACCCTAAACCCTAAACCCCACCCCCGCACCCTCGGCGCGCGTCGCGAGGACCGAGGACGGGGCGCGCGACGACGAAGCTCGGCGCGCGCGATGTCGACGACGACGACGACGACGCGAGGCGCGCGAGCGCTGGCGAATTTATTCGCGCGATGCGCCGCGCAGGCGTCGTCGGCGTGCGTCGCGGGACCGACGACGACGACGGCGGGGGCGGTCGCGCGAGGCGGGGCGATCGCGAGCGCGCGCGCGTTCGATCGACGAGGTGCGAGACGAGACGCGACGCGACGCGACGCGACGGCGACGACGGGCGGGGTTGGTGAGGGAGGCGAATTTACATGACGCGCCGTTCGCGCCGTTCGCGCCGTTCGAACGCGTCGTTCGTCGCGAGGGACGACGACGACGGTCGACCGGTCGAACGAACGATCGATCGATGGGATGGTATGGGATGGGGTCCGCCTGGGTCACGAACGGTGGAAATACCACTGGAGACCTCACCCGAGGGGCGACGACGGACGACGGAGAGGGCGGGCTCGACGACTCGAATGAATGAACGATGACGATCCGAGAAGTGACGATGACTGACGAATGATTGTTTTCCACCGACTCGCAGAATACTCGACGACGGCGGTGAACAGCGGCGCCGTCACGCGGGCGCTCAAGACGCCGGCTCACTCCATCGAGTACGACGTGTCCAACCATACGGTGGCCAAGGCTGGTGATCCGGATAAGCGCGCGTTCACGTATTTCGTCATGACCGGTGGTCGCATGATTTACGCCAGCGCCCTGCGATTGGCCGTCTTGAAGTTTTTGATGTCCATGAGCGCCTCGGCGGATGTCTTGGCCTTGGCGTCCCTCGAGGTTGACTTGTCCAAGGTGGAGTCGGGCTCGACGGTGACGGTGAAATGGCGCGGAAAGCCCGTGTTCATTCGTCGACGCACGCCCGCGGAAGTCGCCAAGGAGGCTGCGGTGGATGTCGCCTCTCTTCGCGACCCGCAGGCGGATTCTGAACGCGCCCAAAATCCCGAGTGGCTCGTCGCCGTCGGCGTGTGCACGCACTTGGGGTGCGTCCCCATCGCCAACGCAGGGGATTACAACGGATGGTTCTGCCCGTGCCACGGGTCGCACTACGACGCGTCCGGACGCATCCGTAAGGGTCCGGCGCCCGAAAACTTGGAAATCCCCGAGTACAAGTTTTTGGAGGGTGACAAGATGCTCATCGGCTAGATGCGCGTCGTCGAATCATCAGTCATCCATCGTTTCCTCCTAGCCTCCTCTATAGTCGCTCACACCACACGTTGTTTTAAAATCAATCACAAACATACACGTACGCACGCACGCACGCACTGCTACTCGTACTATTCTCGGCTACACACTCCTCTACGTCGCCGCGCGTCTCGTCCTCGCCGGCGTCCCCGACGCTCTTCCCGAGGCTCTCTCCTTCTTCTTCTTCTGCGCCTTCTTCCCGTCCCCGCTCTTCCCCTCCTCCTCCCTCGCCTCTCCTCCGACCCGCGTCGACGATCGCCACGTCACGGGATTCCTCGCGTACACGTTCCACGGCGGCACGCTCACGACGCACGCCACCGCGACGCTCCACGCGAACGCGCGCATCGTCTCTCCGAAATCACCACCCGCGAGCCATCCTCGCGCGTACGCGACGACGGCACCGATCGCGAGCGTCACCTTCGCCGCGCGTTCCGACGCGCGCTGGCCCTGAAAATCCATCGATCGCATCGCGTCGGGTGCGACGGCGCGCGCGTCGCGAGATGAGATGCGACGACCGGATGCATTCGAGGTGAATGAATGAATGAATGTCCCGAATGAATGCATGCATGACGTGAAAGAATGCATGCATGAATGACTCATTCATTCATTCATTCATTCATTCTTTCATGCACTCGTCGCGTCAGAGACGGACGCGACGCGCGTTGGACCGGACGCGGAGGGGCGACCCGTCGATCGCGAGACGGACGTCGCGTTCGTCGTGTTCGTCGTGTTCGTCGTCGTGAACGATTGTCGGGAGATTGATTTCACTTTTGATTTCGATTGCATCGACGTCGACATGTCGAGGGCGGCGCGCGCGGTGCGTCGAGAGTGCGCGCGCGCGTGTCGCTCGAGCGTCGCGCGGGAATTGTCGTCGTCGTCGTCGATGACGTCGGTGACGGCGACGGCGAGGGTGCGAGCGCTCGCGAGGTGGATGACGAGAGGGGGCGAGGGACGCGGAGGGCGGGCGGCTCGCGCGTTTTCTTCTCGGGCGCTCTTGGATGAATTAGGGACGACGTCCGCGGGGAGAATCGGGGAGAAGAGAGTGAAGAACGCGTTCGTGTCGTCCAGAGCGAGCGAATCGTCGGGCGGGGACGATGGATCGATGATTTTCGGCGGAGACGGGTCGTCGTCGTCGTCGACGGCGAGCGGAGGCATCATGGTGAGCGCGTCCCATCCCAGTTCGCATCCGCAGGTGTTGGCGGTACCGCTTCCGAGACGACCGCTCATGCCCGGAATCATCATGCCCGTCAAAGTGACGGACGAAAAGCTCATCGCCGAGCTCGAGGACATGCGAAACAGGGGGCAGGCGTACGTGGGCGCGTTTTTACAGAGAACCGCCGACGACGCCGAGCGCGACGGCGGCGGTGATGATGATGACGACGAAGACGTGTTCGAAAAGGCGCGACGAACGACCACGACCGTGGGCGTGGACGGAGAGGTGGTCGAGGACGACGACGGGCTCGATGCGGATCCGGCGGATCGCTTGCACGACGTCGGCACGTTTGCGCAAGTACACAACATCGTTCGCATTCCCAACGACTCGACGACGGGCGAAGAGGCGGCCACGCTCTTGCTTCTCGGTCACCGTCGACTTCGTAAGCTCGGAACGATGAAACGCGACCCCACCGTGGTCAAGGTGGAGCATCTCAAGGATGAGAAGTTTGATCCAAACGATGACATCATCAAGGCGACGACAAACGAGGTGGTGGCCACCATTAAAGATTTGCTCAAGACGAATCCGTTGCACAAGGAGACGCTTCAGTATTTCGCGCAAAACTTTAACGATTTTCAAGATCCCCCGAAACTCGCCGATCTCGGGGCGTCCATGTGCAGCGCCGACGATGCTCAACTTCAACGAGTGTTGGAGCTGTTGTCGGTGAAGGATCGTCTCGACGCCACGCTCGAGCTGTTGAAGAAGGAGGTGGAGATCGGCAAGCTTCAGGCGGACATCGGCAAAAAGGTGGAGGATAAAATTTCCGGCGATCAAAGGCGTTACTTCCTCATGGAGCAATTGAAATCGATCAAGAAGGAGCTGGGCATGGAGCGAGACGACAAGACGGCGCTCATCGAAAAATTCACCAAGCGCTTTGAACCCAAGCGTTCGAGCGCGACCGCGGACACGGCCAAGGTGATCGACGAAGAGCTCCAAAAGCTGAGCGGACTCGAGCCGTCGTCGAGCGAATTCAACGTGACGCGAAACTACCTCGAGTGGTTGACGTCTCTTCCGTGGGGCGTCGTCGGCGATGAGAAGTTGGACATTTCGCACGCCCAAGAGGTGCTCAACGCCGAGCACTACGGACTTGAGGACGTCAAGGATCGAATCTTGGAGTTTATCGCCGTCGGACAACTTCTCGGGACGACACAGGGTAAGATCATCACCATGGTCGGTCCGCCCGGGGTGGGCAAGACGTCCATCGGCCAATCCATCGCCAAGGCGCTCGGACGTAAATTTTATCGCTTTTCGGTGGGTGGCATGAGCGACGTCGCCGAAATCAAGGGCCATCGACGCACGTACGTCGGCGCGATGCCGGGCAAGCTGATTCAGTGCTTGAAATCCACCGGCGTGTGCAACCCCGTCGTTTTGATCGACGAGATCGACAAGCTCGGTCGCGGGTATCAGGGCGATCCGGCGAGCGCGTTGCTCGAGTTGCTCGATCCCGAGCAAAACTCGACGTTTTTGGACCACTACTTGGACGTCCCCGTCGATTTGAGCAAAGTCCTGTTCGTGTGCACCGCCAACGTTCTCGACACCATTCCGGGGCCTCTCCTCGACCGCATGGAGGTGGTTCGATTGTCCGGTTACATCACAGACGAAAAGGTGCAGATCGCCCGCACGTACCTGGAGAAACAAGCGCGCGAGAAGAGCGGCTTGGCCGACTTTGCCGCAAGCATCACCGACGAGGCGATGTCAAAACTCATCGGTGACTATTGTCGCGAGGCTGGCGTGCGAAACTTGCAGAAACATCTCGAAAAGATTTACCGCAAAGTCGCGCTCAAGGTGGCTCGCGCGAAGAGCGCCGGCGACGCGCTCGAATCGATCGTCGTCGGCGTCGACGATTTGGTCGAGTACGTCGGTCAGCCGCCGTTCGCGACGGATCGCATTTACGACGTCACTCCTCCGGGCGTCGTCACCGGCTTGGCGTGGACGGCCATGGGTGGAAGTACGCTCTACGTAGAGTGCACGGCGATCGATTCCGGCGAAGGAAAGGGCGCGCTCAAAACGACGGGTCAACTCGGCGACGTGATGAAGGAGTCGAGCGCCATCGCGCACACGTTTACTCGAAGTTTCCTCGAAACCAAGGATCCCGGTAACGAGTACCTCGCCAACACGTCTCTGCACGTGCACGTGCCCGCGGGCGCGACGCCAAAAGACGGACCCTCGGCGGGCATCACCATCACGACGAGTCTGCTCTCGCTCGCCATGGGCAAGCCTGTCAAACCGAACTTGGCCATGACGGGCGAGTTGACGCTCACGGGACGCGTCTTACCGATCGGAGGCGTCAAGGAGAAAACCATCGCCGCTCGACGAAGCGGCGTGAAGACGATCATTTTCCCGAGTGGAAACAAGAAGGATTACGACGAGTTATCGGAGGATATTCGGGAAGGTTTAGAGGCGCACTTTGTGTCGACGTACGAGGAGGTATATCATCAAGCGCTCGATTGGGAGTCGTCGTGACTCGACGCGAGGACTCTTCCTCTTTCGCGCGCGACATTGCATTAAATTAGCTCGTCAGGCTAGCTCTAGCGCCTGCGACTGTAGCCATTCGTAACAAAGACGTGCACATCGCCACACTCATGTTGTCATCACACACGCTACGTGCTCGACTAGAAGACTAAACTCTAATACACTAAAACAAATCAAATCAAATCAAAGCGTCAAGCGTCCACCGCCGTCGACGACTCCACCGCCGTCGGCGGCGACGACGACGTCTTCCAACTCGACGCGCGTCCAAGTCTCACCCAGCTCGCGGTGCAAGACGACCGCATCCGGTGGATCGATGCGCTTGTAGTAATTCTTTAACACCTCACCCTTCGCGAACCCAAATCGTTCGTAAAACTCGAACGCTTGATGATTATTCGTCTGTACGTGCAGGTAGACGTCGCGCACGTACGCGTCCTCCGCCGCCGCGTTGAGCGCGTGCGCGAGCAGTCTCGATCCAATCTTTCCGTCTCTGTGCGCCGCGTACACGCCCAGCGTCATGATGTATAACCTCGCACCGTCACGAGTCGCATTCATCTCCAATCGACACGCCACCGCCCCCACGCACGTCCCATCCTCACCGTACGCCAACTGCGTGCACGGACCGGCGCGCGCGCAATCCTCGTAAAACTTGTCACCGTACCGCACGGGGAAGATGACGGCGTTGAGCGCGCGAAGATCGGGTTCGGTCGCTTTCGTGAGATCACGAAACGTCACGCGCGTCGTCGTCGACATGCGCGAGCGATGAAGTGAAGAATGAAGTGAAGAATGAAGTGAAGAATGAAATGAAATGAAATGAAATGAAATGAAATGAAATGCATGATCGACGTCTTCACTCGGTCGCGCACCGCATCGTACCGCCCCGCGCGACGCGAGCGGTCTCGTGCGCGGTCTCGTGCGCGGTCTCGTGCGCGCCGATGACGGTCGAGTACGCGCACGGCGCCACGGTGACGTCGGGAACGACGGCGAGCGGGGAATCGTTTCGCGGTGAAATCTTCGCCTACGACGCGGACGCGGGCGTGCTCGCCGTGCGCACGCCCGGTGACGTCTCCAATTCGTTCGACGTGCGTTTTGTCAACGTTGACGGCGCGACGAACGTGGTCGTAGACGCGAGCACGGCGCGCGAGCCGGACGCGCTCCCGACGGTGGATGAACCCCGACGCGAGCGACGCATGGAGAACGCGTTGAGGTGCGCGAAAACGGCGGCGGATAACATCGGAGAGAACGTCAGCGCGTTGGCACAGGACGTGTTCGATGCCCTCGCTCGAACGCTTCCGTGTAAATGGAACGGGGACGTCATCGTCGTCATGGATGAAGTCGAAGTGCGCGGACCGGCGTACGACGCGGCGACGGGGACGGGTCAGACGGACGGCGCGGCGGAGCGCGTGCAAAAGGTGCTCGCACTCGAGCGCGCCAAGCTCGGACTGTAGAGACGCGACGCGAGAGATTCGTTCGCGGTTCGCTTTCGTTTTGTTCCTGTTCTTTCTTGCTTCGCGTCGCGGTGTTATGGTACATTTCAAATCCTAGTCGAAGAAGCCGCGCTCGACGTCGCGCTCGCGCCGCGCACTCGCCGCCACTCATCGTCGGCGCTAATCGACGCGTGCGTTCGACGGGCTCAAAATACTTGACGCAATATGTGAGTGAATGGATTTGCGGCCATCACTGGCCTTCTTGCTCGAAAAGAGCGACGTCGATGAGAAGCGCGGAACCGATAAGCGTCGATCGCATCGCCCTGTTCGACTTATCGGGCCAGTTGACGCTGTAAATGTTCTTCTTGAAACAACACTCATTTTTTAACCCTGCCCAGAGGTCGGTGATGGCCGCTTCGCCGCCGTCGTGCGCCTCCATGGTCTCTGGGTCGCGAATGTAAAACGGCACACGGAAGCACTTGCCCTTGACGCCATCACATTTGCACCGCACGCAGCATCCACCGAAACATGTATTCGGGCGAATCATGTACACGAGATTGTTCTGCGCGTCGAGTACTTTAAACTTGGGGACGAACAAGTGTAGGTCGCACATGTACTGCGTTCGCCCGAGCTTCGTGCCATTCGCGTCGAAGCTCTCCATGTAAGGCAAACAGCAGCACATCGGACACCGCACGGCCCCGTCTTCGCTAAAAACGCAAATGACATTCTGTCCGCACGTCTGATTCTTACGATGCGTCAATAACGACTTACTATCGGGTGCCGTGCCGCGCGCGTCCTCCCACTCACGCCGATCCAACGTGCGATACGTGGTTGCCCGGCACCCAGGCGCCCAGCAGCTCCACGCGCGACCGCAATACCCGGCATCTTCCTGAATCCAAAACTCCCCCTCTTGGAGCTGGTCGAAATCGATGTCCGCGCTTTTCGGGACTTGATGCGCAATCGTCCAATGGATGTTCGGCTGGCACACGAAGCAGCGACAACACTCGTTGGTCTTTTGCTTGAGAAGGATCCCGTTCGAGTCGAGATGTTCGTCGAACGCGGACATTTGTTGCGCCGGAGGGGCAACGCATGCCATAGGAGAGGGTGCCATCTCCATTGGAACGACTCGCGTTGTGACGGCGAATTGCTAAAAAGCCTAAACTTTGGCTCCTCGTCTACACCCTCGCCCGATAGACAAGAGGTTCGAGAAGACATGGGAAGGAGACTGATGAGATGACTATTGTACGCTAGGAGGCTACGCTAGTCGACGCCGGGAGCGTCGAATGAGACGCAAAATTTATCACGCTTTCGCGACGCATCCATCCACGGCTACTGTGCTCTACGGTCGGGCGACGCCATTTCTAGAACCGTTCGACGAGAAACTTTGTGTGTCGTTACACGAGCAACAGTACCCTTGCCCTTGCCGCCGCTCTTCACCTTGGCGCTCTTCTTCCCGGTTTTACATTCGCCTTGCGCAAACGAATCGCCGAGGGCGTCACCTCGATGCGTTCGTCCTCCGCAACGTATCCGATGGCCTCCTCCAACTTGATCGCTTTCGGCGGCGTGAGACGAACCGTTTCGTCGTTACCAGACGCGCGAATGTTCGTCAATTTTTTCTCCTTGGTCGGATTGACCTCTAAATCGTTCTCTCGCGTGTGTTCGCCGACAATCATCCCCGCGTACACCTCGCACGCCGGTCCGACGAACAATGTCCCGCGCGGCTCGAGCGCGGCGAGGGCGTACGCCGTCGTCGTTCCAGAAACGGTGCTAATGAGCATCCCCTTGCGAACTTTATCAATGTTCCCGCTCGATTCGCCGTACGAGTGAAAGGCACGTTGCATGACCCCAGTGCCTCGAGTGGCGTTGATAAACTCTTGCCTGAATCCAATCAAACCGCGCGACGGCGCCACAAAGGTCAGACGCGAGCGTCCATCTTCGTCCATGTTCGATTCCATATCGCTCAGTTCGCCCTTGCGCTGCGACAACGCCTCGATGACGGCGCCCACGTCGGCTTCTCCCAATTCTAGTATGATTTCCTCAAAAGGTTCGGTTTTCTTCCCGAATTCATCCACGCCGTACACGACGCGAGGTGGGGACACGCTCAACTCGAACCCTTCTCGGCGCATGTTTTCAATCAACACGCCCAAATGTAACTCACCGCGACCTTGTACCTCCAATCCGCTCTCCGTCGCCTCGATGCGCAGCGCGACATCCGTCTCAGCCTCTTCCCGCAGTCTTTTTTCAATCTGTCGCTCGGTCAGCTGTTTACCCTCCTTCCCGGCGAGTCCGGAATCGTTCACACCGAATGTCATGCGTAATGTCGGCGGATCGACGGGCGTCGACGCCAACGGTTCCGTCACGCTCGCGTCGCAAAGAGTATCCGTCACCGTCGCGTCGACGCCACCAGCGATGGTGACGATGTCGCCCGAGACGCACCGATCGACCTCTTCGCGTTTCAAACTCTTCGACGTGAATAGCTTTTGCACGCGAAACGTCTCGCGCACACTCCCATCATTGAGACGCAGAACAGTGATCTTATCCCCCATCCGACACGAACCGTCGACGACGCGACCGGTGACGACGCGGCCGAGAAACGGGTCTCTATCAATCATGCTCACGAGCATGCTAAATGGTTTCGCCTCGTCACCTCTCGGCGGTGGTACGTGTTCGACGATGAGACGTAAAATCGCGTCGACGCTCCCCGAGCCCTCTGCGACGTCGCGCCGCGTGTTTTCGAGCAATGTGTCCGCCGCGCCCGCGCGCGCCGACGCGTACGCCACCGGAAAATCCAACTGTTCATCCGTCGCGCCGAAGGAAGCCATTAAATCGAACAAATCGCTCTCCACGGCGTCGCACAGCGCTCTGGTCACGCCCTCTCTGTCAACCTTGTTCAACACCACGATCGGTTTCAACCCTTTCTGCACCGCTTTGCGCAAAACAAATTTGGTCTGCGCCATCGCGCCTTCGATCGGATCGACGAGTAACAAGACGCCGTCCACCATATCCAACGCGCGTTCAACCTCACCACCGAAATCCGCATGTCCCGGCGTGTCCACGGCGTTGATAGTGACACCGTCGTGCGCGAAACTCGTGTATTTTGCCTGAATCGTGATTCCACGCTCGCGTTCGAGCGCGTTCGAGTCCATCGCGCGGTCGCGCTCCGTCGCCGAAGACGAAGACGTCGAAGATGAAGATGAAGACATGAGTTTGTCCATCAGCGTCGTCTTCCCGTGATCGACGTGCGCGATGACGGCGACGTTCCTCGTGTCTCGAGACGCCGCCGACGCGCTCGCGAACGAGGACGTCGGCACGAACGAGGACGTCGGTGCGAACGACCGCTCGCACGAACCGGCGGCGGCGGCCGCGCGACGCGCGAACGGGTCGACGAGCGCGCGCGCGCGTCTCGACGCGAGCGCCGCGAGGGCGAACGCGAGCGTCATCGGAGTTCTCGCCTCGCGCGTCGACCGAGGTCGCGCGTCACGAAGTGTCAACGCGTCGTCCCGTCGTCTCGAGCGTGAATCCACACATCCACACTCGACGACGTCGGATGCGCGCGTCGTCGTCGACCGCGACGGCGACGACCGAGGCGTCGACGTCGGCGTCGACGACATCGCGCGCGGTGCCGCATCTGGACGTCCTGCGCGTGTCGCAGGTGGACGCCGCGAGACTCGACGGGGAGTTGGTGGATGTGTTGGGAAATCAATTGACGCGCGTCGTCGACGCCGCGCGCGCGACGACGAGAGGACGGGCGACGGACACGAAATCGACGCGAGAGATGCGCTTGGCGCTGGATCTCGCCCTGTTCGCGTGCACGACGGGGGTGAACAGGGCGACGCCGGGACAAGAGCTCATGAATTTGCGATTTCGAGACGAGAGAACGACGACGACGTCTCGCGCGACGCTGAAGACTGGTGTGGAAGGCGACGGTTTGAGCGTGGCGCAGAGATTGGTGTACGGGTCGGTCAAGTGCGTGGCGGCGTACGCGTGGGGGTCGTGGCAGAGGAAGATGTTGAGGGAAAAGTTTGACGAGGAGGAGGACGCGTCGTGTTGGAGACGCCGCGCGTGGAGTTGGTCTCGAGCGGCAGAAAATTACTACACGCTGGCGAGCTTCGTCAATTTTTGCGTGTTTCTGCGCCACGGTCGGTACCCGACGCTCCTCGAACGCGTGCTCGGCGCAAGATTGGTGTATCAGCGCCCGTCCATGGCGCGCGTCGTGGATTTCGAGCACTTGAATCAACAGCTCGCGTGGCGCGAGCTCTCAGAGCTCGTCCTTTTCACGCTGCCGTATCTGTACTCGACGCGCGTGCGCGCTGTGTTCGGCGCGCTCGCATCGTCCGCCTCGTCGTCCACTCGCGACGACGCGGATCAACCGTCGTCGTCGGAACGTCGATTCGCCGTGCGCGCGTATCGATGCGTCGCGTGCGCGCGCGACGAGCCCGTGCACCCGTTCGTCGCCGAGCCGTGCGGGCATCCGTACTGTTATTACTGTCTTCGCGCGCGCCTCGTCGAACGACCGAGCAAGTGTCCGTGCGTCAAGTGTTTTAAGCCCATCGAACGCATGCGTCGATTAGCGACGACGACGACTGGCGGCGAGTGAACGGCGCGAGCTCGATGTCGAGCGCGCGTCTCTTCGACTAGTATTTGAAATGTAACATAACACCGCGACGCGAAGCAACGAAGAACAGAAACGAAACGAAAGAAAACGACACCCAAGCCTTCAGCAAAAGCTCCGCTCGACACCTCGCACGCCTCACACGCGGGCGCGCTCGACGGACACGGGGCGATGGCCTCCGTCCAGCCGCGTCCCGCGCGTCGTCTGCATCGGCGCAAAAAGGTCATGCTAGCCACGGCACTCGTCGCCATCGCCGTCGCATGCTACGCCTCGTTTGCGTCGTTCCGCGATGCGAGCGCGACGATACCAGACGTCCCGTTGGAGCGGCGCGCTATGCATCACGCCGAGCGCGAGCGCCATCACCGCGCGAGCGTCGATGAGGCGACCGATGGTGCGGCGACCGCGACCGTGGGCCCGAGGCTCGATGCGAGCAAGCCGGTGTTTGCGTCGTTTGTGTCCAATGGATTCCACGAGTTCATGTTACATTGGTACGCGTCGCTTCGAGACGTAGGCGTCGAGAGCAACGTCGTCGTCGCCGCGCTCGATGCCGCGACGGAGGAAATATGTCAGGAAAACAACGTTCCATATTATAGCGATGCGAACTTACAGTACACGCACGAGGTGATGGCAACGGGAGGAACGCCGTTGCACGACATTGCTCAGACGAAGAAGGTGACGAACGATGGTCGAGCGTTTCAACAGATTGGCGCCTTGAAAGCGGGATTTTTATCGTATCTGCTCAAGCAAGGGCATACGGTGTTGGTGAGTGACGTTGACGTGACGTGGTTGAAGGATCCGAGGATTTGGTTGCGTGGAGCGATGGGCGAGACGGAGGTGGACATGGCGACGTCGACGGATTGTTTGCTCGCGTCGAATTGGGACATCAAGGCGTGCTGGTCCACGGCGTTCAACACTGGGATATTATATTTGAAGCCGACAGAGCACACAAAGGCATTTTTAGACGAGTGGCGCGTGAAATTGGAGACGACGGATAATAAGAATGAGCACGACCAAGATATTTTCAATCGCATGTTACGCGAGCACGAAGGCGAAAACGTGGAAATCATAGGGGTTGCGAATGAGATACAGGTTAAATCCATGAGCGAGGGATTGAAATTGAAAGTGGGATTGTTATCGATGCGACTATTCGCGTCAGGTCATACATATTTTGTGCAAAAGTTGCATGAGCGCACGCCGACGTACGAGCCGCTCGCCGTACACACGACGTATCAATTTTCACAAGCTCGAGGCAAACGGCAGCGACTGCGCGAAAGTATGCTGTGGAAAGGGGACTCAGATGCGTATTATAGCCAAGGAAATTTCATCACAATGAGTGATGACGCGTTCCCGAGTGCTTGGAACGCAACAGGGATTGAGAATCATCTCGTCGCCGCGGCCTGGTTTCGCTTGGCAGCGCGTAATTTGCTCGCACTCGGCAAGGTTTTGAATCGCATCGTCATCTTGCCTAAGATTACGTGCATGTGCGATAGATACTGGGGACACGTCTTACCGTCGTGCTCGATCAGCGATGTTCCACCGCCGTACGATAGATGTCCAGCTGATCACATTCTGAATATAAACGCGCTGGAAAAGAGTCAGTTGAAATTCCGCGAATGGTCCTTCTTGAATAATCCGCGCACGCCGGATGCGATCAAGCAAAGTACCGCGCGCGTGCTCATCGACTCAAAGGCGCAAGTAAAACACGAATCGCAGTACACCATGACGCCGTTTGCCACGGATAGCGAAGTGCGTGAGACATTAGGAGAGGCGACGGAGCGCGTGCTCGTCATTGACGCCGCCGTCGAGTCCTTTTGCGCGTTTGAAGACGAACAAACGACAAAGGCGTTTGATGCCTTGGCTTCGGTAGCTTTAGAAGCCGAGTCACATTCATGTGGACCAGATGAGTGTTTTGTTGGTTTTCCTCGTCCGCACGCGACTGCGTCGCACGCGGGTTTGTGTGAGAGTTTACGCCG
>Ga0208410_1000509_pt1 | contig 22408 bp, 17 predicted proteins | sample ETN02SmetaG_3_FD_185787 | JGI IMG/M metagenome (GOLD analysis project Ga0208410, IMG submission 185787) | Marine microbial and viral communities from oxygen minimum zone, Eastern Pacific Ocean - ETNP2014F10-02SV257 (SPAdes) (version 2) | ecosystem: Environmental > Aquatic > Marine > Oceanic ... | reverse complement strand
ATACTGTAGCATTGACATATGACCACCAGATAAAATAAACCTATCTCTATTAAACCAAGAAGGGTCTTTTGGATTAAAATTTAGATAGTCCTTAAACAATAGATAGATAAAATCAGCAGAACTCATAGCACCGCCTGGATGCCCGCTGTTAGCTTTTCTAACGCCATCCATTATTAAACCTTTTAAAACAGAAATACTAAATTGGTCTTTATCAGTTATCGACCAATATTCAAAAGAGTCAAGATCCTTGTAGGTGTGCATTTATTTGAGTTTGAATTTTATTTATTTTGAATTATTTAGAGGGCTCATCGTAAAGATTATCTAAATCAATATCAATATCTTTTTTCTTATTTTTGCCAACTTTATACCTTGCTCCCTAATGTAAACTTAGATTTTTAACGATAAACATTATATCCCCTGGTTCTTAGTTACATTGATCAAATAGAATGGGCATTCGTATAAAAATCTTTAATCACTTGGTTAGGATTTTTCGAACCAAAGACTTCTGAGCCTGCTACTAATATATTCCCGCCTGCAGATATAACCTCCTGGGCATTATGTAATTTTATTCCTCCATCGACTTGAATCTGAACTCTTTCTAAACAGTTGTCTTTAAGATATTTTTTAATTTTTGCAATCCTGGCTGTAGAACTTTCTATATATCCTTGCCCACCGAATCCAGGCTCAACACTCATTACAAGCACAAGATCAACTTTATCCATAAAAGGCTTGATCTCATTAAATGACGTGGATGGTTTTAATGATATACCAACCATTTTTCCAGTTGCTCGAATTAATTCAATTACCTCTTCAGGTTTCTCAGCAGCTTCAACATGAAATGTTATATTATCTGCACCGGCTCGAGCAAAAGGCTCAACTAAATTTTCAGGGTTAATGACCATCATATGAACATCAATGAATTTTTTAGTATTCTTCCTTAATGATTTTACCACTGGGGGGCCGATAGTTAAATTGGGAACAAACTGATTATCCATAACATCAACATGGATCCAATCGGCTCCTCCATCATCACAAATTTTTAAAGCACCTTTAAGATTTGAAAAATCAGCAGATAAAATAGATGGAGCAAGCTTGAATTCTGAGTACATATTTATTATTGAAAGTTAATAAAAATCTGTAAAGAGTCACACAAATCAAGAAATTTAAATATAGCTAAATGTTATTTCTTTATTCATATCAGGGTGCAAACTTTTATGGACAGGGCAAGCTAAGGCAGCTTTTTCAAGCCGCTTCCTATCTTTTAAAGCAAGATCCTTGCTCATCTTAATTTCGATAACTATATCACTAATTGTTCTTGGATTAGTACCCATAATTTTTTTTACTGAAGCGCTAGTTTCTGATATATTTATACCATTTTTTTCAGCAGCAATAGCCATAATAGTTATCATGCATGACGCAAGTGCGGTTGCAACTAAATCTGTTGGTGAAAATGCCTCCCCCTTGCCATTATTATCCAATGGGGCATCAGTGATGATCTTTTGCCCTGAAGCAATATGTTGAGCTTCAGTTCTTAAATTATTTTTGTATATTATTTTTGATGTACTCATGATCTTATTTACAAACCTCCTTAAAGATACGTTTAAAGTTACCTCCTAAAATTTTTCTGACCTCTCTTATTGTATATCCATGCTCAATTAATTTTTTTGTTAAAAATGGTAGATTCGAAACATTCTCTAATCCTGTTGGCATAATTTCAACTCCATCGTAATCTGAACCAATACCGACGTAGTCGACTCCTACCAGATCAACTATATAAGAGATATGTTTGATAACGTCATTTATGCTTGGTGCAATTCTAGCTTTTTCATGTTTCAATAACTTCATCTCCTCAAACCAATATTGGTTTGAAAGGGGATCATATTTCTCAGCCAGAATATCTAATTCTACTTCATATTTCATATTAATAATTTCTGCTTTTTGCTGAAATGTGCTATCAATATATCCTGGATAAAAATTGATAAACACTGCTCCCCCCGTTTTTGCTATTGCCTTAATTTGATCATCTTTTAGATTTCTGTAATGAGGGCATAATGCATATACCGAGGAGTGAGATGCAATTATTGGTTCTTGGGATTGATCTACTACGTCCCAAAAAGCTTGTTCTCCAGCATGTGATACATCAATAATTACACCAAGATCATTGCATTTTTGAACGACTTCACTCCCAAAATTTGAAAGACCGATATTCGATAATGAATTTCTATTAAAAGTTTCATCCTTTGCCGAACTAGCTATGTGATTCGAGTTGTTCCATGTTAGTCCTAGGTAACGCATTCCCCTATCATGTAAAGCCTCTAGCTTACTGATATCTCTACCTATTATATGACCCCCCTCAACACCAATCACACAAGACATTTTATTTTTTCTACTGTTATAGGTTATATCTTGGTAGGATTTTGCTAGGCCCCAATCCTTAGGAACTCTTGAAATAAGAAAGTCTAGTTTATTTATCATATCATTTGCATTCTCAAAGTATTTTTTTTCTTTTTCATCTGGACTCACCCATATTGAAAAAACCTGAAGGTCTACCCCTCCAAGCTTAAATTTTTCTAAATCAGAATGCGATTCTGGATGATACTTTAAAACATTTTGCCCCTCCATCGCTCTAAGCAAAACATCATTGTGCGTGTCGGCTACAAATGATTCTAAGTGAATATCATGTGTAGATCTGTCGCAACTAAAAATTGAGAGAGACCAAAAGATAAATATAAATGAAAGTGGTTTTGTTTTAATCCCACTCAAAACCAGTCACTACATTATTAAAAGAGTTTACTTCAATAATATTGTAATCTTGAATCCTATCAATATAATAATAAAGAAATTTTGTAGAGTCATTATCACTTCTCCAAACTGAATCAGGTAAACCAATATTCTCTAACACTAAGCTCTCGGCTGGTTTATTTCGTAAAAATTCCCAAACCTCGTAATCAGTCATAAGACCCAAACTAAATATTGTTTTTTCAACTAGGTCAGGTCTGCTATCTTTTGTAGGAGGAAGCGAAAATAGCTGAGGAGTTTTTACTTCAGAGGCACAAGAAAAAAAGAATAATATGAATGCTAAATGTTTGAATGACACCATTAAAAATAAGATATATGAAATCCATGATACAAGTGAACTAATTTTAAAATTTTGTTATAACTTCTAGCTGATTTACTCTGAGGATTTTTTAATGGCAAATAAAAAAGATAAAAACAGGTTCTATTTCAATAAAGATTTTTTAGGAAGTCCTGAAGGGCGATCTGTAAGAATTTTATCTGAATATTATGGCCCTTTAAAAAATATTAAGAAAAATAAAATTAATGATACAATTGTTTTTTTTGGGTCTGCCAGAATAAAGTCAGAAGAAGAAGCCAAAAAAATATTATCTAACTTAAATGACTCTTCATCAGATCAAGTTAGAAAAAGAGCTCAAAAAGATGTTGAAATGAGCAAATATTATGAAGATGCAAGAAAGCTAGCAAAAAAGTTAACTACGTGGAGTAAAGAATTAGACAATAAGAAATCTAGATATATTATTACCTCTGGCGGTGGTGGTGGGATAATGGAAGCAGCAAATAGAGGCGCAAAAGAAGCAAATGGTATATCTGTCGGTTTAACAATATCCCTCCCATTTGAAGCGACTAGTAATGAATACATATCAAAAGGGCTTGATCTGAAGTTTCATTACTTTTTCATGCGAAAATTTTGGTTTATCTATTTAGCAAAAGCTTTAGTTGTTTGGCCTGGAGGTTTTGGGACCCTTGATGAAGTGATGGAACTTTTAACGCTAATCCAAACTGAAAAAATCAAAAAGAAATTACCGATTGTTCTTTATGGATCTGATTTTTGGAATAATGTCATTAATTGGAACTATTTGGTTGAATGTGGAACCATTTCAGAGTCTGACCTAGATCTTTTTCATATATCTGATGACGTGAATGACTCATATGATTACATTGTTAAATACCTTGAAGAATACAAGTTAGCAGGACCAAATTTTTAAAATGTTAAAAAACATATTATATATTATTTTCCCATTCTTATTAGTTGCTCAAACTGAGCCTAATGAAAATCTTCAAAAAAATAGTCCCCGAGTTTGGACTCTTACAAATGGAATGATCCATACAGCTCCTGGTGATTTTATTAAAGGCGGATCTATTGTAATTAGAGATGGCAAGATCGAGGCAGTTGGTAGATATATCAAATCGCCAAAGGATGCCTACGAAATAAATTTAGAAGGTGCTCACGTTTATGCTGGTTTTATAGAATCATGGCTCGAAACAAAATCATATAATGACAAATCAAAAACCAAAAGACGCCATTGGGATTTAAAGGTAAGGCCTGATTATAGATCTGTTGATAATTTTGATTTGAAAGAAAAAGATTTAAAAGTTCTAAGGTCCTTGGGTTTTACTTCTGCTCAACTTGCACCAACTCAGGGGATATTTAGAGGCCAAACGGGTATTGTAAGTTTATCTGATAGCCCGCGAGCAATCAACTCTTCTATCGCTCAAGTTATAGATTTTAAATATCGAACAAAAGGAGCAAGAACATATCCGAGATCTTTACTTGGAGTAATTGCCCATATTAGGCAGACATTTTATGATTCTGATTGGTACTTAAAAGCACAAGAAATTGTGCAAGCCTATCCAACAGAAAATGAGCCTATATCATCAAATTCATCTTTAGAAAGTTTAGGTTTATCTAGAGCTTTAAATAAGCCATTTATATTTGTATCCTCAAATGAAAATTCCAATTCTCGGGCGATGAACATTTCTAAAGAGTTTGGACTTACTCCATGGATTTTAGGTGGTGGTTATGAATACAGAAACCTTGAATCTTTTGCAGATATAAAACCCTTCTTTATTATACCGATAAACTTCCCATCAAAACCTAATGTAGCTAAATACATGAGTGACCTTCAATATTCTACAAAAGAGCTTAAACATTGGGATATCGCTCCAGACAATTTGCTTTATTTATTTAATGCCAACCATAATTTTTCAATTACTAGTCATGGATTAAAGAAAAAATCTGATTTTAGGAAACACCTTCAAAAAATTATTGATAGAGGCCTAAACAAAGATATTGTATTAGCTGCTCTAACTACAATCCCTGCTGAAGCACTTGGGTTAGAAAAATCTAATGGGAAAATTGCAAGAGGATACAACGCAAACTTGGTAATAGTAGATGGTGAATATTTTGATCCAAAATCAAAAGTTGTTAGCGTTTGGGTAGAAGGAAAAGAAATATATATTTCTTCAAAGAAAACCCCATCATTTTTAGGTGAATGGTCCTTGAAATATGATGGAACTGCCTATGAATTAAAAATAGTAGACCTTTTAAAAGATCAAACAAACAATATTGAAAATAAAATTTATAGCGGCTCAATATACTACCAAGGTAAAACGATAGATTTATATAATATCGATATATTTGAGTCCTCCATTTCTTTTTCAATCAATGGTGCTCTCATTGGCCATAAAGGTTCTATTACATTTAATGGAGAGCTCAAAGATGATCAAATAATTGGAACGACAAAAAATACTAATATCGATAAATCATCGTTCCAAGCAGATAGAAAAACAAAAGATAATTCTAAGGAGCTTAAACCAGAAAGTCGTAGCTCACTTTCTGTCTATAAACCAGAAGGCGCTTATGGTCTGATTAAAAAACATCCAAAACCAAATGCCATATTAATTAATGATGCCACGTTGTGGACTTGTGGCCCAAAAGGAACTCTCGCCGAATGGGATATATTATTTGTAGATGGAAAAATAGAACAAGTAGCTCCAGATATAACAGTCCCTCAAGGCAGTGCCGTAGTTATTGAAGGCGCAGGTAAACATATTACACCTGGTCTTATTGATTGCCACAGTCATTCTGCAGCTAGCAGTATTAATGAAGGCACACAATACATCACATCTGAGGTTAGGATGAGAGACGTTATAGATCCTAATGACATTAACATTTACAGACAGCTTGGTGGCGGACTCACTACTGCAAATGTTCTCCATGGCTCTGCAAATCCTATCGGCGGTCAGAATGTTGTGATCAAATTACGTTGGGGTAGTAACGCAAATGAGTTAATATTTAAAAATGCACCTGAGGGCATAAAGTTCGCTTTAGGTGAAAATGTAAAACAGGCAAACTGGAGTGGCACAAACCGCTACCCTCAAACCCGTATGGGTGTAGAACAAGTAATTAGAGATGCATTCCGAGCTGCTCTAGACTATAAACATGCCAATGAGAATTATTCTCGAAATTCAAAGAATCAAAGAACAAAAACGCCACCAAGAAAAGACCTTGAGCTTGATGCTCTGGTAGAAATTTTAGAGGGAAAAAGACTGGTGCACTGTCACTCTTATCGCCAAGATGAAATATTAATGTTAACCAGGGTCGCTGAAGATTTTGGATTTAAGATTGCTACATTTCAGCATGTTCTTGAGGGATATAAAGTTGCAGATAGGATTGCGGAACATGGTGCAGGAGCCTCAACATTCTCTGATTGGTGGCAATACAAGTATGAGGTTATTGATGCTATACCATACAATGGCAGCATGATGACAAAGAGTAATGTTTTAGTATCCTATAACTCAGATGATGATGAACTTGCTAGGAGGTTAAACACAGAAGCAGCCAAAGCAATTCAATATGGAGAATTAAGTCCTAACGAAGCACTTAAACTCGTTACAATTAACCCTGCTAAACAGTTGAAAATAGATAAATATGTTGGGTCGCTTGAGCCAAAAAAAGATGCTGATTTTGTCATTTGGGATGGAGAACCATTATCAATTTACAGCAAAGTTGAAGAGACTTGGATTGATGGTATAAGGTATTTTTCTCAAACTGATAATAAAATGCTTGAAGAGAGAGACTACCAGCTAAGGAAGGATCTCATTCAAAAAATCTTGTCAACTAAGGGTAATGGCAGTTCTACTTCAAATATAAATAACAGCTCATTAAAAAACCATGAAGGTCATAGTTGTGATATCATTGATAATACAGGTGTCTATGATGAATAATCGATTAGTAGTTTTTCTTTTTTTAGTTAGCTTAACCTTTGCGAATGATCAAATACCAGGAGAGGATCAAAAAAGACCTATTCTTTTAAAAGGAGGTGTTTTACATACTGTATCAACTGAAGTTTTAGAGGGGTACGATATCCTATTCTCAAAAGGTAAAATTGTTAGGATAGAAAAAAACATTATGGCATCGCCTGAGACCGATGTCTATGACGTCTTTGGTAAACATATAATTCCAAGCTACATAGCTCCGATAACAAGAATTGGATTAGTAGAAATTGGTTTGGTAAAACAAACACGTGATTATGCAGAGCGAGGCACATATAATCCAAATGTAAAAGCCAATGTAAGTTACAATCCAGATTCTGAGCTGATACCAATTACCAGGTCAAATGGAGTACTTATCGCGAACTCTGTTCCTGCTGGTGGAAGAATATCTGGACAATCTTCTGTAATGATGCTTGATGGTTGGACATGGGAACAAGCCACTCTCAAACACCCATCTGGATTACATATAAACTGGCCCTCAATGAGAATTAATTACGGAAGTAATATAAAAAAATCTGAAAAGCAGCAAAGAGAAGAAATTCAAAAATCTATCAGAGATCTTGATGACATGATCCGAAATGTTAGAGCTTATTTTCAAAGAATAAAACAACGTAGTCGTTTATCAGACGAAAGACAAAAAGCAGACCTTCGATTAGAATCAATGATTCCTTTTGTTATTGAACAAAAAAGTATTTTTGTACATGCTAATGAAGCTAGGCAAATAAAGTCTGCTGTAGATTGGGCGCGTAAGAATGATTTGAAGATAATTATTGTAGGGGCATCTGATAGTTGGCGTCTTACTGATCTACTTATAAAGAACAATATTCCTGTCATTATAGATCAAGTGGAAAAAATCCCGACTAGAAGATTTGAACCAATTCATTTACCATACAAACTCCCATCTATTTTAAAGGCACAGGGCGTTCAATTTTGTTTAAATACAATAATAGGCTATCCAAATGATGGTAATATACGAAACCTCCCAAATGAAGCTATGAGAGCTTCCGCCTATGGATTGGACAAGAACGAGGCTTTGAGATCCATTACCTTAAGTACTGCAGAAATTTTAGGTATCGATCACATGGTAGGTTCATTAGATATCGGTAAAGATGCAACATTTTTCATTTCTGAAACACCACCAATGGAAATGAATCCTAAAATACTTATGGCTTTTATTCAAGGAAGAGAAGTTGATTTAAATAACCATCAAAAAATGCTTTACAAAAAATATCAGGAAAAATATCGTCGCCAAGGCCAGTTGAATCAATAAACCTGATAAGTTTATATGCCAAATACAATAAAAATTGAACGAATTGCTGTTCTTGGAGCAGGTGTCATGGGTGCCCAACTAGCTGGTCTTTTTGCTAATAAAGGTATAAGAACATCTTTATTTGATATATCTATAGATGTTTCTAGCTCTGGAAGAGAGCGATTAAACACTCTAAAGCCTCCGCCTCTTGAAAAACCAGAAAATATAAATTTAATTACACCTTGTTGCTATGAAAATGATATGGAAAAAATTGAAGAGGCAGATTGGATAATTGAAGCTGTTCCAGAAAATATTGATATAAAAGTAAGTGTTTACAATAAAATTGCTTCATCCATCAAGCCAACAGCTATATTATCAACAAATACATCTGGCATCACATTAAAAGAACTCATTCCTAATTTACCAGAAACATTAAAAGATAGATTTATAATTACTCATTTTTTTAATCCACCTGCATATATGAAGTTATTAGAACTAATCAAAACCAAGCATACTTCCTCCGATATATATGACACTATGAATGATTTTGCCCAAAATCAATTACATAAAGGAATTGTCCCCGCTTCAGACACACCGAATTTCATAGGAAACAGAGTCGGCATTTTTGGTATCATGTCCGCCATAAAACTAGCATTAGAAAAAGGAATTACAATTCAAGAGGCAGATATGCTTACAGGTAAGGTTTGTGGGAGACCAAATAGTGCTACATTCAGGACAGCAGATTTAATCGGTTTGGACATTCTGAAAAATGTTGCAAATACCACCTATAAAAAATCTACTCATGATGAATCAATTGAAGTTTTTAAAATTCCAAATATAATTGAAGATCTTATCGAAAAAGGCAACCTAGGACAAAAAACAAATGGCGGGTTTTACAAAAAAAATGAAGCCGGGGACATAGAAGTTTATCATCCTGAAAATAAAAACTATGCTCCAATAGAAAAATTAGATATTGACCTAGATGATGATAAAATAAATAATGGTGATATTAATCAACGTATAAATTATTTGATTAGTTTAGACAACAAATATGGCGATTTTTTTTGGCACTCTATGTCTGACATGCTACTTTATTGCGCCCATAGAATTCCAGAAATCACTAGCGACCCAATCAACATTGATAACGCAATGAAATGGGGCTTTGGATGGCAATTAGGTCCATTTGAAATTTGGGATATAATTGGTCTAACTAAATCTGTTGATAGGATGAGGTCAAATAATAAAAAAATCCCTCAATGGATTAAAAATAAGATTATAAGTAAAGAACTAAAGTTCTATTAAAATGCATTTGGTTTTAATTTAGTAGCTTGGAATTCTTTTTAAACTCTTTTCTTGAAATAAATCACTATCTATATCAGAATCCACTTTAATATTTTCAATATTTAAATTTGTAGTGTGATTTTTTTGAATATCATTAACAAAAATTTTTGATACCACAAAATAATTTTCAATTTTTGTGTAAAAAAATGTTTTCATTTTTTTAAGCTTATTTTTTTTATCAAACGAATTTTCTTTTACGATGTAAAGGTGCTCTTTAGAAACCCATATTTTATGCATACCATATGAGTTTCTAAATTCAGCTTTAGGAATTACTTTTAAAACATAATAAGAAGCCCCTTCAATTATTTCATCTTCTAAACGAAAATAATTATTTTCACTAAGTGATCTACTGGTCATATCTTCATAACTAAGATCTGAGCCCATAAATGAGTCACTCATCCTATTTGCATTAATTCTACGAATTTTATTAAATGCAGGTAACCATATTCGCATTTCATGGTTTTGGTCACTATGCTCTTTTTTTAAAAATGACATCCCCCTATCTGACTTAGGTTCTAATACCCAGATAAGCTGATACTTATTTCTATTTGTGGATTTTGAGATCATTACACTTTTGCGAGTCTTATTTTTTGAATTTGTCAGTGTCATAGATATCTTACTCGACATGCTAATAGGCATACTTCTTTCATTAAGCAATTTTGCTATCTCAAGGCCTGATTGAGAATAGATAATACTGAAAAGGCAGAAAAAGAAAATTCCTCTCATGAAATTTTTGACCCAATTAATTTATTTTTTTTCAATAAATGCACAATAGAGGCTAACAATGTTAATGTTCCAAATGAGGTAGAAAACATAGCAAAGACCATTAAACCACCTACGTATTGAACAGGTATAAAACTTGAAAATAATAATGCACCAAAGGACATGTTTGATACAGAGTCTAAAATAATAGGGTAACCAACTTCATTAATAACATTTTTTGAAATTTTATCTGAACTCGCTTCTTTTGATAATCTTTTATATTGATATATGTAATGGATAGAAAAATCAACACCAACCCCTATAATGACCGATGATAAGAGTGCCGTAACATGACTCAAATAGATACCCGAAATACCCATAAATCCAAAATTTATTAATACAGCTGCAGCTAATGGAACTATCGAAAGGAAACCCCACGTTAAACTTCTAAAAAATAGTGATGTTATTATACAAATTATCAACATCGAAAATGATATACTTAAAACTGAGGATTCTATCACTAAAAAAATTAGATCTCTAATTACCACAGCCATACCAGTCACAGACACATTCTTTACTTCTTTTAATTTGCTTACAAAGTATTCAATTTCTTTTACGAAAGATATAATTTGATCGGTACTCATAACACTGCTTAAAGCGGTTATTAAACCAGTATTATAATTATAATCTACCATGGAACTAAGATCATCATAATCCCCAGACATAGAGTACATAAGAAGTAGATTACTGACTTTTTGTTTTTCCTCAGGGATTACATCAAACTCAGGATCATCATCCATTAAAATACGATGCATTTGTTTTAAAGCATCTGCTATTGAGAAACTAGTAGTTACACTACTATTCTTTTCTAGTAATGTTTGTATTTTTTCAACTTCATAGAGGGCCAATGGATCTTTTAAATTGCCTTCCACTCTTACACGAATATCCATTGTCCCAGTCATTTGTTCATCAATAAAATCTATACTATTTCTGAATTCAGTGTCTTCCTTGAAAAAATTTGCAATATTTACATCGACCACTAATTTATTTAAACCAGCAATGCCAATAAGCATAGTAACAAATCCAATCAATAAAATATTTTTTGGTTTAGAAACAACTACTTGCCCAAACGCTTTCATTAGATTCTCAGTAAAACTTGCTCTTGATATTGCAAGAGATTTCAATTCCCATTTTTTTAATGATAACGCAGCTGGTAAGAAAGTCAAGCTAAGGATAAAAGCATATAAAATACCTATACTCAAACATATACCATATCCCATAAGCTGTTTAATAGGGGCAAAATAAAGAGCAAGAAATGCAGCGATTGTAGTTATACTTGTAAGAAAAATAGGAATTAAAAGCGTGTCCATTGCCTCAGACACTGACTGGTGAGCATCTCCAGTTTTTCTCATTTCTTTAAAAAATTTTGTTACAAAATGTACACCATCTGAATTTGCTATAGTTAATAGTATAATCGGCATTGATGAGTTTATTATAGTAAAGTAAAAATTTTCTGATCCTGTAAAATGTGTAATCCAGCCCATCATACCAGACATTACCAAAAGAGACTGAATTATAATCGAAAAGATCATTCCGACAGCAAATAGGTTCCTAATATTAAATAGTAAAACTATGCTCATTAGCGCTAGCCCTATGAAAAGTAGCATTGAAATATCTTTTTTGATCATGCCAGGGACAGAGCCAGTTATATATGCAGTACCACCATAGTGTATTTCATAATTTTTAGATAATAAACTATCACCTACCTGGACTACAGCATCTCTCAGAATATTATGTGGAATATTATCAGTAGGTTGTACTAAAACATTAAAATAATTATCATTTCTACTTACTGATCTTTTTTTAATAGAAGAATTGTCATTTAGATACTTTACTATATCATCTATTTGACTTTCACTTAATTCTGATTTTGGTTGAAGAGGAATGATTTCGAGAAAACCATCTGCACTCTCAATTTTTGGGATACTTGAGATACTAGTAACTTTTTCAACTTCATCAATTTTTTGCAAAGCATTTGTTAATTCCCATAGATGTGAAAAAGCTTTTTGATTAAAAATATTTTCATTTTTTTTGCCGAATGCTACAAAAATAGATTCAGTGCTACCAAATTCACTTTGTACTGAATCCCACGATAATTTTGAGTTCATGTTTTCTGGGAGCATTGCCATCATATTATCGTCAATTACAATAAACTTTAATCCAGAACCGATGATGAGGGTTATTATAAATGGGAAAAAAATAGATTTTAAAGGATTATCCAGAACCTTTTTTGTTATCCAGAACCTATACGATACTCTTTTTTTGAGGTTGGTCAACGATTATAGTTCATTATTTTATAAATGAATGCCATAATATCTTGAAAATTTATTTGAGAATCTTCATTATAGTCTGCTGGTGGAGTATGAGGATAAAATCCATAATGCATGTCGAGGGTATAAAATAAATCAAAAACATCAATAGACGAATCAAAATTCACATCTCCAACTATATAATCAGGAAAACCTGTTGTGTCTCCCCCACCAAGAAAATCAACAGAATACTTTTGCGCTCTAGCAATCATAATATTTACACCTGGGTATTCATAATCCCATACAGTGTTTCCTGATGAATCTACTTCAAAAATTGTCGCATCATCTGCAACAGAAATTAGTGTATTCCCATTTGGCAATCTAAATGCACCGCTCTGCACATTAGAGTGAAAACCACCTGTCACCATCCACTCTATTTCTTCTGGTCCAAAAGGCTCAGAGTCATTAATTACATAGTTAATACTATCTAAATCAAGAGGTGGAGAGATTTCAAAAACTGCGGATGATAAATTCCCATAATTATTATTATAGAGAATCAAATTCCCTGCCCCAGGATATCCTTCTTTTATCCAATTAACTCCATGCTGACTGTCTAAACGTTGTGATGAAGTTGAACCTCTGTCATATGCAGTAGGATTTCCCCAACGATATAAAAAATCACCACCTTTTCCTGAATTTCCACCTGTATGACCTGCCGCCTCATCTGTTGTAGTGCTGTGATCAATGATATATATTTCATTTTGATGTCTGGAGCTGATAACAATTTGATCTAGTATTGGATTATAATCTATTGCATTAACATGCATCCAATCGGCATTGCTTCCACCTGGCCCTCCACCGCCACCAACATCACCAAAGTTAATATCCATCAACTCTGGATGCTCAGATATAACACCATATCCAGGAAGACTTTGATCTGAATCTTGAACTAAATGATCCCAAAGATGCCATTCCCATACAATATTTACTTCATTAGGAGGAACCATTTCAAACTCTAAAATTGCAGTTGACCACATTTCGCCCAGTGGGTTATTTATTGAAACTCGCCCCATAGCATATGCCTGAGCAGCAGATTTTTTCTCCCACACAATAACTAAAATATTCCCATTCGGTAAAGGCTGGACATCATGATGATGCTGATAAACCTCATCTGATATAGTATATTGCCATAAAAGCGTACCGTCCCAAGAAATATGAGCTACTCCTCCACCTACTCCACCAGCGCTCATAGTTGGGTTCTCAACCCTGTAAGGATAAATAATTGAGCTATCTGCTAATAAATAAGGCATACTTGCAGCACCTCTTGAATGGACCCATGTATGTACACTATTCATGTTGTTATCTAAAAGGTAACTAGTACCACCAGTCGCACCATTAGGCCCCCCTCCAGTAGGAGAGAATAAAGTATAACCATTAAATATCTCTGCATTTATACTAACTCTAAACACAATAAAAAATATTATAAAAGACTTAAATAAATGGTTCATGAAGAACTTTCTGTGCAAATATTTTCAAAATTATAAAATACAATAAAAATTTATTTAATATTTTAACTATTAGACTCTCAAGGCGTCAAATAGTTAAGTAAATTCCTTTCTAAAGTTAATACAATATCTATATCTCTAAATTTTTCATATTAAACGATGTTTAAAATCAATAGAAAACTAACTGCATATAAAATTGTTGGTAAAACTTTTGGTGCTTGGTTAGCTCCGCTAATTACAGGCTTCTTACTTTTTTTAATGAAATTAATTGTTTCAGCTTTTTTATTTATTGATAAAGTTTTTTTTAAAATAGCACGCAAACCTAATCTAATACAACCGATAGTAATTGTCGGGAACCCGAGATCAGGGACTACTTTTTTGCAACGGTATTTAATAAATAGTGGCTTAGGTACTGGATCTCAACTTTGGCAATTGATTTACCCTTCTATCATTCTGCAAAAGATTATAAAACCGTTCTTGCCTATTCTAGAAAAAATAAGTCCAGCTAGGCATCACTCCACTGCGGCACATAAAACAAGCTTAACATCCATTGAAACGGATGATGTAGGTTTATTTTTTAGATATTTTGATGGATTCTTTTTGTATGGTTTTTTATTTGCTTTTGCAGAGAAAGATTTTTTCACATTTTTTGACCCAAAGCAAAGAGATACTAGTAGAAGAGACTTTGATTGGTTTGAAAGTGTTTGGGCAAGGAATACGCACAATAATGATAAGCCCTATATAGGGAAATTATTTTCTTTAAGTACTAATTTGCCTGCTTTCCAGAAAAGATTCCCCGATTCTAAAATATTGTATATGATTAGAGATCCGCTGAATGTAATTCCATCAGGGCTTAGTTTAGTTACTGGCGTTCTTGATAAGAGATTTGGGTTTTGGAGTTTAGAAAATAATATAAGGGCTAAATACATTAATCGACTATACAATGCACTTATCATTTTATTGAAACGATTTCATGATGATTGGGTAAATGACAGGATTGATAAATCACGAGTTATGATAGTAAGATATGATAGAATGATGTCTGATTTTGAAACACTAATGGATGACATTTTTCTTTTTACAAATCATGAACCTTCTGCGGCGCTTATTGATGAAATAAAAAATACAGCTGAAAATCAAAGGAGCTATAAAAGTAAACACAAATATGATTTAAGTAAATTTGGCCTTAGCGAAGAAAAAATAAAAAAAGATTGCAAATCAATTTATGAAACATTTTTAGCAGAATGAATTATATCATAATAAGAAACTATATATTATCATTTTTATTATCGATTATAGGGATTTGCTATGCAGAATTAGATTTGGATAGTATAAACGAATCCAAGGATTGGAAATTTATCCAAGAAGGTAATATCAATCTCAAATGGACTACTTATCAGGGTTATCCTATGTGCAGAGTAAGCACTCTTTTGCCATATGCAATAGATTCAATATCTAAAATAATCGAAGATGTTGAGAATTATCCAGATATTTTCAAAAGAGTCCATAATGTTCAAATTTTAGAGAAAAATATGGTCCGCATAATGCTTGATATGCCTTTATTTCTTTCAAATAGGGACTACGTAATAAAGTATAAAAAAAATAAAAAAATAACTAAGTGGGAGTTCTCTTTCAATGCCGTTACTCACAAAAATGCTCCAATAGATAAAAACTATGTCAGACTCATAAATGCTGCTGGGAAATGGGAGCTTTATCCAAAGACAAAAAATGAAACCTTGCTAAGTTATACTTGGAATGGAGAACTTTTAGGAGATTTTCCTGATTTTGCACTCAAAAGAGCATGGAAAACACAAGGTAATGAGATAATACATTGGATAACAAATGCGCTTAAATAAATTTTTATTTTTACTGTTTTTAACAACAAATATGGTAATAAGCCAATCCTCAAACACTTTTAATGGATTTGTAGATTATAACTATGTATCTAGAACTTCGGATGGCTCAATAATTAATCTTCCCTACAGATTATTTGGAATGAATATTAATCATGAAAATAATGATATCGTATTTCGGTCAAATATAGCTGTTGAACATAAACTTAGAGAAGACACATATTTCTTATCTAATAATTCACCCTCAGATTTTAGTTTAGACATGCGTGAATTTTATTTACAAATGTTTACCTCATGGGGTGAATTTAAAATCGGGAAAATAATTCATACGTGGGGTAATGTTGATGAAAATAGTCCTATTGATATAGTAAGTCCTTATGACTACTACTATACATTTGAATCAGGGACAGATAAGAAGATGGGGGCTTTTTCTTCAACAGCTGATTTTTATTTTAATAATTATAAAGTAGGCTTAACGCTCTCTCCTATTCATAATACGCATAGAACTCCTCAAGAAGATGACGACTTTCCCATCAAACTACCATCAAACCCCACTGATGAAGAATTCATGAAAATTAATGGTTTACCGTTAGAAATAGGCATTTATGGTTCTAGGACATTAGGTATTGGTGACATTGCAATACACTACTTCGAAGGATATGACCGGTTGTTCAATTTATCAGGTGTCAATGTCTATGCATTTGGACCAGATAAAAGTTTTTCTATCATCGATATAATATATGGATATAGAAAAACAAAGATGATTGGTGTTGGGACGACCCTCTTTTTTGGGAATACCACATTTAGAGGAGATGCTGCATTATTTAATACATCAGATAAAAATAGTGCAACTGATTTTTCATCAAGGATAAGTTCTTATCAACCTCAAATTTATGATTCTTTACATTACTCTTATCCCTTAAAGGAAAAAGCAAACTATTTTCAAGCTACATTACAGCTCGAGATCGACTTACCTTTTGATTTAAAATTTGTAGGCCAACTATTTACCTATGATACTTTAGATTATAGCTCTGATAGCTTGCCTCTTGATGAAGATATATCTATCCCAAATCTTGAAATCAGCGTAGATGAATTAGACCCCGAAAATATATTTACGCCTGGTTATGGATCTTCTCTTGGAGTACTAACAAAAAAAGCCGTTCTATTATCACTGCAAAAAACATTAGCTGATGAGCAACTTACCCTATCAGTTTCTTCTCTCTTAGATATTAATAGTATAGATAATAGCAGCTCAGTTCCTGGAGTTATTTTTTCCTTTGAAACTTCTTACAATATAAAAGACAATTTATATATCACTATGGGCTATACAAAAATAAAAGGAGATAAAAACCATCCTCTAGGTGAAGATTATCGGATAAATATAATGGAAGATTTTTCACATGTGCGAGCAAGTTTAAAATATAATTTCTAATTGAATCACTAGAATGAGTATCCAAATAACAGGCGCTGGAATATATCTACCTGATAAAATTGAAAAATCTAAATCAACAGCTCAACTAATAAATAAAAGTGAAGATTGGATAATTTCAAAAACAGGAGTTAAAGAAAGAAGAATATCAGAAATTGATGTTGATCGAATGGGAGCGATTGCTGCAGCAGAGGCATTGAACAACAAAGATGAGCCAGATTTAATAATAAATGCCTCTGGAGTACCCAAGCAAACCATCCCTGATACCTCTGTATTTTTTCAAAGAGAACTTGGAATTAAGAATGTTCCCTGTTTTAGTATTCATGGAACATGTCTATCATTTTTAATAGCTCTGAATAATGCTAGAGCATTAATTAATTCTAATATATACAAAAAAATTTTGATCATCTCATCTGATAGGGGAAGCATTGGGCGCAACCCAAACGAGCCTGAAAGCGCTGCACTGCTGGGTGATGGCGCAGCGGCTATATTAGTTGAAAAAGAAGACGCCAGTACAAATAGTTTCCACTATTGGAAGATGAACACATGGTCTAGTGATGCTGAATTAACTGAAGTACGAGGGGGAGGTACTTTTAAACATCCTCTAGATAAAAACACAGAATTAAATGATAATTTATTTACAATGGATGGACCCGCTATTTATAAATCAGCCAGAAAAAAAGCCTATAAAATGGTTCTGGATACGTTTAAAAAAACAAATTTTAATAAAGAAGATGTTTCGTGGGTCATACCCCACCAGGCTTCGTTGAAGGCAATAAATGCCTATCATGAATATGGTAAATTCGAAAAAGATAGAATTATAAACATAGTATCAAAAACAGGAAATTGTGTGGCAGCTTCAATGCCAATGGCACTTGTTACTGCTATAAAAGATGGAAGAGTTAAGCGCGGAGATTTATTGTTCTTTATTGGTACTGGTGCAGGGCTTTCAATGGCTTGTGCTCTAGTAACTTATTAAAATTATTTTGTCAATATCGCTTTTTTTATAAATGTTTTTGATGAGGTATTCAACCTAATTATATAAATACCGCTACTAGAATTAGCTCCATCCCAATTAAAATTATATTCGCCTACTTCTAAAATTTTATCATTTAGAATATCAATTAAATTACCTTTTATATCAAAAATTGAAATATTAACATATTCAGTCTTTAATAAATTAATTTTAATATTTGTTTGAGGATTAAATGGATTTGGGTATGGATTTTCTATACTTACATCATATGGTAAAACCCTAACCTCACCCAGCTCTGCATAGTCGCATTCTTGTGGTGACTCAACTTGAAAAGAATAATAAAACTGATCAAGACTAACATTGAAATTTGAACTATTAACTATACAATCCGGGACATCCTCACAGAGGCTATTCCCTCCTATTGCAAAATAAGGAAACCATGCACTATCATCGCTACTCCAATCGATGCTCATACTACATATACAATCCGGGAGGGATGTTATATTATTATTAAATAACCATAAATATTGTAATTCATCAAGTTCACAAATAGAAGACGGGATAGAGTCAATCTGATTATAACCTAAATCCAAATATTTAAGATTTGATAAACTATCTAAGTTCTCTATTATTCCTTCCAATATATTATTTGATATATAAAGTGATCTAAGCTCTTTTAATTTTTCGAAATTTAAAGGAAGAAAAGATATTCTATTCCATTCTAAGTATAAACCACTAAGTTTAGTCCAATTACCTATGGACTCAGGAAGAATAAAAATTGTATCGTTAACACCAGAACTATTACCATAGTTTCCTGCTACTAGTATTTTAAGCCTACCATTAAACCACGATTGTGTTCCTATCTCAAGAGCAGAACCATAGTTTAAATTATTCTCACTTATTAAATCACTTAACGCATCCAAATCATTATCGTAAAAACAAGTATCTCCGAATAAAATATTAACATTGCTAGGCAAAGAATCTATATATGTATAAGCGGTATCACATTGCGACAACAAAGTATGATTACTAATTAGTACTACAACTAAAATGCTTTGATAAAACTTGTTCATTTATTTAATATATAAAATTTTCTTTAATTGACTATTTGAAGAATTACTAATACGTAAAAAATATAATCCAGAAGGATGACTCTCTGCATTCCAAGTAGTATGAAAGCTACTTGTATTAGATACTATTATTGGTATGTTTGATATATTTTTACCATTTATATCAAATATATTAATACTTAATCCACTCTCTAAAATATTTTCAACATTAAGATGAATAAATGAATTAAATGGATTTGGAAAAGGCATTTTCAATGTAGCACCTATAGGAATCATCGAAGGTTCACTATTAATGCCTAATTCACTTATATAAAGTTCATTTATAACGGTCTTGGCTAATAAAGGTTTTTGAGAGGGGACTACAACGAATTGGCAAGAGCTGCTATTTATAGAACTATTAGTTTCACCAATAAAAGTAATAACTTGTTCTTCTCCCGGCGCGAGTTCTACAAACCCATTTTGATTATCGAACCAATTAAATTCTTCTGAAAACTCATAACTAAAAATATCAGAAATAGAACCCTCATTTTTTAACGTAAATGATATTGAAGCATTACCTTCAGGAAGAAAAATACAAGGGCCAGATTCATAACCTTCATTCATATTAATTGAAAGGTCATGAGTTAATACACTAAAAGCAATTGGATATAAACTTGGAATTCTATTTGCCCTATAAACAGCACATATTGGTTCACATAAATTATAGTTCCCCCTCCATACCTCCTCTCCATTACTACTCACTTCTATGGAAGTACCATTCCCGCCAACAGTTGTAATTAAATAATTCCCATTATCAAGTTTTTGAGCATTTCCAGATGCAAAACCAAATAAATTTTCTGGTAAAGAATACTGCCAAACAATTGAAGATTGATTCTGATTAATTTCTATTTCTAGCGCTCTAGAAATTGGATAATCAGTCCCGAGGAATACTTCACTTAAATTCCCATTATCAAATGTAACAATATTCCCATTATCAAGTCTTTGTAAGCCATGCTGGAAACTAAATCCAATTTCATTTCCAAGGGTTACATCACCAGAAGGCATTTCCCTACCCATGTTCCATATAACCTCGCCGCTAGGATATGCAATTTTTGTAATTCTTGATAAATGTCTTGTTGAAATATATATAGCACTCTCTGACTCAGAAAAAATAAGCGCGTTCACATGGGTCCAGTCATATTTTTGAAAACCAGTTGAAGACGTTAACCAAGTACCTCCAAGAGCATCAAAGTCATCCATTGAAAAATGGTCAAATACGCTCCAACTCCATATAATTTCTTTGGTGTTTTTATCCCACTCTACAAGTTTGTCTCCAACCCATGGAAATTCTACGGATAAACCATTTGCGCTAAATCCAAAATCTTGATAATCAGATGTCCAAGTTCCAACAGGTATGGGCCCGAGTTGAGAAGTTTCTACAATTCCCATATAATTACCATTTGGTAATTTGATAATATCATGATGCAAAAATTGTTCATTAGGCTCTTCCCAAATGAAATTGCTGTTAATTCCAAAATTTATTCCTGGCAAATTATTTTCTAATGAATTATCAGAATAGCAGCCTAATAGATCAAGAGCCGGTGTGGAGTTATAATAAACAATGTTCTTATCTCCAGTATTCCAAACTTCCTTTCCATTAACATCTATCATAGCACTATAATAGTTGTAAAATGAACCAAAAATTGTAAGACCAGGGCTAAAAGTATTTTCATCATAGACAATCGCGGTTGCATCTGAACGTTTTTGTCCAGTAGAAAAAGTAAATGTATCCGACCATTCACTTTGAACAGGTGAATCAAAATTTGGATGTAATCTCCAAAAATAATTTGATTCCCAATTTATGTTTTCTGTTTCAATAAAAATTAATGAATAAACAGTGGTAGATCTTATAACATCATTAAATAAAGAATCTGTAGCTATATATAAATTATAGCTGTCAGCACCTGGAATTTGATTCCACTCAAAAAGAACATGAGTATAGTTTAGCTGGCTATTATTTTGTGGGGAAACTAGGTTGGCATCTAAATTATTAAATAGCGAAAAAATAATTAAAAATACAAATGAAGGTAAATATCTGATCATTATTTCATTTTGATATAAAACCAGCTTCTAAAATAAAACTGTATATTTTCTCAACAAGTTTTCCCGGGTCAACGCCACTGGAATCGATTACTATCTCCGCATTTTTTGGGACTTCGTAAGGATCAGATATGCCAGTAAATTCTTTTACTACCCCCTTTCTGGCTAATTTATAAAGACCTTTCACATCTCTTTCTTCACATTTTTCTAATGATGTTGATACATGTACTTCTATATATCCACCTAATTTTGAAATTAGGTTTCTGTTAAAGGCTCTATCTTTTTCATATGGTGCTATTGGAGCGCAAATTGCAATGCCTCCATTTTTTGTTATTTCACTTGCAACGTAACCAATTCGTTTAACATTTAAAGACCTGTGTTCTTTGGAAAACCCTAACTCACTAGATAAATGGGTTCTAACAATATCCCCATCTAATAATGTAACTGGCCTCGTTCCGTCCTCTAATAACTTAATCAAAAGCCCATTTGCTAAAGTAGACTTACCTGAGCCAGACAACCCTGTAAAAAAAATAGTAAAACCTCTTTTTGAAATAGGAGGTTGTGAATTTTGTAGCTCATTAGCAACTTCTCTATAAGTAAACCACTCTGGTATATCTTGACCTTTATCTAAATAATCTCTTAGTTCTGTTCCTGAAACCGTTTTGTAATTAGTATCCTCTGGAATTTCATCTATAGGTTTATAACAGTCCTCATCTGGCAAGTAAACTAGAAACTTAAAAGGAACCATCTTTATCCCAATTTCTTGCTCAAATTTTTGAAGTATTTTTTGCGCGTCATAAGGTCCATAAAATGGGTTGCCA
>Ga0208410_1000508_pt1 | contig 22424 bp, 17 predicted proteins | sample ETN02SmetaG_3_FD_185787 | JGI IMG/M metagenome (GOLD analysis project Ga0208410, IMG submission 185787) | Marine microbial and viral communities from oxygen minimum zone, Eastern Pacific Ocean - ETNP2014F10-02SV257 (SPAdes) (version 2) | ecosystem: Environmental > Aquatic > Marine > Oceanic ... | reverse complement strand
AATGGCGCTAATGAAATCTGTCCCTGGCTCTTTTTTGCGGTCTGAAAAAATTGGGTTTAATAACGTTTCTAGATTTTTCAAAGCATCTAGGCCATTTTGTTTCCTCAGAGGGTCCCAGCCAACACCTCTCTGCATTTTTAAATATGATGGAATAAATTGGCTAAGTTCTTCTTCAGAAAGATTCAGGATCGCACCCCACAACTGAAGAGGAATCTTTGCGCAAAATTCCATAGCTAAATCAAAATGCCCACTATCCCAACCAAATAAAATGTCGCCGGCAATTGCTTCTACGTGGACATCAACGCTGCTCTCAAATGCTTTCTGCACTGATACTTCGCTCCATAAATTTTGTCCGTAGTTTTCTAGGTTATAAAACCAAGTTTTCGGACGCGTTTCGTAGTTCCGGTCATCAGCAAAGATTGAAGTCACATCGTCATATCTAGTAAGCCAGAATCTATTTCCAAGCCAGTCCCGGTAACACGGATAATTCTCTCGCAGGAGCCCTACAAGTGGATAAGGATCTTGGAGGTATTGATCTGAGATCAATTCCCTAGGTTTAATAAGATTCGTTGTTTCGCCAACCCGCTCTCTTTGGTAAACCTCATACGTTCTATAGCCAGGAGCAGATGCAGGTTCTTCATCTATGTCATATTTTTCTTGATCTTGCATATCGTTATTTCGGTAAATCAAAATCCAGCCAAAGCTCTCGAATGGAACCAAGTCCGATAGGGGCTAAAGATACTCCATCAATGTCTTTGGGCATTCGGTCTGAATTTATTCTGACATTTCTAAGTGTTTTATCAAGAATTTTTGAACCGATAACTGTTTCTTGATGCGAAATCCAAGCTCCTGGGCAGAGATGTGGTCCCACTCCGAAAGCCATGTGGCTACATTTTCCTTCTTTGTCATGCCCTGATCTCAGTATCTTGCCAGAGTATAAATCTTCTCTGAAGATATTAAACTCTTCGGGATTTGTGAAAATTCGATCATCATGATTCGCTGATACATCGACCATGTGGATTAAAGAACCAGCTGGTATACGGACACCATGCAATGTTATGTCATACGTGTTGTGCCGAGGTTGGCCACCGATAGACGTGGAATGTCTGAGCATTTCGTGGAATGCTGTATCCCAGAGTTCTGAATCTTCTCTAACTTTTTCTAATTGATCAGGATGTTGAAGCAATAGGTACCATAAGTTCATAATGGCGCCTCGAGTAGTTTCGCCCCCTCCTCCGACAACAAGGGCAATAAATGAGGTGATCTCCTCTGTTGACATTACATCGCCATCTATTTCCGAGTTGCATAATTCGGAAATGATATCTAAACAAATATTGTCCCCCATTTGATCTGTGAGATATGTCGGATTATTTCTTTTCTGCTCAACAAGGTCTTCTACGTACTCTTCTAAGTCTTGGCGTGCCTCTAGACCTTCATGATGAGTTTCAGAACCTCCAAGACCTGACATCATCGCGTCATACCACCAGGTGAATTGCTGACGGGCTTCTTGGGGAATTCCTAGTACTTGCGCTACGACACTAATTGGAAATTCGTTAGCAAATGCTTTCCCTAATTCAACTGTAACCGTCCCTCTCTCATTATCGGTTACAACTTCTTTGGGGTTACTGGACAACCACCATTCGGAGATTAATTCATCTGCTATTTCTTCAAGAGCGTACAGTCTTTTCGTTAATGCAGCCCCTACGAGATGACGTCCGTAAATATTTCTTCTCCTTCTGTGCTCAATCCCGCTTAATTCAAGTTGTGTGTTGCCCAAAACGCCGCTTGAAGAACCTTTCGGTATCGTATTGAATCCGATTTCGTCAAAATAACAGTTGGTGATGTCTTCATATCGTGTGACGAAGTAAGAATTGTGCAGTTGGTCGTAGTAGACGGGATAGTGATCTCTAAGGATTCGATAGTAGGGGTACGGGTTACGCCCAAATTCACCGCTATCAAAGATACGGGGATCTATTAACGGTACGCCATCTTCTGTAAATCCCATATCAACTGCTTCCCCGAGAGGCATGTGGGGAAATTTGCGTTGTGCCCCACCGAGATCTGCATCAATGTTTAAAATTTCATTCAGCGATTTCGAATTTTCCTCAGACATAAAGACTCCTTGCGTAACCAGAATACTCTCTCGTTTGTGGGCGCAACACGGCTATAGGGATCGAATTCATGCAACTATGCCCTTTTCTCTTAATTGATTTCGTTCTGCTTCCCCTATTCCAATTTCCAAAAGGATCTCTTCATCGTGCTCATTTAAGAGAGGAGCACTGTCAAGAATTGGTAGTGGTGTTTCCGTAAACACTGTTGAATGCCGTGGTGTACGTATTCTTCCTGCCGTAGGGTGATCCCATTCAAAGAAGGTTCCGTTATGAACAACCTGTGGGATATCCGCTACTTTGTCTAATTCAATAACTTCACCGCATGGAACAGAATTTGCATGTAACTGCTGAGCAATTTCAGCTGTTGGAAATGATCTAAAAGCATCCGCTATAAGCCCACCCAAAATTTCGTTATTGTTACCGGTATGCCGGGCTTCCCTTGAAGAAAACCTTTCATCGGTAAACCACTCAGGATGGCCCAAAGCTGTATATAAGCCTTCAATTTGGTGATCAGCTACAGCAAAATAAACAACGTATCCGTCCTCGGTCTCAGTCATATTCATCAATTTGCTTAGATGGGTGCCGCTTTCTACGTCACTGTCAAGAAGGGTTTCTGCCATTCCGCCATCCGGCCACAGAAAGGCTATAGCTACATCTATCATCGCTATTTCAAGTTCTTGCCCCCCTGCCCCTCGCTCTCTCGCGAATAGTGCAGCAGTGATGGAAAGAGCCATTTCCCATGAAACGGCCTTATCGATAAGAGCAGTTCTCATAAGGTCAGGAAATGGGATCTGCGGATTTACCTGAAGGGAGACATATCCGCACATAGCCTGAAGCACGGGGTCATAGACAGCCCGGTCAGCGTATGGGCCGTCTTGACCATACCCTGATAATGATACGTAAATTACTTTCGGGTTTAATGCTTTAACTGCCTTATAGTCAAGCCCTAGTTCAGTTATTTTTCCTGGGCGCATTGACTGTATAACAACATCCGCGTTTTCTATAAGCTTCAAAGCGATCGCTCGGCCTTCTGCTTCTTTAAGATTTATCTGGATGGAGCGTTTCCCTCTATTACAGTTCAAAACGGCGCTATTGAGTCCTCCTTTAGAAAAACCAGAAGTTCGTGTTATATCACCTACGCCCGGATATTCGACTTTAATCACGTCAGCCCCTAATTCGGCTAAGAGCATTCCAGCTACCGGGCCAGCAACGACCTGAGTGAAATCAACAACTTTTATATTATTAAGAGGGGTCATATTTTCATGTCAAAGCTTGGTAGACGGTTGCTTTTAATTCTCGACGGATTGGGTAATAGCTTGACGGCATAAACTGTGTCATAAATATGCAAGTTACTTCTTCAACTGGGTCAACCCAAAATCTTGTACTCGCTGCCCCTCCCCACGCAAATTCTCCCTTTGATCCAAGAGCAGCATTCGCTGCAGGGTTCTCAAGCACAGAGAAACCAAGCCCGAACCCCATACCTTCCATAGCCGTTTCAGTGAATGTTGACTGGCCAACGTCATTTAATGTAGCTCCACCAGGGAGATGATTCTTGGTCATGAATTCCAAAGTATGCCTACCAATAATTCTTTCTCCTTGGAGTTCACCGCCTTTCAAAAGCATAGAAACAAAGCGTTGGTAATCATCTGTTGTGGAGACCATGCCACCGCCACCTGAAAGAAACCGGGCTGGTTCTAAGTAGCCACTTGAAGAAGCATCATCTATTTTTGTTAATGGATTTTCAGGTGTGATCGCATAGTTGGATGTGAATCGGTGGCTTTTTTCTTTTTCAACGTGGAATCCGGTGTCTACCATCCCTAATGGTTCAGTGATATTTTTGGTTAAGTACTCATCTAAATTCTGTCCGCTTATTACTTCGATTAGTCGCCCGCAGATATCAGTTGACATTGAGTAATTCCAACTAGTTCCAGGGTCAAACAATAACGGCATCTCTCCTAATTTGTTGGCGGTTTCTTCCAAAGTTTCTGTTGCATCACCCTTCTGCCCCCAAATACTTCCAAATTTTGATTTTCTATACATTTTGTCAAGATTGTTTGAGAAATGAAATCCATAGGTTAATCCTGAAGTATGCATAAGCATGTCCCGAACGGTCAATGTCGTTTGTGCTGGCCTCAGAGCTGGTTTCAGGTATGAACCCCCTATCAGTACTTGTGGATCAGAAAATGCAGGAATGAATCTTTCTACTGGGTCTTCTAGAATAAGCTCACCCTTTTCGTACAGTTGCATCAACCCAATTGAAGTAAGTGGTTTCGTCATTGAATAAATCCTGAAGATAGCATCGTCTCTTAAGTCAATGTTTTCTTCGATATCGGCCTTCCCTATTGTGTGCCGCATGACAATCTGATCACCTCGTGCCACTTGCACCTGCGCACATGGGAATTTCCCATTTTCTACATACCGATCACAAAGTTCACTGATTCGTGAGAGTCGCTCTTGATCAAATCCATGCCCCATTTTGTCCCCCATTGATCTCTATTGGATGGTTCTCAGTTTAGACTGGCACAATCCGAAGCTCTAAATGGCAGACTTATTAATATGAATCACAACGATACTGACGAAACTCAAAAACAGGATTTCATTCGTGCCCTTGTTAATGATGATCTCGCTTCCAAACGTTTCTCTGGAAAAGTACAGACACGATTTCCTCCTGAACCAAATGGGCATCTCCATCTAGGCCACGCAAAATCCATTTGCTTAAATTTTGGCTTAGCGTCTGAATACGGCGGAGTGTGCAATTTACGTTTTGATGACACTAACCCGGCCACTGAGAGCGAAGAATTTGCTGACTCGATCCGCAAAGACATTGAATGGCTGCTTGGACATGAATTGTCGGAGGAACCAGTTTTTGCGTCAAACTATTTTGACCAACTTTATGAGTGGGCTGAAACACTTATTGAATTGGGGAAAGCATACGTTGATGATCAGACTGCTGAAATGATCTCTACCCAACGCGGCAGTTTCACAGAACCAGGAGTAAATAGTTCATTTAGAGAAAGATCTCCAGAAGAGAATCTTACCCTGTTCAGAGATATGCGTGCCGGTAAATTCTCCGAGGGGGAATGTGTGCTGCGTGCCAAAATCTCTATGGATCATGAAAACATGAACATGCGAGATCCAGTTCTATACCGGATACGCCACGAATCTCATTTCCGCACCGCTAACGACTGGGTTATCTACCCGACATATGACTGGGCACATGGACAGTCAGATGCAATTGAAGGTGTGACACATTCATTATGCACATTAGAATTCGACTCCCACCGACCTCTCTACGACTGGTTTTTAGAACAGTTAGCTATAACAAATGATAAGCGCCCGTACCAAACAGAGTTTGCTCGCTTGAATTTCACACATACGGTTCTCTCAAAAAGACTGTTAAGACGTTTGGTAGAGGAATCGGTTGTGGAGGGTTGGGATGATCCTCGTATGCCCACATTAAGCGGGCAGAGAAAACGTGGATATCCTCCCTCCGCCATTAGAGCATTTTGCGATCATATAGGAATAGCGAAAACAAATAGCACTCATGAAATAGAACTTTTGGAGTCTTTCGTCCGCAGTGAACTGAATCAAACTGCGGAGAGGAAAATGGCTGTAATAAATCCTTTAAAATTAACAATCACTAATTGGCCGGAAGGGAAGATTGAGTACCGAGATGCTGTCAACAACCCAGAAGATCCATCGCAGGGTTCTCGCAAAGTTCCTTTCTCTGGAGACCTTTTCATAGAACGCGAAGATTTTATGGAAGATCCACCCAAAAAGTTCTTCCGCCTGTCCCCTGGTCGAGAAGTTCGGCTGCGATTTGGCTACTTCATTACGTGTACCGAAGTGATTAAAGATACTGACGGAAACCCTATTGAACTGCTATGCACTTACGATCCGGAAACTAGCGGAGGTAAAGCACCCGATGGCAGAAAGGTAAAAGCCACTCTGCATTGGGTTGAAGCCTCGAACTGTGTTGAAGGATCAGCAATTACATATGACCGGCTTTTCAGGTCTGAACATCCCGATACGTCATCTGATGTCTTCCAAGACTTAAATGAGAGGTCCTTAACTAAATTTACTTCGGCAAAATTTGAGCCTTCTATTCAGGAACTTCTGGGTGGTGAAGTCGTTCAATTTGAACGACTTGGTTATTTCTGCAAAGACGGCAGTGAAGCGAACCTATTCCATAGGACTGTTGGGCTTCGAGATGAATGGGCAAATATACAGAAGCGTAAAGGTACTAATTGACTTCAATTCGTTCTTGCGGGGTACGAACTCGCCCATCACCATGTGAGAATAAAACATCGTTATACCCTTTCCCTTGAGGCAAAGCCTCTAGGTACTCACTTTTATGAAAACTGACGTAAACCGTTCGCCGATTGCGACCTGATTCCGTTGGTGATGGCGCTACATGCAATGTATGCCCATAGTGCACCGTGACATCTCCAGGTTGCGCTGTTACACCAATTGCTTTATTAGTTATTTGAGCTACATCAGCTCCTCCGGAGAACTGGTTGGAACCAGGTAGGAAAATTAATTGTCCGGATCGTTCGTTTGCGTCATCCAATTGGATTCCTATATTTAACCCAGGGCAAATTAAGGGATGCCCTCCCATGCCACAATCACGATGCCATGGAAGGTCAGCTAATCCTTCAACTACATCAGGGACCTTTATGACTACGGAGACACCGTCTCCATGGTCGGGAGTTGGGTAAAGTGTTTCATCAGCTAATTCGGCAAGAGTGGATAGTCGACGGTCATACGCTAATTGCGAAAATAGTTCTGAGCCTTCATTCATGTATGTGACTCTGCAGCAGTGTTCTTTGCCATCTTTGTCAGTAGCCCACCAGGATCTTTTATCTTCTGGGGTTGCAGTTGTCCGCCTAGCTTCAACCTCTTGAGACATTTCAAGTATCTCTTCCCTACCGAAAACCTCTCGGACTACTATGAATCCAAGGTTACGTAAGGAATTTCCCATCTCTGCAGGGCTATCACCCAGCCTGAATTCATGCTCGAAATCTCCTCGTATATTTTCAGACTCAAAGATAGGCCGCTCGTTGTATAACGCTTGAAGAGGTGCTTCCCATGCTGCAACATGATTAAAGTTCCCTTTTTCCAAAACGACTCGGTTTTGGATAAGTAGTCCCATCATTGACCATGCTTCAGACACTAAATCCTTCCAAGCTTGCGCATCCGCTGAGATCATTACTTTCGCTTCGTTGATCTCTTGGTCAACTTCAATTCCGTTTTCTGTAGCAGTTAGTCTCCAGCAGTTTCCATCGTTCAACTTGATCCCGATTGATCTTCCCAAGCCAACGCTAAAAGCTGCTTGCTTTGCTAGGGGGCCATTCCCTCTTCCTGCCTTAATCTCTTCATGCAATTCATCCAGAGAAACTTCGTGGAAATAAGTGCGAAGAGGTTGCATAGACTCAGCTTACTAAAAATTTACATAATGTTCAGAAGCAGCATTAAGCGATTGAGAATGTAGTGCATGATTACTACCATTCAGCTTTAAGGTGAGCGGGAATTGGCCGGATACGCGGGTACCACGGAGAACGTAGAGGGTCGCCAGGGGTTAATGACAATGACAACCCAGGAGTTAAAGGAACAGTAGGTTTTGTTTCTGGTCGAGAAGCATACAGAATATCGTCGCCATAAATTCTAATCGTTATTGCTCGACGTTGACTTGAGGGACCGGTAGGGCCTCCACCGTGGAGAACGCTTGGATGAGCGAAAATCACGTCGCCTGGAGTAATTTCCCAAGAGCGTATATCAAATGCTTCCCTATTTTTTTCAATATCAGGCAAAGGTGGAAACTCCTTGCCATAGTGAGGAAGTGTCGGGTCTTCATTCACTTTCGCTGGATTGAATCCATCATAAATTGTGTCGTGATGAGAACCTGCAACATATTCGAGGCATTCATCTGATGTCAGGTGATCCAGAGATATCCATGCCGATGCAATTTGAGTTCCAGAAATAGGCCAAAATGGGGTGTCCTGATGCCAAGGGGTCCTAGCCGAATTCCCTCCTTGCTTAATAAAGAATTCGTCTGAGTAGAGCCAAAGATTATCGGAACCAATCAATTTTCCTATGAGATCGGCGATCGGTGAGTCATAAATTAATCTCCGAATTTCAGGTATTACTTCAAAATTTCTAATTGTTTCAATGAATTCGCCTTCCTGTCCTTTGAAAAAAAGGTGCATTTCTTGGCTACTGTTATTGAGTACTCTCTGCAAACCAAGCTCAAGCAAAAGCAACCATTCGGGATGTAGAACATTTTCCACCATCACTACGCCAACGTCATTAAATTCGCCAATCACAGAATCTGTGATCGACTTTAACGGGTTTGGGTTTGGCACACGTTCGGATTTCTTCAGATTCGAAGCTCTTATTCTTTCTTCTTCAGACATTCCCCCCCCAAAAAAAATTGGATTATAGAAACTTTTCCATTGCATCTCCGGGGAGAGGCTCATCACCGAAAAGTTTGTCTTGAAATTTTCGCATTCCGTTTAACCACTTGTCTATGTTCCCAGCTTTGAATTCTATGTAGCCTTGCACTTCCTCATGCGGGAGTACCAGAAATCGCTCTTCGGAGATTGCTTCCATACATGCTTCAGCAACAGTTGCTGATTCCAAGATTCCATCAGAGCTCGCTACTCCACCATCCTCCCATTCCGGATCCTCTTCATTCCCTGAGGCATCTGGGCTATTTACCAAAATATCTGTCCGCACGGCTTGAGGGCATAGAACAGAAACACGTATTCCTTGGTGGTAATGGGTTATTGAAAGCCATTCAGCTAAGGAGACTGCAGCACTTTTCGTCATGGAGTAGGAAAGTGACCCGATTTGAGTTAGTAAACCTGCTGCAGAAGCAGTATTTAATAAGTATCCGCCTTCATTTGCAATCATTTGCGGAAGAACAGCTCGCGCCGCGTAAATGTGAGCCATAACATGCACCTCCCACATGTTCAGGATTCGTTCATTCGTATCTTCCAAGCCAGCCGAAGTCACGAAACCTGCATTTGAACAAAATACGCCTATGGGGCCATGACGTTTCTCAACGTTCTCAACAAGAGCGACAATTTCATCTTCTTTTGAGACATCGACACAATACGATTCACCTCCAATTTCAGTAGCAACACTTTTTGCTTTATCGCCATTTATGTCAGCGACTATTACTTTTTGTGCTTCCTTTTGTGATGCGGCGCGTGCAAGAGCTGCACCAATGCCTGCACCACCCCCGGTGACGACCACCACTCGATCTTTAATGTCCATTTTCAGCCAACCTTTTTCTGCCATGCATCTCTACTGATTCGTAAAGGAGCAATCTATACATTGAGTAATCCTACATTGCCTTTGTGTAACATTTCTTTTGAAAAAAGCAGAAACCATCACTTATTTGATTAGAATGGTGTAGTCGCTGGCTTTCGCTAGAGATCACAACGACCGAGTGCGTTGATTTTCTACGTGATGTTGCTAACGATTTCGGCACTGATGTGCTGAAAATACTAAGGAGAAAATTATTACTAATGACAATCCTGTCATTCCAATGCAAGAATTTGAACATTTAGTTCAGTTGCATTTGGATGGACGGTCTTCAGATGAAGATCTCGGCGTTCTTCAAAACAACCAAAATCAATGGGTTGAGGTTCTTTTCCGACTCTTGGAACATACTGACCAAAGCATTTCCCGAGTTCGGAGACAATACCGCGGTGCTGCTCGTAGAACCGTTCTTGACGACCTGAACAATGAAGCCGACAGGTTAGACAAAGTCTTAACCGAGTTACTTGGCCCTGCTCCGAAAGCAGAAGCCATAAGTCCAGATCGATACGACCAAGAAAACGCCAATTCTGACCTTCAGTTAGCTTGGAGAGACGGGCGATTAGTCGCTTGGCTCGGGGCATACAAAAGTCGACCAGAAGGCCATGAAGAGATCATTGACCGATTGACTTCACTCGGTGCCAATTCCATAGAATGGAGCCCCGCAGAAGATCTTCCACTGCCCGAAGAAATGAAAGCGCCTTCGGTTTCGGCCCCTATCTCTTCTACACTTGGTTGGCTTGTTTCGCTTGGAAACGATAGACCTGACAAGATTGGTGTTACTGCTATTTGGATGGGTTTAGCTGCTGGTATTGCCGTTCAACTCGTAACGCAAGGAAAAATTTATCCTGTACTGCACGAAGTGAATGGAACTCATAACGAGGAATCCGGAGATGCCTTATTCCATGTCCGCTGGGCGCCAGCGTTAATTGATATAAATTCACATGCTGCTTTAGTGTCATCTACTCCAGGTGCTGCAATGGCTGCTTGCGATGAGACTGACCGTCACCGATTCGTTGGAAAGGTACTATCTGACCTTACAGATTCAATTGTTCGGATGGCAGCTAGTCAAGTTGATCTTCCATATGCCCCACCGGAAATTAATTCACGGGAAGACTTTGGAGAGATGCTTGTTGCAGCCCTTGATGGAATGGCTTTTCGTGGCGATGCAGATTTTGGTTCAGATATTGCTAGGCGACTTTCCCAATGGGCAGTTCCAGTTACTGGAATAGAGAAGCTACGACTTATCGTCCAAATGGATGCTCCCGATGAATCTGGTGCATGGTTAACTAAGGTTCTCGTCCCAAACGATAATGGCGGACTTGAGCCGATTGAAATAACTATAAATACAGGTAGTGAAACTCGGCGAAAGCTAGTCAATAAGCAAATCTCTCGTTTGGAACGGTTATTCCCTGAGCTCTTGCGTCCAGGTGGGCGAAGAAGAGGTGAAGTATTGCTTTCTCAAGCGGAAGCATGGGATTTAATGACCGGCATTGGTGAGAATCTTCAAGTTGCTGGCTTTGATGTACGAGTGCCGCCAATGTCTAAGAGGAAAGCTTCGCCGATCCTTCGCATCACAGCTGAGACTCAAGAGACTATGGTGAGCGCACAACAGTTGGCAGACATTCGATGGAGTGCTGTTTTTGATGATGTTGAGTTAAATGCTGAAGAAATTGAGCGTCTAGCAAGCGAAGCTCGTCCCCTCGTTGAATCGAAAGGCCAGTGGATTGAGTTAGACAAAGCTGACCTTGCTGATGCTGCAGCAGCATTAGCTGAATATTCTAAAAAGAAAAAGATGAGCGGAGCTGAAATGCTTCGGCACGCTCTCGGATTGGAAGGAAAGGCTTTAGGGGGAATTGCCCTTGATGGCGAAGGTTGGGCTGCAGATCTACTTAGAAGCGTCAAAGAGCTACCTGAAGAACCTGATACTCAACCTGAAGGGTTCTCCGGTGAGTTGCGTTCTTACCAAGCGGATGCTTTAGCTTGGATTAATTTCCTTGATGATGCCGGTCTTGGGGGTTGCCTAGCTTTGGATATGGGATTAGGAAAAACACCTACTACTCTGGCGAATCTTGCTAATTCTCCAAGACCAGAGCCAGGGTTAGTAATTGCACCACCAGCGGTTGTTGGCAATTGGAGAGCTGAATCGAAAAAATTTGTTCCAAAGGCAGATGTGATGGTTCACCATGGGCCTAGTCGCGCTAAAGGCGATGCATTGAAAAAGGCTGTTTCTAGTTCAGATATCGTGATCACTACTTATGGAACAGCTGTTAGAGACATTGAACAGTTAAAAGATATTCAATGGTCCAAAGTCGTCCTTGATGAAGCACAAGCTATCAAAAACCCCGCTGCGGAAACTTCACAGCAACTCCGCAAATTAAATGCGCATTCACGCATTGCCTTAACGGGAACCCCAATTGAAAATGGTTTGGGTGACCTATGGTCAATCTTAGATTGGGCAAACCCAGAACTTCTTGGCCCACGCAATCAATTCATTGCTCAATTGACACCAGAAAAAAAGATCGAATCAGGTAATGAAAGTGCCTTAAAAGCACTTAACGGAATCATGGTCTACCGAAGAACGAAATCTGAACCTTCTATAGCTGCTGAGCTCCCCGACAGAATTGATGAACTTGACCATTGCGCAATGACGCAAGAGCAAATCGGTCTATACAAAGCAGTGGTTGATAATCTCATTGAAGAAACAGAGAAAAACAAAGCTGGCTCTCCGCAAAGAAAAGGAGCAGTACTTGCTGCGATCACAGCTTTGAAGCAGATATGCAATCACCCACTCAATTATCAAGATGATGATCTGGGCATTGAAGGTAGATCTGGAAAACTTGAACGGCTCTACGAAATTATGGAAACGGTCTTTGCTGCAGATGAACGTCTCCTCGTATTCACACATTTTGCCACTTGGGGGGAACGTTTAGCCAAACATCTAACAGATCGTTACGAGCTACCAATAAATTGCTATCACGGTGGCCTCGGTCGTGGAGCAAGAGACAGAATGGTGGAATCTTTCCAAGCTGGGAAAGGGAAAGGAGCAATGGTTCTTTCTTTGAAAGCGGGCGGAACTGGGCTTAACCTAACTGCTGCTAATCATGTAGTTCTATACGACCGCTGGTGGAACCCAGCTGTGGAAGATCAGGCACGTGATCGAGTATGGCGGATTGGGCAAAAAAATACTGTAATCGCCCATAGGCTTATCTGCCCAGGAACTGTTGATGAACGAGTTGAAGAAGTTGTAGCCGGAAAAAGGCAGATAGCTAATCTTGTCCTACCGAAATCGAGTTCGATCGGGGACCTTGATGCTACTCAACTCCAACAAGCTCTCGGGATTGACACTGAGGCGATGCTTAATTTTGAAATAGAGAACGGAAATGGAGCAAACAACAATGAATAAACGTTCAACTGGTCGAAATCATGAGAGGACTCCTTCAGGCCAACACAAAAAGAAAAGGCGTCGCAGTAGAAACAGGGCAGATCCAAGAAAATTCTGGGGCAATGAGGAGAATTTGCCCGCCCCTATCTACGGACTTCCTGTTCCCAAAGCTTCTCAAGCAGTTCTAGCTTCTTTAGGCAAGCCGCCTATTCCAGGTCAGGAAATACCATCTCTTGAATTCTTGAATGGAATCTACGATCGATCTGCTGGCCTAGCTTACGCCTTGGCTGCTGCTGGCGGACTTGACCAACCGGCACCTGAAGGAGCAACGGAAGAGCCTGACCCCATAAATGCAGTAGATGAAACTGATCCCTTTAACCAATTACGGCCAGAAGATGAAATTAACGGGAACAAATTCTAGTTTTTTAGAAAAGTTCGCCTTGGATAGTGAAATCTTCTGGTGGGAATTGCCCTACTTCAACAATTATTCCAAAGAGTTCATCTAGATCAGCGGCGTAAAATTCAGCTTCAGTTTCTCGTCGGAGTACTCCTATTCGGCCGCAAATGCTTACTAACGTTAGGTCATGGGTTCCGTTACTTAGATTCTTTGGATACTTCAGTACTTTCTTCCAACATGGAGATTCAATCGCGGGGTTATACCAATTGTCCAAAATCATGGAATACCCTTCTAAGGCCAAGTTCTCTAGAAAATCACTAACTTTGCCACATACGTTATTTAGAGTTTCCCTCAATTCGGTTTGGGAAAGTGGATGAAGAACTCCTTTCATTTTTCTTTTTGTTGAAATCGCTTGAACTAATCCGAGGTCCTTTGTGATCATGTCTTCAAGAGTTCGCACCATTAAACCGTTTGACGTCTCACAAATGATTGAGGCTAAGAACGCTCCTTGTTCAAGTAATCTTGTCCCAATTCGTCTTGCTGTACTAGTCCCGACCTTAATTGATCCGTCACCGAATATTGCTACATATAAGTAATTTGGCTGTTCAAGGTGGTTGAGAATTTCCGCAGATAGAGATCCTCGATCTCTGGTGTGTGCGTGATGAAGCCCGGCAGCGAAAATTTGGTCCTTTCGTGTGCACGGCTCGCACTTTCTTCCTTTTTCTGGGATTTTTGTGCATGTTGAATGCTCTTCTGGATTGCCGGTTCCTGGTCTGTACCCAAGGCAAATTCTGTTAGCTGGTTCAGTTATTCGATAACTGAGTTGGTAATTCGTTAGATTAATTCTTTGGATAGTATCTGTTGTGAGGTTCAGTATTCGCCCGAAAGGAAGCTCGTCTTCCCAAGAGATTCCAAGGAGTGATTCCGTCTGGTTTGAGTCAGCTTGTCGCATAAATTGATTCTAAATGCATTAATGGATGCATGTTCGCTTCCTTGAAGAGCTATCGTGTTTCTAACTATGGATGCTCAACCCCCACCACAATGTCTTATCACCCTTGATGTAGAGGGAGTACTGACTCCTGAAATTTGGATAGCGTTAGCGGACCATTTTGGAGTTGATGAACTTAAGCGGACTACGAAAGATGAGCCGAATTACCAACTGTTAATGGAAGAGCGTATATCTCTTCTTCACGAACATGAAATACGCATTGATGATATTCAACAGGTAATCGCCTCTTTAACGCCTTTAGAAGGGGCATTAGAGTTTCTCGACAGCCTCCGATCAGAATTCCCTGTCGTGCTTCTGTCTGATACTTTCGAGGAATTTATTGGGCCTCTTATGCAGCAATTAGGCAACCCTTTAATACTGTGCCATAGGTTAAATGTTGATGAGACTGGTGTAGTTACCAGCTTCTCTCATCGAACACCTGAGCAAAAGTTTCATTCTGTTCGGTCTTTTCAAGAGTTGAACTACAAGGTGATTGCCGCTGGCGATTCCTACAATGACCTGTCAATGATCGATAAAGCCGATGCTGGATTTCTTTTTCGAGCACCGGAGAACGTTCGTGTTGAAAGATCCGATCTTGTTTGTTTCGAGGAATACGACGAACTTTTTGGAGCAATTTCTAATGCTGCCGAGTCTCTTTAGAGGTTCAATCCCACCGAACGGGTAATTTAGAGAATCCTTTAAGAACCCCTGCTTTCGTAAGCGTTGGGGGTCCATTGCCCCGTATTCGTGGCAGTCTGTCAAGGACCGCTGATAATGCTACGGAACCTTCTAGACGAGAGAGTGGCGCTCCGAGACAGTAATGGGCTCCTACTCCAAAGGAAGTATGATTTCGGAGGTCAGCGAGATCTCTGGTGATATCAAAATCGTGTGGCCTATCCCAAGCTAAGGGGTCTCTGTTTGCTGAGCCAAACATCATGCATACTTTTGAATCGGCAGGAATTTCAACATCATGCAAAATAACACTTGAAGTGTTCGTTCTGAAAAGGCCATGGACTGGTGCGTCGTATCGTAGACTTTCCTCAATCGCATTGGGGATAAGAGAGCGATTGTCTTGAAGCATTTTTAATTGGTCCGGATTCTCCATTAGCCGGTGAAGGAGGTTCCCAATCATTAGCGTTGTAGTTTCTGACCCTGCAACTAGGAGAAATTGGCAGAAACCAAGCACATTTTCCACAGTTAATTTTTCTCCATTGTTCTCTACAGTAAGCAATCTCGTGAGGAGGTCATCGGGGTGGCCTAGACCAGTATTGATAGCGTGATTTCTCTGCTCAATGTGCGAGCCGAAATATGTATAGAAGTTTTTATAAGCATCTTTGACTTCATCGGATGCTTCTCTTCCCCCTGCGTAGGCAACTGCTTCAGCCATGGGCAGAACCCAACTTCGGAAACTGCTTATATCTTCCGTGGGAGTTCCGAGCATCCAGCACATCACGGTTAATGGAATTGGAGCTGCGAAATCATCAATCAGGTCCCCATTCCCCTTTTTTTCTATGGAGTCAATTATTTCGTGTACGAGTGTTTGGATGTCTTTTTGCATTTGATTAATAATGGAGGGTCGGAAAATTCGTGAAATTGCCAACCGTTCTTTTGTGTGTACAGGTGGGTCACTCGATACGAGAACACCTGTTCCGGGTTTAGAAAAGGCTAAGCCTGGGCCGTATTGCGATGACCAGGTAGTTTCATCTCGTAAGGCCTTTACGACATCGGATTCCCTAGTCAACGTGTAATGCGCACTGGGGTTGCTCGTATGGTGAACTGGGCATTTGTCTCGCATTTCAGCCATTTTTTCGGCAGGCGATGTTTGGAATTCAAGGTCGGCGAAACTGAATGAGGGATTCTGATTTTCTTCAATCATGCCAGTATTAGATTGCTCTAGTTAAGTTCGCTGCTTGATGGATAGCAGCTTGAACTCCATTCGTTCCCGAGACATCACCAACAAGGTGCACCTTGCCATCCATCTCTGGATTTTCTTTAAGAATATATTCAGCTAGTTCGCGATTTGGATTGTTGTACGTCACTACCACAACCATTTTGGCTTCTAATGATCTAATGCGCTCTGTAAAAGGAACACCGATGAGCACTTCGTCTTCCGTTATCGCTTGAAGGTAGTGACCTCCGATAAAGTCAAAGTCTTGTGACATTAGTCGTTCACGGGCAGCATCTACAGTCGCTGGCGGGTATGGAAGCGAAGCCCCAAGGCTCTCATATCTGCTGATCATGGTAACTTTTACCCCCTGATCTAGGAGTTCGTCGGCGACTGATATAGCTTCAAAAGTGCCAGTGTCATCAAACACGATTGCGGGGCTCTTCACATTAGCTCTCCCTCCGTAACCGAAAACGTCCCAGCTTGTGTAGACATGGTCAAGGTTGTGTCCGGTTAGTGGCGCAATGGGAGTAGCTAGCTGAAACCCGTCTCGGCGTGGTGTTGACCCAGTAGCTATGATAATTCGGTCTGGATTGACTTCAGCGATTACTTCTGGATCTACAAGAGAATTCAGTGTGATGTCTACGTTAAGCCTTACTAGCTCTGAAGCTAACCACGACGTTATTGCGCCCAAATCGGACCGATGTGGGGCGGAAGCAGCAATCGCTACTTGACCGCCTAATTGTTTGGTGGCTTCATGTAGATGAACCTCATGACCTCGGATCGCAGCAGTTCTCGCTGCTTCCAAACCTGCTGGGCCTCCTCCGACGATAAGAATTTTTTCTGATACTTGGGATTTCCCTTCTGGTTCAAAAGTGATTTCTGTTTCCTTCGCAGCTGCGACGTTTACAACACATCCGAGTTTTCCAGTAGACATGATTTGCCCAACGCAACCGAAATTTGACCCAATGCAGGGCCGTATAAGATCTGGGTTTCCTTGTTTAGCTTTATTTACTAGACCTGGATCTGCAATCAGAGCTCTGACCATGGAGACCATATCTGCCTGACCAGACTCTACGATTGTCTCTGCGTGATCAAGTGTCATGATCCTTCCGACAACGATGGTTGGTTTTGTGATTTCTTTAACAATCGGTTCGTTTGCTGGCATTTCATGACCAAGTGGATCATCCATAGGCGAAAGCAATTTATGAAAACGCCAATAAGAACCCATGTGGAGTGAAATGTAGTCAACGTGTGGTTCAACGATTCGGGCTATTTCGGCGTTATCTTCCGCAGTTAAGCCTCCCGGTATGTATTCTTCGTTGGGGAGGCGGATCCCAACACAAATGTCATGACCGACTTCAGAGCGAATTGCTTGAATTATTTCCATAAGGAACCGCATTCTGTTTTCCAGTGATCCGCCATAGTTATCTGTTCGGATATTGTTTGCGGGAGAAAGAAATTGTTCTATGAGGTACCCGCTTGAAGCATGGATGTCTACTCCATCAAGTCCACCGTCTCGGCATCGTCGCGCTGCGGAGGCGAATGCTTCGACCATTTCTTCAATCATTCCTTTCGTCATCTCTATAGGCGTCCCACCGGCAAGAGGGTTTGGTATTGGGCTAGAAGAAACTTGAGTGGTGCCTTTACCGGGGGCACGTGCGGATCCCGGATGGTAAATTTGCTGGAGCATTTTCATGCCATGAGGGCGAAGAGCATCAGTGAGTTCTTGATAGAAAGGGATAACGGCATCATCATGGAGGGGAATGATGCTGCGCATAGCTGGGGATGAAAGGTGTACTCCCGTAGCTTCCAATGTGCTCATGCCAACCCCACCTACTGCCCTAGCTTCGTGATAAGCAATTAATCGTTTCAAAGGTAAAGCTGTTGAATGCGCTGACCTCACAACCCGGTTCGGAATTGTGATGGGCCCTACTTCAATCGGTTGAAAAAGGTGTTCATACATTTTGCCCCCCCCATTTTGCTTAGCTGCGTATCTCTATTCTCTATCCTCGTGGCTCTCTGTCAAGTCCCAAAAATCGTTCGCCTATTATATTTCGCATTACGTTAGATGTTCCACCCATGATGGTATACGCGGGAGCGTAGGCTAATCCTCTGGTCAATTGGTCGTCGAGGAGAGACTTCATTCCAAGCGTTTGGCTTACGAACTGGGCTACTCTCCATTCATGTTCAGTGCAGAAACATTTCGTAGCGGCACTAAAGCCGGCAGGGGCTTGTTGTAATACTTCTCTATAAACCAGTAATTTGCCTATGGTGTATCCGGATTCGATTTCGCTAATTTCTTGCCTTACCTTTGGGTCGTTCGTGTCTGCATATTTTAGCGCTTCATCATATAAAGCTTTATTGGAGACGAGCCTATCTATTCCACCTCTTTCATGCTCTAGTTGTTTCATCGTTTGCTTGAATGCTCCCCCTTCTGCGCCTACAAGGTTTTCGTACGGCACGCGTACATTATTGAAATAGACTTCGCAGAAATGTCGATTCATGGTCATATCTGTTATGGGTCGGACTTCGATTCCTGGAAGGTCCATCGGAACGATGATTTCTGAAATTCCTCGGTGAGGGGGGCCCTCTGTACTTGTCCGACATATTAGATAGCAGTAGTCAGCTACGTCTCCGAAACTTGTCCAAATTTTTTGCCCATTGAGAATGAAGTTGTTTCCTTTTCTCTCAGCTGAGGTAGATAATGATGCCAAATCTGATCCTGAATCAGGTTCGCTCATTCCAATGCACCAAGTTGTTTCCCCTGTTAGCATTTTGGGCAGATATTCAGCTTTTTGGTCTTCTGTCCCATATGTAATGATCGTCGGGCCCATTTGCCGATCTGCAAACCACATAGCTGCTATAGGTGCTCCCGCTGCGATCATTTCTTCTGCGACAATAACCCTCTCAATAGGAGGACGTTCCTGGCCTCCATATTGCTTTGGCCAACTCATCCCTATCCATCCTTCATCGGCCATGACTTGGGCGAAATCTTTAGAGAATCCATTGATCCAACTATCGTTGAATCTCCCAAAATCAGTAACTCCTTTTTCAGCTACCGAAGCAGCTTTTTTTCGTAACTTCTGCTGTTCTTCTGTAAAGGAGAATTCAAGCATCAATCTGTCCTAGTGTTTTGCCCATTTCACCGTTATTGAAGTTCTTCAACTTTTGCAAGGATTTCTTCCGCATGTTCCTTTGTTTTAGGTCGCGTGAAAACATGAACAATTTTTCCTTTGGAATTAATCAGGAAGGTAGTTCGATGCAAACCCATGTATGTTTTCCCATAGTTTTTCTTTTCGCCCCAAACTCCATATTTGTTTATTATTTTGTGCTCGGGGTCTGCAATGAGTGGGAAGGACAAACCGTACTTATCTGTAAATTTTTCGTGACTTGTATTTTCGTCAGGGGATATGCCGATGATAGAAATCCCAGATTTCGTAAGTTTATTCATGTTGTTTTGTAAGTTGCAGGCTTGATTTGTGCACCCCGGAGTATTGTCTTTGGGGTAGAAGTAGACGGCGACATAACTTCCGAGGTAGTCGGAGAGTTTTATCTTTTCCCCCGTGAAGGTTTTGGTTTGGAATGCAGGTGCTTTTGTGCCAGATTCTAATGGTTGTGCTTTCGTTGGCATGAGGTTCCCTTCTGTGGTGCCTTCACTCCGATATTACCACTTTGGGTATTCTGGGTTAAAACCGCCTAGTGCATGTCCGTTAATTCTTTCTCGATATCTTTTACCAGAACATTTATGAGATATTCCATGCTTTCTTCTGGGACTACTGGCAGTGTCAGTTGGTGGTCTCTCTGTAGCATTGTGAATCCATAAATTGTAGATAACACTAGGCGACTCCAGTGGGTTAGGCGAGGCTCCCCTATCTGTGCTTGTTCTAGTACTTTGTGCATTGGATAGTTCACTCTTTGAATTGCTTCTTGCATTTCTTTATCGTTTCCTGGTGGGTAGATTGAAGCCGCGAACATGCCGGGTTGTTCGTTAGCGAAATGAAGTTGTTCGTGAATGATAGATCTCACGGCCTTCGTTCCAGAATTCCCGATAGCGACTTTCGTTAATCGGGTTGCTAAAGCATTGAGACTGAATAAGGCTAGCTCTCGTCTAAGGGCTGTGCTTCCATCGATATGTGCGTACATTGATTGGACTCGTATTCCTATTTTGGAAGCTATCGCTGACATTGTTACCGAATTGGGGTCACCGTTTTCTTGCAGGATCTCTATTCCCGCGTTAATTACCTGATCTTTTGTGATTCCAACTCGTGCTGCCATTTGTATTTTTTCGTAATTGACGTTGCTATTTGTGTCTAAATATATCAGACTTATATCTAATGACCTTAGATAACCTAGAATTCTTTGACATCCCTGACGCTGATACTGGTGAACTGCAGTCACTTCTTGCAGAGCGTGGCTGGGGTGATGGATTACCGTTAATTGCCCCAACACCTGAACGAGTCGAGACAATGCTTAACATTTTAGGAGACGAAGATCCTGACGAGATCATCGCTGTCCTCCCTCCGCGCTCAGGTGCAGCTACGCGAAGAATTATCGCTGTTAACGCAGTCATGGCAGGCTGCGAACCACGACAATTGCCGGTACTGGTAAGCGCCATAAGGGCACTTAGTGCTCCAGAGATGAATCTCCGGGGTGTAAATGCAACAACGCATTCTGTTGCCCCCCTTTTAATCGTGCATGGGAGAATAGTGAAGGATGCCGATTACAACAGTGGATTAGGGACGTTTGGGCCAGGCAATCGGGCAAACGCTACAACTGGCAGAGCTTTACGGTTGATCCTCTTGCACGTAGCAGGTGCCACACCTGGTGGCGGGGACGCATCCACTCAGGGAAATCCTGCTAAATACTCATATTGTGTCGCTGAGAATCTGGATGAGTCTCCTTGGGGTGGCTACGCCTCAAGTGAAGATGTGCATGCTGAGTCAGCTATTACTATTCATTGCGGAGAGGGCCCACATAACGTTCATGACATGGAATCTTCTGACCCTGCAAGAATATTAGATAAAGTTGCTTCTGCAATGTGTTCCTGGGGTCAGAACAACGCCCCGATCAGCCAAGGTGAGTATTTCGTGGCATTATGTCCGGAGCATGCAAACGTATGCGCCTCACATGGTTGGAGCCGAAATGACGTTTCCGCATATTTGTTCAACAAAGCAACGGTCAATGTTGGGGAAGCGCGACAAGCCTTTGAGCTAAGAGCGTGGGCTCCATGGCAGCATTCACTTCAAGACTCGGATCGCATCTCCATGACTGAAAAGCCGGAGAATATAAAAATCTTCGTTACCGGAGGTGCTGGAAAGCACAGTTCGATAATTCCTAGTTGGGGCATGACGAAAAGCGTCACACTCCCCGTGATGCCCTAATATAACTTTCAGGAGGATTCCTTTGAAAATTTACTCACCTACCGGAACCATAGGCGAACCGCAAACGACACTCGCTCCTCCAATCCCTGTTTTGAATGGGAAATCAATTGGGATACTGGATAACACAAAACCAAATGCTGGCATTCTTCTTCATCGGTTAGCTAAACGCCTACACGAACGAACTGGGGTCAATTTAGGGATAACAGAAACGAAAAACGCTGCCCTTGCTGCCCCCGACCAAGTATTAGGTCGTCTATCGAAAGAAGTCCAAATAGCGCTTACCGGTTCGGCTGATTGAGGGAGTTGCACGTCGTGGAGTGTCCATGACGCCGTACAACTTGAATCCAATGGAATCCCTACCGTGGTCGTAACGACGGAAAAATTTAAACATCTGACAGAGCAAGTCGCTTCGTCCCTCGGACACGATGATCTCCGTATTCTTGTTGTGGGTCACCCTCTTGGCGGAACCGATGAGTCCACAATATTGGGTTGGGCTGACGAAGCAGTAGAGAAAACCATTCACCTTTTAACGGAAGTTCTTTAAAGTGGCTATCACTATAGACCTCTCAGGTGAAACAGCCCTTGTCACAGGAGCAGGTGCGGGAATAGGGAGAGAAATTGCTCTTTGGTTGGCACGTGCAGGTGCGCAAGTGACGATAAATGATCTAAGACCTGAGCGTGCTAAATCAGTTGCTAAGGAAATTAGTGATGAAGGCGGCGTAGCGCACGCTATTGGCGCTGATTGCAGGGATGATACAGCCGTTGATGATCTCATTATGGAGAGTTTCGATTTGATGAATGGCCTAACCATTGCGGTAAACAATGTGGGTATGCTCCCTGCCAGTCGTGGACTAAAGCCTTTCATCGAATATCGCGGAGATGACTGGCGTGACATAATCGACCAGAATTTAACTCTTTCAGCGCTCTGCGGGCGAGCGGAGGCCGCACTTA
>Ga0208410_1000504_pt1 | contig 22516 bp, 17 predicted proteins | sample ETN02SmetaG_3_FD_185787 | JGI IMG/M metagenome (GOLD analysis project Ga0208410, IMG submission 185787) | Marine microbial and viral communities from oxygen minimum zone, Eastern Pacific Ocean - ETNP2014F10-02SV257 (SPAdes) (version 2) | ecosystem: Environmental > Aquatic > Marine > Oceanic ... | reverse complement strand
ATGGTCAATAACGTTGAAATACATTGATTCATTGAAATTTAAAACTTCTCCAGCATCATGGTTGAACTCATCTTCGGGTTCAAGAACAATTCGGGTATTTAAACGGTCAGATTCACTCATGATCTATATCATGACAGGCCTCAACGGTTAAGGCTTGATCGGACAAAATCACAAAGATTAAAAAAATTTCGGCCCGCTTATATTTAAGCAGTGAAACTCGGTGTAAATTCAGAGTCATGGATATACGAAAAATTACCAGTGTTGCCGACATCATCCTTACAGGTGCGGCAGAAAAACCCGAAGCAGAAATGATCGTATTTGAAGGTCAGCGCGTCACGTGGCAAGAAATGAAAGACCGTGCAGGTCAAGCAGCCAATGCGATGGCCTCCGATGGAGTAGGGAACCAAGAACGCATCGCCTACTTAGATAAAAACGGTCTTGAATATTTTGAACTAGCTTTTGGATGCGGGTTCATAAATGCCGTTACCGTTGCTGTCAATTGGCGATTAGCCCCTCCAGAAATGGCGTACATCATTAATGACTCCGAAGCGAAAGTACTCGTCATCCACGAAGATTTTTCAGAACAACTCGCTGCTTTCGAATCTGATCTTGAACACGTACAAAGAATTGTTGTCATAGGAAACCATGACACGCACATCTCTTATGACGATTGGCGTAACGCACAGCCAGCAGAATGCGAAATGACTCCAGCAGGAGGCGGAGATGTCTCCATGCAGTTGTACACCTCAGGAACAACAGGCCTTCCTAAAGGAGCTCAACTTACAAACGACAACTTTCAAGCATTATTTAAAGTAGTCAAATGGCAAATGACCGACGACTCAAGAAACATGGTTGTTATGCCGCTATTCCACATAGCTGGAAGCGGCTGGGCCTTATTTGGTATGGGGTGCGGAGCGACATCTATCATGATGCGCGACTTTGACCCAGTACCTGCCCTTCAACTTATTGAGTCTGAAAAAGCCACTCACGCTATTTTCGTTCCGGCAATCCTGGGGTTCTTCTTACTAGTCCCAAGCGAAGGTATTGACTTGAGTTCTATGGAACTCATCGCTTACGGTGCTTCACCAATAACTCAAGATGTGCTGGTTAAATCCATGGAACAGTTTGGATGCCAATACATGCAGGTATACGGACTATCAGAAACTACTGGTGCTGTAACCCAACTAGATCCAGAAGATCATGATCCAGGAGGACCAAGAGAACATCTACTTCGATCAGCCGGAAAAGCGATTGAAGGAGTGGAACTAAAAATTGTCGATGAAGAAACCGGAGACTCACTTCCAGACGGAGAAGTAGGCGAAGTTTGGATCAAAGGCAATCAGAACATGTTGGGATATTGGAAACTTCCAGAAGCAACTGCTGAAGCATTACCTGGAGGCGGATGGTTCCGATCAGGTGATGCCGCCTATATCGAAGACGGATACCTCTACATACATGACCGGGTAAAAGACATGATTATTTCTGGCGGAGAAAATGTTTATCCTGCAGAAATTGAAAATGCTCTCATGGGTCATGAAGCAATAGCTGATGTTGGAGTTATTGGAGTCCCAGACGACAAGTGGGGAGAAGTAGGAAAAGCAATGGTGGTAGTAGCCCCTGGCAGTGAAGTAACTGAAGAAGAAATTATTGCTTTCGCCAGAGAGAGACTTGCTGGATTCAAATGTCCTCAAACCGTTGACTTCGTAGAAGCGCTTCCACGTAATCCATCCGGAAAAATACTTAAACGCGAATTGCGTGACCCCTTCTGGGAAGGTAGAGAAAGACAGGTTTAAGTAACCGCCCGCTAGCGCTACTTACGCTACTCCCGACTAGAGTCACCGATCATGGATAGAAATTTAGAAGGAAAAGTAGCGATCGTTACTGGTGGATCCCGAGGGATAGGTCGATCAATAGCTCAAACAATGTCGGAGGCTGGCGCCAAAGTAATGATTACAAGCCGCAAAGCCGACGCTTGTGAAGAAACTGCGGAAGCAATTACTAAAGAAACAGGCGGCGAAGTAGCTTATGTGCCAGGTCACGTTGGAAGATCTGAAGATACTGAACGAGTCGTAACGGCCACATTGGATACATTTGGGGCTATTGACATTTTGGTCAATAACGCTGCAACCAACCCCTACGCAGGGCCTGTTATAGATGTTGACATACCACGCTGGGAAAAAACATTTGATGTGAACGTGACCGCTCCGCTTGCATGGGTTCAAGCATGCTGGGGCGCCTATATGAAAGAACACGGAGGAAATATCATAAACATCTCTTCCGTCGGCGCTTTTTCAACAAACGCAATTCTTGGAGTTTATGACATTACAAAATCAGCGTTAATACATTTGACACAGCAACTCGCTGCTGAACTTGGTCCAAACACTCGAGTAAATGCAATTTGCCCAGGACTGATCAAGACTGATTTTGCAAAAGTTCTTTGGGAAGAAGGACGAGGCGATCAGGTTGCACAAATGTATCCACTTAAAAGACTTGGTGAAGTAGAAGATATAGCGCAGGCAGCTCTATTTTTAGCTACCGAGTCGTCTGATTGGATTACTGGCCAAGCAATAGTTGTTGATGGCGGCGGGCTCGCAGGATTTGGAACCCCTTCAGTTTCTTTATAACGAATCAATAAAAGCGTTATACGTCTAGTTGACTTCCGAGACTCTCAGTAGCGTCAATAAATTCTTGCACCATCTCTAAAACCACTTGTGCAGCTGGGCGTGAACGATTCATAGATCCCACAATTTGTCCAACAAAATAAGTGGCTAATTTCTCCGCACCAGACCCGCTTTTATGAGCTGAACGATTAATTCTTTGCTGAGTCCCGCCCGTCAATAGTGACTGCAACGGCATCCCAAGTGGATCAGGAGTGTCTTCACGATCCCACTCATCTGTCCACGCGGTACGAAGCATACGTGCTGGTTTACCAGTAAGAGAACGAGACCGTAATGTGTCATGAGTGTTTGCTTCAAGCATTTTTTGTTTAACCACAGGATGGGTTTCAGCCTCTTCAGTAGTCAACCAAACCGACCCACACCAAACTCCCGCAGCCCCTAAAGCCATAGCCGCTGCCATTTGACGTCCGCCACCTATACCTCCGGCACCTAGAACAGGAACTGGGGAAACAGCATCAACTACATCAGGTATCAAAACCATTGTCCCGATCTCTCCGGTATGACCACCAGCTTCAGCGCCTTGAGCGATAATTAAATCAGCTCCAGCATTGACATTGCGTTCGGCATGAACGCGAGAACCTGCTAAAGCAGCTACTTTTACCCCTACTTTGTGGCACTGTTCAATCATCTCAGGGGGAGGAGGTCCAAGTGCGTTAGCCATCAGAGCGGGCTGATGTGACAAAGCTATTTCTAATTGCTCTCCAGCCCTATTTGCGGAAAAAGGAGCATCTGCAGATTTGCCTAAAGAACCCCAAGCTGATTCTTGATCGTTGGTGTCCTCATCCAATGGAACTTCGTAACGGGCCAAAAGGTCATTAAGAAAATCACGATGTTCACCTGGAATTAAGGCCGCGACATCTGCCATAGTTAAGCCACCGTCGTCGTCTCCTGCGTAACGAGCGGGGACAATTAAATCCACTCCAAAGGGGCGATCACCTACTTCATCTCGTATCCAAGCCAAATCTATTTCAAGGTCCTGGTCAGAATGAGCTACCGCGCCGAGAACTCCCATGCCCCCTGCCTTGCTAACTGCCGCAACTACATCTCGACAATGAGAGAAGGCCAAAATAGGAAATTCAATTTCAAACATTTCAGTAATTGGAGTTTTCATTAGGGTCCTATCTGTTTCAATGCCTCTGGCTTATTATCTTAGAGACGTTACTCGGTACCAAAGCAATGATGGCAATAGGTAGAACACATAATGAGTGAAGTAGCAATCGGCTGGTGGGGGTTAGCTTTATCGCTTTTACTTATCGCAGCAGCGATAGGCGTGTCTTTAAGCTATCAATTAAAGCTAGAGCGAAGCCTTCTAGTGGCGACTTTACGGGCTGTAGCCCAGCTGGCGTTAGCAGGATGGGCGCTGGCATTAATTCTCGACGACGACACCTCAACAGTTTTTGCATGGCTTTGGGTCGGGGCGATGGTTCCAGCAGCAGCATTAACTGCAAAACGAAGAGAGTCGCGTTTGCCGGGATTAATGCTTTCAACCTCCATTGGATACATTTTTGGTCTTGGTATATCTCTAACCGTTGTTTTTGCACTTGGAATAATGCCTCTAGAAAACCGCGTGCTCGTCCCCATTGCAGGAATGATTGTTGGCAACTCTTTGAAAGTAGTAGTAGTAGCTGCCACTCGTTTAGTTGATGCAGTGAGAGACCAAAGCGGAGAGATAGAAGCAATGCTTGCATTAGGCATAGATCGCAGAAGATCTTTAAATAAGGTAAGAACAGAAGCTCTTCGTTTAGCGCTGCTTCCACAAATTGAAACAACTCGATCAGTTGGAATCGTTTTTTTACCAGGGGTTCTTACTGGTCTAATTCTCGCCGGAATAGATCCGTTAGATGCCGCCCTTATTCAAGCATCAGTTCTATTTCTGATTCTCGGCTCCGCAGCTATCACAGGTCTCGTGGTAGTTATAACGGGGGCTAATCAATTCATTACGAATGATCAAAGATTAATTATTCCTGAGTCTTAAGAAACTGCATGAGTTCAAAAACAGCGTTCATTGAAAGACCAATAACGTTTTCTTGACATCCATTAACTTTAGAAATTAGATCTGCGCCATGCCCTTGGATGGCGTACCCGCCCGCTTTGTCAAGCGATTCACCAATTTTTACGTAGTCTTCAATCTCTTCATTAGTTAAGTCACGAAAAGTAACCTCGGTGCTGATAACTCCGGAAATATCTTGACCGCCATGGCGAAAAGCTATACCACCAATAATTTGATGGGTTTGCCCGGAAAGATATTCAAGCATCGCTACCGCTCTCTTTTGGGTTCCTGGTTTACCCAGAATTTTGTCATCAATCACGGCAACGGTGTCAGCGGCGAGCCCAGTCTCGTGGGGTTCAATAACGTTTCGTAATTTCTCTAGAGCAAGTCTTTCAACTAAAACTGAAGGAGATTCACCAGATTGAGGTGTCTCATCAATCTGAGGGACACGGACCTCTACATCGAACCCATAATCTTGTAATAAGCGAAGTCGTTGAGGAGATCGCGAAGCAAGAATAAGAGTCTTATCCACCTGACACCAACACTTCAGCCTCAGCAGGTGGGGGAGTTACATCATCTGGATTGTCCAACCAGCCCTCTGGTAAAGCCACTTTCCTCGGCCCACCTCTATGACTGCGTGGAATACGTAACGATTCAGGGTCAAGAGACAGATCGGAATTCAAATCGGCAAGACAGAGCTTTAAGTCATCAAGCGACTCAATCATTTTTAACGCATGCCGAGCCGCAGGGCCGGTTGCATATCCTTTTAAATACCAAGAGGTGTGTTTACGAAAGTCTTTTATCCCTTGTGGCCCTGCCCAGTCAACGAGTAAACCTGCATGCCGAATCATAGTTTCACAGACATCTTTGAGCAGTGGAGGATCAGTTGGTTCTTGACCACCAGACTCTGGATTAACTCCGAAAACAGAAGCAAGATCCCCGAACAACCAGGGCCTTCCCAAACACCCTCGGCCTACAACTACACCGTCGCATCCTGTAGACCGCATCATCCGCAGAGCATCCCAAGGCTCCCATATATCTCCATTCCCAAAAACAGGAATAGAGGTAACTGACTGCTTTAAGGCCTCAATTTTTGTCCAATTAGCTTCACCCGAATAAAGCTGTTCAGCGGTTCGGGCATGAAGAGCGATAGAAGCCGCTCCAAGATCCTCTGCGATTCGACCTGTATCTAAGAACGTTTGGTGCTCATCATCAGCGCCAACTCTAAATTTCAGCGTTACGGGAATCGAATCTGCAGCATCAATAGCAGCCTTAACAATAGAGGCAAGAAGTTTTGGCTTTAAAGGAAGCGCAGCTCCGCCACCCTTCCTTGTTACTTTCGGCATCGGGCAACCAAAGTTGAGGTCTACATGATCAACACGATCTTCACTGACTAATATTCTTACAGCTTCGTACATGCTTACTGGTTCAGTTCCATAAAGCTGAATGCTTCGCAATTTCTCTTCTGGAGAAAAATGAGTGAGCCGACGAGTCTTCAAATGGCCTTCAACAAGGCCACGAGCAGTAATCATTTCGCTGACATAAAGACCCGCTCCAAATTCTCTACAAAGTGTTCTAAATGGAGCATTGGTTACCCCTGCCATCGGAGCAAGAACCACTGGAGGCCAAACAGGAATGTCACCAATTTTGGGCACGCCAAACTCGTTTGGTGCAGCTACTTGAACTTCTTTGTTCACAGTTGTTCGTAAACCCATAACAATAGGTTACGGCGATTAGCGAGCGAGTCGGATACCTTGATGCCCAGTTGAACTATCTGGGGTAGTGGAGGAACGCGCTCCTAGCCGGTAACGGTGACAGTAACTGTCATGACAAAGAAAAGATCCCCCCTTAATTACTCGATGAGTTCCAATCTGCGCTCCCTCAGGATCCACTATTGGACGTACGTCACCAAATTGAGTTGAAAACCAGTCACTGCACCACTCCCAAATATTTCCTGAGCAATTGAAGAGTCCAAACTTGTTTGGTTCAAAGGCATCGACAGGACAGGTCCCGGCATACCCATCTTCAGCAGTGTCCTCCGTAGGAAAAACACCTGTCCAAATATTGCATCTATGTTCTCCATCAACAATTAATTCATTTCCCCACGGCAAATCACACTGGTCAAGACCACCTCGTGCAGCAAACTCCCATTCCGCTTCAGTAGGTAGACGAGCTCCCGCCCACTCGGCAAAAGCAACAGCATCAAACCATGAAACATGAACAACAGGATGACCTTCACGGCCAACAATAGAACTGTCTGGACCCTCAGGATTTCTCCAATCTGCTTCATAAACCTGCCTCCACCACTCAGCGCCAATAACACCTCGCGTAGCAGGAAATCCCGGAGGAAGGTGTCCAGAAAAAACGAAAGACCAACCTTCTTTTTCCGCAGTGGTTACATAACTAGTTTCTTGAGTGAACTCTGAAAACTCTTCGTTAGTAACTGCGGTAGCAGAAATAGAGAAAGGCTTTACCACAACTTCTCGAACTGGACCTTCACCATCAGATTGATAGGACCTCGGATTATCACTTCCCATCCAGAAGGACCCTCCATCGAGTTCCACAAAACGGGATAGTGCTTTAAAACTCAAGACAAAGAGGCGACGAAAGATCTAATTGCATCGGCACATTCATCTGGTGCTTTTAAATGAACCATGTGCCCTTGATCAGGAATCACGACACTCTCATGGACGTTAAGGTCTCTAGAGAACAGGGAAGAAGCAGCAGCAAATCGTTTATCGCGTTCACCAAGAATTACCAAAGTTGATGCAGAGATATCGGTTAAATGATCAATCACTTCAGAATCAACGTGCATAGATATTTCTTCAACCCCAGGGGCTTGATCAAGTTTTTCCGCACTTGCCCGAACAGCATCATTCCATTCTTCACGAGCCTCAGCATTTCGAAAACCCGGTCCAGCAGCTATCAAGACAAGACCCGCGATATCTTCAGGACAATCAAGAGCATGAGCGAGAGATAAATAGCCACCAAGACTGTGGCCGACCAAGATAGCAGGGCGCCCAACGGCATCAAGTACGGCCCGCAGATCAGAAAGCGCATGCTCACGTGAATACGAACCAGGAGGCGGAGTGTCGCTTTCGCCATGACCACGAAGATCCCAACTCACAGCCATATGGTCAGCAGAAAGGTTCTGAATCAAAGGATTCCAAACTGTCCGATCATTTACCCACCCGTGGGTAAATACAAGCAAAGGACCTGATCCTTGTGAATCAAATCCAATCTGTATGCCATCGGCCCCCGAAATCATCGAAGCCCTCTAAAGAAATCTCGAACATCGTTAACGTAAACTTCAGGTGCTTCAAGAGAAGCAAAGTGGCCGCCTTTTTCATGTTCCACCCAGAAAACAACATTATGGGAAGCTTCCACCCATCGTCGACGAGCCACAAATAACTCATTCGGAAAAGCAGAAACACCAAGGGGTACATCCCCTAAAGATTCCATAGTCATGCCGTTTGGCTGCCTATTTTCAAAATAAAAACGAGTAGATGAATTAATCGTTTCAGTGAACCAGTACACAGAAACGTTTGCCAAAAGAGTATCTCGATCAACTATTGAAAATAGATCATCATCATGATCTGTCCAACCGTAAAATTTTTCACCAATCCAAGAAAGTAATCCCGCCGGAGAGTCATTCAATCCTGTTCCGAGAGTTTGTGGACGAGTCTCTTGTATCCGGAAATATCCGTTGTCTTCAGCCGCATACCAAGAACTCCTATCAAAATGCTGTTGCTCTGCTGGGGAAATGTCTTCAAAGTCGTCGTCATTGCCCGCAGGTCCCGCTGCCATCATGTTTACATGACAACCAACAACTCTGTCTTGATCAAGATGAGCCATGTGGCGAGAAACCATTGAACCCCAATCTCCACCTTGCACCCCATACTTTTCGTAACCAAGGCGACTCATCAGAGTCACTAAAGCAGACGCAGTACGGTTCACCCCCCAGCCCTTTTCTCGAGGAGGTTCAGACCATCCATAACCCGGAAGAGAAGGAGCGATTACATGAAACGCATCAGAAGGATCACCGCCGAAAGGCACTGGATCCGTCAATGGTTCAATTACTTTAAGAAATTCGGTTACAGACCCAGGCCATCCATGATTTAGAACTAAAGGTAATGCTTCTTCATGAGGAGACCTTTGATGTATGAAATGAAAATTTTGGTCATCTATTTCAGTTAAAAAATGGTCAAAGGAGTTCAGTCGGCTCTCAACCGACCGCCAATCAAATTCATCTGCCCAATAATTGGCAAGATCTTTTAACCAAACTTGATCACATCCGTAATCCCATCCGCTATCGGGAATTTGATCAGGCCATCGAGTGGCGTTCAATCGACTTTTCAGATCAGAAATTTGATCTTCGGTAACTGAAATTGAGAAAGGGTGAACTTCTTCTGACACTTTGGATCCTTTTTGTTTAACTACTAAAACCGTACCCTGCTTCTTTCCTAAGGTAGGAGCCCGGTACTAAGTTACAAGTATGAAAATAAATAATGCACAAGTTTTAGTCACTGGAGGATCCCGTGGGATCGGAGCGGCGTTGGCCCGCGAATATTCAGCAAAAGGGGCACGAGTAATCGTGACGGCTCGATCAGAAGAAGATTTAGAAAGAGTTGCCACAGAAATTAAGGGTGTAGCTCACATGGCAGATTTAAGTACTACAGAAACTGTAGATAACTTAATTGAAGAAATTGAGTCGCTGTATGGGCCGATAGACGTACTAGTAAATAATGCTGGGGTAGAAACAGTTAACCCCGTAGCCACTGTTGCTACAGAAGACATTCGCACAGCAGCGCGAATAAATCTTGAAACCCCCATGGTGTTAACACGTCAAGTGTTGCCAGGGATGATAGAACGAGGAAGAGGCGCCTTGGTCTACTTATCTTCTCTCGCAGGCACATCCGGTTTCGCAGGAATGGGCCCTTATTGCGCCACAAAAGCAGGTTTGAACAATTTTGTTGCCGCTTTACGTATAGAACTTAAAAACACACCAATCCATGCAACGCTTGTAGCTCCCGGGCCGGTTGATACACGTATGTGGGATGCAGTAGAGACCGCCTCAGAAAGTATTCAACGTTCTGTCCAAAGATTTGAAAATCTCGGCCTTCTACCTAAAACCACACCTGAAAAACTTGCTAAGCGAGTTGTCTCAGCTACCGAGAATAAGCACCGTCACGTACGTCATCCACGTCGCTTAGCACTCAACTTTTGGTTAGGAGAAGCCCCACGGCGAATCACAGAAGCATCAATGATTGGAGTTAAATTTAATCCGCTTGATTATGTGAAGAATTAAGCGTGTTCAGCTAACTCTCGGAGTTTGCCTAATGTACGTGCCGCGTCGCCTCCGACAGCGTTCACGTTCAGCGAAGTCACTCCAGCCTCTTTATAAGCGGCTAAACGATCCACGATGTAAGCCTCGTCACCACACAAGGTTGTATTCTCAATCAACTCCGCTGGTAAAGCAGCCATAGCATCTTCTCTTCGTCCATCTAGATAAGCGTCTTGAACGGCTATAGCTTCATCTGCAAAACCATAATCCCGACAAACATCGTTATAAAAGTTTTTACCTCTTGCGCCCATCCCACCGATGTATAGAGCAGCGCTAGGGCGAGCAAAATCACGGTACTGTGCGGCATCATCACCAATGGCAACAATCCCACCAGCCACAATGTCAAACTCTCCCAGCGAAGGATCGCGACGAGCTAATCCAGCTTTTACAGGTTCACCCCAAATTAGATGCATACGTTCTGGATACACCAAGAAAGGCAACCATCCGTCGGTACTTGCAGCAGTTTCTTCAACACTCTTACTGCCGAGCGCCGCGATATAAATCGGAATATAGTCACGCACCATATGGTTAATAATCTTTAGAGGTTTACCTAACCCTGTGCCCTGCTCGGGAGGTAAAGGCAAAGTGAAAACTTTTCCTTCGAACTCAAGTTTTTCCCGCTTCCACGCTATGCGGCAAATAGAAACAATTTCCTTTATACGAGTAAGCGGCATTGAATATGGCATCCCATGAAATCCCTCGATTACTTGAGGGCCAGAAGCACCAAGACCTAGAGAAAAACGGCCACCGGATAAAGCATCAAGTCCCGCAGCTGTTTGAGCGAGCAGAGCCGGAGTGCGGCTATAGGTATTGAGGATGCCACTCGCTAGTTCAATAGTGTCAGTGGTGGCAGCTAGATAGCCCAACAAACTTACAGCATCTAATCCGTAAGCCTCAGGTATCCAAATTTTGTCAACACCGGCAGCCTCAAGCTCGCGAGCCTGAGCAGCAGCTTCATTTGGATCGGTTGAATAGTTAAGAAGAGTTGTAATACGCATCCTCATATCATTGCATCCATATTCCTTAAATGATCAATCGGGCAGATCCCAAAGATCCCTTTAAATAGGCAAAAAATCTTTAATTCACGGGTCATCAGTCACATAAATTCCCAATAATGACAAATCCTCACCTACGATTTAAAGATGTCGGATTTCGCTCCACTGCCATTGGCCAATGAATTTGAACAAGTTTCGAATTCAGATTGGGTTGCCCTTGCAGAAAAAACTTTAAAAGAAGGATCGCTGGAATCATTAACTACAACGACTGCTGATGGAATATCAGTTAAACCGCTTTACTCGGCAGCAGACAGTATCGGAAGAGTCGCTTCACCAGGAAGCACCACCTGGGACATTCGTGCATTAATTATGTCGGTAACCCCAGAAGCTGCAAACAAAGTAGCACTTGAAGAATTGATGAAAGGCTCAACCTCACTTCTTCTAGACCTCTTCACCATTGGATCTTCAGACCTTCGTCACATTCTGAGCGATGTATACCCAGAGATGACAAGCATTTCGCTGCATCCCAGCCCTTATGGAGCAGAAGCAGCAGCGGAACTATTAAGCCTTTGGGAGGGCAAAGACTTTTCTTCATGTAAAGGCGACCTCGGACTTGACCCGTTGGGTGTTTCTTCGCGCTATGGAGGAACACCTAACTGGGATGGAATAGTTAATGCCGTAAATTCCACACTTGATCATCCTGGCATTCATCCAATCACTGTCGATTCCACGGTCTACGCCGAAGCAGGAGCAAGTGAAGCATGGGAACTCGCTTGTTCTCTAGCCACAGGAGTCGCCTATTTAAGACATTTACAAGATAATGGAATAGAGCCTAAAAATGCAGCAACCTCCTTCACCTTCACTTACTCTGCTGATACTGATCAATTTCTCACTATGGCCAAATTTCGTGCAGCACGACGCCTCTGGCAACAAGTGCAGCAGCATTGCGATATAGACCCAACCCCTCAACACCAGACTGCCGTCACTTCAGCAGCGATGCTGACCCGCTCCGACCCATGGATGAATCTTCTACGTACGACAGTTGCTGCATTTGCTGCAGGGACCAGCGGAGCAAATGCAGTTACGTCACGGCCCTTTGATACACCGTTAGGTCAACCCGATGAATTTGGGCAGCGTCTCGCCCGAAACACACAACTATTACTCACAGAAGAAAGTGGCCTCGCCCAGGTAACAGATCCAGGAGGAGGATCCTGGTATCTCGAAAACCTAACAAAAGAACTCGCTGAAGAATCTTGGAAACGGTTTCAAGTCATAGAAGCCGAAGGCGGCATGGAAGCTGCCCTAGCTAACGGAAAAATACTGACGGAAATAGAAGCCACATGGGAAGCACGCAAAGAACGTTTGGAATCAGGAAAAGCATCTTTAATTGGTGTAAACATTTATCCAAATTCCGATGAGAAACAATTAACCCGGACTCCTTTTGCTCATACGCCAAATGGCCCATTTCAGCTGCGTCGTTGGTCCGAGCCATTTGAAGAGTCAGGAACCAAGTCATGATTCCAGATTTCTCTACGATCAGCATGCAGGAACAAGAGTCAGAAGTTCCCGAAAATAATGAAACGTTCAGCACCCCAGAACAAATTGATGTACGTCGCTACTCAACAGAAAAAGACATCGCCGAGTTTGACTTTCTTAACACATGGCCAGGATTTCCACCATATTTAAGAGGCCCATATCCCACGATGTATACAAACCAGCCATGGACAGTTAGACAGTATGCAGGATTTTCAACCGCTGAAGAATCAAATGCTTTTTACCGCCGCAACCTTGAAGCAGGGCAACGCGGTCTTTCAGTAGCTTTTGATTTAGCAACCCACCGAGGTTATGACAGCGACCATCCTCGAGTAGCTGGAGACGTCGGTATGGCCGGAGTAGCCATAGATTCCATTCTGGACATGCGAGCTTTATTCGAAGGAATACCTCTCGATCAAATGAGTGTCTCATTCACAATGAATGGAGCTGTATTACCAATCTTGGCTTTTTACGTAGCGGTAGCGGAAGAACAAGGAGTTTCTCCGGATCAACTCACAGGAACTATTCAGAACGACATTCTGAAAGAATTCATGGTTCGAAATACCTACATCTATCCGCCAGGGCCATCAATGCGTATCGTCTCAGACATTATTGAGTGGTCTAGTAAGGAGATGCCAAAGTTCAATCCAATCTCCATTTCGGGCTATCACATACAGGAAGCGGGAGCGACCGCCGATCTGGAGTTGGCGTACACACTGGCAGATGGCATTGAATATGTTCGAGCCGCAATAGACGCAGGCCTAGATGTAGACACTTTCGCCCCCAGGCTAAGTTTCTTTTGGGGCATTGGAATGAACTTCTTCATGGAAGTCGCAAAGCTAAGAGCTGGGCGTCTTCTTTGGGCTCGTTTGATGAAACAGTTCAATCCGCAAAACCCGAAATCACTATCATTGCGGACGCACTGTCAGACATCCGGATGGAGTTTGACCGCTCAAGACCCTTATAACAATGTGGTCCGCACCTGCATTGAAGCAATGGCGGCAACGCAAGGACACACTCAATCTCTCCACACAAATGCATTAGATGAAGCGTTAGCGCTACCGTCCGACTTTTCAGCCCATATTGCTCGTAACACGCAACTCTTTTTGCAAGAAGAAAGCGACACTTGTCGAGTTGTTGACCCATGGGGAGGTAGCTACCACGTAGAAAAATTAACCCATGACCTTGCTAACCGAGCTTGGGAACACATAACAGAAATTGAAGACACTGGTGGAATGGCTGCAGCAATTGAAGCAGGCATACCGAAAATGCGAATCGAAGAATCGGCAGCACGTATACAAGCTCGAATTGATTCAGGGCGACAGGTAGTGATCGGTGTGAATCGCTACCAACTTGAACAAGAAGAAGAAATCGATGTCTTACGAGTCGATAACGCCCAAGTTCGTGCCGACCAAATCAGAAGACTTGAGCGTTTAAAAAATGAACGTAATGCTGAAAAATGTGAACAAGAACTCACAGCTCTCACACATTGTGCAGAGACCGGTCAAGGTAACTTGCTAGCGTTAGCAGTTAACGCTGCTCGAGCGCACGCTACGGTCGGTGAAATAAGCGAAGCTATAGAAAAAGTGTATGGTCGTCATATAGCGGAGGTAAGAACAATTTCTGGAGTATTTAGTTCCGAAGCAGGGGACGAAGAAGCAGTACAAACTGCCCGAATTCAAGTAGCAGAATTCGAATCTCAGCATGGGCGTCAACCAAGAATTTTGGTAGCCAAGATGGGGCAAGACGGTCATGACCGAGGACAAAAAGTAGTTTCCACTGCCTTCGCAGATTTAGGATTTGATGTCGATATCGGTCCTTTATTTTCGACTCCAGCAGAAGTAGCGCGCCAAGCAGTAGAAAATGATGTTCATGTTGTAGGAGTGAGCTCAATGACAGCAAGTCACTTAACCCTCGTACCTGAACTACGTGCAGAACTACAAAATCTTGGACGTGAAGACATAGCCATAGTTGTAGGCGGAGTTATCCCCGCACAAGACCACGAAGCTTTATTAGCGGCAGGAGCATCAGCTATCTTCCCTCCCGGTACTGTCATCGCTGGAGCAGCCACAGAATTAATAAAGAAGCTGAAGTGAAAGCAAAGGTTGAAGATCTAGTAACTGGCGTAAAGGAAGGTGACCGCGCAGTTATCGGACAGGCGATCACTTTAGTTGAATCATCTCTTGCTGAAGATCAGCAAGCTGCTCACATCTTGTTAGAACAGTTGCTTCCGCATACCGGCACTGCGCATCGGATTGGAATCACAGGAGCGCCTGGCGTAGGAAAATCTACTTTAATTGAATCACTTGGAACTCAACTCACCGACTCTGGGCATCAAGTCGCTGTCCTCGCTGTTGACCCTACGAGCACCATAACAAAAGGCTCAATTCTCGGTGACAAAACTCGCATGTCAAAACTTGCTAATGATCCAGCAGCCTTTATACGCCCTTCTCCTAGTGCTGGGACGCTTGGGGGAGTAGCTCGAACAACTCGCGAAACAATGGTGATTCTTGAAGCCGCCGGTTATGACGTGGTGATCGTAGAAACTGTTGGAGTTGGTCAGTCAGAAACAGAAATCGCCAGCATGGTAGATACGTTCTTAGCGCTTCTGCTACCAGGAGCAGGAGATGAATTACAGGGAATTAAAAAGGGCGTTCTTGAACTCGCTGACTTAATCGCAGTAAATAAAGCAGACGGCGACAATTTAACGCATGCCCGAAATTCTGTGAATGATTACACGATGGCTTTACGTCTAACTAGACCTACTAGTCAGAATTGGAAGCCGGAAGTGATGATGGTCAGCGGGCTGACAGGCGAGGGGCTTGCAGATTTATGGGAGACTGTCACCAATCATCGACAGACATTGACTGAAAGCGGCGATTGGGAAAAGAAACGTAGTGAGCAGCGTTTGTCGTGGATGTGGTCAACAATAGAGAACAATGTTGTTTCAGGAATCCGAAGCCACTCTGGAGTAACGCAAATCCTAGAAAAAGTAGAACATGAAGTTTCATCAGGAGTGATGAATCCAAGACGTGGAGCAGAAGAAGTTCTTAAAGTTTTTGAGTCTCTTAGTTAAAACTCTTCGTCAAAGGCCACATCGCCAGACACGCCTGTTTGGTAAGCAGCAACAGTGCGTTCAAAGAAGTTTGTTAGTTCTTGAACATCTTGAAGGTCCATAAACCCAAATGGATTTTTTGAGTTGTATCTTTTTTCAAGGCCGAGCTGAAGGAGTCGCTGATCAGCCACAAACTGTAAATATTCACGTGTGTCTGCTGTAGAAAGACCCGAGATCCCTTGGCCGAGTAGGTCTTCAGCAAACTGGTATTCACATTCAACGGCTTCTTCTAACATTTCAACAATTCGTTCTTTAAGATCTTCATCAAAAAGTTCTGGTTCCTCGGCTCGAACAGTCTCAACGACAGCAAAAGCAAAGTTCATGTGGCAACTTTCGTCGCGGAAAACCCAGTTTGTTCCAGCGGCTAAACCGTTCAGAAGTCCTTTTGATCGAAGGAAATATACGTACGCAAAAGCTGCAAAGAAGAAAAGCCCCTCAATGCATGCAGCAAAACAGACGAGATTCAATAAAAACTTTTTACGATCTTCTAAACTGTTCAACTCTTCTAATTCGTCAATTGATCCAATCCACTTAAAACAGAAATCTGCTTTTTTCTTAATCGAAGGAATGTTGTGAATAGCAGCGAAGGCTTCTTCGCGTTCCGCATGATCAGGAATGTAATTATCAAGCAACGTTAGATAAAACTGGACATGAAGAGCCTCTTCATAGAGTTGCCGTGAAAGGTACATTCTTGCCTCTGGGGCATTGATGTGTTTGTAAAGATTCAAAACCAGATTGTTGGCAACAATTGAATCTCCAGTAGCAAAAAATGCTACAAGTCTTGATACAAGGTGTTTTTCGGCCGGATCAAGTTTTCTATTAAGATCTGGAATGTCATCAGTAAAATCTATTTCGTCCACTGTCCAAGTGTTTTTGATTGCATCCTGATACATCTCATAAAACAATGGGTATCTCATCGGGCGAAGCGTGAGATCAAATCCTGGGTCTAAAATGTTTCCCCGAAATGGCTCTGCTGCTTGAACGGGAAGTTCGTTGTGTTCCTCAAAGGGTTGTTCTACAAGAGCCATTAGTCGCACGCCTCACATGTCTCAGGGTTCTCTAAGGAACAAGCAATCGCTTCAGCATCTGTAAATGTTTTTACAGGCTCAGGAGAGGTTGGTTCATTTGGAGTAGCGGTGGTTTGGTTGATTCTTGTTGCAGGACGTGATCTCAAATAGTAGGTAGTTTTCAATCCAGATTTCCATGCATGTAAATACATGGAACTAAGTTTGCCTATAGTCGGAGACTCCATGAAGAGGTTCAGGGATTGACTCTGGTCGATAAAGGCCCCACGGTCCGCAGCCATGTCAATTAACGAACGCATTGGAACTTCCCAAGCTGTTCGGTAGATAGCTTTCATGTCATCAGGTATGCCATCAACATCTTGAATGGAACCCTCAGCAGCTTTTATTGCAGAAATAATTTCTTCAGTCCAGAGCCCCTGAGCTTGCAAGTCCCGAACAAGGTAACGATTTATCTGAAGGAACTCGCCTGAAAGAGTTTCTCTTTTAAACATGTTTGAAACTTGTGGCTCAATGCATTCATAACATCCTGCGATAGTAGCGATCGTTGCGGTAGGTGCAATAGCGATCATAAGAGAGTTTCTTAATCCATGAGTTGCGATTCGATCGCGTAAGGTTTGCCACCGGTCAGGATCTGAAGGAGTAACTCCCCATAAGTCAAACTGTAGGTCACCTTTAGCCGCACGCGTGATAGAAAAGTTTTCATGTGGTCCTGATATTTCAGCTAACTCGGTTGAAGCTAACAGGGCATTGAAGTAGATCTCTTCAGATATTTTTGCGGATAGTTCTCGAGCCTCATCAGAGTCAAAGGGTAGACCTAGTTTGAAGAAGACATCTTGAAGACCCATGAGGCCCATTCCGACAGGCCTCCATACGGAGTTGGAGAATCCAGCTTCAGGGGTTGGATAGAAGTTGATGTCAACTACACGATCCAAGAACGGAACAGCAGTGCGAACGACTTCTCCTAGACGGTCAAAGTCAAAGACCCCATCTGATACCAATGACCCGAGATTGACTGATCCGAGGTTACATACGGCTGTTTCTTCTTGATCGGTGACTTCGAGAATCTCAGTGCAAAGATTGGAGAGATGGATAACTCTTCCAGGTTCTCCAGTTTGATTTGATCTTGTGTTTGAGGCGTCTTTGAAAGTCATCCAGCCATTACCGGTCTGGGCGAGTGTTCTCATCATTCGGGTATAGAGGTCTCTAGCAGGTATTTGCCGTTCGTATAGTCCTTCTTCTTCTGCTTTGAGGTATGCAGAACGGAACTCTTCACCATAAGTATCAGTCAGATGCGGCACTTTCTTTGGATCAAAGAGTGACCAAACCCAGTCATTCTCAACTCTTTCCATGAATAGATCTGGTACCCAGTTAGCCAAATTTAGATGGTGTGTTCTTCTTTGATGGTCTCCAGTGTTCTCTCGTAGTTCTAAGAAATCTTCGATATCTGCATGCCAAGTCTCAAGGTAGACACACGCAGCCCCTTTCCTTCTTCCTCCTTGGTTTACTGCAGCTACGGAAGAGTCAAGGGTCTTGAGCCATGGAACAATTCCGTTGGAGAGTCCGTTAGTGCCCCGAATCAGTGAGTCTTTTGAACGGATCCTGTGCCAAGCCACCCCTATTCCTCCAGCAAACTTTGAAAGCTGGGCAATGTCGGCGTATCTCTTGTAGATGCCTTCAAGGCTGTCAGATGGAGAATCAAGAAGGTAACAGGAAGACATTTGAGGATGAGCTGTTCCCGAATTGAACAGAGTTGGGCTAGAGGGAAGGTATTGGAGTGAAGAGATCAATTTATAGAAAGTGATTGCTTCTTCTTGAGATGTAGCGAGTCCGCATGCTACGCGTAGAAAGAAGTACTGAGGCGTTTCAGTTACTTTCCGGTTTTCTGGATGCCGAAGGAGGTAACGGTCGTAGACAGTTCGTAATCCAAAGAATTCAAAAAGTTGATCTCTGTCATGCTCAATTGTGTCGTTTAGTTTTCTTGCGTTAGAAGCGACAAAGTCTGCGACGTCTTGACCTATAAGTCCTTGATCAAGACCTACTTGAATTGATTGGGAGAATGAATGGATGTCTTGGTTACGAACTTCTTTGTCCACGACGGTGGAGAGTAAACGAGCTGCTAAGCGAGAGTAGTTAGGTTCCTCGCCGATGAAAGAAGATGCTGTTCGTATTGATAGATCGTCAAGCTCTTCCGTGGTAGCGCCGTCTCGAAGTCCGGAGATTGTTCTAGTCGCGATTCTTAGCGGATCTACTCCAGAGAGTCCTTCGGCCGAACGTTCAACAGCTTTTACGATTTTGTTTAGGTCAACGGATTCAAGATCGCCGTTACGTTTACGCACCATCATCTGAGGGGATTCAGTGTCTTGGGGAGGGTCTAGGTGTTCTTCTATGAGCGCCATATGTATTCCTATTCGTCTTTGCGGCGTTCCAACCGTGGGTACCGCTTGTTGTGTTAAACCCGACCCTTCATGTTTCACAACTTGTGTAAGTTGATCGTCGTTTAAGCCCGGTTATTAATTTCACGCATGTAATTACAACGATGTCAAGGGAATTGTGCCTTGAAAGTAAAATTTTTTTTCTATCGCACTCTCAGTGGCCAGCAGACGGTGATCTGATTGAGTGGGTCGCGCTCTGAGCGCGAATTTAGCTGGTGCTAATTTGTGGCGACGCGAAGACCAATGGTTAAAGAAAGTCCTTCAACTTCAACTGTGGTGACATGGTCCCCGTCTTGACCGGTAAAGACTTCAGTTGCGAGAACTTGGTTGGCTACGTATGACTGGTGGGTTTTTACGGATTCAAGTAGTTCGGGGTTGCCGTCTAACCAGAGTTCGATTCGGTCTGTGACGACTAGATCAGCTTGACGTCTTGCTTGTTGTACTTGGCGAACCACGTCGCGGGCTAACCCTTCGGTTTCAAGTTCTGGGGTGAGTTCGGCATCAAGCACGACAACTATGTTTGCTCCACTGAGGGTTGCTGCTGTTGTGCCTTCGGGAGAGTCCAGGGCTAATTCAAATTCTCCACTTTCTAAAATTTCTCCGCTAATGCTTACCGTGCCATCATCATTTTGTGTGAAGTCACCGGACCGAGCAGCGGCAAAAACTTCTTGAACTTTCCCGCCTAGGCGTGGGCCTAAGGCTCCGCCGTTTGGTTGCAAAGTGAAAGAAGCGTATTGGCTTATGTCGTCTGTTAGTTGCACGGATTTCACATTCACTTCATCTGTTAATAAGTGAGTTAAGTCTTGGATCTTTTGAACATCGGTTCCTGCCACTGTTAAAGAATTCAGTGGGAGTCGAACGCGCAGCCCGCTTTCTTCTCGCAACCTTAGGGCGGTAGAGGCGACGTCCCGGATGAGATCCATAGTTGAAACAAGGTCAGGGTCAGAGGGTAAAGAAGATGGATCGGGCCAGTCGCATAAGTGAACGCTTTGGCTTTCTGTTAGCCCGGTATGTATTTCTTCCATGATCATGGGGAGGAAGGGAGCGGACACTCTTGAGAGCGTTACTAGGACGGTGTAGAGAGTGTCATGGGCGTCTTGTTTGTCGAGTTCGTTATCGTCAGAGGACTTTGCCCAGAACCGGTTACGGCTACGCCGGATGTACCAGTTATTGAGAGCATCTATGAAATTGTGAATTTCTGTTGTCGCTCCAGAGATATCGTAAGAATCCATACGTTCAGTTACTGATTCGATTAATAACCGTGTTTTAGCTAGAAGGTATCTATCTAGAAGTTGAGTTGAGTCTGTGCGGAACGTTGCTTTGTAATGATCGGCATTCGCATAGAGAGTGAAAAACGAGTAGGCGTTCCAGATAGGAAGCAGAACTTGTCTTACAACATCGTCAATTCCAGTATCGCTGATGCGTAGATCGCCGCCGCGAACAATCGCTGAAGACATTAAGTACCAGCGAAGGGCATCCGCTCCTTGGGCTACAAAGATTTCTTCAGGCTCTGTGTAATTGCGAAGTTTCTTTGAAAGTTTTGCGCCATCTTCAGCAAGAAGAATTCCATGGCAGATTACGTTTGAGAAAGCAGGTCGATCAAATAGTGCGGTTGCTAACACGTGCATGGTGTAAAACCAGCCGCGGGTCTGGTTGATGTATTCAACGATGAAGTCCGCTGGGAAATGTTCTTCAAACCATTCTTCATTCTCAAATGGGTAATGAAATTGAGCAAACGGCATTGAACCTGATTCAAACCAGCAGTCAAGAACCTCTGGGACTCGACGCATCGTTGACTTCCCAGTTGGGTCATCAGGGTTAGGTCGAGTTAATTCGTCAATGAAAGGGCGATGTAGATCATCTGGCCGTACACCAAAATCGGCTTCAATTTCATCAAGGCTGCCGTAAACATCGGTGCGAGGGTATTCAAGACTGTCGCTTTTCCATACCGGTATAGGGGAGCCCCAGAACCGGTTGCGGCTAATTGACCAGTCACGTGCCCCGGAAAGCCAAGTTCCAAATCTTCCATCGCGAACATGATCAGGAATCCAATTTATGTCTTTGTTGATTTCTACCATTTGATCTCTGAAATCAGTGACTTTGACATACCAAGAGGAAATCGCCTTGTAGATAATTGGAGTGTCGGTTCGCCAACAATGCGGGTAGTTGTGTTCGTAAGTGTCGTGGCGAATCAGATGACCAGAGCTTTTGAGGGCTCGGATGATTTCTGAGTTGGCTTCAAATACGTTTGTTCCTTGCCAGTCCGGGACTGCGTCAGTGAATTGTCCTTGATCATCTACAGGAACCACTTCTCCTATGAAGATTCCATTTGATTCACACAAGTTTTGATCTTCTTCACCAAAACCAGGTGCCATGTGCACCACGCCAGTGCCCTCTGTGGCATCAACAAAATCTGCGGCTAAGACTCTGAAAGCGTCTTCTCTGTCTGCGAAAAAATTAAAAATGGGGCTGTAAGTTCGCCCTACTAAATCAGAGCCACTTATTGTTCCGATTTGTGAAGTTGATTCAAGCTGAGCTGAGTACCTATCAATAGCTTCGGACCCCAGAACGAACACTGTTCCATCGTTATCTTGCATTAGCGAATAAGTGACTTCAGGACCTACCCCTAAGGCTAAATTTGAGGGGAGGGTCCATGGCGTAGTAGTCCACGCCAGTATTCTCATCGGGCCAGGATCTCCTTCGGTAGGAGAGAGATCGAACGTTACGGTTACCGCGGGATCTTGCCGCGGTCGTGTGGCATCGTCGAGGCGGATCTCAAAATTAGACAACGGAGTCTCTGCTCCCCAGGAATAGGGCATTACACGAAAGGCTTCATAAACCAATCCTTTATTCCAGAGTTCCTTAAATGCCCACATAACCGATTCCATATAGTCTCGATCCATGGTTTTATAGTCATGGTTGAAGTCAACCCACCGTGCTTGCCTGGTGACAGTTTTTTCCCATTCGTTGGTGTATCGGAGCACAGAGGTTCGGCAATGTTCATTAAATTCTTCAATGCCATAGTCAATGATGCTGGCTCGCCCAGAAACAGGAAGCTCTTTTTCAGCTTCCATTTCTGCTGGTAGCCCATGACAGTCCCAACCAAATCGCCGGGTTACTTTGTTCCCTTTCATGGCTTGATATCTAGGTATGACGTCTTTTACATATCCAGTCAGTAAATGACCATGATGAGGGAGGCCGTTTGCAAAAGGAGGGCCATCGTTAAAGGTGAACTCTTGGTCAGCTGGGCGCTGATCTATTGATTTTTCAAACGTGCCGTCGTCTAACCATCGTTGAAGAATTTTTTCTTCAATGGATGGAAAGTTTGCTTTCCCTGCTTCTGGATAAGCCTGAGGGGGAGAAGTCGGTTCGTTATTCATACTTATATAGAGGTTAGTGCCAGG
>Ga0208410_1000503_pt1 | contig 22534 bp, 22 predicted proteins | sample ETN02SmetaG_3_FD_185787 | JGI IMG/M metagenome (GOLD analysis project Ga0208410, IMG submission 185787) | Marine microbial and viral communities from oxygen minimum zone, Eastern Pacific Ocean - ETNP2014F10-02SV257 (SPAdes) (version 2) | ecosystem: Environmental > Aquatic > Marine > Oceanic ... | reverse complement strand
ACGAAAAATTACAATAAAAATGAAATTGAAGTTTGATGTAAAAAACTTAACCAATGTTAAGAAATACATTACCAGATTATTGATCAAATGCCTTTTCTGCAGCTTCAATAGTATTTTCTACTAGCATAGCAATTGTCATCAATCCTACACCTCCGGGAACTGGAGTTATTTTAGAAACTTTATCTATTACGGAATTAAAGTCTACATCGCCAACAATCTTATACCCTTTTTCATTTTCAGCATCAATTCGATTAATACCTACGTCTATAATAATTGAACCATCTTTTATCATATCTGCTTTAAGATAATTAGGTATGCCAATAGCCGATATTACAACATCAGCTCTTTTCGTATATTCAAATAAGTCTGATGTTCTTGAATGACAGATAGTGCAGGTAGCATTTGCGCCTTTATTACTGGAACTAACAAGCGTAGACATCGGTCTACCTACAATATTACTTCGACCAATTACAACAACGTCCTTACCACTTAGATCAATATTGTAATGATTAAAAATCCTCATTATTCCTTTTGGTGTGCAAGGAATAAAGCGAGGCTTTCCAATAGAAAGCCATCCTACATTTTCAGGGTGAAAGCCATCAACATCTTTCTCTGGCTTAATAGCATTAATAATATTTTGAGAATTTATATGCTCAGGAAGTGGCATTTGCACAAGAATGCCATGGAAGGAATTATCATTATTTAAATCATTTATTACAGAAATCAATTCACTTTCTTGGACACTACTTTCCAAGCGTATTGCTTCGGATTTAAGTCCCAACGATTTTAATTTTTTCGTTTTTGTTCTTACATAAATCTTAGAAGCTGGGTCTTCTCCTACAAGAATAACACATAATCCTGGAGTAATACCCTTAGTCGATAACAAAGATATACGATCTTTGAAGGATTCATATGCAGCAATAGCTGTATCCTTACCAGATAATACTTTGGGGTCAGTCATGTAGGTGTGGACTATACTGAATCGTCAATTAGCTCAATGAGCGATGTAATTTTTTCTTCAATATCGCTATCATCAGAGTCTACTTTTTTTCTAGCATTAAATAATTCATCGGTGATATTCATAGCTGATAAAATAGCGATCCTATTTGAAGATTGAGTAGAACTAAAACCAGATTGAACTTCTCTCATTTTACTATCAACATATTCAGCGATTTTTTTGATATAAGTAGGATCAGCAGGAGCTTTAACTGAATATTCCTGCCCAAAAATGGTAATTTTAATTTGATTTCCGTCTTCTGACATTATGCTTGTTTCTCTGCTTTTTCTAAAATCTTAATCATATTAGTTACATGTTCTTCGATTTTAGAAAGCTTTTGGGATTCTATTACACTACCGCTGTTTTTTTCATTTTTGTCTCGCTCAGCTTTTAAAGCATTCACAAGTCCAACAATCTTTTGTTCTAACTCATTTAATAATGTTGAATCATTCATACACGTAATTTAGCATTAAATTTGGATTGAGCAATGTCTATAATTTCATCAATAATAGGGTTTACATCTTTATCTTCAAGTGTTTTTTCTTTATGTTGAAATATCATTTCAAAAACCACACTCTTTTTATTTACCCCAAGGTTTTCGGAGTCTTCAAAAATTTCTACAGGATAATAATCAATTAAATTGACACCTCCTTTTTCCTTAATAAGTCCTAAAATAGAAACAATACTATCTTTACTATCCATAACTAAGTTTATTTTTCTAGAAATTTTTGGTAATGTATTTATAGGTATATAATCCCTATTAGTAGAAATACCTTTTAACTGCTCTGTGCTAATATCAAAACCATAAAGATCAATAAAACCAACTTTTAAAAGGCTGAATATCTTTTTTGATAATTTTCCGAAAAAGCCAACAACTTTACCAGCATAAATAATATCATACCCATTTTCATATATTTCTTTATCACATTGTGAAAACTCTAGATCATTGAAATAATCGTCACCGAGAATTGTCTTAATTACTCCTTTAATAGAAAAAATATTAGTTACATCATTTTCTGAGTGAACCGAATTTTTCCTTTCATTTCCTGAGATTATTCCTGTCAAACGAATTTCCTCTTTCATATGCTCAATTTTAGAACCCTTTTGAGAATGAACACTCCCTAATTCATACAGCTTAAAAGACTTGGAAGAATTCTTTATATTTAATTCTGCAGCTTTAATCAAACCAGGATATAATGATGTTCTTAAATGAGCCATATTTTTACTTAATGGGTTCATCATAGGAATAGAATCCTGACCAAAAAGGTTAGCTGTAGATTTATCTTGTAACGAGTTTGAATAATGCTGATAAAATCCCAGGCCTGATAATTTATCTCTAAAGTTTTGTAAATATAGCTGAGGATCGGTCTCTTCAATAATAAATGTTCCATATAGGGAGTTATCTACAGGGATATTGTCATAGCCATTTATTCTAGCTAATTCTTCAATAATATCTATTTCTCTTCCTACATCAGGACGATATGAAGGAGCTTTGCATTTAAAGATTCCTTTTTCTGCAGTAGAAACTGAAAATCCAAGACCTTCAAGAATATTGGTGGTTTTTTCATTACCTAATTCTAAACCTAATATTTGTTCTATTTCAGAAGAACGAACTTTGATATCACTTTTTTCAATATTACCTGGGAATAGGTCTAGAAATTCTCCATCAAATGAACCTCCAGCATATTCCTCAATTAATGCGAGCATTCTCCAGAATGCTAAGATAGCTATTTCTGGATCAGCACCTCTTTCATATCTTTTTGAAGCTTCAGTACTTAATGACAAAGACTTAGAAGATTTTCTAATAGTTATTGGATCAAAATATGCACTTTCTATGAAAACAGTTTGAGTTTCATCGCTTACTGCACTATCAAAGCCACCCATAACACCCGCTATCGCAATTGGTTTTTTCCCATCAGTAATGAGCAAATGATTCTCATTAAGCTTTACAGAATTCTGATCTAATGTTGTTATTGTTTCATTTTTTGAAGCCCTTCGAACCAATATTTCTTTATTATTAATTTTATCCCAGTCAAAAATATGAGTAGGCTGACCAATCTCCATTAAGATATAATTGGAAATATCGACTAGATTATTAATAGGTCTTTGACCTACTGCAATTAATCTCTCTTGCATCCACTGAGGACTTGGCTTTACGGTCACATTTGATACAACTGCTCCAATGTAGCGAGGGCAATCTTTTTTATCATCAATAGACAATTTAAAACTAGGCTTATCATTTACATTTTTAGTTTCAAATTCTAAGGGCTTTAACTTCTCATTTTTAAAAACTGATATGTCTCTAGCAACACCATAATGTGAAAATGCGTCAGGTCTATTAGGAGTAATATCAAGTTCAATTTTTAAAAACTTATTACCGTATTCTGATATAAAGTTTTCCCCTAATCTGCAAGTATCAGGCAAAACTAAAATCCCATCATGTTCATCACTAATATTTAGCTCTTTAGCAGAACAAATCATACCACTTGATTCAACACCCCTTAGTTTAATTTTCTCTAATTTAAATCCACCTGGAAGAACTGAACCTACCTTTGCATAAGCAATAGTTTGCCCTTCTGCAACATTAGGAGCACCACAAACAACCTGGAAATCATTTTCTCCATCATTCACAGTACAAACATTTAATCTATCAGCATTAGGGTGCCCTTTTACTGATAAAACTTTTCCAATGATAACATTTTTAATTTCAGAAAATTGGTTACCATACTCAGCCTCGAGGCCAACAGAGGAAAGTAATTCGGCAAGTTCTTCTGGCTGTTCATCAATATCAACAAAGTCTTTTAGCCAATCAATAGATACAATCATTAAAACTGCCTCAAAAATCTTATGTCGCCATTATAAAATAATCTTATATCATCAATTCCATGTTTTAACATAGCTATTCGTTCTACACCCATGCCAAATGCATAACCACGCCATACCTTTGGATCATAACCAACGCTTTTAAAAACTTCAGGGTCAACCATTCCACAACCAAGTATTTCCATCCACTGATTTCTTTGTTCATCCCAAATATCTACTTCAGCACTTGGTTCAGTAAAAGGAAAATAACTAGGCCTCCACCTCATCTTGCGGTCGGATCCAAACATCTTCTTTACAAAGTATTCTAAGGTTCCCTTAAGCTGACCAAAACTCACATTTTTTTCAACAAAAAGACCTTCAACCTGGTGGAATAAACAATAACTTTTATAACTAATAGATTCATTTCTATACACCCTTCCAGGAACAATAAACCTTAAAGGAGGATCTTTCTCTTCCATTAAATGAATCTGTACATTTGATGTATGAGTTCGAAGAACAATGTCCTTATCCACAAAAAAGGTATCTTGCATATCTCTAGCTGGATGATGCTCTGGCACATTTAATGCAGTGAAATTATGATAATCATCATCGATTTCTGGACCATATGCGACGCTGAATCCTATCTCACCAAATATTTTTTTAATATCAGTGAAAGTTTGTTCTAGAATATGAGAGGATCCTCGAGAGTAACTTTTTCCTGGTAAAGCTATATCTACATAATCAGAAGAATCATTACTGTCAGAACCAGATTGAACAGAACTAATCTTTTCAAAGAGTTCGTTCTTAAGCCCATTAAGTAATTGACCATAAAGTGGTCTATCATCACTGGAGACTTTTCCAAGCTCTTTAAAAAGTTCTGTAACTAAGCCATTTCTACCAAGATACTTCTGTTTGAGGATTTCAGAGGAAGAACTATCGCCGATACTAGCAAATTCAGTTAAAAAATCGTTTTTAACCGATTCGATACTATCTTTAAGTGACATTGAACTACTTCTTAATAGAGTTCACCAAGTCGGTGAACGATTGCGGATCTTGCAACGCAAGATCTGCTAGAACTTTTCTATTCAGTTCGATTCCTTTAACATTCAATGCATTGATAAATGCTGAATAGGTTATATCATTAAGTCTACAAGCAGCATTGATACGAGTAATCCATAAGCGACGAAACTGACGTTTCCTTTGTCTCCTATCTCTATAAGCATATAAACCTGCTTTTGTAACAGCATCTTTTGCTGACTTAAACGTACGGCTCCGGGCACCATAGTAGCCCTTGGCCTGCTTTACTACTTTCCGATGCCTACGATGTCGTGGAACGGAACTATTTGCGCGTGGCATATTCTAATCTCCTAAACTAAACACATAACATGCGTCGAACATTCCGTCTATCACCAGCATCAACGAAGTCACTTTGCCTCATTTTTCGTTTTGCTTTGTTAGAACGACGAACAAGCATGTGTCTATGGTTTGCTTTATTTCTTTTCAATTTACCTGATGCTGTAAGTTTAAACCGCTTTGCAGCACCACGTCTTGTTTTCATTTTTGGCATAATAAATCCTTTATTGTTTGGCCGATAAAACGACTGACATTCTCCTACCTTCTAATGGAATATCCTTTTCTATCTCAGCAACCTCAGATAATTCTTCGATTACTCTATCCATAACATCTTTACCAAGATCAATCCTTGAGAGTTCTCGACCCCTGAAAATTAAGGTAATTTTTAGTTTACATCCATCATTTAAAAACTTTTTACCCATATTTAATTTTGTCATTAAATCATGGTCTTCTATACGAGGTCTTATTCTAATTTCTTTCAGCTTTATTACATGCTGTTTCTTTTTATTAATTTGAATTTTCTTTTTTTCTTCGTACTTAAGTTTTCCAAAGTTTAAAATTCTACAAACAGGTGGATCAGCATTAGGAGAAACCTCCATTAAATCTAAACCATCATCTTGCGCTCTTTCCAGAGCTTCCTCTGTCGGAACAATTCCTAACTGCTCACCATCTACGCTAATCAAACGAACTTCTTTTGCAGTTATTTTATCGTTTAATCTTTGCGTCTGTTTTTTAGCTATGAGTCAAACTCCTATCCTTTATTTCTTTAATAAGTTCTGAAATTAACATATCTTGATCGACAGTTCCTAAATCTCCTGAAAACTTTCTTCGTACTGAAACAGTATTGTTTTCTTGTTCTTTAGGGCCAACAATAAGCATCACATTTGTCCTACTTATCTCAGCATTTCTAATTTTTGCCCCTATCTTATCAGACCTATCATCTAAAACAGCTCTAATATCTGAATCAATTAACTTTTTTGTAATACTACTAGCATAGCCGTTTACCTTGTCTGAAACAGGTAAGACTGCCACCTGAGTTGGTGCTAGCCAAAGAGGGAAATTACCACCAAAATGCTCTATCAAAAAGCCTATGAATCTTTCATGAGTACTTAATGGTGCACGGTGAATACAAATCGGCGTTTGCAGATGTCCTTTTTCATCTTTATACGTTAAATCAAATCTTTTGGGGACTACAAAATCTACCTGATTTGTCGCTAATGTAAATTCTTTTCCGATAGCGCTCCATACTTGCACATCTATCTTAGGGCCATAAAAAGCTGCTTCACCAGGGACCTCTACATAATTAAAACCACCTTCATCTAAAGCCTCTCTAACCCATTGCTCTGTCTCTAACCATAATTCAGGCTCATCTACATACTTATCACCTAAATCTTTTTTATCATGAAGACTGAGCCTCATCATGTATTTTTTAATATCAAACAGCTCAAAATATTCTAAATACATATTACACACATTCATAAACTCTTTTTTGAACTGCTCTTCAGTACAATAAATATGAGCATCATTCATTTGCATGCTTCGAACTCTCATAAGACCAAATAACTGCCCTGATTTTTCATAACGATAACAGGTTCCATACTCAGATAATCGAACTGGCATATCACGGTAACTTCTAGGCATAGATGAATATATTTTGTGATGATGAGGACAATTCATAGGCTTTACATAGTAGTCTACTCCGTCAATTTCCATTTCAGGGTACATAGAATCTTTATAATGATCTAGATGTCCTGATTTTTCATATATAGTCCCCTTTGTTAAATGAGGTGTCCTTACCTGACTATAGCCGGCTTTCTTTTCAGTATGTTTCGCAAGGCTTTCTAATTCTTCAATCATAACTGTTCCGTTTGGAAGCCACAATGGTAGCCCCGGACCTATATCACCATCAAATGAAAATAATTTCATCTCTTTACCAATTTTTCGATGATCTCTTCTCTTTGCTTCTTCAAGATTATCCAAATGCTCTTTCAGGGCTTCTTTAGAAGCAAAAACTGTCCCGTAAATCCTCTGGAGCATCTTATTTTTTTCATCACCTCTCCAATATGCACCTGAAGTAGATAAAAGTTTAAAATGTTTAATTTTGGAGGTATTAGAGACATGAGGGCCTCTACATAAATCAGTGAATCCCGATTGAATGTATGTACTTATTATATCATCTGGATTAATCTGTTCAATAATTTCCACCTTATAGTCTTCACCCATTGATTTAAATAATGAAACAGCATCTTTAGCTGATAATTCGTTACGTTTTATATCTTGACCTGACTTGGCTAACTCTTTCATCTTTTTTTCTATTTGAAGAAGAATCTCATCAGTAAATGAAAAATCAACATCGAAGTCATAGAAAAAACCATTTTCTATTGTCGGTCCAATTGTGACCTTAGCGTTTGGGAAAAGATTTTTCACAGCTTGAGCCATAAGGTGAGCTGTAGAATGTAGAAGCGTATCATGGCCTTCTTCAGTATCACCCGTGAAAAGCTCTAACTCGCAATCTTTTTCCAAAGGGAAATTGAGATCTTTCAAGATACCATCTATTTTAGCGACTACAACTGCCCTTGCAAGACCAGGACCAATAATATCAGCTACACCTTGAGGTGTGGTACCTATTGGAACATTCTTATAAGAATTATCTGGAAGCTTTACTTTAATTTCATTCATAATCTAGTGTGGGCGATGAGGGATTCGAACCCCCGACCTCTTCGATGTCACCGAAGCACTCTAACCAACTGAGCTAATCGCCCTAGCATAATAAAAATTACAAAAATTATTGTTGAATAAATACATCTCTGTAGACAAATGGGTCTTCAAGGATACTCATGGCTTTCACAATATCATCATCAATATCTTTTGAAATACTCATTCTACCTTTTTCTCCATCAAAGTGCTTAGCAAATTCCATCAACATCCACTGATTAATATCTTCCTGCTCCCTATCAAACTGAGTTATCGCTTTCTCTTCAAAATATGAATCAAGTAACTCCAAAGCCCCTGAAATAGAAATATTATTACTATCGAGATCCATTAATTTTTCTCTGGTATCTAGATAATTTTTCTCACCATCTAGTTTGATGTTAAGGTCCTCTCCATTACTCATAATAAAATCTTCGACCTTCGACATTAATACAGGATCATTTCTAACGTCATCAAAAGAATCATAAATGTGTTTATTTTTTTGAACATAAGAAAAGAAAAGACCCTTTCGTAAACATGCCAACAATATTGGCTTACGATTGTCCACCTCTATTTTATAATCTGGAGTAATTCCCTTTCCGCCTTTAACAACTCTTCCACCAACAGTTTCAAATAAAGAATCAGCCTCAGTAGTATCAGCGAGTATATCCTCAGGCAAGTATCCGGATTTTTGAATAAGTCTACCACTAGGGATATAGTACTTAGCAGTAGTAACCTTAAGAGCTTTATTCCTATCAATATTATACACAGTCTGAACCAGTCCTTTTCCAAAAGATTGACGCCCGATAACTACACCTCTATCCAGGTCTTGCATCACACCTGCTACAATTTCACTAGCTGAAGCACTACCTCCATTTATTAAAACTGCTATTTGAATATCATCTGAAACAATTGGGTCACTCTTACTAAAATATTTTTTATTTGACTGACGCGCTTTACCATCAGTCCATACTAGGAGTTCATCCTTTTTGATAAACATATCTAAAATTGAAACAGCTGAATTAAGGAGGCCCCCTGGGTTATCTCTAAGATCAAGTACAATACTTGATAAATCATTATTTTGGAGACTTGAAATGGCTTTCTCTACTTCAATAGCAGAATTTTTTGAAAAGCGAGTGAGTCTAATGTAGCCTACACTTTCATCGAGCATACCATAATAGCTCACATCTTTCACAGGAATATCTTCCCTAATAAGCGTAAAATCAATTGGCTCATCCTCATTGAATCTTTCGATTGTCAGAGTTACCTCTGACCCTTCTTTACCCCTAATAAGATTAGCTGCATCATCCATTGACATTGATTTCGTTTCCTCACCGTCAATCTCAATAAGGATATCACCAGCCATTATACCCGCTCTTTTTGCTGGAGAATCTTCGGTGGGAGCTATTACTGTGATAACATCATCTCTTTTACCAATTTGTATACCTACACCACCATATTTTCCGCTTGTAAGCATATCTAATCCACTTTTTTGATCATCAACTAAATAAACAGTATAAGGGTCAAGATCTGAGAGCATGTTATCAATGCTCATCTTAGTAAATTTTTCAAGATCTATATCATCAACGTAATGAGTTATTAAATACTTATAAACGTTATTTATAGTTCTTTGACTATCTTTAATTTTTCTATAAATATCCTGTTTTGTTGCAGCAATAGCGACAAAGGAAAAAACCAATATAAAAATAATTTTAGATTTATTTTTTAATCTACCCAACTGATGTCCTATCTATAATAATATTCCAAATAAATTTAGAAATATCTTCAACGCTTAAATTACCATCTACCTTTACAATTCTATCACTAAAATTATTAACAATTTCTAAATATTTTTTTCTTATGTCTCTTTGAAATTCTACACCTGCATTTTCAATTCTGTCAGATGCTAAATCTTTCCGTCTTTGAAAACCTACTTCAGGATCAATGTCAATATAAAATGTTAAATCTGGCTCAATACCATAGGTAGCAAATTCATTCAACCTAATTAACCAATCTAGATCAATACCTCTTCCTCCTCCTTGATAAGCAAGCGTAGAATCAGCAAATCTATCTGCAATTATCCATTTACCCGCCTTCATTTCAGGGATAATAATATCTTTGGTTAGTTGAGCTCTGCTTGCACACATCAACAAGGCTTCGGTGCGTGAAGACATTTCATCTTTCCTATTATTTAATAACACTGTTCTGATTTCTTCAGAAATGGTAGTACCACCAGGCTCACGTAAAAAAAGGTTTTCTATATTCAGTGATGACAGTCTGTCAATAAGCAAATTTGCTTGAGTTGATTTTCCTGATCCATCAATACCTTCAAATGTTATAAAGTAATTCTTATTCAAAATATATATTTTTATCATCCTTACTAACTAGCAAGACGCATTCACCTTTAAACGTTTTGTTTTCTAATATATGTAAAAGACTCGATAATGTTCCTCTAACAATTTCTTCATACATCTTAGTTAACTCCCTACATAAAACAGCGGGCCTGTCACCAAGAATATCATGTAATTGTTTAACTGTTCTTTTTAACCTATTACTATTTTCATATATAACTACAGTTCCTTCAATATTGATTAGTTTTTCAATTCGCTTCTTTCTACCTTTTTTAGGAGGTAAAAACCCTTCAAATAAAAACCTATCAGTTGGTAATCCAGAACTAACTAAAGCAGCTAAAACAGCTGATGGCCCGGGAACAGCTTCTACCCTAGAGCCAATCTCAATTGCTTTCCTTACTAATTTATATGCTGGGTCAGAAATTGCTGGAGTTCCAGCATCAGTAATAACCGCCACATCTTTACCATCGTTAAGAATCCCCTCTATTTGTGAAATACGCTGAAACTTATTGTGCTCAAAATAACTAACCATTTTTGTATTAATAGTATACCTTGATAATAAAACTTTTGACCTTCTAGTATCCTCTGCAGCAATAAGACTAACTGAATTAAGAGTACTAACAGCTCTGAAAGTTATATCCTCTAAATTTCCAATTGGAGTAGAGACAATAAATAAAGTACCAATATTGTTATTACGCAATTTGTATATTTTTCAAACAATGTTTAATTGCTTCTATTCCAATATCTATATCACCCTTGGTTATGTTTAAATGAGGTCTAAATCTTATTGATTTTTTACCAGAACCTAGAACTATGACATTATTTTTCATAAGCATCGAAGCTAATTTATCTCTACTATCAGAATCATGAAGGTCAAAAGCACAAAACAAACCCTTACCTCTTGCATTTGAAACTAAATCAGAAAATTCATTCTGCAGATTAGTTAATTGCCCTAACAGGTATTCGCCATTTTGCTTTGCGTTATTAACAAGACCTTCTTGCTCAATTATTTCCAGATAAATTGTAAATCGAACCATATCTACAAGGTTACCACCCCAAGTAGAATTAATTCTACTTGACTCATGAAAAACGTTGTTTTCTACTTCATTGATTCGATTTCCTGCAAATATACCGCAACACTGAGTCTTTTTACCAAAACTTATAATATCCGGTTCCAACGGCTGACATCTAGTTGAACTACCACATTCACAGCTTACTTTACATAAATGCTGATGAGCCCACATTTCCCCTGTGATCCCGACACCTGTTTGAACTTCATCAAAAACTAATAGTATATCATTTTCTAAACATAAATTTTTAAGAGCAATCAAAAATTCTGGTCTAAAATGATTATCTCCACCTTCACCCTGAATTGGCTCAATAATTATGCAAGCTATGTCGTGAGGGTTTTTCTGAATAGAGTCTTTTATTTGGCCAAGAGAAATATTCTCTCTTCTGATTACATCCTCTAAGTTTTTTTCATCTAAAGGGAAATTAATATTTGGCGTTGAAACACGAGGCCAATCAAATTTAGGAAAATATTTAACCTTCCTAGGGTCAGGTGAATCAGTCAAAGATAAAGTATAACCCGAGCGACCATGAAAACATTTTTCAAAATGTAAAACTTTTGACCCCATCTCTCCATGTCCGTTTTGAATATTTTTCCTCACTTTCCAATCGAAAGCAGCTTTTAAAGCGTTTTCAACAGCCAAAGCGCCGCCAGATACATAAAAAGAATGAGGAAGATAATCTGGTTGAGCTACTCTTCCCATCGTTTCAACGAATTCAGCCATAGCCAAAGAATAAATATCTGAGTTTGTAGGCTTATTAATTGCACTGGCAAGCAATCTATCTTTGTTTTCTAAAACGTAAGGATGATTATAACCAACAGACAAAGAAGCAAACATAGAAAATAAATCAAGATATTTTTCACCACTTGCACCATCAACCAGCCAACTGCCATGACTCTTTTCTAAATCGATTACTGGGGACATACCATCAGCAAGCATATGCTTGCCAATTACTTTATGGACATCGCTATATTTCATTCTACTCCCCTAAATTAAATTCTATACCTTGAGCTAGAGGTAGATCTGACCCCCAGTTAATAGTATTGGTCTGCCTGCGCATGTACTGCTTCCATGAATCAGATCCAGATTCACGACCGCCACCGGTCTCTTTCTCACCACCAAAAGCGCCGCCAATCTCTGCACCTGACGTTCCAATATTTACATTAGCAATACCACAGTCACTACCAATTGAAGATAAAAAGGTTTCTGCATTTTTAATATCTAAGGTGAAAATAGCTGATGATAAACCCTGAGGAACATCATTATGCAAATTAATGGCTTCATTAAGATCTGTGAATTTCATCGCATACAAAATAGGTGCGAATGTCTCTTCTTGAACAACATCCCAATGATTCTCTACTTCGATAATTGTAGGTTCAACAAATGATCCTTTATCATATGCTCTATTTCCGCCATAAAGAACTTTTCCACCATGCGTTTTTGCTTTTTCAATAGCTGAAAGATAGTCTGATATTGCTTTCTCATTTACCAAAGGACCCATTAGAGTATCTTCTTTAAGAGGGTCACCTATCTTTACCTGTTTATAAGCCGAAGTGATCCCCTCTAAAAGATTATCATAAATAGATTCGTGGACTATTATTCTCCTAGTGCTAGTGCAACGCTGTCCGGCAGTGCCAACAGCACCAAATACTATAGCCGGAATAACCATCTCCAAATCTGCTGTTTCATCAACAATGATACAATTATTTCCACCAAGTTCAAGAATTGTCTTACCAAATCTTGAGGATACAACCTCGCTTACATGTCTACCCATATTTGTTGACCCTGTAAAAGAAATTAGCGGAACAGACTTATCGTTTATTAAAGATTCACCAACAGTTGATCCACCACCAATAGTTAAACTAAATATATCAGGAACATCATTTACTTTTAAAACCTCATTACAAATATTTTGAACTGCTACTGCACATAAAGGAGTTTGAGAAGATGGCTTCCAGATAGTCGTATTACCACAAATTGCAGCTATAAAAGCATTCCAACTCCAAACTGCAACAGGGAAATTAAATGCACTAATTACACCAACCGGACCGATTGGATGCCATTGTTCATACATTCTATGCTGAGGTCTTTCAGAGTGCATTGTTTTACCATAAAGCATTCTAGATTGACCAACAGCAAAATCAGCAATGTCAATCATTTCCTGGACTTCTCCATCACCTTCTTGTTTTATTTTTCCCATTTCCAAAGCTACTAGACTACCTAATGGATCTTTGTAATCTCTCAAAGCTTCGCCCATTTCGCGTACTAATTGGCCACGAATTGGTGCAGGAACTTTTCTCCATTCATCATATGCTTCTAGTGACTTCTTTACAATTACATCATAGTCTTCAATGGTAGACTCGAAAACAGAGGCAATAACTTCTCCAGTAGATGGATTTACTGATGATATTTTTTTCGTACTAGTATTTTCAATCCAACCATTAGGGCCAGAACATGCACCATAATTATCATCGTTAATATTTAATTTTTTTAATAATTCATTCATTTTATTTTACCTTCTTACAATGACGCAACAACATCTCTAACCGCTTCAGATAGAGTATCAATCTGCCCACTTCCAATCGTTAATGCCGGAGCTAATCTAACAGTAGTATGATGTGTTTCTTTAGCATAAACACCTCTATCCATTAAGCCTACAGAAACTTTATGACCATCTAAATGTTTTTCATTAAACATCTCGAAAGCTGTAAGTAAGCCTTTTCCACGAACTTCTTTTATTTTATCAGGGAAGTGGCCTTGAATATCTCTTAGGTTATTCATTAGCTGAGCACCTCTTACATCAGCCTTCTCCGCTAAACTTTCATCAACCATTACTTTTATCGCATAAGTACCAACTACTGATGCTAATGGATACCCGCCAAAAGTAGAACCTTCAGAACCAGGTGTTAAAACACCTAGAACATCATCTCTTCCAGCTACAAATGATACAGGTAGAATACCACCACCAGCTGCTTTACCACATCCCATAATATCAGGCTTAACGCCAAAAAGCTGATGAGCAAAATTCATCCCTGTTCTACCGAAACCAGTTTGAACCTCATCCATTGAGAGTAAAATATTATGTTTTTTACACAGCTCTGAGACTTTGATAAAATAATCATCATCTGGTACTATAACACCAGCTTCACCTTGAATAGGTTCAACCATGTAAGCTGCAATATACTCACCTTTTTCTTCAAATAGTTTTTGAAGAGCTTCAACATCATTATAAGGAACTAGCTCTATACCAGGAACAAAAGGGCCAAAATTTTCTTTAGCATCTGGATCATCAGAAAAAGACACAGCTGATAGAGACCTACCATGAAAGTTACCAGTCGCACCAACCATTATAGCTTCATTTGCTGGAATACCTTTTATTTCATATCCCCACCTTCTACATATTTTAAATGATAGCTCCCACGATTCAACTCCAGCAACTTTAGGAATAACCCTATCCATACCTGTAATTGCCGTAGCTGCAAGAAGAAATGCACTCATATATTTATGTCTAATTGATCTTGGAACGGTAGGCAATTTTTCTTCCTGCAAATGCTTTATAACAGCATTAACTATGGTTTGGTTTAATTGCCCTTGATTCACTGCTGAATAGCAACAAAGTCCATCAAGAACCTCTTCTTCGATGTATTTACTTATATCTTCAGGATGAGGCTTCCTAGCAATTAATGTTGAAGAATCTTTTACTTTTGAGATAACAACATTCTCTAAAGGAGAATAATTTTGACCACCCTTTTCTTTTTCAATTTTTTCGTGATCATGAGGTGTTAAATCACCTATTCTAACACCATCAACGCTAAGATCATCTCCAAAGCCATCTATTAAGACACCAGACATTATAAACTCCAAATCATTTGCATTAAAAAAATAAAAAAGAAATCAATACTCAGTCTATTCCTCTTCCGTTAAAACATCAGAATCATCAGATGGTACGGTTTCTTTCTCCTTGTCCTGAAATGCGGCGTAACCAAGAACACCAACAATTAAAATTAAAACCCAAAATGTAGCATAATTATAATCACTACCAGAGAATGTTATTAAATCGGTAAAACGCCCAATTAGAAGTGAGATTCGACCCATTACAGCGAAACCAAAAGATGCGCCAAAGCTTATCATTAAAAAATAAATTCCAATTTTTGAAGCTTTACCTAATAGACCTTTATGCTCCTTTGAAAAATAGAAATAAAGAAGGCCGCAAATAGTACCTACAAAAATAATTAAATTGTTAAAAACTGATGGTGATGAAAGGCTAAATATTGGCAAGCTAAAATCAAAAATATTTACAGCAGTACCTTTGATCTGACCAATAACATTAGAGTTCAAGTATCCATAAGCTTTTAAGCCTGCAGCCATGCCTACAACATATGCAATACCCCACCTAGCCATCCAACTAAAACTAGGTATTAGACTCATAAGCATCATTATTCCTAGTATTAAAGGAATCAAATAAATAAGGTGCTGATCATGCCCTTTATCAATACCTCCTTCGGGAAATATAGAGCTAGAAAAGAAACTGAGAACATTATAAATAGTGTAGGTAATAGTATCCGGGTCATAATGCTTGGCTGGAAAGAGACGCCCAAATAAATTAGGTTGAAGTTGCGTCCAAAAACCTAAAGAAAGTAGATACCCAGCGGATACACCAACAAATAAATGCTCAGCTATTTTATAAAATGGATTATCTTTATAAAGGTATGAAAAAATACCAATCGTTAAAAATGAAGCAACCCAAGCACCTAGTAAAGCAGAAAATTCCATCATTTACCCTTAATACTTTCGGGACCTTTTACGATCAATAAAATAAGAAATGTTACCAAGTACAATAAATAAAACAATTACAAGATGAGCGACTGACTGAGCATCCATACCACTGGTAGCAGAACCTTTTTGCCCAATTAGTGATTCATACTCAGCAGCGCCAGGCATTCCAGCGAGAACGCCGACCATTTGCCCCGATTGGACATAAGGCATGACTTCATTTACCTGAATGGATGTCACCCCAGAACTCATCGGAACACCAGTTGGGTCTGCAGCATACTGAACCCACTCTATTGTACCAGGATATCCAGCGGATGCACTGAAAAGAAAATCAAAATCCTTGAAATTTGTTATTTCATCCATCATTGGAATATCATCGACCTTTGTTTGTCTTGCATCAACAGAAAATAGTTTTCGAATATTACTTACAATACCCTTAACAACAGCCTCACCACCAGGTCGATAACCGAGTAAAACGTAATCCTCACCATACTTTTTATCAAATTCACCTACTGCAACCTGATTCAATGCATCTTGAGCCATAAACTGACCATCAGGCCATAGGCAAGTAACATAAACTTTATGGTTATTCCTAAACAAGTGCCTCATCATACTAATTGCCATCGGATGATTCTCTGGTTTTGTACTTGGACTGTATTCAATAGATAATAACACCTTTGACCCTTTTGGTAAAGCTTCTACAGCATCATACACACTTTTTGAAGTATCTGTTGCGCGGATTGGAAGGCCAATTGGTACTAACAGAGGAACAACTACAACTAAAGCAATAATGATAAAAATCCACCGTCTGTCAATACTACCAATTTTTAAAAAAACCTTCTCTATATTAGTCATACTACTCACCGATATATGACCTTTCAATTCCCAATATGTAACGTATTGATGTTGCAAAGATGCCAAGACCTATACCAATCATTATCGCCCTAGCGCCGGCAACGTTAGGATAATAATAAATCCACTCTTGAATTGAGGGAAGGTAAAATATACCAGGTTGATCAACTGGCCAACCACTAATAATTCCACCTATTGTAACTAGAGATACCCCAACGGCAACAAAGACAAAGGTAACTTTTGTATCTTTTTTTATGCTATTGACATAAATCCCTAAACCTAGAACAATTAGATACATAATAAACCACGATGATATAACTCCACCAATTGGAACTCTGCCCACCATTATAATTATACCAGATACCAACAAGAGAGTTGCTTCAAAATTTCTAATTCTAAACGCTCTGTAGGATGCAGATGCAACAAAAAATGCTAAAAGCGAGAACATTGTAGCAGACATAGGCGAAAACACATAATCAAACATCCACTTAAACAGCGTTCCATCTGAAGTAACGTGAGCACCCCACTGTGCAACAGAATCATCTACGCCTTTCACAAAAAAACCTGCTACAATAGCAAAAATAAATCCTAAAACAGCTATTACACTATATTGCCAGCCTGGTTTTTGATATAGTACCTTTTGAATTTGTAGCTTAATTAAGTTTAAAGCTCCGAGTATAATTGCAAAGCTAGCTAACACATCGAACCATTGGGTGGCATCATCACCTATAAACTCTTTTACATCTGGCTGATCAATGAACCAACCAAAAAGTGTTATCGATCCAATTAGAGCTACGATAAAAATAGGGACTTGCCTTTTCCAAAACATAATCTAAATCTACCTTATCGTTAAATATTCTGAAATATTAAAACCAAATCCAGTTGATTCATATAAAACCATTAGTATGGTTGATATAACCATAACCGCTATTACAGCTAGCTTTATCATGTCTTGTCCCTTAACACCACCAATTAATTCAGGCTTCTGGCTAAGATAAGCACTAGCAGCAAAAAATTCTTCACCGATTAAAGTATAATCACAAGCGGTGACGAAAAATGGGATTTGGGCCTGAGAAGCTGTACCTGCGATTTGAATAGCACCAATTGAGTTACCAGTTTCAGCAAGGATTAAAGATTCAGCATAAAATTTACCCATATACATACAAGCAGCAGGCTTCTCACGAACCATTATTCCATTAACTCCTGCCGCATAAGCAAATTGATCATCTGTTAGATAATGAACCATATCCTCATTAAACATGTCTGGTCGCCCTTCTACTGTATAAGCATCTCTACAAGATTCTCTTGCAGCCTTCATCACAATTGATCTTGAAACTGGAACATTTAAACTAGTTTCATAGCGAGCAGTCATTTTAGCTACATGTCCTAGTACGACAACGCCAGCAACTGTCTCTACCTGATCCATATCCTGGATACCAGGGACATAAAGAATAGGTCTACCCATCTCAGTGGAACGTCCTACAGCCTCCTCAACAGCTTTTAAGGCAGGTATGGGTCTTAAATAGAACTCTTCACCTCTTTCAGCAGCTCTGGTATAATATATGAGAGTTGCGCTAAGAGACAGTATTGAGAAAAGCATGACAATCCTATCTGTTACAAAATAAGGATGCCCTAATAACCAGTAAATGGCAAAAGCAAAGATGACCATAGCGGTCACTAACCAGAACTGTTTATCTTTCAAATATATTCCTTCTTGCCATCATTAGAATCTAATATCTCAAGATGTTCAATTTCATCTAATAATATTGATAAAGTTTCTTTCTTATTTAAAAGCTCAGCTGCTCTATAATATCCATCTGATTGGATAAAGCCATTAATAATTGGTCCCATAAAAACCATCATGTGCCCGCCTAAGGAAGACAACGGACGAACCATTTCCAAAAAAAATACTGAAGGAGTAACGAATCCAGAATTATGAATCTTTTTTGCTAAACGATGAATAAAATCTATATCATCTTTAGATAATTTATCATCGAGAGCGGTTTCTGAAATTGGAAACAACTAATCAGTCTCTACTACTTCTAAGTTTGACCTAGGTATTTCAACCTTATTCCCATCAATTTCAATGATAGCTATTCTAACCATCGTTTCTGATTCCATCTGCCTAAGCTCAGCTGGCAGTTCTTTGACAGTTCCTATTTTCCCAAAATTAGGTGACCTAATTACCCTAACAGTACTACCCTCGGTCATACCAACGGTCTTGTCTTTATCTAAATTAGCTTCATCATCCTTGTTTGATTTTATAGGGATAATTATTTCTGGCCTTATAACTCCAGCACGAATTTGTGTGGCACCATTTATAGAAGCCAACTTACCACTATTATTCTTAAGAAGGTCAAATGTCTGCTGTCCCATTTGAATTTTACCATACCCCTCTGTGACAATTAATGAAGTAATTAAGTCTTCTGAACCGGTTATAGCAACACCCAACGTGTAACCTAAAACCTCATCTAGGTCATAATAATTAAATCCGCCTACAACAACTCCAGCGACCTTACAATCAAGGGCTTTCTTATATGCATCTAGACTAATAAAACTACCGCCTACTATAATTAATCCTTCATGGTCAGTGCTAATCATATCTGCGCTGATCTCAGCATCCCTATCAGATGACAGAATTTTGATTTCTCCTCGACTCTCGCCACCAATCCCAAAGATACCTTGTATGAAAGCACCCTGACTTTTTATTACAACGCCTTCTTTTTCAATTACCTCATCAATTACACCTTCAATATATGCATCTACCTCTACAGGAAGAGGAGCTTCTCTAATAACTACTTGCCCAGTCAAATCAGATATAGATTCTATTGTACCACTTACAGGACTATTTACACTTGATTTGAAAAAACCAAATAACCCTTTTGTCTCGGCTATCAATTCATTTTTAACAACTTCTGACCCAATTTCGGCTACCATTACCTCTTTTACATCAGAAGCGTCAACATTGAGCTGATTCGCTACATTAACCATCTGGACATTTCCAGGTAAATCAGTTTTTGCAATTATGTCATCTGGTTTAACGCTATTACCAAGGCTGGTAGATACAGCACCCTTTAATGGCAACCTGCGCTCTTTCAATATTTTTGTGTTTTTTAAAACTTTTAAGCCGGGAGTGTATGAGTGAGCCATATTATTTCCCTATTTCTGGATATTCATTCATCGCTTCAGACCATTTCTTTAGGTTTGAAATTCGTTTTGATGAAGAAGCATCGATCTCTAGAGGCCTTCCTCTGCCATCAAAAACAATACCAACTTGACCACCAAAAATCGTCGTCGATATCTGCTCTCCATCTCCAGCTCCCACATCTACTCCTTTGGCTGGAGTTAGAACAGCTTTAATTTCTTCATACTCAGCCTCAATGCGGATCAATTCACCATATCGAACTTCAATATCTTTCTTTTCACCATTTTTGAATTCTAAATTAACTTGAAGAGGAATTTCGCTTCCAGATAACTTTCCAACAGGTGCGATACATGTCCCAAGCCTAATTAAACAATCTTTTTCAAAAACCTCTAGCGCAGCAACTCGAGCTTGCTCAGCAATTTCTTTATTTTCAATATTTGCCATTACGCCTAACTGAGGCATCATAAAAATTGAATCTACAGCTAATGATGTAATACCCTCAGGCAAGAAACTATCAATAAGCATTTTTGCTGATTGCTCTCTCCTTGGGGCATGGGATAACACCCCGCCAGAGCCTACGATAAGGTCTAGCTCCATCATATCTACAAGAGACTGACCCGAATCAGACTGCTCAAAAGCATCTGAGATTGTCCTTTCTTTTTGAACCCCTTTAAGATTTACAGCAAATGCTTTATGCTGAACAAAAGAAAGCCTTAGTGCTTCTCTAGCAATAGCCTGCTCAATAACAAGCTCCTCAAGACTCTGAGGAACTGTTGTAGGGCGAATCATTTTATTACCAATTCTATTAGTTAATTCTTTTTCATCTATATCAAAAGGCACCCACCTCAAAACATTGGGAAGTGAAGCCTCTGCGAGAACATTACATATAGAATAACTCATTCCTAAGTTTGCACTCACAGTGCGATTAAATTGGTCCTGAAATACAGAAAAAATATCTGTTGTTGCGCCACCAATATCTACACCAACAACGGATATATTTTCTTTTTTTGCCACCATCTCAATTAATGCTCCAACGGCTCCTGGAGTTGGCATTATAGGAGCATCTGTCCAACTCATTAATTTTTTATATCCAGGTGCCTGCTGCATTACATGCTCCATAAAAAGATCATGTATTTTATCTCGTGAGGGTTTCAGATTTTCCTGTTCTAATACTGGTCTAATATTTTCTGTAACATCAAGGTCTGTAAGTTCACCCAAAGTTCTTTCAATATCAGATGTGGCTTTTTTATTTCCAGCATATATTACTGGAAGCTTGTAATCTTGTCCCAGTCTTGGTTGGGGATTTGCAGCGGCTAGTATTTCTGCAAGCTCTATTACATGTTTTGTAGTACCACCATCAATTCCACCAGACAAAAGAATCATATCTGGTCTTAATTGGCGTATACGTGTGATTTTCTCATGAGGCTTCCTTCCATCATTTGAGGCCAAAACATCCATTACAATAGAACCAGCACCTAACGCAGCGCGCTCAGCACTTTCTCCTGTCATTGACTTAACCACACCAGCGACCATCATCTGAAGACCACCACCGGCAGAACTTGTTGAAATATAAATATCCACACCAGAATCACCTTTTTGAGGAGTGCTAATATTATCTCCATCTAAAATTTTTCGACCTGAAAGCTCCTCAACCTCCATTGTAGCATTTAAAACACCTCTAGTAACATCTTCAAAGGGTGCCTCAACAGTAGTAGGAGCCTCCCCTCTATGAGTAAGCCTATACTCACCATCTATAAATTCTATAAGTATAGCTTTCGTAGTTGTACTGCCACAATCTGTGGCTAAAATAGAACGAAGTTTCAAAATAAAATTCTCTTAATTAATATAGTTTTGGTTTAATTAATAATTAAAAACAAGGAGGTAAATATAAATCATTGGAGAAGAAAATAATAGGGAATCAAAACGATCAAGTATACCACCATGTCCTCTCAAAATATCACCAGAATCTTTAACACCTACATCTCTTTTTAGTAATGACTCTCCAAAATCTCCAAATTGACCAAATACGCCAGATATAAACCCAAATACTAAACTGTCATTCAAAGAATAATTACCACCAAGATAATCAAGTTTAAAAGCAATGAAAAAAGTTAAAACAGATGCGATAAAGCCAGAAATTGAACCTACCCAACTTTTTTTAGGACTAATATTGGGAAGGATCTTTTTCTTTCCAAACTTTGTTCCAAAAACAAAAGCAGCTGTATCACACAACCAAACAGATATAAATAATAACAACGTTATATTAGAGTAATATATATGATCTAATTGCCTTAAATGAATTATAGTTCCAAGGAGAGTCGGAACAAATAAAATACCAAGAATTGTATTTGCAATATTATGCAGTGGCTCTTTTTTACTATTTATAATCTCAATAATAAATAAACTTATAACAGCCAAACAGGATAAGCCTAAAACAGTTATTTGATGATGGGAATAAATACCTGAATAAGCGAGAGCAATAAAAATAGTAACAATAAAC
>Ga0208410_1000502_pt1 | contig 22550 bp, 18 predicted proteins | sample ETN02SmetaG_3_FD_185787 | JGI IMG/M metagenome (GOLD analysis project Ga0208410, IMG submission 185787) | Marine microbial and viral communities from oxygen minimum zone, Eastern Pacific Ocean - ETNP2014F10-02SV257 (SPAdes) (version 2) | ecosystem: Environmental > Aquatic > Marine > Oceanic ... | reverse complement strand
GCTCGGTCCTCGAAAAAGAATTCGACAAAATCATAGACCAAATTAAAAAAAGCGGAGAGGATATCAATGCCCGATGGAATAGTGAACTGACAAACAATATCGAAGAAGTGGGCTCTTCTGTATTACACACCCACAATGTCCAAAGCTATTCCCATAAAATGTTGGAAATGATTCAGGATGAACGACTGATAGACGTTACAGAATCCTTAATTGGGAGTGATATAATACTACACCACACAAAACTCTTTCTAAAGCCTCCAAAAAAAGGTGCTTCTTTCCCACTGCACCAAGACTGGTCATATTTCCCAACTAAAAACAATTCAATGATCGCAGCAGTCGTACACCTATCTGATTCGCATAAAAAAATGGGAAGGATACGAGTTGTAAAAGGTTCACATAAAATGGAAAGGATTCCCGGTTCAGATGGGCACTCATTCATAAAAGGTGTTCACGACAAGCACAATCTTGAATCCACTGAACCCATAAATGCAAATGCAGGTGACGTTCTGTTCTTTCATTGTTGCACACTACACGGATCAAATTCAAACATTTCAAGCAAGCCAAGAAAAACTGTCCTAATACAACTCTATTCAGGTCAAGACGAGATTGAAGAATCTGAACACACAAACCTAAAGCTTGTTCTTAGGGGGTGGAACCATCAAGCAACAAGGGAAAATCTCGATAGAGTAAGAGGGTAGCCCCAAGTTTGAGACTGGTCCACTATTCGCTTTTTTGGCTCTCTCTTGATAGGTGAACGTTCATTGTCGGATATGGTATAGAGATATTATTATCAGATATTTTCTTGTATATCTCAGAATTAACCGCATCAACAGTCCTGCCTCTGACCTCCGGGTTTTGAATCCAAAATAATAATTGCAATTTTAATCCGTGATCAGCAAACTCCCTAAACCTCACCCTTGGCTCAGGGTCTTTTAAAACATTGCTCTCCCTTTTTGCCGTGTCTATCAATAAACTCCTAACCTCCTCCAAATTAGAGTCATAAGAAACGGTCAGAGTGATGCGAACTCTTTCCATCTCACCTGGGCCACCACTTTCATTAACTATTTTTGATGCCGCGATGACTGAGTTTGGTATAGTGATTTCAATGTCATCTCGTGTCATAAATCGCGTTGACCGTAACCCCATTTTTTTAACATATCCCCTTTCACCAGTATCTAGTAGAATATAGTCTCCCTCTTTGAACGGGGAATCTGCCATAAGAAAGATTCCAGCAAAGAAGTTGGATACCGTATCTTTTGCTGCAAGACCGAGGACAACACCCAGAACTCCAGCAGATGCAAGAATACCATTTATATTAATATTCCAACTAAGAAAAATGAAATAGGCCCCAAAAAGACCAATTGCAATCTTGCCTAAATTATTGAACAGAGGAACCGTGTTCCTTTGTAATATTTTATTTGAAGCGGTCTGCCTTGATGCCCAATCCATGGACATCACCAATATTTTAGATATGACAAATAACCAAATTATAATTGTGATAGTCTTAAAAACCCCAATAAGAGCGAACTCAACAGACTCGTGAAGAGAAACAGTTTTAATGGATATAATAAACCCAACAAAGAGTATAGAATAAAAAATGGGTTTATGAAGAAGTTGAAGTATCCGATCATCTAGGGTTGTCTTTGTTGTATTGACCACCCTTTTAAAAATGAGTGTGAAAACCATATCCACAAACTTTGCTATCATGACAGACAAGACCACCAAAGCCAGGCCTTTCAAAACGGGAGTATTTGCTATTAGGTCAAAATATTCTTTGAAATCAGACATGTCAACCTCCTTTTTCCTGATCGTAAACAGAGAATCGTTGTTCGTTTTGTTTAAAATCTTTTATTGGGGTAGTAACTCCAGCAACACCCTTTTCTCTAGTTGTACGTACCCTTTTAAAATCAATGATGGCCGTTTGCATATATGGACCCTCATTGCTTTCTTGTAACACGCTTCCCTCTGGGTCAATAATAAGAGACCCGCCTACACCGCCACGCCCAACACCATTGCAGGATATCAAATAGCTCTGTTGAGTTATGGCAGTTGCCTTTGCAATCATCTTTTCTTGATGTCTGTCTCCAGTAGTGGTCATGGTTGGGACAACTATAAGCTCTGCTCCACTATTGACCAGGTCTCTAGCAACTTCTGGAAACCATAGATCATAACAGATCATGACACCAATGTTTCCTTTGCCATTTATATTGAATACAAATGGCTCCCCTCCAGGCGTTGTTTTTTCGTAAGGACACCAGGGATATCTTTTTCGATATTTGCCAATCAGTTCTCCCTTTGGTGAAAAAACTGGTGCGGTATTGAACACATCTCTCTTATCAGATTCATATATGCTCCCCGGAATTAACCACAGTCCATAATTCTTCGCCATTTTAGAAAAAATGGAGGTTAGTTTTCCAGGAATCTCTTCTGCCTCATCCGATATGTTTCCAATTGAGCCATGTGCTGAAAGCTCTGGAAAAACAACCAGTTCAATATTTGGAAATGCTTTATTTATAAAACCAAGATGCTCTTCCATGGTCTCAAGGTTTTTCTCTTGGTTGCCATGACAATACATTTGAATTGAGGCAACCACTAATTCATTATTCATCTGAGGTGCTCTTCAGTGATTGTGGCTCACCCGCCCAAATAGAAGCCTCTATTAAGTTTCTCGTATAGTCATTATTGGGTCTATTCATTATTTTATCAACGGTTCCTGTTTCAATTATCTCCCCACCATACAACACTGCAACGTCATCTGCCATTTCCGATATAACTAGCAGGTCATGGGATATGAAAAGATAGGATAGTTTTTTCTTGATTTGTAGTGATTTAAGTAACTCCAATATTCTTTTCTGGACTCCCGTGTCAAGCGCTGATGTGGGTTCATCCAAAATAACAATACGTGGTTGTGTCATGAGCGCCCTGGCCAGATTCACTCTCTGTCTTTGTCCACCAGACAGCATGTGGGGGTATGCAGATAAAATATCTTGATCTAACTTAACGTCATTGAGACTCTGTACAATTTTCATTTTATTTTCATTCTTGTCACGACACCCCATTATTTCTAGTGGCTCCAATAGAATTTGGTAAATGTCCATTCTTGGATTTAGTGAACCTGTGCTGTCTTGCAACACCGCACCAATGTTTGGGTTGGGGTTTTTGATGTTTTTTATTGTTTTACTATCGATGGATAATTCCATCTTTCCTTTATCTCGTTCAGTAATATTGAGAACCATTTTTGCCAAGGTGCTCTTACCGCTACCGGATTCTCCGATAATACCCAATGTCTTGCCTTTGAATAAATTAATTGATACGTCATTCACCACCATTTGTTTGTTTCCCATATTCTCATATGACTTAAAAAATCCATTTACAGACAATATCGTCTCTTTTCTTGGGGTGACACTAGGAGTCTCCTTTGTTTCTTGGCCTATTGCATTATTAACAACCAACTCGTTTATTTGGTTTTTTTGATTTGAAAGAATCTTACTAGAGTTTCCCATCTCAAGTATCTCGCCACTATCTATGACGGCTACCCTCTTACAATAACGCCTTACCATCAACAGGTCGTGAGAAATAAGCAATACTGCAAAACCATGGTCTTTTTGGAGATCAAAAAGCATGTCCATTACCCCCACTTTGATATGTGCATCTAGGCCCGTTGTTATCTCATCTGCAATAATAAGACCGGGCTTCATCAACATGGCAACCGCTATCATAACCCTTTGCATTTGCCCACCAGAAAGTTGGTGTGGGTAGCGATTCATTAAGTTTGGAACCCCGTCCAACTGAACCCGAGACATCCATTTGCCCAAAGAATGGTCATAAGAAGATTTTTTATTAAAAATATTATTATCAAACAAGATTTTTATCTGCGAACCAATGGTTTGAATTGGATTTAGTGACTGCATGGGGTCCTGAAAGATCATGGTCACCTTCCGGCCTCTCAGTTTCGGGGTATCTGAAATTGGTACCTTCTTGTAAGTTATAATGCCATCTGACCGATAACAAGACCCTGGCAAAAGGTCAACAATCGCCCACCCAAGCATGCTCTTACCACTTCCCGTCTCCCCGACCAGACCCAGCATTTCACCCTCTTTAATTGTTAAGCTAATATCTTTAAGAATGGTCGTGGTCTTGTTGTTGTTATTTGATTTGACCGTAAGCCCCGACACCCCCAACAATGGTTCTTTCATAATGACTTACGCTCCTTCGGATTAAGGGCGACCCTTAATTCGTCACCAATTATATTGAATGATACCACCGTAAAAACAATGAAAATCCCAGGGAAAAACACCTCCCACCACTGATTGATGAATTGGGATCTTGATTGGGTCAAAAGCAGGCCCCATTCTACTTCTGGGTGTCTTGCGCCAAGGCCAATGAATGAAAGTCCTGCGGCGGTTAGAATTGCATATCCAGCGTCGATTGTTCCTTGAACAAGAACGGGCCCAATAGAGTTTGGGAATAGGTGTTTTTTCATAATGTGTATCTTTCCCGCCCCCATACTCTTCGAAACTGACACATAGCCCGTAGATGACAAAATCAACACCTGTGACCGTACGATACGAGCATACCATGGAAACCAAGATATGGATATCCCAATAATGACATTGTTTAATGAGGGACCTAGAACGGCCGTAATCATTAATGGCAACATCAGCGGGGGGAAAGCAATGAACCCATCGGTAATACGCATTATAATCTCGTCAGTTCGTTTTTTTGAAATCCCTGAAAACATCCCAACCGGGAAACCCATCATGATCGATAAAAAAACCACACCAAAAGCAACTCTCAGTGAAGACAATCCAGCGTGAATCGTTAATGTAAATAGGTCTCGGCCTGCACTGTCAGTTCCGAACCAGTGCTTCATAGAGGGGGGGAGACCTCCGATCTCTAAGTGAACTGCGCCGTGAAGGTCCTGCTCATATGGAGAAACAAATGGAATTAGAATAGAGAAAGCCAGCAAAAGAAAGATGAATGACAGCGCAACCACAAAAGCTTTTTTTCTGAAAACAACAAGAAGGTCAGCCACCGCTACTCCGAATTCTAGGGTCGATCAAGGGATAGAGAATGTCTACTAAGAGATTTATAAATATGTAGGTTGTTGTATAAAAAAGAGTGACACCCATAATTGCAGGAAAATCATTTGTTAGTATTGAGAGAACACTAAACTGCCCAAGCCCTGGCCAATCAAAAATTGATTCTACAAGAAAGGTTCCACCAAGCATTAAACCAAAACTGAGACCGGAAACTGTTGTTACTGGTATAAGTGTGTTTTTATAGGCAGAGTATTTAATTGCCTCTTGTGGCTCAAGGCCATAAGCCAAATACGTTTTGAAAAATGGCTCTTCCATCGTCTCTAGGGCTGCTGACCGGGTTGTTCGCAATATAAGACCAAACACACCAAACGCCATTGTCAACGCAGGTAAAAAAATGTGCGCCAAGCCATCAAAAAACAGGTCTGTTTGACCTGAAAAAAGTGAATCAAATAAAAATAAGCCAGTATAGTTACTATCAACCCCACCAAGCCCAGAATGTCGCCCTTGAAGAGGAAACCATTTTAATACACCAAAGAACACAAGTTGTAATATCATGCCCAACCAGAATAACGGAAATGAAAGCCCCGTATATCCAATACCTCTTGCTATTTTATCAAAAACCGTATTCGATCTGACCGCAGAATAAAGACCAATGATGAAGCCTAGTGAAAGAGCAAAAAACATTGAAACGAACACTAGTTCAAAAGTAGCCGAGAACCTGTGCCCAATCTCAATCAAAACAGGCTGGCGAGTCCTCAAAGACACCCCAAGGTCAAGCCTGGCAACGTTAATTATAAAAGACACAAATTGTTTATGAGCGGGTCTATCCAAACCAAGACTCTTTTTTGCGATTTCTAGTTGGTCCTTTGTTGGGTGATCCCCAACCCACAACGAAACAGGATCACCTGGTAATGAATATGATATAAAAAAAGTGATTGTCGTTACTATAGTCACAATAACCAACATATAGATAATTCTCTTAAAAAAATACTGTATCATTCTTTCCTGCCAAGATGATAGACCATGATAGTTGAGTACGCAGGATTGTCTCTTAGACCAGAAATGTTTATGCTGTGCACCGATTGTACATTTATGTCAACAACCGGTATTACCACACAATCATCAATCAGTTTGTTTTGAATTTCTCTATAGATGTCCTTTGACCTTTCAGGGTTCCGAGATTCATTTTCCCAGGCAACATCAAGAAGAGAATCAACAATGGTGTTGCTATAGTATGAAAGGTTAAAAAGTGGGTTTTCTTCTGTTTTATAAAGTCCAAAGAACCAATCAGATGGTGATGATAATGTTGGCCACCATGCCATCGAAATTATATTGGGCGAGGTCTTTAGATTTCTTGCCCTATCCCAGTTCATAGACCAAAGACCGGGCTTTAGATCAAGATTGATTCCAACCTTACCCAAGTTGTCCATCAACAGGAATGATGTTAGTCTATATTCTTCTGATGTAGAAACATAAGAGATGTCTACGTCCATATTTTTTTTAATAACACTTGACCTGTTAAAGTATTGTTTTGCTAGTTCCATATTAAATGTGACAAGGCTATCTGGCGGGGAAAAGAGTGGCATATTTTTCGGTATAAGACCAACTGCTTCTGTACCAGCTTTACGGTAAACATGATCGGCTATTGTCTTTCGGTCCATTGCTGCAGCAATAGCTCTCCTTACCCAAATATCATCTGTTGGTGGTTTTTTTGTGTTTAATAGATAAAAGTGATTGATCCACGATGGGCGATAGGAAACACTAACAGACCGATTCCCCTCTAGTCTGTCTAAAAGTTGAATGGGTACCAAAAGAGAATAGTCAACCAATCCGCCCTCTATCATCTGTAGGCGCGTTGATGATTCTGAAACTACTTTTATGATTATATCGTCAAAGTGATCTTCTCGATTCCACCCGCGCCAATAATTATCGTTTTTTTGGAGTATGATGTGTTTGTTTTTAACCCACTCTTTAAAAACATATGGGCCCGTTCCGATTCCATAACCAAGTAATTGATTGTCCTTGGGAACTTCAACAATTTTTGGTGAATACATCCAAGCCCCATACTGCGAACTAACTATTTTGTCTAGTGGGACAGGATATGACAACTTAAACACAACCTTATTTGGCCCGTCCGTTATTACTCTATCAACAGCTGACCAAATATAGCTTGCCCCACCATTCACCTTCTTATTTCTTTCAACAACAAATTTAACGGTCTCTGAATTAAAAGTGCTTCCATCGTGAAATAGTACGCCCTCTCTTAAGGTAAAACTCCAGGTCAGTCCATCTTTACTTTTTGTGTAAGAAACCGCGAGCCCTGGTAGAAAGCGACCCGTGTCAGTGCCGGCATCATACCACAATAAAGGCTCATAGATATTCGACATCGGAAAGACCTCTAAAGAAAAAGCTGTTGCAGGATCCCAGTCTTTTACATCATCGTAGGTTGCAATAATAAATGCGTTGTCAGTTCTTGTTTGTTCCCCGCAAGACCAAACAAAAAGCACACAAAAGAGAATGAGCCTGGCTCTTTTCAAATTGAAAACTTAGGCGGTTTTATTTTCCAAGAAGCATTTTCTTGGTAATTTGATTTTCACCAGCTTTGATCTGGTAAAAATAAATACCACTGGGTACTGTTTGGTTATCTCTTCCATGACCTTTCCATTTTTCATAATAAGTTCCGGCGCTCCTCTGTCCATCGTACAGAGTTATCACCTCTTTACCCAAGAGGTCAAAAATTCTTAGGGTGACTTTCGAATCATTGGAAATAGTATATTGGAATATGGTTTCTGGGTTAAAAGGGTTTGGATAATTTTGACCAATTGAAACACTTTGTGGATTGACTTGATTGGGGTCATCCACTCCAAGAAAACCACTATGTTCGACCATATATAAATGTGGTTTGTCAGCAGCAAAACTAGCAGATGAAAAAACAACATCTCCAAGACCATCATTGTCTATGTCCCCAGAAAATAGTTTTGCAACGCGTACTTTGCCCTGGTCATTCCCCGGTGTATAATTATCGGTTGTATCATCCATAAAAATAATTCTTTCTGTGTAGCTACTTGGGTCTAGTGGATTGCCCCCCTCGTACTCCCAATCATAAACTGCCTCGTCATAGTGACCCGCAAGATAAATATTCACATTTCCATCACCATCAGCATCTCCAAGATTAACCTGCCTAAGGCCGCCTTCATAACTTGAAAACAAGTTAAAGTTAGAATAAGACAAGCTGCTCACATCATCAACGCCGCTCGCTATAAAAAAACTTCCTGGGGTTATAAGTTCCCCAGCTAGTGAATTGACCCCTGAAGTAAGACAAAGCATTTCGTTTTCTCCGTCACCATCTATATCTGTTATTAAAACTCCTTGGTTTGCTCTTTGATAGAGCTCTGAAGAAACAAAAAAGTCTGTTTGATATTCATAGCTATCCTCCCCTGTACTTTCATGCACAATAAGGTGAAAGTATTCATACCCCACAGAGAAAATTTCTTTTAATCCGTCACCATCTAGGTCACCAACCGAAATGTTGTATCCGCTCCAATTTGACCACACCTCATCTTGAAATTCAATATTGAAAACAGCTGAATCATTTACCACCGTTTCAAGTTCGAATATCATCAGTCTACTAGCCCCACCTGAACCCAACAAAGACCAAGGTCCATCCATGACAGAGACAATTATCTCGTCCTTTGAATCCCCATCAAGATCTTCAACAAGTATTTGAGAGGCTTCCCAAACACTATCAAGTCCCATATCCCAAGTAAATGTCGGTTGTGATAGAAAGGATAGGGAATCTGGGTCCCACTCAAATACCTGAAGTCCTTTTTGACCTGAGACCCCAGGACTTGTATCAACCAATGATAACACCTCTTGATTGCCATCCCCGTCAATGTCACCCACAGCTACGCTTGAGTATGCGTCATATGAGCAACTAAGATCATAGAAAGTATAAACCCATTTTAATTCTATTGAATCGTTACTTGCGGCCTCATAGTGGTACACCCCATTACAAAACTCACCAGCGTAGGAACTAGATACAATGAAGTCCCCAAATCCATCCCCATCAAAATCAAATGGCCCAACCATATTCCAAGGGGGGCCCGCTGGAATAAGCCCACCAGCACCCCAGGGCTGATTATGCCACTTCACAGAAAAAGATGAATCTATATTGGTTGCTAGAATCGAGCTGAAAAGCACAAGTGAGATTATTTGAAAGGTTACCAAGTTCTTAAGCATGTTTAGATCCTTTATTAGACTTCGATTCATAAAGATGATAGGTGTATATTTATATAGAAGTTATACCCCAATGAAAAAATTATCCATTATCTCGTTTATAAATTTGTTTTTTATACTTAGTTCAAAAATGTTAGTAGCTCAAATTCAATTTTTAGAACAAAGGCCATATGAACCACCAAATTTTGAACAATATCCTTCATCTGCATGCGTTGACCATCAACACCCTTACTCAAACGGAACTGATGATGTTTTTTTAAGATTTGATGGTTACGAATTTGTCAATGATGTGATCTATCCCGACTGCCTTTCTGGGTCTTCTTGCTACGATGGGCACGCGGGCACAGACTACTTTATGCCATTTAACACCCCAATATTAGCACCTGCAGATGGATATGTTCTTTGGGCCTCTTTTTCGCCTGCAGCAGACCCTTGCCCTGGCGGAATAGAGCCCAATGGAGACCAAGGGACAATAATTGTTGCCCATGGAAATAATTATTTTACCGTATATCTCCATATGACACCACCCCTCGGTGTTGAAGTTGGAGAAAGCGTTTCAACAGGAGACACGCTTGGGTTTGCTGGAAATACCGGCTGCGCAATTAACACCCATTTGCACTTTGAGGTTCGTAAAGGCAATTGGTTTTTTGATTCTTCTGAGCCCTATGCGGTTGACCCGTTTGGCTGGTGGGGTGGCACACCTGACCCGATTGAAGAAATTCGTGGCAACAGGAGCGATTGGCTTTGGATATCGAATGACTTAATCGATGATGGTGACAATGGTTTTCAACGATTTCAAGGACCCGACTGGTCATATTTGAACCAAGGATACAACAATGACTCTTGGACTGCTCCCTCAACACACAACCCAAGCGAAAGTAGACACCATGCAATGTGGGTACCCACAATCGAAACGGGGGTTGAATACGATATTGAGGTCTTTATTCCTTCAGGGGTTGACGCAACAAGCGGGGCTATCTATGAACTTTATGTAAAGAATGAAAGCGGAACAAGCACAAAGACCGATATAATCGTCGATCAAAACGCTGACCCGGATGCCTTTCTGGTCATCGGCACGGCTGTTTTAGATGAGGGTGAAAGTTTAGCAATTATTTTGAGAGACGTTGTTACCAATGAAGCAGGCGGGTCCAATGTGGTTTTTGATGCCCTTAGAATGACAGCAAACACAACATCTGAAATTACTTTGGGGGGCTCCAGAAAAAAAACAGGTGGCAATATAGAAATTGGTAAAACCTTCCCAAATCCCTTCAACTCTTCTATCGTTATTGATTATGAACTGAAGAAAAGCGCTAGTTTGCAACTAGACATCCACAACCTTGCCGGTAAAAGAATATTCAATAAAAACATTGATTCTGCGCAAACTGGAAGATATTCTTTTTTGTGGGATGGTAAAAACAACCTTGGTGCAGACTGTACTTCTGGTGTGTATTTTTTTTCCATAACGTCTGGTGATTTTTATCAATCTAAAAAAATTGTCTATATTAAATAGGAAACATAGAGACCCATGAAAAAAATAATTCGTATTTTTCTTAGTTTTTTATTTGCGATATTGGTCTTATCAACTTCGCCTAACTGTACAACAGACAACACAAAATCAAATATGAATAAAATAAATATAATACCTAAACCAAAAAGTATAAAATTGAATACCCACTCTGTTGATATGGGTTTAATCAATAAGATTAATACGGCCACAAGTAGTGACTCTGAAATTAAAATAGCTAAGATGGTTCAAGACCTACTATCTCCAATTAAAAAACTTTCTTTGGAGGCCACTAGTGAAAAAACACCTGGGTCCATAGTTATCATGATTGATAATGATAAAAATTTCCCCGAGGAAGGCTACTCTCTTTCTGTGGCTGATAAAAACACAGTAGAGATTCTCGCGTCTTCATATGCGGGTTTGTTTTATGGCTATCAAACATTTAGGCAATTATGCAGCCCTCTCTTGGAAAGTGGTGGCAACCCCGTTAATAACGTTATTCCCGGTGTAGATATCATTGACGAACCCTCTTTTGGATATAGAGGTATGCACCTAGATGTTTCTCGTCACTTTTTCAATATTGACTTCATAAAAACATACATTGATATGATCGCTCTTCACAAAATGAATGTTTTTCATTGGCACCTCACTGACGACAATGGTTGGAGAATACAAATTGATAAATATCCCCTTCTTGCAGAAAAGTCTGCGTGGCGTGTTGACAGGAGAGATGACCCCTGGAAACAACAATCTCCAATAAGGGAAAATGAAAAAGCTACCTATGGCGGTTATTATACCAAGGAAGAAATACGAGAGGTTGTTAGATATGCCTCTAGTAAAAATATAATGGTCATACCAGAGATCGAAATGCCCGGTCACACCTCTGAAGTGTTCTCTGCCTATCCTGAGCTTTCATGTAAAGAGGAGACCATCCCTGTTAACCCAGGCTCCTATTGGCCAAATGTTGATATTTTTTGCGCTGGTAAAGACCAGGTTTTTGACTTTTTGGAGGACGTTCTTGATGAGGTGATAGAGCTGTTTCCAGGGCCCTATGTTCATATTGGTGGAGATGAGGCCGATAAGCTAAACTGGGAATCGTGCCCTCGTTGTCAAAAAAGAATCTTAGATGAAAACCTCACAGATGAACATGAGCTACAAAGCTGGTTTATCAAGAGAATAGAAAAGTTCATCATATCAAAAAATAGAAAGCTTGTTGGTTGGGATGAGATCCTCGAAGGTGGTCTTGCAAAAACGGCAACCGTAATGAGCTGGAGGGGAATGAAGGGTGGTATTGAATCTGCAAAGGCAGGACACGATGTCATAATGTGCCCAACCTCTCATTGCTACTTTGATTATTATCAAGCAAACCCTGAAAGTTCGCCAGCAGCATTTGGTGGATATACCACTCTTGAAAAAGTATATTCTTTTAATCCTGTTCCCGATGAATTATCAGAATCTGAGAAAAATCACATACTTGGCGCCCAGGGCAATCTTTGGACAGAATACGTACAAACGCCCGAGCGAGCACAATATAGAGTTTTGCCAAGGATGTCAGCGCTGTCTGAAGTTCTGTGGTCCGGGCCTGGAAAAAACACATATGAGGATTTTTATAAAAGACTTGGCTCTCTTGTAGAAAGATTTGATGAGTTGGAATGGACTCACTCACCTGGGTCCTATGCTGTTACAATAAACGTAGACCAAAATAGCAACAGCGAAGAACACAGAATAACTCTTGTATCGGAAAAACCAGGAGAGGTCATAAAATACACTCTTGATGGGTCCGAGCCCCATGATGAGTCCGCTATCTATCTTTCCCCAATTCTGATTGATAAAAAGACGACTATTAAGGCAGCGCTATATATCAACAATGATTTCAAGGGAACAACCTCAAAAAAAACCATATACTTTAGCAAGGCAATTGGTAAAAAAGTAAAATACAACACCCAGTATAGTGACAGATATTCGGGCTCCGGTCAACTCACACTCGTTGATGGTCTGACTGGCTCAATAGCCCATAATGACAATTACTGGCAGGGTTGGAAAAAAGACAATTTGGACGTAACCATCGACCTTTCTAAGGTTGATGACATATCAAAGGTGTCTATGGGTTTTCTCGAGTCACATGGGTCATGGATCTTTTTACCAACTCATGTTGTGTTATCTTTTTCAATCGACGGAAAGACCTTTGAAAATAAAACAGAGATCAGCATTCGCGATGGCGTTCAAAATGGAAGCGCAAATAGAATCGAGTGTGAAAGTAACGAGTTGGGCCTGTCTGCAAGATACATAAGAGTCATTGCGGTCAATCGGGGGACTTGCCCAGACTGGCATCCTGGGTCCGGTGGTAAAACATGGGTGTTCTCTGATGAGATTATCATTGAATAAAAACACGGTGAAAAGCACCTTAAAATCAAAATTTGTGTGGCTTTTGTTAATGTCAATATCGATTATTAGATTTTGATAATAATTGTGAGAGTTTAATGAAGAAATTATTACCTGTTTTTATTGTTACAATATTCGCTTGCTCATCCAAAACAGCCGTAGATATGGAAGAGGTTCTATACGACAGGTCGGGGCAATACATTACCGCAGACAATTATGATACATCTCTCTTGGGGTTCCTCTACAACCAAAAAGTATACAATGGAGTTGGGTTTCTTCGTTACAGAAGTGGAGAAAAAAGAGAACAAGGTCCTCTTAAAAACGGATTTCGATCTGAGGCCTGGACAGGGTGGGATAAAAAAGGTAACAAAAGGTTTGTGGGAGAATATCAAAGAGGTAAGGCACATGGAAAATGGACAGGCTTTCATCCCAATGGAAAAAAGAAGTATGAAGGAAATTATGAAATAGGGTTTCAGACTGATAAGTGGAAGTATTATAGCAAAGATGGCAAGTTAAATCTAGAAGAAACTTATTACGTCTGTACTGATGAGTGTAAGGATGCTCACCCACCAGACCGCAGGGGTGTTCCTTATATATGTGAAAAACTTGGTCGACTCAAAGAATCAAAAACTAGTTAAGCCCCTTTTAAAACAGTCAGATAATTTGTTGTTCCAGAAACCCCCACTGGAACCCCTCCGGTAACCACAAAACTTTCCCCTTTCTTAATTAGTCCTAACCTAATTAATTCGCTATTGGCAATTTCTGGAATTTCATCAGCAGACCTATAATCACCAACCAAAACGGGACTAACACCCCATACAATGGCCAGCCTCCTACACGTTTCTTTAAAGGGCGTCATTGCAATTATTTTAGCACTGGGTCTATACCTTGCCGCCATGCGAGCAGTATATCCACTGTGAGTCATTGTTGCCAAAACACCAATTCTTTGAGATCTTGAAACGGCACACGCAGCATGACTAATAGCATTTGCGGTGTTTATGTCATTATTAGATGACCACCTTGAATACTCTCCATAATTAATTGAAGATTCAGTTTTCCTGATAACACTCGATAGAACCTTAATAACTTTTTTAGGGTGTTTCCCTATTGCGGTCTCGCCTGTTACCATCAAAGAATCAGCTCCATCTAAAATTGCATTTGCAATATCGCTAACCTCTGCTCGGGTTGGAACAGGCCGGTCTATCATTGAGTCAAGAATCTGGGTAGCTATCACTACTGGTTTACCGGAATTATTTGCTTTTTCAATTACCTCTTTTTGAATGATTGGCACCTCCTCTATCGGCATTTCAACACCAAGGTCCCCCCTTGCCACCATTACCGCATCAAAAGAATCAATGATTTGATCTAGGTTCTGAACAGCCTCCCACTTTTCTATCTTTGCCATTATTGGCACTGAATATCCCTCTCTATTGATCTTGTCTTTAAGGATTTTATAATCGTCTGGAGAACGAACGAAAGACAGTGCTAACCAATCTGCCTTTTCAGATAGGGAGAGCTTAATATCAATCTCATCCTGCTCAGTTAAAACGGGAACACTGAGAGCAACCCCTGGAAAGTTAACACCCTTTTTTTGTTGAATGATTCCATCGCTTAGTGCCGTACAAACAAGGGTCTGGCTTGACGCAAGTTCTAGAACCTCCAAAGATAATCTTCCGTCATCAATAAGTATTTTTGCTCCGGGGTTGACCTTTTCAAAACGAACACCCTCCGATATGGATATTATATCCTCTGCTTTCTTTTCGTTGCTTAGGATAATTACATCACCTTTTTTAACGCTCTTGTCTTTTTTTATATTTTCCACGCGGATCTTAGGACCTGCTATATCAGCAAGAATGGTTGGGCGAATACCCCGAGGAGTTTTTAAAGATCTTATTAAATCAAAATAGTTTTTCTTTTCCTCTATAGACCCATGTGAAAGATTAATTCGAAAACAATTAACACCTAGCTCTACAAGCTTTTGTAGTTCTGTCTTGCTATCACACCCGGGTCCCACTGTGGCTATTATTTTAGTTCGGTTCATTATATAATTAAAATCCTCTAGTATTAAATCAGTTTAAAACCTGGCTTGCAATAAAACGAAAGGGACGTATTTCAACATCAAACTCCACGCCGTGTTCGTCTATCATTCTGTATGATCCTCTCATTGACCCCATCGGTGTTCTGAGGGGGCAGAAACTTGAATAAGAAAATGTTTCTTTGGGACTTAGGGTTGGGTTCTTCCCCACCACGCCGGGTCCGTAAATGTCCTCACTTGATCCCGAGCCATCTGTAATCTTCCAATAACGACTTAATAGTTGCACAGTGTCATTCGAATTATTTTCTATATGAATGGAATATGAGAATAAAAAATAAGATTGTATTGGGCTGGACCGGTCTGAGACATAGCTTGTCTCAACGGTTGTTTTTATATCATTGTTCACAATACAATATTAATTCCTTTATCTTTGTCATACGATTTATTCCGTATAAATTTTCATTAAATATGAACGAAAACAAAAGAGCGTTATACCTTATTCTCTTTATTGTTGTGCTTGGCGTATTGTTAATTCAAACCAAGAACACGGGCATCTCTTCTGAAATAACCAATAATGAGATTATGGGTCACATTAGATACCTATCTCATGATAGCAGAGGTGGTAGATATCCCGGTACAAGAGGGTCAAAAGATGCTATCGCGTATCTTGTTAAGCGCTTGAAATCCTATGGGGTAGAGCCCGGCGTTGGAAGCTCCTACGTTCAACCATTTGACATAACCACAGGAATCACACTAAATAATACCAATTACGCGCTAATCAACGAAGATTCCCTGGTTCTAAAAAGAGATTATACTCCTATCTCTTTCTCATCTAGTGGAATTACAAAAGGGGAAATGATTTTTGCTGGTTATGGGTTTGACATTAACGAGGATCAATTACAGTGGAATGATTATTCAGGTATAAATGTCAAGGATAAATGGGTAATGGTCATGCGCCACAGCCCAGAAAGAGGAAACAATCACTCTCCATTTGCGGCTCACTCTCCATTACATAAAAAAATGTTAATAGCTAGAGACAAGGGGGCTATTGGAATAATATTCATATCCCAACTAGAAGACGAGGGCCTCTTACCGTTGAACTATATGCCGGGATATGATAATTCTGAAATCCCAGCATTGCACTTGTCGAACAACACCGCTGATAAGATTCTAGCTAGTCAAGGTTGGTCCAGGCAAAAAATCCAAGAAACAATGAACCGGTCTCTTGAATCCTTAAATTTTCAGATTGATGGGAAAACACTAAAAACAAGTATTGGTCTCAAGCATACGGTTTCTCGTGGGGCAAATGTGGTTGGAGAAATCAAAAGTGGTAACAGAAAGTATAGAGACGAATATGTGGTCATTGGTGCGCACTTTGACCATGTTGGTCGAGGTGGTCCTGGTTCAGGGTCCAGAAAGCCTGACCTCGATGCAGTTCACCCTGGGGCAGATGATAATGCATCTGGGACCTCTGGGCTTTTGGAAATTGCACAAAAACTGGCAGCGCAAAAAAGCAGACTAAAACGCAGTGTTGTTTTAATTGGATTTGATGCAGAGGAAAAAGGTCTGCTTGGCGCCAAATATTTTGTAGAAAACCCAACAATTGACCTTGATAACATTGTAACAATGATTAATATGGATATGATAGGTCGGATGGAGGACTCCTCTGCAACGGTGGGTGGGATTGGAACCTCTCCTTCTTTTGAATCCTTGCTGGATAGTTTAAGAGTTGGTCGAAGTTTTAATCTTTCAATGTCAAAACAGGGATTTGGGCCAAGCGACCATGCGGCTTTTTATTCTGAAAACATTCCTGTTTTGTTTTTTTTCTCGGGGTTTCACAATGAATACCACACACCAGAAGACACCTGGAAACACATAAATCTCCAAGGAACAACAGACATTGTCAACTTGGTATATGATGTTGTATATCATCTTTCCAGGACCAACTCTAGACCAAAGTTTACTGAGGCTGGGCCAAAACAAGCACAGACAGCACCAATGAATAGGGCTTTTAAAGTGACATTTGGAATAATGCCATCATATACCAGCTCTGAAGAAGGTCTTCAGGTGGATGGTATATCAAAACCTGACGGACCCGCTGCGTCTGCCGGTATAACAAAAGGGGACATAATTAAATCAATAAATAACAAAACAATAAAAAACATCTATGAATACATGGACAGACTGGGGGAGCTTAAAAAAGGAATGACTGTTCCTGTTACTATAGAGAGAGATGGAGAATTGCTTAATTTAGAAGTAACCTTCTAACCCCTTACCTACTTTAATGTATTGGTTGAAAACCTTTTGTTGTTCCAAATAAAAACCCTGTTGGGCCCCAACTCCTTTCTTGCGATTACAAAGGCTTCTTCAAAACTTTTAACCTTTTTTGAATAGTCGGTAGGTTGATTCTTTTTGCCGGTTACTCTTTCTCTTATATTTTCAGTCAGCTCTAGGACAGCCATTACATAGTTATCTGCGTGATTATAAGCATATATGGCTTTATAAATATCGCCCTCCTTGCTATAGTTTTTGCTATTTGATGAATACCCATTTAATCGAAGGTAGTTTGCAATACTTCCTAGAACATCAGGCCAGCTATATGGTTCTCTTATGCCGTTGTCGTTAAAATCAACAGAATATCTAGTAAAGCTTGATGGAATAAACTGACCAAAGCCAAATGCCCCCGCATAAGAACCTCCAATCTCTTGCGTATCAAGTTTATCGTTAAAACAATATTTTAAAAACTCAGCAAGTTCTCTAGTTGCCCACTTCGACCGCCTTGGCATATCATGTATTTGAGAATATAACGCATTAAAAACTGAGAACTGTGAGTGGTGAACTCCATAGTTGCTCTCTACGCCAGCAATCGTCACAATTATAAAAGGGTCAACTCCATATTTTATAGATACTGAGGTAATCAATTCAAGATTCTCGTTATAAAATTTTGCTCCGGCAGAAACCCTTGATTCTTTTACAAATATCTTTCTATAGTCTGACCAAGCTTTTTTTTCGTAAGGCTTTGCAAAACGCTCTGCAATCTCCTTATGTATTTTAACCCCCTCATGAGAAAAGGCATCTTTCACAAAACTCTCAGGCAGGGCACCGTCTAGCTTTTCCAACACCTTCCGATATGCAAGGTCGCCTTCTGTTTTTCCACCAAATACAAACGTAGTTACAAATAGTATTTTAATTAAGTTTTTCATCTATAGCTCCACTCTGCAATAAATAGATTCGTGTCTCCTCTTTTTTCCTGATTTCTGTTTGAAGCAAAAACTAAATGTTTTCCATCTGGGCTAAACATTGGAAAACCGTCAAAACCATTAAAAAAGGTGACTCTTTCTAGGTCATCACCATCAACGCCAATTGAATAAAGGTCAAAATCTCTCCCTTTTGGATCATTTAAATTTGAAGAAAAAATAATTCTTTTACCATCAGGAAAAAAGTAAGGTCCAAAGTTTGCGGCGTCATTGTTTGTAATCTGTCGTTTATTTGACCCATCTGCGTTCATGGTCCAAAGCTGAAGTGCCATTGGTCGAATGGAGTTGTCGGCCAATAGGGCCCTATAATCCTCTTTCTCTTTTTTTGAACTTGGGTGATAAACCCTCCAAACTATCTTTGTTGCTGTTGAATTAAAAAAAGCACCTCCGTCATAACCCAGTCGATTGGTTAGTTGGGTTTTGTTCGAGCCGTCAACGTTCATGGACCAAATATCAAGATCGCCGCTAGCCATCGATGTATAAAGTATTCGACTACCGTCAAATGCAACCGTTGCTTCAGCATCATATCCAGGAGAGCTTGTTAGGGGGGTTGGGGTTTTTCCACCCTTCTTTAAACGAAAGATATCGTAATCTGGATACAGTTTCCAGACATACCCCTTACTGTAGTCTGGCTTTGGAGGACAGGCGCTTCCACCCTGGTGGGTTGAGGCGTAGATTATATTCTCACACTTGGGATATTCAAAATAAGCACAGGTTGTTACTCCCTCTCCAGTCGAAACCATTTTTACGCTTCCCGTTAGAAGATCCATTGTATATATTTGATCACAAAGTGTGTCACCATCGTGTGCTTGAAAAACCAATTGCTTTCCATCTAGAGAAAAATACGCTTCAGCATTTTCACCAGAAAAAGTTAATTGCCTAATGTTTTTGAGTCTTTTTTCTTGTTTGAGTGCTGGGTTGGGTTCGGTGCTTTGGGCCACAACAACAAAAACAAAAAAAAGTAGTAAGTGGGTTTTGTTCATTTTTAGCTCTGTTTTTTATTTCAACGGGTTTGGCCCGAAGTATGAATCAAATGATTTTGATTTGTATAGTCTTTTTATTGGTATACCCAAAAAAGTGAGATATATAGATTGCCCGCTCCACCATTGGTCATGAAATGTTCTTGCGTGTAGATCGAAAACCCCATTGGCCATTGGGGAGTATCTTATTCCTGCATCCATAGCAAGGTGTGGTGTGGTATAGGATTGCCCGTTCCAGGTGTCCTTATAGGCACCGTTCGCAAACCGCCCATGTATGTTAATATCTGCAACAATATCTTTTCGAAGGTCATATGAGAAGGTGTTTGTATAGGAAAACATAGACAAAGGCAAGCCCTGCCTTAAAGAAAAACCAGCAGAAAAAATTTGTTTGTGGCTGAATCGTCCAGGTTCTTCTTCCTCGCTGTTTTCGTCGCCCACATCAAAAAACAAGTCTTCAGCAGGCTCCTTAACGTATGTTGGTTTAAACTGTGAATATGAAACACAGAGCATGAAAACCATTGCTATTTTTTTATTATTCATCATCTTACATATATTAATAATTAGATAATATAGTGTTTAATTATAGATTCTATCATCAGCTTTGTTTTCTATTTATATTTTTGGTTTTATATAAAACGGTTTGTACTTTCTCAAGCATACCAATGACATACCCACATTAAATATACGGTGTCTCTTAGTGCAACATAAAAAGAATAAAAAAAACAAAAGATAATCAATGGCAGAAGATACAAACGAAAGAAATAGCTCAATCCCAAGGGGGTTTAAACCGGAAGACTCATCCGCTCGACTAGATTGGGTAAAAAACTTCACTGGTGTTGAAATAGACAACACCCTAACCGATGAACCAGAAGACCTAAAGGGAATAATTGAAAACCATGTTGGGTTTATGAAAATCCCAATGGCTGTTGTTGGCCCACTTCTTCTTGATGGTGTATATGCAAAAGGAGAATTTTCGGTGCCTCTGTGTACGCTTGAGGGAACGTTGGCGATGTCAATGAACAGAGGAATGTTGGCCTCTTACCTTTCCGGTGGAACAACTGTGAGACATTTTAGGCAGGAGCTTTCTCGAGCCCCTGTTTTTATTTTTGATAGCTTCGATGAAAGCGCAAGATTTCAATCTTGGGTAGAAGAAAACAAGGAATCCATTATGGCGGCGGCAGAAAGCACGACCAATTATGGAAAAGTATTAAGAATAGACCAATACACTGTTCAAAATTATGTTGTTCTGGATATTGTTTTAGATACTGGAAATGCGGCTGGTCAAAACATGGTTACTCTAGCGGCAAAAGTTGCCTGTGAGTTAATTCGAGAAAAAACAGGGCACAGCTATTTTCTTGAATCAAACATTAATAGTGACAAAAAACCATCTGTCAGAAACATGTTGCTCGGTAGGGGGCACGCTGTAGCAGCAGAAACAATTATCAAAAACAGTGTAATGAAAAAGGTTTTAAAAATAGACCCAGATGTACTTTTTGAGGCCTGGCCATATTACCCAACCATTTCAAGCATGGCCGGAATTCACGGTAACGGAATTCACGAATCGAATGCCCTTACTGCTATTTATTTAGCAACGGGGCAGGATGCTGCATGTGCATCAGAAAACAGTATTGCTCATTTTTCAATAGAGAAACAGGAAGATGCACTCAAGTTCAAACTAACGCTACCTTCTCTTACGGTTGGTACGGTTGGTGGTGGAACAAGACTCAAAATGCAAAAGAGAAACCTTGAGTTGTTGGGTTGCGCTGAAGGAGAACACTCGTCTAGAAAACTTGCAGAGATAATTGCAGGTGCAACCTTAGCCCTAGACATCTCTCTAGTCTGCGCCATTGGCTCGCACACTTTTACTGATGCCCATATGAAATACGGTAGAAAATAACACCCTGCATGGATGTACTCCAAAACCCCAAATACTCATATCTGTTGGGGAGGCAACCATTTTTCTACAGGGTGTTTAAGGTTTTATTTTACCTTTATTCAAAACTTGTTTTTTCAACCTATGCCCCTCTTTCTGTTTTAGGGAGAGAAAATATCCCCAACTCCTCATTTATTTTTTGCAGTAATCATAATAGTCATATGGACGTCGCCCTTCTTGCTGTTTCAGCAAAAAAGAGCTTTAATGAATTTGGTATGCTAGCTGCAAGGGACTACTGGTTTGAAAACTGGATCAAAAGAGTAGCCATAAACACTGTAATGAACCTGATTCCCGTCGATCGCGGTTCTAGTAAAAACAAGAAACTTTCAATAAAAGAGTCTGAGGCCTTGTGTAACGCCTTTATGGAATATGGTCAACGGAATCTTATTTTATTTCCAGAAGGAACTCGCGGCAACCCAGGAGACCTGCTGTCATTTAAAAAAGGAGCCGCAAGGTTTGCGCTGAACCTAAACAAACCAATACTTCCAGCGGTTATATACGGTTCACATAAAATTTGGCCAAGAGGAAAAATATTTTTTGGTCTCCCAACCAGAATAAATGTTTACATTCTTGAACCTATTTATCCCAAGTCTTTTTTGAATGGCGCTAACCCCACAGAAAAAGAAGTTGATATAGCCATAAAAAAAATGACAAGCGTGCTTGAAAAAAACATAAAGGAAAAAGTTAAAACCGTCTATGAGCAATAAAGAAAAGTTTTATGGTGTCAACGATTCTAATTGGGGTCATAAGTGGGGCTATAAAGACTCGGGTTTTGTTATAAATGACGATATGTCTGTAACCTTCACAGGCAGCAGGTATCCTATTTGCGGAAAGCGCCTTCCTAACTTTATTCCCTTTGTTGAAGAGATTCTTGGCGTAAAGTTTGATACAAAACCAAAAATTCAAGAGGTGGAGGAAAAATACGTTGTGGACCCCAACATCAACAAGCCCTTCATGGATGAACTAAAAGAAATCTTTAAGGAAGATCGATTTACCATTGACCCCAATGAAAGAATCTTACACAGCCACGGACAACACTCAACAGATGAAGTTTATAAGGTTCTATATAATAAATTAGAAAAATTTACAGATCTTGTTTTTTACATAGAAAACGAAGAAGAAACGATAAAACTTATTGATCTCGCAAAAAAACACGATGTTTGCCTAATTCCATATGGCGG
>Ga0208410_1000501_pt1 | contig 22586 bp, 22 predicted proteins | sample ETN02SmetaG_3_FD_185787 | JGI IMG/M metagenome (GOLD analysis project Ga0208410, IMG submission 185787) | Marine microbial and viral communities from oxygen minimum zone, Eastern Pacific Ocean - ETNP2014F10-02SV257 (SPAdes) (version 2) | ecosystem: Environmental > Aquatic > Marine > Oceanic ... | reverse complement strand
TTTCCTCAGTTAATTCCTCCAAAGCAAGGCCCCTGTCTTCACCACCTAGAGCTTTTTCTAAATAAGCGTTCAGGGATCTCGAAATTAATACATCGTCATCTCCTGAAATGAGCACTACAGGAACCTTATTCATTTACAACTCGCTCATCTTTCGACTACACAAATTCCATTACCCCATCTTCGAGCGAGGTGGTACGCGAAAGCATTTTTTTATCCTTCAAATAATCTTGAGTATTCAACCAAGGCTCACGGTCACCTTGCTTTGGCATTTCCGACATTGATCTTTTCATATACCCGGAAGAAAACCCTTCTATCCAGTTTCTTTGAGGCATATCCATATCACTGTCCCTGAGACGCGGAGTCGCTCTTTTAGTTCCAGTTTTTTTCATATGATTCAAAATGCGACATGCGTAAGAACTATTTATGTCTGCTCTTAAAGTCCAAGACGCATTTATGTAACCAAAAGTGGAAATTAAATTAGGCACATCTGAATATGCAAGACCTTTATATATCCAAGTCTCTGAGAAATCGACCTGATCTCCATCTATTTGGAAATCCACTTCACCTAGAGTGACAAGATTTAGACCTGTCGCAGTTACGACAATATCAGCACGTAATTCTTCGCCAGTTTTCAACAAAATCCCATCGGAAGTAAAGCGATCAATTGTTTCAGTCAGCACTGAGACTTTCCCTTTGCGAATTGTTTTAAACAGATCCCCATTAGGAACTAAACACAGTCTTTCGTCCCAAGGGTTATAAGACGGAGTGAAATGACGTTCGACATCATATTCACGACCTAAAGCCATTCGAACACCTGAAAGGAGCTTCTCTTTAACCTTTTCAGGGTCCTTTCTGGTCAATTTGTAAATGTAGTTCTGGCCGAAAATATTTTTCTTGCGAGTTAAATAGTAGGCAACTTTCTCAGGCAATATTTTCCGCAAAAAAGCTGCAAAAGCATCATGGTCGGGACGTGCCACAACATAAGTAGGTGACCTTTGAAGCATTACGACATGTTCAGCAGTCTCAGCCATTGCGGGAACAAGTGTTACCGCTGTAGCACCAGAACCTATGACAACAACCCTCTTGTCGGCATAGTCAATGTCTTCTGGCCATTCTTGCGGGTGCACTACTTGTCCGGAATATGATTCCAATCCCTCAAAAGAAGGCGTGTATCCAGATTTGTAACTGTAATAACCGGAGCACATCAACAAAAAGTTGCATGTGTACTCAATAGCCTCTCCAGTCGAGTTGTTAGACGCTTTAAGAGTCCATCGGTCCTCATGACTCGACCACTCTGCGGCAGATACATGATGGTTGAATTTAATTTTTTCCTTGATTCCAAATTCATCAACTGTTTCTTCAAGGTAATCAAGAATAGCTGGTCCATCAGCAATAGATTTCGCAGCTTTCCATGGTTTGAAACTGAAACCCAAAGTATGCATATCACTATCAGAACGAATTCCCGGATACCTAAATAAATCCCAGGTTCCACCAAGATTCGGTCTTCCTTCAAGCACAGCAAAGGACAAATCAGGGCATTCCTTCTGAAGACGGTAAGCGGATCCAATACCAGAGATTCCCGCCCCAACGACTATGACGTCAAAATCATTCTCTTCTCTCATTACCCCTCAAGTGTCTTTGTTGTAAATCATTGTAGATGCGAAATTCATCGCATTATTCCACCACCATCAATTACAAGTGATTGTCCATTTATTTTCGCTGCACTCTCAGAGGAAAGCCATGTCACAGTTTCAGCTATCTGTTCAGGTTTTATAAGTTCACCTGTTGGGGAAATCCTTTCAAGAGTCCTCTTAGCGCGATTCGTAAGCTCTCCTTTCGCATCTCTGATCATCGGAGTGTCGACTAAACCTGGAAGAATTGCGTTACATCTAATTCCCAAATTTCCATATTCAGCTGCAACTGATTTAGTTAACCCCACGACCCCGTGTTTAGCAGCCGTGTAATGGGCTTGACCCGGAGCAGGAACTATCCCAGCTCCGGAAGAAGTATTCACTATCACTCCACCAGAACCGGATTCAAGCATGTGAACTATTTCATGTTTCATACAGATAAAAACTGAAGTCAAGTTTGTTTCGATCATCTCTGACCATTGCTCTATCTCAAGTTCGTGGAACTTAGTACTGGGGTGATTAATACCTGCGTTGTTGAAAGCAACATCCAAACGACCTTGTTCAGCGACGATTTCATTTAATGTCGATGAAACTAATTCCTCGTCACTTACGTCGACACAATGCATAGAAAACTGAGTTCCTGCATTCCTGACGGTTTCAGAAGTCGACATGAGCCCCTGTTCATCTACATCTATTAAGGCAATGTGTGAAACACCCTCTTTTGCAAAAGCCTCTGCCGTTGAACGGCCAATCCCACTAGCCGCTCCGGTCACTAAGGCAATTTTTTCAGCGAGTAAACCCATAGCTTCCTTTCTTATTAAACATTCCTAGCTTCTTACCTTATTTTTCCATTGAAATATGTAAAATGCCGAATTGATAATAATTAACATCTTTATCTGCTTTAGCTTTAACATTAAATGGAGGATTTATGACAGTCTCTTCCTGGGATGACTACCCAGTCCATCAATCATCTCAATTCATTATTCACCCCGCTACGAGCGATAGAAATTTCTATGATCGTTACTACTTCAATCTTCACTCTTGCTCTGACGAGCTATTCGCTATTTTTGGGCTAGGTCAATATCCCAATCTCGGTGTAACGGATGCATTCATAGATGTCAGACACAAAGACAAACAGCACATCGTTAGATCTTCCACAGAGCTAGTTGACCGCTCCGAAGTAAAGGTCGGACCTATATCAATCGAGGTTATAGAGCCTCTCAGAAAACTACGTGTTGTATGCGAACCCACTGAACACACAGTGAGTATGGACGTAACATGGGAAGCGTCCATGGCTGCTCATGCAGAACCACATCAGTACATAAGAAATAAAGGACGAGTTGTATTTGACACTCAACGTTTTGCGCAAAATGGAAGATGGTCAGGTGAAATTAGCGTTGATGGTCAAACTTATGAAGTTTCTCCAGAAAGCTGGTGGGGAGCCCGAGACCGTTCTTGGGGCATTCGACCTGTAGGCGAGCCTGAAGGTGATGGGATTCGTCAAGGAACCAACGTAATGAGTGGGATGTGGAATTACTTTCCAATGCAATTCGAGGATCATTCAATCCTCTACATGTGTCATGAACAAGAAAACGGAACCAGACTTCTGGAAGAAGCGGTAAGAATTTGGAATGATGGCAGCAACTCCGAATGGTTGGGACGACCAGAGTGGAACCATGAAATGATCTCTGGAACACGACTACTTGAAAGGTCAACAATATCTTTCAATGAAGCACCTGGATCTCCTTTTGAGGTCGAATGTGAATCACTCCTACCCAATTGGGTTTCAATTGGTACTGGTTACGGAATCGATTCTGATTGGAGACACGGGATGCATCAGGGTCAGAACGTAGTTCAAGGCTTAGTCCTCGACGTCGATGAAATAAAATCTCTAGCTCAGTACGGAATCGTGGACCATGTAGGACGATTTTCTTACAATGGGAACGTCGGTTACGGACTCTATGAACACGGTTTCTTTGGCCCATTCTCCCCCATGGGCTTAGAAGACAGAGGTTCTTTAGCTCCCTGATACTCTTTTTGGCAATTATCATCTTTTCTTAATCTCAAATCAAAATTCATAAATTTTTCCGTAGCAATTGCAGTTATCGAGCAAGTACAACTACTTTCATTCAATGCAAGAAAATGAACAAACTCTCGATTCTCTCATCCAAGACGAAGAATCTTTCCGCGGTACAGTAAAAGATTTTCTGGAAGTCAACTGTCAACGCGTCAACGAATTCGAATCAAGCTTGGAAGACGACCCTGAACGCGTAAAAGAATGCAGGAATTTTCAAAAAGAACTATTTAAATCAGGATTGGCAGCTCTCTCATACCCCAAGGAGTATGGAGGAGGTGGACTCACTAAGAAACATCAGGAAATTTTTGACGAAATAGCAAGGGATTGGCGTCTACCAAATGGCCCTCTCTATATTTCACACGGCATGTGTCTACCAATGCTGGATCAATATGGAACAGATGAACAAAAGAATACTTTTATGAAGGAATGCATTTCAGGAGAGAAAATATGGTGCCAACTATTTTCCGAACCTGGTGCTGGCTCAGATGTTGCAAGCCTGTCAACTCGTGCAAATAGAGATGGTGATGAGTGGATTATTTCAGGACAGAAAGTTTGGACTTCAGGAGCGCACTACGCCGATTTAGGAATGGTCGTTGCCAGAACAGACCCATCACTCCCTAAACACAAAGGTCTTTCAATGTTCATAATTGATTTTGATGATCCAAGCGTGGAAGTTAAACCATTAAAACAAATCTCAGGCGGAAGTGGTTTCAACGAAGTATTCTTCAACGAAACTAGAATCCCTTCAAATCGACTACTTGGCGAACTTAATCAGGGTTGGAATCTGGCAGTTTCAATGCTCATGTTTGAACGTGTCTCCATAGGAGCTGGTGGTGGTTCTTTAACAGCAGATCGCAGTCCCACATTAATAGAGTTAGCAAAAACTTTAAATAAGAACACTGACCCACACATCAGGCAAATACTTTCCGACCTCTGGATTCGGGAGAAAATTCGCCGCTTTATAGGACAACGGGTGCGTGACTCTGTAGCTGCCGGCCGTGTGCCCGGCCCTGAAGGATCAATAGCGAAACTCAATGGATCATTATTGGCTCGCCTTTTCCGCGATGCCTCGATGGAAATAGTCGGCACCAGTGGACAGGCATGGGAAGTCGAAGATAACGAAGCTGAAAAATGGGCCATTGGATGTTTGGCAGCATCTGGTGTGAGTATCGCAGGTGGGACAGATGAAGTTCAACGGAATATAATTGGTGAAAGAGTTCTTGCCTTACCTAAAGAACCGGATCCTTACAAGGGAGCTTCCTGGGATTCTGTTCCACGAAATTAACTTTCGTTTACACATAACAGCATTGAACTTGAAAGGTTTGAATGTTTATCGACTTAACTGAAGAACAAGAATCACTTCGCAAGGAACTGGAATCTTATTTCAGTGATTTGATGACCCCAGAAGTTAGAGCTGAAGTAAAAAGTGCTGACTTTGCAGAAAATAAGCCCTACAAAGACCTAATCAAAAAGATCGGACAAGACGGTTGGCTTGGCGTTGGATGGCCAATCGAACACGGTGGCAAAGGATTCACACCTATTGAGCAATACATATTTTTCAACGAATCCCAAGCAGCTTCGTGTCCAATACCTTTCCTGACAACCAACACAGTTGGGCCCACTATTAGAGAATTCGGAACCCAGGAGCAGAGAGATTTCTTTCTAAAAAAAGTTCTAGCAGGCGAAGTGCATTTTTCAATTGGCTACTCCGAACCAGAAGCCGGAACGGACCTCGCTTCACTCAAAACACGCGCTATTAGAGATGGAGATGACTGGGTGATTAACGGCCAGAAACTCTATACAAGCCTCGCGTACAATGCAGACTACATTTGGCTTGCTGCCCGAACCGACACTGAAGCACCAGGCCATAAAGGAATCACTCTTTTTCTAGTTGATACAAAAGATCCCGGTTTCTCAATACAACCTTTTGAAACTTTCGGCGCTACAGACACAACAGCAACCTTCTACGACGATGTCAGAGTTCCTGACAGCATGCGGATTGGAGAAATAAATGGTGGATGGAATCTGATTACCAGTCAGCTTAACCATGAAAGAGTTTCACTTTTTGCAGCTGGTCGAATGGTGCGGCTTGTGCGGGATGCAATCGACTGGGCCAGTGAAAATTTGCTACCAGATGGAAGAAGGGTCATTGACCAAGAATGGGTTCAAGTAAAACTCGCCGAATGCCGCTCTCTTGTAAGATACCTCGACCTCTTAAACTGGGAAGTTGCGTATGCAAACACCAATGGGAAAATGAGCCCCGCTGACGCATCAGCTATAAAGGTTCACGGTTCAGAATCAATGCACCGAATTTATACACAACTAACTGAAGTTATCGGCTCTACAGGTCATTTAATAGAAGGTGACTCCGGATCAGACCTCGCGTCACAAATAGAAAATGGGTACCGATCTGTTTGGGTTTTGACTTTCGGTGGAGGAACTAACGAAATACAAAGAGACATAATTGGAATGGCTGGACTTGGTTTACCAAGAGAGAAAAGACGGAGATGAGGTTTAAACAATGAACTTTGATCTCACAGAAGAACACAACGAAATTACAGAGCTAGCTACACGCATTCTTGATGACCATATAGACATAGAAGTTTTAAATACTGTCGAAGAATCCCAAGAGTGGTTCGATAGAGAACTCTGGGAAAAGTTTGCTTCATCAGGGTTAACTGGGGCAACGCTTAAAGAGGATGTCGGAGGTGCAGGCTTGGACATTATTGCACTTGTGTGTTTACTTCGCTCTCATGGACAACACGTAGCCCCCATCCCCCTCCTGCCAACTTTGGTTTCCTCCATGACAGTAGACAAATTCGGCACTGATACGCAGAGAAACTCTTTATTACCCGGAGTTGCGACCGGCTCACAGTTGATGACCTTTGCAGTACAGGAATTATTGAATGACAAATTCATGGAACCGACTACATCTCATGAAAATGGAGTTTTAACAGGAAAGAAGATTGTGGTCGAATATGCGAACCTTGCAAACTCAGTTCTGGTAACTGCAATGGACGGTCATGAACCTGCGACTTTTGTAGTGGATCTTAAAGACCCGACCATCACCATGGAACCAAACGACTCAACTCGAGGAGAGCCGCTATGGGACTTATCCTTCAACTCAACGCCTTGTGAAAAACTCGGTGGCGAGGAAAGCGTTTCTTGGCTATTTCAGATTTTACTCGTGAGTCTTTGTGCAACCCAGTTAGGAGTGACTGAAACAGCACTTAAAATGACCGCCTCCTATACAAGCGAAAGAGAGCAATTCGGACGACCGCTTGCTACTTTTCAAGCTGTAACTCAACGCTTAGCTGACCAGTTCATAAATGTAAGAGGCATCAGACTGACAACATTTTCAGCTGCATGGCGCCTTTCTGCGAATCTTGATGCACTCGAGGACACCCTGATCGCTAAATGGTGGGCTTCGGAACGTGCAACAGAAATCGCTCACGCCACACAACATTGCCATGGTGGCATGGGAGTCTCAAAGGATTACCCTCTCTATCGCTACACACTCTGGAACAAGCACATTACGACTTCGCTAGGTGCAGGAACTCAGACATTGCGATCCCTGGGTTCCCTTCTGGCTTCAAATTAACAGCATGTCACATCACGACCTATTAATAATTGGAGCAGGTTCAGGTAATACCATTATCGGGCCTGAACATGACCATCTTGATATAGCAATAGCAGAGCCTGCCGAATTTGGGGGAACATGCATGAACCGTGGATGCATACCTTCAAAAATGCTTGTTTACGCGGCAGACATGTCACTTAACGCTCAAACAGCAATAAAACTAGGCGTTAACTCTTCCTTCTCCGGTGTCAACTGGAAAGAAATTCAAAAACGAATTTTTGGACGGATAGATCCGATCGCTGACGCAGGTTTGAGTTATCGCGAAAGTCTCGAAAATGTGACTGTTTATAGAGACAAAGCTTCGTTTATTTCCGAAAATACTCTCACTGTCGGAGAAGATATTGTTTCAGCCGATCAGATCGTAATAGCGTCGGGAGCTCATCCTTTTGTTCCTCAATTACCGGGGTTAGATGAAACACCCTTCCACACTTCTGACTCAATAATGAGAATAAATTCACTACCTGATCATATTGTCATCGTAGGTGGCGGATTCATCGCAATAGAGATGGCACACATTTTCGGATCCTTCGGTTCTGAAGTGACAATAATTTTACGAGGTGAGGAACTCCTAAGTGAAGCTGACTCATCTATACGCGAACGAATTACAAAAATATACAAAAACAGATTTACTGTTTATATTTCCGATGAAATTGAAAATGTTTCATACGATAAAACATTTGTTGTTGATTTAAAAAGCGGAACAAATCTTGAAGCTGATGAGCTTTTATTAGCAACTGGTCGAAACCCCAACACCACTTTTTTAGAACCTGAAAAAGGCGGCGTTAATTGCAACGAAGCAGGTTACGTCATAACAGACGAATACCTACGCACTTCCACCCCTGGGGTATGGGCGTTGGGTGACGTTACAAATCCTCTTCAACTAAAACACACTGCCAATGCCGAAGCGAGAATTATTTCCCATAACTTGCTGAACCCTAATGAATTGATAAAAATTGATCGCTCTGTTATACCTAAAGCAGTCTTTGGAAATCCACAGATAGCTACTGTAGGTTTCACTGAAGAAGAACTGTTAAAAGACAAGGTCCCCTACTCGAAGTCCATTAGAGATTATTCCGATACCGCATTTGGTTGGGCTATGGAAGATGAAGAGAGTTTCGTGAAGTTGTTGATTGATCCAACCACTCGACTACTGTTAGGCGCTCACATCATTGGCTATCAGGCATCTACTCTCATTCAACAATTAGTTACCGCTATGAGCGCATCAATAACGGTTGACGAATTAGCACATAACCAACTTTATGTGCATCCGGCTCTGACCGAAGTCGTTGAGCAGGCCTTACTAGGGTTTGAAGAATAAACAGAACAGGAAGAAAATGAAGGATCTCAACCAAGAAATCGCACTTATTACAGGTGGTGCTTCAGGAATAGGTTTATCTATAGGGAAACGTCTAGCTGAAGCGGGAATGAAAGTAGCTCTGGCTGATATTGAAGTACCGGTTCTTGAAGAAGCAACAACCGAACTAAAAGAACTAGGTCTTGAAGTGATGGCCGTTCATTGTGATGTAAGTGACATGAACTCTGTCGAAGAGATGAAAAATCAAGTTGAAGAGACCTTCGGCACTCCTAAAATAATTTGCCTCAATGCTGGCATCGGATTTGGTGCTCCCATGTCAGAAGCAACAATAAGCGACTGGGAATGGGTCATAGGAGTGAATCTATGGGGAGTTATTAACGGCATGCATACGTTTCTACCAGCTTTAAGAGAAATGAATGAAGGACATATTCTTATAACTGCATCAATCGCTGGCCATATCTCTGTTCCAAATCTTGGTCCCTACAGTGCAACAAAGTTTGCGGCTGTTTCAATTGCCGAGACTTTACGACAGGAATTACTATCGGAAAATTCCGAAGTGGGTGTGAGTTGTCTTTGCCCAGGATTCGTTTCAACAAATATTTGGACTTCTGAAAGAAACCGTCCGGAAACCCTTCTCAATAAATCTTCAGATGATTTCTCTGAAGAAGAACTCCTACAAAGAGAAGCTTTCATGGAATGGATGAACAGTAATGCTAAGGATCCTTCCGAAGTGGCAGAACTTGTATATCAAGCAATTACAGGTAACAGGTTTTGGATTTTCACTGACGATCAACATTTAAATGGAATGAAATCGAGACATTCTTCAATAGTGAATGGTGAAGAGCTGCCATGGCCTGCACCACCTCTGATAGATCTATGATCTTTGGGAATCGACCACGTCACGTGCCCATCTATAATCAGATTTTCCATTAGGTCCACGTTTTAACTTCTTAACAAATACCACACTTTTGGGAACTTTGTAACCGGCTAAACGCTCTTTTACATCCTTTAGCAAATCTTCCTCTTTAAGTACTCCATCTGTTTTTATTTCCACGACTGCCACCACTGCCTGTCCCCAACGTTCATCTGAAACACCCACTACATTACAGTCCACAACTAGTGGATTAATTTTCAAAGCTTCTTCCACTTCTTCAGGGAAAACTTTCTCACCGCCTGTATTTATGCACTCAGAGCCTCTTCCCAGAAGCGTGATAGAGCCATCCTTTTCGACTGAGGCCCAATCGCCTGGTATCGACCATCTTCGACCATTAATAGTTGGAAAGGTCGTCTCTGTTTTTTCTGGATCTTTGTAATATCCAAGTGGCAGCGGGTAACCGAGCGCAAGTTTTCCTGTCTCATTTGAACCAGGTGTAACTTCCTCACCATTTTCTGTCAGAACTCTTGTATGTTCTCCGAGAAAAAATCTGGCTGTTCCAGTATCTTTTTTTCTTCGTGATGTCACCTGTTTGCCCATTCCAGTCCCTTCACTGGAACCCAAAGCATCCAAAATGGTGCAACTATGAAGATCAAGGAGACGTTCTTTCAGAGGAGCGCTAAACATTACACCTGAGGACATAACTAACCTCAGAGAAGATATATCCCAAGCCTTGCCGCCAGCTATTGAGTTTTCAAGTTCGGCGATCATGGGTCGAGCAAACGCATCACCGACGATAGTAAGCATCGTTATTTTTCGCTTTTCTACCATTTCCCAAACTTCTCGCGGGTCGAATGTTTTCGAAGAGAGAGTCGCGACTAAACCCCCATGACTGTGAGTAGCTAAAGCAGTGAGGCTCGATGTCCCATGCATCAGAGGCGCAGCACAAAGTTGTCTCACCTCTTTTCCTTCTTTTGTAACTCTTTCGGCAATATTGCCAGCCTCTTTCGAGTTTTCTGGAATTTTCTCCCCGAGGGAGCGGAAAGTTTCCGCCATTCCTCCCAAAAGTCCAGAATGTGACCACATGACAGCTTTCGGACTACCAGTTGTGCCACCCGTATAAAGAAACCATAGATCATCTCCTGACCTTTCAATACGAGGAAGAGGATCGTTATTTATCGCATCTTCGTAGTTTGTGATCCAACCTTCAGAGGAAGCAGTGCCAATCCTTATAAAGAGTTTTAATTTAGGGCACTTTGAGCGCACAGAATCAACTCGTTCAGTCAAACTTGAATCAAATAAGATCGCTTCAGCATCTGAATTGTTCAGAACATAAGCCAACTCTTCATCCAAATAACGGTAATTAACGTTTGCTGGGATCGCCCTAATTTTAAAAGCAGCAAATTGACCTTCAAGATATTCCGATCCGTTATAGCAGTAAAAAGCTATTTTAGAGTCACGCTTCAGACCATTTTGCGAAAAAGTTTGCGCTAAAGATGCTGATCGTTTTTCAAATTCTTCCCAAGATTCTGAACCTTGACTCGTAGAAATCGCTGTTAGATCACCTATTTGGTCACTTATAGCTTCCCATGCAGTAGCAATATTTAGATTTACATAGGTTCCAGACACGCTTTGAGGTTATCGCAGTCATTTAATGAGACCTAGCGTTGCTCCAAAGCCCTCTATGATCTATGTAATGGGTAATACTTTCGGTTCTTTATTTAAAATATCCACTTGGGGTGAAAGCCATGGAGGAGGTGTCGGTGTAGTTATCGACGGTTGTCCTTCCCTGCTTCCTTTGAAAGAAGCTGACATCCAACGTGATCTAGATAGAAGACGTCCAGGGCAGAGCAAAATTACAACCCAACGTGATGAAGCAGACACTGCAGAAATACTTTCTGGTGTGTTCGAAGGTAAAACCATTGGAACGCCTATTGCGATATTGGTTAGAAATGAAGATGCAATGCCTGCCGCATACGATCATTTAAAAGATGTTTACAGACCATCACATGCAGATTTCACTTACGATGCCAAATACGGCACAAGAAACTGGCAAGGTGGTGGTCGATCTAGTGCTCGTGAGACAATAGGAAGAGTTGCCGCAGGTGCCGTAGCTAGATCACTTTTAAGAGAATCTACTGATATGGAAGTGCTTGCGTGGGTTTCACAAATCCATAACATAAAAGCAGAAGTGCAAAATGAAAACGTTAATTTCGATGAGATCGAGTCAGAAATAACCCGTTGCCCGGACCGTGAGGCTTCCGACGCAATGGTTGCTGCGATAACAGAGGCGAGAAAAAACGGCGACTCCCTCGGAGGTGTCATCACTTGCTTGGTAAGGCGTGTACCAGCAGGTCTTGGAGTTCCTGTTTTCGATCGACTCGAAGCAGATCTCGCAAAAGCAATGCTTTCATTGCCTGCCTCAAAAGGTTTTGACATAGGTAGCGGATTCTCCTCAGTGGAGATGAAAGGAAGCGAGCATAACGACGCGTTTACACCTGGCGACTCCTCACCAGTCACCACTTCTAACCATTCAGGAGGTGTTCAGGGTGGAATTACAAATGGTTCTGAAATCCTATTTCGCGTAGCCTTCAAACCTACTGCAACGATTTCATCCCCACAAGAAACAGTCGATAAGAGCAACAATTCAGTAACTCTTGAAGCTAAGGGCAGACATGATCCTTGTGTTTTACCACGCGCTGTACCCATGGTCGAAGCCATGACCCTTCTTGTTCTTGCTGACCACTGGCTCAGGAATCAAACCTCACGGATTACCAACTAATGAGATTCTTTTCAACCTCAGTTAAGCTGAAAGAGGGGGTGTGAGATGGACGACAAAAAAGACGTAGAGGCTTCCCAGAGATTTCAAACTGATCTGCCTCTAATGTATGAAATGCCAACTTTCGACAATATCGAAGACGAAAGACAGCACAGAAAAGAACGCTTAGCTGCAGCTTTTAGAATTTTTGGACGTTATGGTTTCAGCGAAGGTGTAGCTGGACATATCACTGCAAGGGACCCGGAAGAAACCGAGTGTTTTTGGGTTAATCCGTTTGGAATGAATTTCAGCCACATATCAGTTTCTGACCTCCTTTTAGTCAGCCATAATGGTGACGTAATTGAGGGAGATTACGCCGTAAATCAAGCGGCATTCGCTATTCATGCCGGTATCCACATGGAAAGACCTGAAGTTGTAGCTGCAGCTCATTCCCATTCGATTTTCGGGAAGGCATTTTCATCCCTTGGAAAACTCCTAGATCCGTTAACGCAAGATAGTTGCATCTTTTACAACAACCATGTTTTGTTTGATGATTACACCGGAGTGGTCCTAGACCCACTTGAAGGTAAGAGAATCGCTGCAGCTCTCGGCAATTGCAAGGCAGCGATTCTTAAAAATCACGGCCTACTGACCTTGGGAGAAACTGTCGATGAAGCACTTTGGCTTTTTGTAACTATGGAAAGAACTTGCCAAGCGCAGTTGTTAGCAGAAGCTGCTGGGATCACTCAACCCATAGATGATGAAACAGCAACCCACACCAATAACCAGGTAGGGAATGCTTTTTCAGGTTGGTTTAGTGCTCAACCTTTGTTTGACAAGATATTGATTGATGAACCTGATCTACTTGACTGATATATCAAGCAGCATCTGAAAGAAAGAGTCTTTCTATATCACTTCTATAAAGAATTCTTATACTCAGGTCAGGTCTTTGGGCCTGCAGTCTTCTAACTTTTCGATTCTTTCTTGTTACCAGAGACTGTTTAAGGGTCGTGATCTCTAGATAAAGATTGTGTTCAGGTAAGAAAAAATCTGGTGTAAACGCAGATCTAGGTTGACCTTGAGAATCTCTTTCCAAAACAAATGTTGTTGGCTCATACTCCCATTCAATGCCATAGAAATCTAGCAACCCAGCAATTCGTTCTTCAGATTCATGAGCAAATGGGGCTGAAGTATTACGGTCAGGAAACTCTCGGATTTCACTCATAAGAGCAACTTGTCCTTACCCATAAAGACACTATTGACCAACCGCCTTGTGATCAATTTCTATACTGGATCTTTCATCCCCAGGGAAAAGTTCGACTATTTTTGCATCAAGGTCTTCTTTTACTCCTGCCATAGGCAAAATATTTAGCACACCTTGTCCGTTATGGAGTAGATCAATTATCTCGTCTTCGCCACGTTGAACCATGACGGAAGCTCCCTGAATAACCAAATTTACCTGTACTACATCTTCATCGAGTTTCTCTTCAAGGAAGTCAAACACTTTTCTAATCAAAGCAAGACGGATTCCAGCATCTATTAAAGCCTTAATGGCTTTTAATTTGAGCAAATCCCTGTATGTGTACCTACGTCTTGTTCCACTACCACTGGCATCCGCTAGAGACGGCCTTATAAGCTCCGTCCTTGCCCAGTAGTCCAATTGTCTGTAAGTGATACCGACAATCTTTCTGGCTTCGTCACCGCTATAACCTTGTTCTTTAACCATGTTCTTCCCTCTCCCGCGCGAAAAACAGGCTGTATGCTCATATTTCGCTCAGAGAACTACATTGATGTTATTCTACAGGTTAGATCGTCACAAACCCTCGGTCAACTACCCGACATCAAAAACGACCCTTTTCTACTGCAAGAAGGTTGCTTTAACCAGCGAAATCGTCAGGATTGACGTTGTCGAGAAATTCACGAAATTCCTCTACTTGAACGTCAGTGATTGGCTCATCCTGATCTGGAGGTGCGATATACCCAGCTTCTTCCAACACTTCTTCCTCAACAAAAACATCAGCCCCCATACGAACTGCAAGTGCTATAGCATCAGAGGGTCTTGCTGAAAGGGCATCAACTCCTGCAGGTCCCCTGAGGTATATGTCGGAGTAAAAAGTCCTGTCACGTAATTGTGTTATCACCACTCGTTCAAGAGTCGCAGAAAAAGTCTCCATAACTGTTACGAAAAGATCGTGAGTCATGGGCCTAGGTGGTTCTTGACCAGCAAGAGTCAAACCAATAGCAGTTGCTTCAGGTAAGCCTATGAATATCGGCAAAAGCCTTTCTCCTTCTTTTTCACGTAGGAGTATCACAGGCGTATTAGAAGGTAAGACCTGCTGAACTCCAACTACTACCATTTCATTCATTTACTACCTCCAAAACTTTCAACTGGCATTCAACTGTTCTTTACCGCGTGCAATTTTAACTATCTCGTCTGCCAATTTCGATTCACCTCTTGCAAACTCTTCGTCGAGAAGTGCCTGATTGGCTGTAACTACTGAAGGGAGATTTCTGAACATGCCCAAGTGGTCGATACCGTATCCAACGATGAAACCCTCTTGCAGAACAAAACCAGAGTACTCAACTTTTACAGGAAGTATTCGACGATCCGAACGATCGAAAAGCGTGCAGACCCTGACTTCTGCTGGTTCGTGAGTCTCCAAGTGACGTCTGAGAAAATCTAGTCTAAAACCTGTATCTACTACGTCTTCAACTAGCAACACATTGCGACCTGAAACATCGATTCCTAAATCTCTTGTAAGTCGGACTCTTCCGGTGTTCTCCTGAAAAGACGTCAAAGCTAGGAAGTCTGTTTCTATTTCATGATTTAGCTTTCTAACTAAGTCAGCTAGAAAAGGCAAGCACCCTTTTAGCACACCCACGACAACATCACCTTCGCTCAGGTAGTCATCAATTTCAACGGCTAGTTCCCTTACTCTGGCATCAATTTCGTGTTGGTTTTGTAATAATTTTGGAAGATCCATCTCACCAAGTTTCTAGTCCATCTAGAGAGAGTTTTAGTAGACACTTGTGAATTTCTCTACCCAAAATGACAACTTCACCCAATTCTTTCCTAGCTTCGATCCTCGACTCTGCATCTCCACTTTTAGTTTTAGCTGAAAATAATTGCTCTATCACTCCTGCTTCTCTTTGAGCCGCTACTAGATACATTCGTAAATGTCTAGTCTCCATTCCTAGTTCAAAAAGGCGTTTTGCCGACTTTATAGTCAGTAGAGAATCCCCTTCGAAGATTTCCTTACTTCCCACTTGCCTGCCTTTGATAATTCCCAATTCGATCAACTCTTGAATTTTCTCTGTTGGGAGACCTGAAGCTCTAGACAGTCCGTCGATATCCAAACTGATTCCTGTAACCAAGGGAGCTTTACTGTCTGCTGCTTTTGTGTCCTCACTATTGCTTTCAGTAGTTGACTTTAGGTCTATAGCATTACGCTCCAGTCGTTCTTTTAAGGTTCCAAGTGGGACAAAATAGTCTCTCTGTTGTCTAAGTATCCAAACCAATTGCTCCAAATCAGCAGTCGAGAACTTCCGGTACCCTGCTTCTGTTCTGACTGGATTGAGCAGTCCTTGGGATTCGAGATAACGGATTTTAGAAACGGTTAGATCAGGAAATTCCCCAATGAGACTTTCACAGACTTGACTTATATTGAATAGTTCTTGCTCTGACAAATCAGCATTCCATTAGTTCTGGGCGATTCCATGGAAAAAAACAAGTTTAAATCGTCCAATTTGAAGAACATCGCCGTCTGTTAATTCTTCAGAACGTATAAGTTCAGCATTCAAATAAGTGCCATTTAAAGATCCGACATCAGACACTCTGTAAATAGTATTTTCCCTTTCAATCACCGCATGCTGCCTTGAGACAGTCACATCATCCAGGAAGATATCGACATCTTTTTCTCGCCCTATTGAGATTGACTCGGAATCCAGTGCATATCTGGAACCAGATCTGGGTCCAGATTCAATAACTAGTATTCCTGTATCTGCTTCAAAAATTTCTCTGTCTAACCGATGCGGGATTTCAGGTTCAATTTCAATCGCATCTGTCACTTCATCATCATTAATAATTTGAATCCCCCTATTGCTCTCGTTAACCCTCTAAGAGGGAGCGGTATGAGTCAGGATCTAGAAGTTCGCTAATCGGATCTGGTTGATCCCCACTAATCAAACAGAGCCACCCCTCTCCATACGGATCGTCATTTATCTTCCCAGGGTTTGATTCGAGATCATCATTCACCTCGGAAACTCTTCCAGGCAAAGGAGCAGATATTTCAGAAACTGATTTACTTGATTCAACTTCCCCTAAAGCTCCGCCTTTTTCTACTAATAGATCAATTTCTGGAAGGTCAACAAAAACAACTTCCCCAAGAGCATCCTGTGCATAATCAGTTATCCCTACACGAATAAGGCCATCATCCTCCATCCGGACCCATTGATGGTCCTCGGAATACATGAGATCATCCGGGATATTCATAAATTTGAAACTAGCGCCAAAAGCAGCATTTTTTATAATGGAGTGAATAAATTAATGGGGTTCAGGTTTTTTTATGCGAGTTTCCTTTAAAGCTTCAGATGCAAGAGGTATGTACATAAATGCAGCTAGCCATGAAATGATCAGTCCCGGAATCCCAGAAACATAAGCAAAAATTGCAAAAAATTCATTTATAGAAATTGATGATTCTCCTGCTAAAAAGGAAGGTACAGCAAATAGCATCGCAAAAGTTCCCGTTTTACCCCACCACAAAACATCGATTCTTCTGGCTCCAATCAGAGCTAAAGAAACAGTGGCTCCGCCAACAAGCAGCTCTCTGATAAGAGCAAGAAGAGCGAACCAAAGAGGAATTGAGCCGTCAATAATCAATGAAGGAATGGAAACTATAAGCAAAAGCCTGTCAGCTGTAGGGTCAAGGATTTTTCCTAGTTCTGAAGTTTGATTAAACCTTCTAGCTATCCATCCATCAACCCAGTCTGTGGCGCCGAGTACTGCTAAAAGAATTGCTGCAGCTGACCTGTTTTCCGCGCCGAAAAGAATCCACACAAAAAGAGGTATGCAAAGCAGACGCAGAACACTAATCAAATTGGGAACAGTGAAAATCCTGTCATTCATAATTTCAATCTACCTATATTAAAATACAGAATATCCACATGGCCACATGGCCGCGTTTGACCGAATTACTAATACTTGGAAAGCTAGGCTCCATGTCAACTATTTTTACCAAAATCCATTCAAGGGAAATACCTGGGCACATCCTTTGGGAAGACTCAAAATGTTTCGCTTTCCTCGATATAAGACCAATAAACCGTGGCCACACTCTGGTTGTACCTATTGAGGAAATCGACATGTGGACTGACTTGCCCGAAGAGACAACTTCTCACTGTATGAAGATTGCAAAATCTATCGGAGAGGCTCAAATGGAGGCTTTCAAACCAAAACGTATTGGACTAATGATTGCTGGATTCGAAGTTCCTCATGTTCATTTACATGTAATACCTATTGACGATATGAGTCATCTAGATTTCGCGAATGCCAATCCCGATGTTTCAAACGATGAACTTTTAGCAGATTTAAAACATCTCAAAAATTTTCTTACATTGGTTGATCAATAATCAATCTGAGCCAGGTTTACGAATCCAAGTTTGAATACCTTCTGAATCGTAACGTCTGTCAAACCTTAGCTCTTTCATTTTTTCTTCAAACTCAACTAGTTCTGCATTAGTCCAAGACGCAATATTCCTATCGAAGATTATCGCGTCTAAATGTTTTAGTTCTTCGCCATTCGGCACAAAAGGAACGTCTATCTTTAAAACAAAAGAATTTTTACGCTCTGCAATTTCTGGATACAAGTTTGCCGGAGCAGCGACGCTCGCATCTGGCCCCAACCAAAAGACCGAGGTAACTCTCGCTATGTCAGTACCGTCTCTTCTACCCCATTCCCAAGGTTTTTCGAATGGAGATGACGCCGAATCACGAATGAAGAAAACAGTGGCTGTTAACAACAGGATGATCAATATCCTTCGGCCAACAAGAATCCGACTAACGCCTGTTGAACCCATTTTCATCAGTGCATAAGTTGCAGCAATAAAAACAACCGACAGAACAGCGATATCTTGCTGAGGGTTACCCATTAGTCCGACAGGAACATCAGCTATTAGGTAAAAAATAAGTAGAGGGACTGCCGGCAAAACATAGCGTAAATGTATAAGTGGCAAAAATAACACTGGAGCAATAATCAGGATTATTTGTTCGAAGTTACTCCGCACTAATAAATCCTTAAGTAGACCAAAAGGATCAGACAACATACCGAAGATCACGTCTAAAGATCCCTCTCCGAAATGTCGGAAAGCATCAAGATGAGGATAAGAACCTGTGCCAATTGAAGGCTGCACCCAGAAAGCCATTAACAAAAACCAAAGCAAACCAACAAAGGAAATGATCCGTCCGGCGGCTTTTTTGTTTTCTAGGATGAAAATTACCCCTATTGCCACTACTGCCAGCCCTAAATCTGCTCGCGATAGTAAAACAAGAAACAATAAACCCGAACTCGTTAACCACTTTTCATAATGACCCGCCAAATAGGCAGCTAGCAGAGCAGGAATCGCTATTGCCTCAGGGTGGAAGCCAGCAAGATTTAAATTATGAATGGATGGATGAAGAGAGTACGCAACAGCTAGTACGACTGCTCCTCCAGTTCTTAAATTTGCGGGACCTCTAGCGATTCTCCATATAGGCACAACAGCAACTCCCAATGAGAGAGCTTGAATTGTCAACAGAAACTCTCCCGTTGGAAAAAGTCGCGCGACCAGCGATATCGGCCAAAATAACCATGCTGCTTGAATCGCAAAGATATTCAAGCCAAGTTGTGTGATCTCAGGTGACTCTCCTATTTCCATCAGATGTGATGCCTGCATATAGTAGCCAATTTGCTCCCCTACACTCAGGTCTCTGAATCTTGATAAAGAAAGAAGGGCGAGTGACAAACTAAGAAGAAAAGCACCGAACCAAGGAATAATGCGATCGGCTATTGGAGAATCAAAATGCGCTTGCCATCGCAAAAAGGTGATGTCTGCTTTTCTACGAAGACCGACCATGGTAGTCGTAACCTGTTCACTGGTACGCTCAAAACTTTTAACTCCAAATGCGCCATCTTCATCAAAAAGGAACTTTTTCCTATTCAATTATGCACGACCCTGTAATTGGACCTTCAGAACCCATACCTAAATCTATTTCAAGTTGATCTCCTGGCGCACCACCAAATTTAGGTATAACTACATTTTCGACACCTTCCGGAACCTCAATTGTCCCCCTAACGGAAAGTACCTCCCACCCATCTGACTCAGCTGTGGGACTTTCGATAGTGAATCTGACCTTTTCAGCCCAACCAACACCGCCTTCAGGAAGTTTTTGCGGGTCGCTTCTCTGAGGAATGGCTATTGGAAGAATAAGAGCAGAACTACCTAAACACGTCGGGGTGACTTCGATTCCTTTAATCCGTGAAGGGCAATAAGTCTCGGAACCAGCATAATGAAGAACATCCAGCGGTCTCAGATTGCTTGTTGTTACAGAAACCATTATGCAAGATCCTGAAACCCAATCTTCCGGTCCCACAAGAGCGATCTGCCCTTCCCTATATTGAAAAACAGTCGCACTCAAAACACCTGGTTGAATTGGGAGAGATTCATAAGGAACATCGACCTTAATACGTTCCATCAATTGCCCTTCACCTTGTTGAACTGCCACGATTCGATCAGCAACAGCCACTAGAGCTGGCTCTGTTATTGGATTGAATAAGTTCAGGTAACTGCTGTTGTTAGATTCGACACTTTCAACGCTCGAAACTTCTGAGAAACGCAGACCTAAACCAACTTTTTCTTCGGTGTTTCCTGTTAAAGACTTAAGTCCAAAGAAAATTACAAGAATTACACCTACTCCTATTCCTGCTGCTATCAAGCGTCGAAATACAGCACTCTGGAGCTCTGATGCCACAGCCGCTTCACTACGCCTTTCAGCTCTAGATCTTGGTCCGAAAGCTTCTGATCTGCTGCCACCACTCAATAAAGTCGCCCAGTTCTTTACAGTCTCTTCAGGGAATCGTAAAGCTAGCCGAGCAAATTCTTCCTCCTCGTCAGGTCCAAAAAGTAATAGAAGGTCATTTTCCTGAGCAAACTTGACTGGATCCCTAGCTTCAACAAGGTCACGGTCACCGGCAAGACGTGTCAAAAACTTCTTTATTTCCTCATCAGCTTCCTCAGGGGACCATTTAGACCCTGGTGAAATCTGATATGAAGCTACTGGTGACTTTGAAAATTTTCTTGCGCGGAAAAAAGTTTGTCTCCTAGCACGCGTTTCCTCTTCAGACGCTCCTGTTTCTTCGTCTGGTTCTTTAGTCAGTTCGTTTACGTCTTGCTCTGAACTATCTTCGTTTAGTTCGTTTTCGCTATCCGTATCACCCATATAGTCCTCTGATGCCTCATCAAGATGCTATGCAATAGACACTCCTGAAGTGAGTCACTTAAAAGTTTTTATCTACAATTCTTAACTTGACACTTCAATCGCAATACTAGGCATTAGTCTCGTCCGACGGTCGACATTTTAAGTATTTCAGGAGATTAAACCATGAGAATCGGAAGTATAAAAGCAATTCTTCTGATCTCTTTAGTGGTGTCTGCCTGCTCAGGGTCTGTTGATCAAACAGGAGAAACAGAACCCTTTGATAAAACGACTGACAGTGAAATAAACAAGAAAACTATTACCACAGTCGTTAAAACAACTGATGACTCCTCTTATGATCAATCGTCAAATATTGAAGAGGAATCGGCTGAACCTAATGAAAGCGTCAGTTATTTCAAAAACTTCTCGTCGAGTTTCTCTAACGAAATTTCTTCAATCGATCGAAATCACCCATTTCAAACTCTGGATTCATTTTGCACGCCTTACTTACCTGTTAAGGAAGAACTTGTTCCAGCAACTGTTGAAGTTAAAAAAGGTGACTCTCTAGCAAAAATAGCATCTAAAAATGATCTTACACTTTCAGAAATACTAGAGATAAATCAAATTGATGATCCCAATTTGATTTTTGTCGGACAAAAAATACGTGTAGGTGAAGAACTCCAAATAGGACTCGGCCCACAAGCTACTGGTCGAGGAATAACTGAAAAATCAATATCGATAGTCAACATAAAAACCCCAAAAGATGAGTTGCAGACTTTCGGCTTCGAAAATTTCGATGGTGATACGTCAGAAATATTTTCCACCTTCATAAAAATCTTAAATGAAGAATGCGGGGGTTTTCATGGAAGGAAAATCGAACTTGAGGAGATCACCACCTTCCCTTTAGAAGCATTTGATATAGACACTTCGACTTTAGGGACCATAGCTTGCCTAAATGCGACTAAGGATATCCCGTCTGTAATAGTGGTCGATATTTCTCAATTCTCTGGACCTCTTGAGGATTGCGTTGTTAATGAACAAAAAACTGCTTTGATCACGACAAAAGTTTCATCTAATCGAAATGTGACCTCCTCTGACAACAGATTACTAATTGATTCTTTTAGTTCTGAGCAAGCTTTATCTTTGATGCTCTTGCTCGCCGAAGAACAAGGACTGTTAACAGATAAATCCATAGCCGTAGTTGCTGATGACTCTTTAGGTAATTATGAATCTGTGATAACGGGCCTCGTCGAACCGCTTCGAGAACTCAATTACAAAGCTGAATTTCATTTGATCAACTGTGAAGGTGGAATCTTTTGCAACACAGGAATAGACAGAGTTATTGATTCTTTCTTAGAAAATCCTCCCGATGTTGTCTTTCCCACGCTGAACCCTTTCTCACTACCTGAATTATTGACTCAGATGATTTCAAATGGTGTACAGAAACCCCAAATAATTCAGTCGGCCTTCAATCACCAAGATGATGAACAATCGACTAATCACATCTTCAACTATGGAGGAAGGCAGGCATCGGAATACTACGACGGGACTATAATTTTTTCATATCCGTATGTAGAGAATCAAAGAATCTTCGAGGGGCAGTTTTCACCTTTTGAAGAGATGTGTATAGAAGAATACTTACGTGTCTCCGATTTGGATCAACACTTAGTTGAGCCGAGAAGAAGCAAAATGGTCTTAAAAATCTGCTCGATAACTCGCTACATTGCCCGAACTCTCTTCGACGCTGGTGTTAATCCAAGTCGCCGTAAAATCCATGAAACCTTGTCGACGCTTGGGCCCGTTGAGAGCCCCGGGTTTTCGTTTGGTTCTTTTACTTTAGAAAAA
>Ga0208410_1000500_pt1 | contig 22596 bp, 19 predicted proteins | sample ETN02SmetaG_3_FD_185787 | JGI IMG/M metagenome (GOLD analysis project Ga0208410, IMG submission 185787) | Marine microbial and viral communities from oxygen minimum zone, Eastern Pacific Ocean - ETNP2014F10-02SV257 (SPAdes) (version 2) | ecosystem: Environmental > Aquatic > Marine > Oceanic ... | reverse complement strand
AGAAGAAGCCCCTAAAGAGGAAGAAGCTCCAGCTGAAGAAGAAGCCCCTAAAGAGGAAGAAGCTCCAGCTGAAGAAGAAGCCCCTAAAGAGGAAGAAGCAAAATAATCTATTTCTGGAGAGGTGGCCGAGTGGTTTAAGGCGCTCGCCTGGAACGCGAGTTGGGTTCACGCCCTCGCAGGTTCGAATCCTGTCCTCTCCGCTAGAATTCAATAATTATTATTTGTAATATCTATATATGATTTACAAATCTTTCATAATTCTAACAATTTTTATTGTATCAATATTTTCCTGTCAAAAAGCCACTTCCTTAGATCAAAAAAAAAATTTCCCAAAAAGAATAGAAGTTTTTAACCTTAATATTTACGCTTCATCATCAACTTCAGATGAAAAAATAATACATGCTGCTAAAATTATGGCTCAGTATCTTGATAATGATGAGGATGGAATAGTAGATAATGAATTAGTGCATAATATGCTTAAATCGCGAAATGCTACATTGGTTATGTTTAATAATGAGAATGAAGCTGAAAATGCTTGGAGGTCTGGTAATTATGATTTTCCGGAAAATGCTCAAGCTTTATTTGATGATGAGACCATACCATCATTTGATAAAACTAAATCAAATATAAGATTTGATGCTTCTTTGGAGGAGGTTTTGCACCTAATTACCCATGAAGGATACTCTCAAGTGTATGATGATCTTAAAGAAATTAAAGGTTCGCTAATATCAAATGCGATGGATATGGCTAGAGGTGGTTATTTTACTACTCCTCCTCAGCAATATCCCTCTTCAGCGTGGTATAGCTATGATGATAAGACTTGCTCTTATGATTGCATGATTACTGAATATTTTTATTGGTCGCTTACAAGTATTCTAGGTGCTCAGTCTTATCCAGGTAGAATTAATGAAATAGGTCATGAATGGAAGTTGAACACCAAAGAAAAAGTAATGAGCACAGATACTTTAATTTATTCATTGATGACTAGCTCAGATTTTAAATTACCTGAAAAATTGCCAGATAGTGAATATTTGGGTTTTGAAATTAAATTAAATAATTAAGTAGATATTTTATGGATCATATAAAAACTATTCAACAAACTAAATCAAGAAGGTTATAACTATCTATTCTTCATATATAAATAAATTTGAAAAGTATTTTACATTAGTTATTTCATTTTTATTAGTCATGTTGCCATCAATTGAAGTAGTGGCGAGAATATTCAAAGGAACAGGTGTTATAGCTTCATCAGTAATTGTACAACACTTAACGTTGTGGATAGGTTTTTCTGGAGCAATTATTGCTGCAAGAAAAAATAGACTATTATCCCTTACCTCATCTCCTTTATTTAATAATGAAAACTCAATAAAAATTTCCAATTTTATATCAAAGACAATCTCAGTTTTTATAGTCTGTTGTCTAGCTTATGGTGCATGGCATTTAGTGAGCGTTGAGATGCAATATCCCATGAATATATCTCCATACATTCCAAGGTGGAGTGTTCAATTAATTATGCCTTTTGGGTTTATTCTAATCGCATTTCATTTGGTTCAAAATTCCTATGAATCGTTAAAGTATAAATTTTATTTAATTGGCTCAGTTATGCTAATAACTTTATTTTTTTATTTTGAAATGTTTCGGGAAAATCCAATTCTCATTTGGATCGTTATTTTATTTTTATCGCTATCACTTTATAGAGGAGCTCCAATATTTATAGGATTGGGTGGTTTAGCTATTTTTTTATTTTGGCGTGATTGGACTCCTTTATCAGCTATTTCTGCGGAAGCTTATAGGATAGTTGTTTCTCCAACATTGCCAACTATACCTCTTTTTACACTTTCAGGTTATATTCTTGCTGAAAGCAAAGCTTCGGATAGACTGGTAGGTTTATTTAGAGCTCTTTTTGGATGGATTCCCGGTGGTACTCCGGTCATTTTAGTCCTTTTATGCGGTTTTTTTACAGCTTTAACAGGTGGATCGGGTGTCACAATATTGGCTTTGGGAGGTCTTTTTTTACCTCTTTTAATAAAAGAAGGTTATTCTAAATCATTTTCATTGGGTCTTATAACAGCTGCTGGTTCACTTGGATTGCTTTTTCCACCAAGCTTACCGCTAATACTATATGCATTGACAGCTGGAATTTCTGTTAAAAGTGTCTTTTTGGCTGGCTTACTTCCAGGATTAATTAGAGTTGGTATTGTAAGCGGTTGGGCGGTTTGGCAAGGAAGGTCGCATTCTATATCTAGAAATAAATTTGTTTTATCAAAAGCTATAGACGCATTTAAAGGTGCTAAATGGGAGATAATAATTCCATTTCTTATTCTTTTTGGTATTTTTGGTGGTTTTACAACTCTCGTTGAAACTGCTGCAATGACTGTAATTTATGTTATTTTGATTGAAGTAATTGTTTATAGGGATTTAAAATGGAATGATCTAGTAAATATTAGCAATGAATGCGGAACCTTAATTGGCGGCGTTTTAATTATTCTTGGTGTTGCTATGGGCTTAACAAGCTTCCTTGTGGATGCGCAAGTACCACTTCATTTGCTTGAATGGGTAAAAATGAATATTTCATCTAAATTTGTGTTTTTAATTATGTTGAATATATTTTTACTAGCAATAGGGTGCATGATGGATATTTTTTCAGCAATAATAATAGCCGTTCCATTAATTGCTCCGATTGGTGCCTATTTTGGCATAGATCCAATTCATTTAGCAATTATATTTATTGCAAACTTAGAATTAGGATTTTTAACACCACCGGTTGGTATGAATTTATTTCTATCAGCTTATAGATTCGATGAGAATATGTCTACAATTTATAAATCGACCATACCTTTCTTTGTTGCTATGCTAATTAGTGTTATCGCTATTACATATTTACCTATTCTATCTATCTGGGCAATTAATTAAAAATATTGGTATTTTCTTGCTTGAATAGATATTAAAAGTTTAATTTATATAAATACTAACAGGAGCAATATATACATAACGCTAACGGTTGATTCGTTTCTCATACAACATAAACATTATTATCCCATTAAGGGAAAGGACATTTTATGAAACGTATTTTTTCAATTGTGGCGGCTCTCCTGTTTATCAGTAGTCCGTCTATAAAAGCTCAAAGTGACGCTGGCGCTATCTTTCTATTAATTTCACCTGGTGCACGCGCAGGAGGCATGGGTGAGGCTCAGGTAGCAGTTGCTAATGATGCATATGCAAGCTACTGGAACCCGGCTGGTCTTGCATTTCAAGAAGGGTCAGAATTGGCGGTTATGCATGTAAATTGGCTACCTAGTTTAGCTGATGATATGTATTACGAATTTTTAGGATTTAGAAAGCAATTTCCAACGCTTGGAACATTGGGTGGACATTTAATTTATCTTAATCTTGGTGAGCAAGTTCGAATGGATGAATATGCTCAGTATCAAGGTACGTTTACATCTTATATGATGGCAGGTGCTATGTCTTATAGTACTCAGTTATCACCGTCCTCTTCATTCGGTATGAGCGCAAAACTTTCCTATCAACATCTCGTTGAGCTAGGAACTGGGTCTGAAAAAGGAAAAGGCACTTCAATGGACTTTGGTTTTGATCTAGGGTATATGAACAAAGGTTGGCTTACTCCTAGATTAGATATGGGTGTAACCATGACAAATATTGGCCCAAAGGTTTCATTTATTGACCCTGATCAGGCAGACCCTCAACCAACAAATCTTACTTTTGGCTTAGCTTATAAAGCTTTTCAAAATGAGCAAAATACATTTACTATAGTATACGATGTTGACAAGCTATTGGTTTCTTCTTATCCAGATATGGATTGGGATGGAGATGGATCTATTGGAGGTTTCGATAAAAATGGCAAAGAGAGCATAAAGAATAATGATTATAATAAAAATGGCAAGATGGAAATAGCCCACAAAGACCCTCTCTATAAAGCAATATTCACATCATGGGTTGATGATTGGCTTCTTGGTGGTGATATTGACAGAGCTCCTCCTGGAGAAGATTCTGATCGAATAATAGGTGGATGGGAATGGGTAGGAGATGCCAATGGTAATGGCTCAAGAGATGCCGATGAAATGGTTAATACATCACTTGAGTATGGTGCAGCTTTCGGAGATAAAAATTGGGGTAAATACAATGAATGGGGTCAAAAAGAAGTAGGCTCTGCAGATGATAGATCCCTTCAGGATGAACTTGATAAGCTTGTCCATAATTTAGGAATGGAATTCTGGTATTCTTCATATTTCGCATTAAGATCTGGTTATTACTTTGATAAAACCGGTAAAATCTCTAATCCTACATTTGGTGTTGGTTTCCGTTTTTCTAATTATGGATTTGATTTTGGTTATACATCTGGAGCGGTTGGCCATCCATTGACTAATACTATGCGCTTTTCAATGAATATGCAGTTTTAACCTTTTGAGTTATTGATGAATCTCTCCAGTTGCATACACGCAGCTGTATCTTTATTTATATTTTTAGGATCTGCCCAAGCTGAGTTAACAGGTAGTCTTAAAATTGCTTTTATTAGAATATCATTCGAAAAGGGTGATTTTCCAGGCTTTACAGGTGATGGTAAATTTTTAATGTCTCCTTCAGATATTTGTGGAAATTATATCATTGATCCTCCTCCTCATGATAGAAATTATTTTAAATCACATATAGAGGCTGTTGATAATTATTTTAGGACTATTTCTTATGATAGTTTTGGAATAGATATAGACAAATCCACTATTTTTCCCTTATTAAATGATTCAAGTTATGAATTAAGCAAACCAATGAATTTCTATAATGAGCTCGGCAAGGATAGTGAGCATGAAAAAAGGATTACTACTCTATTAAAAGACGCCATTGAGAAAGCCCATGAAGTTGATAATATTAATTTTGACAACTTCGACTTAATTGCCGTAATTCATCCAGGCCTTGGTCAGGATTTTAAACTTCCTTTTTTAGATCCGACACCAGAAGACATTCCTTCAACTTTTATTGATAGTCAGATGGTCGTTAAATATTTTGATAAACCCTTGAATATTGGTAACTCTACTGTAAGCAAAGGATTGATATTACCAGAATCACAAAATCACCCATTGATGGATCCATCAATATTTAGCACCTTAATAAATCCATGCGATATTCAGTATAGCATTACAGGTACATGGGCTCTTATGATAGGTTTTGCGGCTGGATTACCTCCGTTATGGAATATAGAGACAGGTGAATCTGGCATAGGGATCTTTGGGTTGATGGATCAAGGTTCAAACAATGGAAGAGGTATGATCCCATCAATACCAAATCCGTGGACAAGAATTAATGCGGGATGGGAAAAACCAACTGTATACACTACACCTCAAAAAGTATCACTCGATAATCTTAAAAAAAATAGTATTGCAAAAATATTTCTTAATGATTCAGAATATTATTTAATTGAAAACAGAAATAATTGGTTTAGAAAAGGTGTAGACATTGATTCGTCTAGATTATCAGTATGGGAAAAAACAGAAAAATACCCTAACTATATAGATGTGCTCTTTGATTCTACAGGTATCACAAGGAATGAATTTGGTGTTGTAACAAAAATAAATAATTATAATATGAGTATGCCAGCTTCTGGAATTTTGATTTGGCATATAGATGAGAATAAAATTTTAAATAGCATTAATTCATATAAAATAAATGCAAATATTCTAGATAAAGGTATTGATTTAGAAGAAGCTGATGGAGCTCAAGATATTGGCTATATTTCAAACCTTATAACAGACCCTTCATCTGGCTATTGGGGTGATATGTGGTTTAATTCCAATAATCAGTTTTTCAGATCAAATACAATAAATAAGCTAGAGTTTTCAAGTTACACATACCCTAACACTAAAACTAATGATGGATATATTTCCTCTATTCGTCTTGATAATTTTTCTAATCCTGATACAATCTCTTCTTTTGAATTAAGTTACCTAGATAATAGAAAAATTTTTGATAATAAAAATAAATCTCTTCTTTTTCAGTGGGATATTGATAATGATAAAATTCTCGAATTTATTGGATCAGGCGATAGTTTATGGTGGTCAAAAGATCTTGAAAAAATAAAACCATTTAAAAAAAATCGTTCTGAAATGGTTCAAATAAGTATTGTAAAAAATTCAGATCCATATTCACTTGCTATTATTGAAAAGTATAAAAAATCTTACTTCGTTAGTTTGTATACTTTTGATTTCCATAGAGAAAATTTTATCAAAGCTTGGGAGAGTGAAATAGTATCAAATGACGAGATAGCTCTTATTGGAGCTGAAGATAGTAGTATTTATTTTGAGAAAAATCTTTCATACTTCAAAATGGATATATATGGTAAATATGATATGCCAAATTCATTTGAAGCAATTGAGTTTTTTGGTCCAGATAGCTCAAAAATTAATCTATCAAATATTAATCTTAATTCTTATGATTTTTTATTTAAAGAAAATAATTATAAATCATTTTCATTAGCTGATTTAGACTTAGATAATAGCGTTGACATTGTAGCTGTTGATACCTCTGGAAATATTTATGCATTTGATAAAAATTTTATATTAAAGAGCGGTTTTCCTGTCTCCTCATTTGCGATTGGAACAGTTTTGATATCAGATATTACTGGTGATATATACCCAGAAATTATTTTTGAACAGATTGATAGAAGTGTAATTGCTCTAGATTATAAAGGAGTAGAAGTCTTTTCTCGCTCACTTTCTTTGAATTCACACTTAAGATCGATTGGTGTTCATGCTGAAAGGAAGGCAATTATATTTTCAAATCATATTGAACTATTTAAAGAATGGGATGGTCCATTTGGTTTTAATGAATGGTCTTATCAATACGGTTCCCCAAATTTTTCTAGAATATTAAAAATAGATACATTGATAATTCCTAATAATCCAAAATTAATAGATAAATCTTTAACATATGCATATCCAAATCCTTCTTACGGTGAAAATATAATAATTAGATTGCAAGTAGGCTCTTATGAAAAAATAGATATTGATATATATGATATTGCTGGATATAAAGAAATTTCATTATATGAGAACTCTTTACTTTACCCATCAAATACTTCCTCTGTCATTGAGATTCCATGGAATGTTCAAAATGTGGAATCAGGAATTTATTTTGCTAGAGTCAATGTTAATGGTAAAATAAAGACAGAACAAAAAATAATTAAAATGAGCGTTATTAGATGAGGTTTTTTGTCTACAGTTTTATATTCTCATTTTCCTTATCTCAAGTTCAATACAATCACCCAGAGCTTGATTGGCAAACTATTGAAACTGAGAATTTTAGAATACACTTCTATCCAGAAACTGAAACTTCAGCAAGGAAAGGTGCAGTTATTGCTGAGAAAATATTTGAACCATTAACAACACTGTACAGCTATAAACCTACAGATAAAACTGATATAATTTTTACAGATACTGATGATATTTCTAATGGTGCAGCCTATTTTTACGATAACAAAATTATTATTTGGACCAGTCCATTAGATTTTCCATTAAGAGGGTCACATAGGTGGCTACAGAACGTTATTACTCATGAATTTGCTCATATTATATCTATTCAGAGTTCCCAAAAATTTGGTAAATCTATACCTGGAGGGTATTTGCAATGGATAGGATACGAAAAAGAAAAGAGACCTGATGTTTTATATGGATATCCTAATGTGCTTATTAGCTATCCTATACCAGGAACGTCAGTTCCGCCATGGTTAGCTGAAGGTATTGCTCAGTATATGTATCCGGGAGCTGATTGGGATTATTGGGATACTACTAGGGATATGATTTTAAGAGATCAAGTTTTGAGCAATAAAATATTAACATGGAGTGAAATAAATACTTTTGGAAAAAGCGGTATTGGGAATGAATCTGTATATAATTCGGGTTTTGCCTTTTCTAAATATATAGCTTCGACATATAGTGATTCTGTATTGCCTAAAATTATGAAATCATTAAATAGTCCATTTAATTTTTCAGTGAATAAAGCTATTAAAAATGCTACAGGCAAACCTGGCAAGGAGGTCTATGGTAATTATATAGATTTAATTAATCAAAGATATAAAACGCTCACTTCATCTTCAAAAAATTATGATCAAAACATAAAATATATAGATGATAAAGGTAGCGCCAATCTGCTACCAAAGTGGAATGAAGATGGGAACATGATTGCATATCTTTCAAATCAAAATCATGATTATTTTGGATCAACTGATCTCTTTATTTATAATTTAAATAACAATAAAAGCAATAAGATCGTAGATGGAGTTATTTCTAGGCCTACATGGAATGGGAGCGCTATTATTTATTCAAAAAGATCTGTTTTGCCAAATAAAGCTGGGTCTAGATATTTTGACCTTTATCAGTTCAATCTAATTTCAAAAAAAGAAACAAGGTTAACAAAAAACTTAAGAGCTTTTTCTCCAGTTTTTAGCAATATAGATAGCTCTATATATTATTTATCAACTTATGATGGAACTCAGAATATTTTTAAAATAAATCTTGAGACAAATACATCAGAAAAAATAACTGATTTTAATAATCATGAGATAATCAATAACCTTACATATGATATTAATAATAATCAATTATTGTTTGATATGACGACAAATCATAATAAAACTATCTATTTTTTAAGTTTAGCTGATAGTGCACTGGGTAAGTATATAGATGCTGATTCATGGGATGCTAGAAATGCTGATGCATTTAATAATGGTATCGTTTACAGTGATGATCGCTCTGGAGTCTTTAATCTTTATTATATAGATACTTATAAACAAGGATATGTTTCAAATACAAATGGTGGAGCATTTATGCCTGATTATCATACAAATGGCAAACTAGTTTATTCGCATTTTCAAAATGGAAAATTTAGCATAGCCTTAATTGATACAGTAGAAATACTAAATCAAGATCAAATAGGTTATTCAGATAATTTTTATAAAAAAAATAAATCATTAATGAGCAATATCATTGGTGATGTAAAAGATAGTTCTGTTGCTTATGAAGACCATTTTCCTCCAATGTTTTTTATGCCTAGAGCTACAATGGACTATGGAAGAATTAAACTTGGTAGTTATTTTTATTCTTCTGAGATTTTAGAAAAAGTAAGCTTGATAGGAGGTGTATCCCTTAATAGTCTTGTAGATCAAGATATATTTTTTGTAATGGAATACAAGCATTTGTTCCCAACATTATTTTTTGAAACCTACTATATGACAAGGAATAAAGAAGAAAATATTAATTACTCTGCATATAGACTTAAGAATGATATAAGATTTAGACTGCTTGAGTTTAAAGGTGGTGCAAGAGTTCCTTTATATGGTAGTCAAATTGAGCTATTTTCAAGTTGGTCACAGTACAGGGCATCCATTAAGGAAAGTATTCAAGAAAGACCCGATATAAGATCTGGGTATGGCTATGAATATTTTAAAGGTTCACAATTAGGGTTAAATTGGTTTATACAGCGCTATAAGCAGCGGGTTGATAAAAACATTAACCCAATTGGATTAAGTTTACGCTTATCTACTGCTAAAGAATTCAACCAGTTTATAGAAGGATTGGATCTTTCAGATTCCGGGACACTCACTTCATCTTTTAAGAAGCATGATTTATTTAGAGCTAAAATAGATGGTGAATACTCTTTTAATATTCCAAGTACAAATAGAGCTTCAATAAAGATTGGCGCAAAAGCTGGATCTATATCCAATTTATATGCGGATTCTTTTTTCTATTTTTTTGGTGGTGGATATACAGGATTAAAAGGCTATCCTTATTACAGTTTGCAAGGCACCGATTTGCTGATGCTTGATTTAGGTTTTAGAGTTCCCATCTTTAGAGAAAAAAACTATTCATTAGGACCTATATCTATTAACAATTTGCTAATTGGTTTTGAAAGTCAGTATGGTGATGCATGGAATAGGAAAAATAATTATAATCTCAAGCAATCATATGGAGCACATCTTAGAATTTCTGGCTATTCGTTCTATAATTATCCAACTGCAATTGGTTTTGAATATCACAGACCATTAAAAGAATTCAGTGTAGATATTGGAGATGGCTCTGAAATCCTTTATGGAGATGAAGACAGATTGTATTTTAATATATTATTTGGTTTTTAATGAAGGCGCTGATATCAACAATTTTCACATTAAGCATTGCACTATGCCAGTACGATGTATATAATATAAATAATTATAATTATTTTCAAGATTCAGTTAGAGTAAACACTTCTACTCCAATGCTTAAGTCTTTTATCTTGCCTGGGTGGGGTCAACTTTCAAAAAATGACCCACTTTGGAAACCAATCCTATTTTTTAGTATGGAGTCTATTGCTATTAGTTCACACTTTCACTTTATAAAAAAATCAGATGTTTTTAGAAATGATTTTGAAAGCTATGCTGATTTACATTGGGATTTAAAACGATGGTATGAAAATACTAAAATAATTTTTCCAGACAGATGGAGTGATATCATTATTGGCACTCATAAGCTTGGGTTAAAAATCAATGGAGAGTATTTTAATACCAATAAGCTTGAAATTCTTTCTAAGCAATACCAATGGTCTGATATTCAGGTTGTTAGAGATCGTGATTTTTATGAAAATATTGGTAAATATGATCAATTTGTTGGTGGTTGGGATGATGATTTTGACAATCCATTTGATAGTAAAGGTAATTGGTATTCTGAAAAGAAAGGTGACGTTGAATCTGTAATACTGACAAAAAAGAAAAATTATTACCGTAATTTGCGTTTCAAAAGCAATCTTAATTCACATTATGCTCGGTATGCTATCTCAGTTTTAATGCTTAATCATTTTGCTAGCGGCTTAGATGCTTTGATAAGCTCAAACAGTTATAATTCAAAGTTAGGTAAAATTTCAATAAAATTAATTCCATATAGAACCTTTAATGAAGGTGGTGTTCAGTTTAATTTATGGTGGTAAATTATGATATTAATTCAATGCAAAATAAATAAGTTAATTATGAAATATATATTTTTCACAGCTATGGCAATTTTTGTTTCTTGTTCATCTACTGCTTCACGTAGAGATATTGATTATAATGAGGAATTTGAAAATGGAAAAATAGCGCTTGGTAAGAAAAAATATATTAAGGCTCAAGATCATTTCAATACGGTTGTCATTGGAGCTTCTCATACAGAATTAGGAGATGATGCATTATATTATTTGGGTGAATCTTTTTTTTATTCAAAAGAATATTTAATGGCAATTTCTGAATATGATCGCTTAATAAGAAAAATGCCTTTTAGCCCTTTTATAGAAAAGGCGAGATATCGAATTTGTGAATCTTATCTCACTTTATCCCCAAAATATTTCAACGATCAAACATACAGTGAAAAAGCCCTTGAAAAATTACAAGAATTTATTGATGATTATCCTAATTCCAGTGAAAGGCAAAAGGCAGAAATCGATATTAAAGAACTTAGAAATAAATTATCTGAAAAGGCTTTTGAGTCTGGAGTTCTTTATATGAAAATGGAAGAATATAATGCAGCTTTATTGGCTTTTAAGCAAGTGATAGATTTATACTATGATACAGACTTTATCGAGTTAGCACATTTAAAAACAATCGCATGTTATATTAAAAAAAATGAGTTTGAAACGGCTTCAGAATATTATTCTAATAACCGTATTTTGATTGAAGATATTAATATGGATGATCTTGTTGATGCATGGTTTGATCAAAAACGTGTATTTGATAGGATTGAACTAGAATGAAGGTTTGCCTTTTTGGTGGAACATTTGACCCTCCTCACTTAGGACATTTGATTATTGCTCAAACTATTTTTGAAGCAGAAAAATTTGATCAAATAGTTTTTGTTCCAGCTTATCAACCACCTCATAAAAATGGAATTAAAATTTCACCCGTTGATCAAAGATTGGAAATGTTAAATATAGCGATCAAAGAAAATCCAAATTTTATAATATCAGATTTAGAGATACAAAGAAAAGGTCTTTCGTATTCTATTGATACAATTATGGAATATAAAAAACAAAATAATCTTAAATCAGATGACCTTTTTTATTTAATGGGTAGTGATTCATTGAGGCAATTTAAAAAGTGGAAAGACACGAAGAAAATAATTGATGAATCCCAAGTTATTGTAGCAATTCGTCCTGGATTTAGGCCTTCTGATATACCAAATTGGATTTTAGCAAAGATTCAATTTGCAAGTATACCAAGAATTGAAATTTCATCAACAACTATTCGAGATAGATGGTTTGATGACAAGACTATTAGATATATGGTTACCGAATCTGTTTGGCAGTATATTAATAAAAATAAATTATATTTATGATAGACAGTATTGGTTTATTGATATTCGGCTCTATTATGCTCTATTTAGGCTCAGAATGGATAGTGAAGGGTGGAGTGGGTATAGCTAAAAAATACGGTATTTCAACTATTGTTATTGGATTGACGGTAGTTGCATTTGGCACATCTCTTCCTGAATTATTGGTAAGCTTAAATGCTGCATTTCAGGGTAGCTCATCATTAGCTATTGGCAATGCTATAGGATCTAATATTGCGAATGTTGGCCTCGTCCTATCTTTAAGTGCATTGATTTTTCCAATTTCTATGAAATACGTATTAATAAGACGAGATTTGTTTGTATACTTTTTTTCATGTATTATTTTTGTAATTTTTTCACTTGACGGTAGGTTAAGTAAATTTGAGGGAGCTTTTTTTGTAAATACTCTGCTTTTTTATATAATATATAGCATTAAAAAACCTGTTAAATATGATTCTGAAATCGAAGATTATGATGGAGACAACTTTGGCGAAATGATTTTATTTGTTATTTTTGGCATTGTTGGTCTTTCTTTAGGTGCAGATTTGTTTGTTGATGGATCGGTTTTCATTGCTAGATATTTTGGTATTTCAGAAGTTGTTATTGGTATGAGTATTGTAGCTTTTGGAACTTCATTGCCAGAGCTTGCAACTTCAGCAATGGCCGCCTACAAGAGGGAAAGCGCTATTTCTATTGGCAATATAATTGGTTCTAATATATTTAATATACTATGTGTACTTGGTGTTACATCTGTGATTGAACCATTGAGTGCTAAATGGGTCGACATTAGATTTCAGGTAGCTGTAATGATAATTTATGGATTATTTATTATGATTGCATCACGGTTAACACAGCCGATCAAAAGATCTCTTTCAATAGGGATGCTAACTGGTTATTTAATATTCATTTATCTGCTATTTTAAATCTGTTCATTAACATTAGATTATATACATGATAAAAATAGATAATGTATCATATAGTTACTCTAAAGGTGGCGGAGTTTCAAATATAAATCTTACTATTGAGGATGGTGAGTTCGTTTTTCTTATTGGCCCCACAGGATCCGGAAAAACTACGATACTAAGACTTTTATATATGGATCTTTTCCCGAAAGCAGGAAAAGTTATTATTGATAAATTTGACTCGCAGAGTATTAAAAAAAGAAAAGTTCCCTACCTTAGAAGGAGGGTAGGTATAATTTTTCAAAATTACCACCTCCTTGAAGACCGAAACCTTTTTGAAAATATAGCATTACCGCTACATGTTTTGGGCTATGATAAAGAAGAGATAATTGAGCTAGTAAATGAATCAATAGATGAAATTGGATTAACAGGCAAAGAGTCGCATTACCCTTATGAATTATCAGGTGGCGAGCAGCAGCGTGCATGCATAGCTCGCGCACTAATTAAAGATCCTGATATTATTTTAGCTGATGAGCCAACCGGTAATCTTGATCCAGTAGCATCTTTTGAATTAATTAAACTTTTAGAGCAAATAAGTAAAGAAGGAACCTCCATCTTAATGGCTTCTCATAATTACAATTTAATTAAAAGTAGGGGTCATAGAATTATTGAAATGCAGAATGGTTCAGTTAGGCAATAAATGAATAAATTTATTTTCATATTAGCTGAGGGTTTTAAAAATGTATGGAGACATAAGTCTTCTGCAGTATCATCTATTTTCTCAATTTATTTAATGTTGATAGTGTCTGGGTCATTACTAATTATAAGTCAAAATACAAATAAACTTATCGAGTATCTCCGTGATAAATACAAAATTGAGGTTTTTTTTAAAGATGGCGTTACTGAAAAAAGAGTAGCAGAGCTCGTTGAGGACTTTAAGTCTATTAATGGGGTGAATACAATAACAGTTATTTCAAAAAAAGATGCTGAAAGAATCTTTAAATCCCAATTCGGAGATGATATTTTGAGTATTTTGGGTTATAATCCTCTTCCAATTAGTTGTGTTATAAATTTAAAAAAGGATTGGCCAGCTAAAATTGATATAAAACCAATTATCGTAAATCTACGAAAATATCGTGAAGTTGATGAAGTTAATCATCAGGGAAAATTAATATCAAGAATTGAGAATTATTACGAGACTTTTCTAAAGGTGATGGTAATAATAGTTTCAATATCATTAATTATATCAGTTTTTATTATTTCAAATACGGTTAGGTTAACTGTATTATCTAAAAAAGAACTAATTAAGTCACTACAGTTAATTGGAGCCACTAAATGGTTTGTTAAAGCACCATTTATAATTGAAGGACTGGTTCATGGACTTTTAGCCACTATTCTATCAGTATATACAATTATTGGCATATTAAATTTTAGCAAGTATTTCATTTATGATTTAACGAGATTTGATATTTTCTATGATAAAGTATTTATTTTTCAAGTACTACTTTCTTTGTCTCTTTTAGTTGGATTTATAGGGTCAAATAGAGCAATTTCTCGGTTTCTCAAATAATTCACCTGTCACAATTTGATTAGAGTATATAAAATTATTTAATTTTAATAGTATGCCAATACAAAAGTATAAGAATTTAGACCACAGGTTTTCAGCTATTCTAATAGCAGTAGTTGAGGGTTATATTAATACCTGTCTACCTATTTCCTCAAAATTTGTTCAAAAACACGTTGATCTATCAATTTCTACTGCTACTATTAGGGGAGTTATGTCTCAACTGGAGAAGGATGGTTTTTTAAAGCAAATACATAAGTCTGGTGGTAGGATACCTTCAGACTTAGCTTATAGGTTTTATATTAATACTATTAATTCCACAAATACTTCGCATCATCAAAGCATTGAAAATCTAGAGGATGAATTAAAAACAATTTCGAACAATGTTGATGAGCTATTAAATGCTACAGCCCTAATGGTTTCAAAATTAAGCAATATGTTTGGTGTTGTAACAATCACAGATTATCATAATAGTATCTTGAGAGATATTGAATTGGTAGAATTAAATGATAGTCGCGTTATGCTTGTTTTAGCCACTGATAGCGGATTAGTAAAATCTATTGTACTGGATCTTGATATCAGTATTGCAATCAAGCATATTGAATCAATTACAATTTTACTTAAAGAGAAATTGATAGGGTTATCGCTAGAAGAAATTCAAAATACTATTACTGATCGCCTAAATGATAGTCTAATATTTAATCATGAACTTGTTCAGGTATTGATAAATGAGAGATATAAATATTTTTCTATATCTAATAATAAATTAATATATACTTCACCGGTAAATGTGCTTCTTAAGCAACCAGAATTTCAAAATATATCAAATCTTCAACAAATCTTACCTGCTCTAGATAAAACATATTTAAATGGTTATTTAAATAGCCATTTTGATACTAGTAGCGATTATGATCTTATTGGAAAAGAGAATAAGGATAAAATCTTTAAAGACTGTGCAATTTTAACATCGAAATTTCAATCCAATGTTATGTCTGGCAGGATAGGCATAATAGGTCCAAAGAGATTAAATTATATAAATGTAAAGAATATTTTAAATATTTTTAAAAAGGTAGTACAAGATGCCATCTAAAAAAACAGATAAGACAACTCAAAAAAAATCAAAAAAATTGTCGCCAACTGATAAACTTAAAAAAACTATTAGTGAATTAGAGATATCGTTAAATGAAAGCAGTGAAAAACATTTAAGACTTAAGGCAGAGTTCGATAATTTTAGAAAACGTAAAGACAAAGAGACCGTTAATCTGCTTAAATATGAAGGTCAATCTGTTATTAAGCAATTTCTTTCAGTACTAGATGACCTAGAAAGGCTTGGTGATGCAACATCAAATAACGATGATAGTAACACTGAAAAATTAATTGATGGTATAAGACTAATAATGAATAAAATTGAAAAAGAATTTTCAAGGCTAGATATTAAACCTTTCGCTAAGCCAGGAGATGTCCTTGATCCCGAATTACATGATGCATTAATGATCAGAAATGAGGATGGGAAAAATGAAAATGAAATACTCGAGGTTTTTGAAAAAGGATATCTTTACAAAGATCGTGTAATTAGACATGCGAAAGTAGTGGTAAATCAAACTCCATCATGAGGGATTATTATGACATATTAGGTGTGCAAAAAGGTGCAGATTCAGATGATATTAAAAAATCTTATCGTAAAATTGCGATGAAATACCATCCTGATAAAAATCCAAATGATCCTGAAGCAGAAAAAAATTTTAAAGAAGCTGCTGAAGCTTATTCTGTATTATCGGATGATCAAAAGCGACAACAGTATGATCAATTTGGACATGCTGGTGTAGGCGGAGCTGGGGGGCAGGGTTTTCAAGGTGGAATGTCAATGGAAGATATCTTGAATAATTTTGGAGATATTTTTGGAGATAATTTTGATCCATTCGGTGGAATTTTTGGTGGCGGAAGAGGTTCTAGAGTTAAAAAAGCTCGAGATTTAAAAGTTAATTTAAAATTATCTTATATAGATATTTACAATGGTGTAAATAAGACTTTAAAAATTAAGCGTTTAGAGCATTGCGAACCTTGTGCTGGCAGTGGAGCTAAGCAAGGCACTATGCCAACATCATGTGAACAATGCAATGGTGCAGGTCAAGTTAGACAGGTTTCTCAATCTTTTTTTGGTCAATCGGTTTCAGTTAGAGAATGCCCTGTTTGTACTGGTTCTGGAAAAATTATAAAAAATCCTTGTAATAATTGTGGCGGTACTGGTTTGAATCGCAAAGATGTTGAAATTAAAATCAAAGTACCTTCTGGTGTTTCTCATGGTAATTATATGACATTGAATCAACAAGGGAATAAAGGGCCTAAAGGTTATCAGTCAGGTGATTTAATCATATTTTTTGAGGAAGAAGAGCATCCAGTATTCACTCGGAATGGAGAAGATGTTATTGCTGAAATTGTTATACAATTCTACGATGCAGCGCTAGGTTTAACCATAGAAGTACCTACGCTAGAAGGAAAAGCTAAGCTTAAAATTCCTCCAGGAATACAATCATCTCAATTATTGAGAATGCGTGGAAAAGGGTTTCCTAGAATGCGTGGCTCATCAAGAGGCGATCAATTAATGCGAGTTCATGTTGATACACCTCAGAAAATATCTTCAAAGCAGAAAAAAATACTTGAAGAGTTAAAAAATACTAATAAAGACATAAATCCTTCATTTAGAAGGATTGAGCTTGATTGATTACATAATTCACTAGATTAACGTATGTTTACGAATATAAATTGCCCTATAACGTTTTTTAAATGAATATATAAATTTAAACACTTCACGATGAATTAGAATTAACTATGAATGACAATCTAAACAAATTATCAAACGAGAAAAGAAAGAATCTTTCAGATTTTCTTGAGCTAGGTATAGTTCTAGCTTTTATTTTTCTTATAATAAGTATTTATGTTCCAAGAGCAATTTGGGATGAAGAAGAATCTTACCAAGGTAAAAGCCATTTTTACATGGAGAATATGTACGATGTTCAAAGTTTTTATAAATCTGTAATGGGTGAATATTCATCTGATGGTTTGTGGGCTGTGCAGGTTGTGAATTCTGTTAGAGACTCGCTATCTGGTGATTCTACATACACTGGAAATCAATCTATAACTTTAAATAGTAAAACTTTTGATGTCAATGTTCCAAAAGGATACGATATAGAGTTTGATACAACTTTTGGTTTTCCCATGATGCGTCGCGATACGATATCGGATACAATATCAACCATTGTTATGTATTCAGAAGATTTATCTCGAAATGATACCTCATATGTTCAGAAAAAACTTTTAAATAAGTTTATGGCGGATACTAATTTTGTTGAACTAGTTGAAGAAGTCCCTACAGAGCGAGTTGAGGTCATAAATTATTATGATACCTACATGCCTGATTCTGCGATGTATTTTTGCCCTGTGTCTAAGCAACCTTATTTAATATCATTGAAAGATGAAGGCAATACTGTTCGCGTTGAAAGTCCAATTGAAGAAGCCATTGTACGAAGAAGGTATCTATTATTTGCCTTCAAAGCTGCCAATCATGGCTTTATAGATGACGGTTCTAAGAGTTGGGATAGGTAAAATACATCTGTGATTCATCTTTTAGTATCAAATAAGCATATTCAATGTATTAAATGGGACCATGAAGATGGAAAGCCGTTTCTTTCATCTGTTTCATATGTACCTTATAGGTCTAAAAAATTAACTGATATTCCTAGTGATAAGGAATTGATAAATGAAATCAATACCGTACTTCAACTTCAAAAAAAGAAATTCTCCTTTGAAGGCGAGCAGGTTTATGTCACTATTCCTGATAGCTTTTGTTCAACCTCTGTAGTTTATCCAGATGAAGAAATGTCTGAGGCTGATGGATGGGAGCTGTCAAAATGGACTATCGGTCAAAGATTTACTAAGGAAGAAGATTCAAATGATGAGTTTTTTGGAAGGTATTTCTCTCAAAAAACAAAAAATATATATTCATTAAAAGTCTCTTCTTTATTAACAGAGACAATTAAAATATCTATACAGGAATTAGGTGGGAATCCTCTTTGGATGGGATCTGAATCCAGTTCATTTTTTGGTTTAAATCCTAACAGAGGCATAACTTTACTTATCAATGATAAGAGCGGTTATGAGTACTATCATTATTCTAAAAATTGCTTTACCAATGGGTTTGCAAAGTATTCAAAAAAAGCTTGGAAGCTATCTTCATCTGATGGATCGGTTAACGAAAATGATATCTTTAAAGGGCAAGTTGTAATACCTGGCAAACTTTCTTATAGAAGAAAATCTCATTTTGAAGGTAAGCGTATTCGTCAGGTTGAACCTTTTAAGAATATAAAAAAAAATGATGTCAAAATACCTAAAGAGCTAACAATTTATTCCCAGGCAATATCTACAGCTTTAATAAGGGGTGAAGTTATAGGCAATTCTTTAAATTTTTTTAATAACCCAGGACTACAGGGTTTTCAAGAAGCAAGGGAAGCGGATGAAGTTATTACTCCTGCTAAAGAAAAAGTTAGAAAACGCAAAAAACTTTCAAAGAAGAAAAAGTCAAATTTTCAGCAATTTTTTGCATATTTGTTTTTCTTTGGTGCTTTATCTGCAGTTATTTTTAGAGAACAGCTTCCATATGTTTACGAAAAAATTGAATCAGAAGTTCGTTCTTTTTTAAACCCTCCATCTCCAGCTATTCTTTCTGATGATCAATCCCAAGCCAACCCCAATCCTGAAAGTCATTATTTTAATAAAATTGATTTTGTAAGATCTCAGAGTTTAGCATATAATGTTTTTAACATGATTTCACTTATTGATAGTGATCAAATTCATAGTTTTGATGTGAGTCAAGGTAAAATGAATATCATTCTTACTGGTTCAAAAAATTCATTATTTCCAATAGATACTCTAGGTAATATTTTAAATTATTCACTTCGACAGATTGAGGGAAAAGATTTATATGAATTCGGCTATCTGGTTCAATATGATCCTTTTTTTAATGAAACTTTAAAAGCTAGCGATTATGTTTCATTAATTGACTTGCTTGACGATATTGATAAATTTATTGATGTAGATATAAAGAAATTTGAATCTTTTTCTCAAAATGCTATTGAGCATACACCAATTATTGTTTCTTCAACAAGTATGAATGCTTTTAAAGATATACTTGATTATATACTTTCTACTGGCTCTAACCTCATCCTGCATAAGACCACTATGGATAAACCTAACGATCTTAAGTCGAATACTTTAAGGTTATTTATAACATATTTAAATTATACCGATAATTAAATCCGTAAATAGGTTTTAACAGTGCAGATACATGCAGGGAATTTAAAAGGCAGGAGAATTAAAACTGTTAAAAATGCACCTTACAGACCTACAACAGCGCTTGCCAGAAAAAGTTTATTTGACATTTTGGGAAATATCGAAGGAAAAACATTCTTAGACCTATTTTCTGGAACCGGTATAATTGGTTTTGAAGCTAGCAGTAGGGGTGCTAAGCATGTAACATTTGTTGAGAAGAGTTTGCGTGCTAATGCACTATTAAAAATTAATTATACATTACTGGAGATTTCAAATAATAGATGCGATATTAAAAAAACTGACGTTTTTCGCTTTTTAAAAGAAAACTATAAGTTTGATATAATTTTTGCAGATCCACCTTACGGTTCTAGTAATTTAGAATTAATCGTTGAGCAGATTTTTCCAATTCTTAATAAAGAAGGAATATTTATACTTGAATGTATACCGCAAGAATTTGTTAACTCTCCATTCAGATCTAGGGAATTTGGAGATACTCAATTAAATTTTTGGAAAAATGAATAATAAAATAGTTATATATCCAGGAACTTTTGATCCAATACATATGGGCCATATTGATATCATAGAGAGAGCATCACGTATATTTGATGAGGTTATAATAGCAATAGCGGTTAATATTGATAAAAACCCCCTTTTTACTGTTCAAGAGAGGATGGATTTGGCTGATGGAGCTATTTCACATCTAGAAAACATAAAAACCTTATCCACTGATGGTTTAATCGCAGATTTTGCAAAAAAACATAAAGCTTGCGGGTTAATAAGAGGATTGCGTCACGTATCTGATTTTGAATTTGAATTTCAAATGGCAACAATGAATAATCATTTGAATCCAGATGTATCAACTTTACTCATGGTAACATCAGATAAATATGTGCATATAAATTCTTCTATGGTGAAAAATGTATCAAAGCTAAACGGGGACATTGCTAAATATGTTCCCAATAATGTCCTATCTGCTTTAAAAGCAAAATTTAATTAATTCTAGATAAACATTTTTTACAGACTGTTAAAAGTCACCTTTTCGTTATAAATTTTATTAACAATAATGCCTACTTACGATTATTTTTGCAAGAAATGTGATAAAACTTATGAGTTTTTTCAATCCATGTCTGATAGCCCTATTGAGAAATGTTCGAAATGTAATAGCAAACTTCGTAGGCTTGTTAGCGGTGGAACTGGTCTTATCTTTAAAGGAAGCGGGTTTTATTTAACTGATTATACAAAAAATAAATCGAATGAATCGAAACTTTCTAATGAGAAGCAAACAAAAAAGAAAACCACAAAAGAGAAAAAGAAGAAATAAAAATTATGGAACAAGGTAATAAAATAGTATTTGATAATAATAAGCTGGTTGTGCCAAACACTCCTGTGATTCCATTTATTGAAGGGGATGGTATTGGTCCTGATATTTGGAACGCGTCTCAAATGGTTTTTGATCATGCAATTAAAATTGCTTATAAAGATCAAAAGAAAATTATTTGGAAAGAGATTTATGCTGGGGAAAAAGCATTCAATGAAAAACAATCATGGTTACCTGATGATTCTCTTGATAGTATAAAAGAATATTTAATAGCTATCAAAGGCCCATTGACTACACCCGTGGGTGGTGGCATGCGTTCTTTAAATGTTACCCTTAGGCAAGTATTGGATTTGTATGCATGTGTTAGACCTGTTACCTGGTTTAAGGGTGTCCCGTCACCAGTGAAAGACCCTTCTTTGGTAGATATGGTTATTTTTAGAGAAAACACAGAAGATATTTATGCCGGAATTGAATGGTCGTATGGCACAGATGAGGTTGAAAAAGTCAAAAGTTTTTTAATGAATGAAATGAATGTAACTAATATCAGGTTTCCTGATACAGTTTCTCTTGGAGTAAAACCGGTATCTCTTGAAGGCACTGAAAGAATTGCTAGAGCCGCTTTAAAATATGCAATTGCCCATAATAGAAAATCAGTAACCCTGGTTCATAAGGGAAATATTATGAAATTCACAGAAGGAAAGTTCAAAGAATGGGGTTATAGTGTTGCAAGAAAAGAGTTTAATTCATCAGACTACGATGGTGGTCCTTGGCAGGTCATTGATAATAATGGAAATGAGATAATTGTAAAAGATGTTATTGCTGATGCTTTTTTACAACAAATTCTCCTTAGGCCGTCTGAGTATGATGTTATATGTACTTTAAATTTAAATGGTGATTATATTTCTGATGCTTTAGCTGCTATTGTTGGTGGTATTGGGATAGCTCCAGGTGCAAATATAAATTATACAACAGGCCATGCAATATTTGAAGCTACTCATGGTACAGCTCCAAAGTACGCAGGCAAAGATATGGTAAATCCTTCTTCTGTTATTCTATCAGGAGTTATGATGTTAGAATATATGGGTTGGCAAGAGGCTGCAGATTTAATTATTAATGGAATCGAAAAATCTATAAATAATAAAACTGTTACAT
>Ga0208410_1000499_pt1 | contig 22631 bp, 14 predicted proteins | sample ETN02SmetaG_3_FD_185787 | JGI IMG/M metagenome (GOLD analysis project Ga0208410, IMG submission 185787) | Marine microbial and viral communities from oxygen minimum zone, Eastern Pacific Ocean - ETNP2014F10-02SV257 (SPAdes) (version 2) | ecosystem: Environmental > Aquatic > Marine > Oceanic ... | reverse complement strand
TGTGTGCGATACCATCTGAGGTAGGGGCAGCGACAAAATCACCAGACCATTTTTCTTCCAACATATTTGAGCAGGCCGTCATTCCTTTGTTGGAGTTGAGTCTGTAAAGCGCCAGTCCTCCGTCTTTTGAGGTTACGACAATTCCTTCTCCATCTAAATCGATTACTTCGACAGGCGTCTCTCCAGTTTGGAAATTTAATCCTCTTCCTCCAGATACTGTGCTCTTTTCGATTAGTATGCTCCATTCTGCTTGATTATTTGACCAGTCGATATCAGATAGAACAGGACCGCTAAGGCTGATTCGGAATTTGAAAGCGCCACTTTCTTCATTTGTTTGGGCAAATGAAATTGTCTCAGCATAACCGCCTTCTATTCTAGGGATTGTAGTTGAGGAGGTTAACTCCCATCCTCTTTCAGTGTAAAGGTGGAGTTGTGCCTCTATTTGTTCAGCAGCTGATGAACCTAGATTATCAACACGGGCATTAATTTTGAACTGCTCCCCCGGTCTTGGAATCGTAGGAGTGGTGGTAAATGCGCCGTTTGAAAAAGCTAAATCGACACCTTCCGGTCTTTCAATCACATCAAATTCAATACTTTGGTCATTATTTGTCTCATCGATTTCCAGTATTGCATCACCTGGATCTAAGGCAATACTAAGATCGCGTTGACCGACAGATAGAGGATTCCAGTAAAGAGTCACATCTACAATATCGCCGGAGTCGATTGTGGGTATGGTCAACTCATATTTTCTGGTACCTTCCTCAAGTAGGTAAACAACGACATTAGTAGCTGATTCATCGCCATCATTACGAATTTCAGCGCTAACATCGACGAAGGAGTTAACGTAGGTTTCTGACAGAGGTATGCCCCATTCTGATACAGTTATTCCACTTCTGAACATCAAGTCAGGAGCAGGTGGTTGATTATCGATATCCAAAGTGACCCTGACTTCCTCAGAGCGAACACTTGTGCCACTGACGAAACGTAATGATATGCGATGTGAACCGTCTGGATGTTCGGTAGAATCCCAAATGAAATTGAACATATCCGTTGTGCCACCTGAGCCAGTGTAGGTTCTTTCATCAACCCAATCTTCCTTACCTATTCTCCACTGCAGAGTGCCACCATTGACGGTTTCATATTCGCCTTCAAATTGGACATTACCTTCAACTGAATTTTGTCCACTCGGACTATCCAAAGTTAGAGATACTCTACCAATATCGTGGTTTTGTCTTTGTTTATTGCTCCATTGATCCCATTCATTACGAGCCTGTACCGAGATTTTGATTTCCAAGGCATTAATTTCATCCTCTTCAAAGTCTGGGATAGAGAACTCAGTAGTCCAATTTACTGTGCCTTGAGCAGTATGCCAATCGACAAGAATTTCTTCCTGAGTCGGTGACCCCTCAGGTTTGTGCGTGTAGGTGATTTTGACCTGAACTTCTTCTATCGTTCCATTTGTCTCCGCATCTTCGTCGATGTGCCCTCTGACTGAATAGGTCTCACCTTCTACTAGCCAAGAATCCTCAATCGGCCTTTCATAAACTAACCAATCACCCTCTCCTGGAGGTGGCGGTTCTGTTGTGTTCCCTCCTCCGTTATTTCCTCCTCCATCTCCTAATAGAGCGGATAAAATCAGATTCCCATCAATTATTCCAAATCCATATTTCTCATTCCAAGTATCCGAAATATCTGGTTCAGATGCCTCCCCCTTTGGTTCGGAATTTTCTCTCAATAATTCCTTGACTTCGGCAGGATTCAGATCTAGTCCTTCCTCTTCGCTAATTTGTAAAATCACTGCTACCAAACCTGCTACTGCGGGACATGCCATACTCGTCCCACTCTGTTCCGTATAACTGTCTTCAGCAAGTGGTTTTGGTGTACCTGGTAATTGGCTCGAAGAAGCAGCGTGGGCAGCAGAAATAATATCACTTCCCGGAGCTACCACGTCCGGCTTGAGTTCCTCTTCTTTGTTGTCATCTCCATCATCTACCCTAGGGCCTGAGTTGGAGTATGAAGCGATTGAGTCGTCGCCTCTATCGATAGTATCTTTATCATCAATTGATCCAACAGTAATCGCTTGGTCCGCGGCTCCAACAGAAGTGACTCTTCTTCTTCCATCATTCCCAATCGCCGCGACAGGAACTATACCTGCCTCAGCCGCTTGATTAACGGCGCGCGCACCAGCTGAACTACCGTTGTCTCCAGGGTCGTCACCATTTGGGTCACCTGCACCTCCGAATGACATAGACATGACTTGAATGCCTCGGCTGGAGTCATTATTACCCCAGTCTGTATCAACGTTGGCTACTACCCAATTTATTCCTTTTAGCGTGCCTGCGGAGTCCTCACCGCCACTAGTGGTGCCACCAGTGTCAGTCATTACCTTGACATCGACGAGATAGGCACCCGGGGCATAGCCTTGGTTGATACGTCGCGAGTCGCCAGTTCCAAGGGCGATCCCAGCGACATGCGTTCCATGTCCATTTCCATCATCAGGATCGTAAGTCCCTTCGTTGTTACACTCATTTTGATTTAGTGATACAGCGTCGCAACCGGCAATCCACTTTGGATCTGCAAGATCATCGGGATCGTTCTCATTGTCATCATTATCGTCCGAGAAATCGTCTAAGGAGAAGTGTTCATTATCGACTCCTGTATCGAGAATAGCAATAACAATCCCTGAACCATCGTAACCAAAGTCTCGCATAGTTTCGTCATAGCGTTCTGAATCCCTTACCTTGGAACCTCTAGTAGCAGTGTCTAGGTATGGAATGATTAGGTTTTGTTCCTCTACCATAACAACCCCATCAAGTTGCCAAATCTCAATTAGAGCACTAACTGGTACGTGGTCAAGAACTATACTGTCTAGAATATCCATTTCGAAGAACCAAGATCCCTCTTGCTCCCAACCATGAGATTCGAGAACTTCTCTTAGAGCAGCCGTATCGCTAGGGCCTGGGTGCCAAGCGTAATCAACAACGATTGCAACAGTAGGTCTACCATCTAGTCCGATTATTGCTGTAGAGGAAACTGATTCTCGTTGACCTGCGATGATTCTTTGCAAACGATCATCCATGCCATCAGAATCTAAATCATACCAATAGCCAAACCACCACCCCTCATCCTCTACAGGGAATCCTGCATCAAATGGTGGACTTCTAACAGTTCGATCTATGGGGTCGCATATGACCTCTCCACACATTAATGCAGGTGGCCAATTTTCCGGCCTTTCTTGGTTAGTCAAATCTTCGGTTTGAATGGCTGTGGATGCAGATACCCCTACTCCCATATCCATGACTAGAATCATTGCAACTAGTACCAGTGGAGTGAGGTTCAGGCGTCTTCCAGACATGGCTCTGCAAGCAGAGCCAGCGTAGTTCGGGGTATAAGCCGAACCCGTACAAGAGCCATCAAGAGGCCATCATGGCCAGTTGATATGATTTTTCGAGTGGGCACATTTTAGGGTACAATTCTGCCCCGATATTACAGCATGAACCTCTCCGCTACAAACAGGGCAGAGTACCTGTTCTGCAAGCTCCTCTAACCAGGCTCTTCGAGTCTCAAGTTCATCACCTTCTTCCCTAAGCCTCTTGAGTATTCTAGCAGCCTCCTCTTTCAAACCATCTCCTGCTTCTGACCAAGGGTCCGAATCAAGACTGCCCATCTTAGCAGTGGCCGCTTCTCTTGCCGCCTTCGATGCCGTAGAACCAGCTATGGAAATATCGCTAGAATCATCTAATTCCGACGGCGCACCTCTAGCGATTGGCCTTGCTAAAATCCAAGCGAGCATGAAGCCTCCAAGATGAGCCATATGTGCCACATTTGTTACTGATTGTTCAGCTTCGATTTGGTACATGTTCCAGACTTCAATACCTAGTCTGAATGCTACGATTCCCCAAACAGGCCAGGCTCGAATGAAGAAGAGCAGAGGGAATTCAATTCGATCATTCGGCCAGCAAGCCATGTAAGCCCCAAGAATACCGAAGGCCGCCCCACTCGCACCAATAGCGGGGCTTATCGAATCAGGATGAGTTAGCACCCATGCGATATTGCCTCCTAATAGACCAAGGAAGTAAACCGATATCCAACGTAATTTTCCCATTCGTTGTTCAAGTGGAACACCAGCTAGAGCGATCACCAATATATTACCCAGAACGTGAATCCAATTTGCATGAAGCCAAGCACAGGTAATAAATCGATGAATCTGGTCGGGATGGTCTGCAATTTTTGGGATTATTGAAAGAAAGGCAATTGGTGTAAAATCGAGGAACCCCATATCGATAATCATCTGAAAGAAAGTCACCAATAATAGCGATAAAACTGTGGCCAGGGCTATGCTTGTGTCTTGTTTCAAAGCCACGATATATGGTGTTGTTGCAATTACTAGAAACAATACCAATGCTACCCAATCAGACCCTGTTAGGTCGGACCAAACAAACTCATAATCTGCGGTAGCCAACCCTCTCCCTCGGACCTTGACAGAGCCTCTACATGCATAGGGACTTCGATGGAACCACTCAAACGCAGGCTGCTAGTGGGGGATTATCGTGAGCGCGCGAACTTTACTCTCAGCCCGAGGGTTAGTTGTTGATCGAGGTGCCCGAAAGGTGCTCCGAGATGTTGACTTTTCACTCTCTGAAGGTGAGGTCGTTGGTTTGTTGGGAGTAAATGGTTCAGGAAAGTCCACTTTGTTAGAATCGCTTGCAGGATTGCATCCAATGACTGCCGGCAGTGTTCAAAGAAACGACAGGGGAGTTGAAACTACGGTTAGAGACTCGGAAGGTCAGCGCGGAGATATCTCTGGCTTTGGCCTTTGTTTACAAACTGAGGGTATGTCTGGTGACGAAACAGTATTCGAAAGAATTCGTGGCGCTTGTAGAGTTGCTGGACGAGCAGATAACTCAGAAGCACTGAATGAAATAATCTCAGAATGGGGCCTTGGACACCGAGCAGATGATAGAATATGCAAACTATCTGGTGGTCTACGCAGAAGAGTTGCAGTTCTGTCCGCACTTGTTCCAGTTGCTATGAGTTCTGAGCCATCGGTCGTTCTTCTTGATGAGCCATCAGAGGGACTCGATCAATCCTCTCGAGGACAGTTGTTAGGATGGTTAAGAGCACTAGCAACGAGAGGTCATGGGGTTCTAGTTGCGACTCATGACCCCGAAGTCATTACCGCTTGCGACAGAACTGTCACAATCAGCGAGACCTCAGAATTAACAAGTAAGGTACAGGAATCAAACCTAGAACATACGAATCTTCCAGATCCCTCGGCATCAGAACACCATGGAGAATTAGTTGCTTGGACTTGGAGACTTGAAAGACGCAACCCAATCGATACAATTGGACGCGGAGTTCCTGCCTTGGTCGCCTTATTACTAGCATATACACTGTCTACAGATATCGCTAGGAGCGCTGAAAATTATGATTTATTAGCCGCTCTAACTCTAACCCCTGCTTTCATCACAGCTATTGTTTCTCCAGCCATTATCAAACGACTCGCAGAAGAGAGAGCCGGAGATTGGTGGAGGGCAATGACCGGTGCCAGCTCAAGAGGCTGGTTTTCCATAATGGGTATCTCATTGATTCTGCCACTACCAATAATTTACGTCTCATGGTTTGTTATTGCCGACGATTCAGCAATGAATTCTGATGTTATGTTGTGGCTGTGGTTATTCGCATTCGTAATCATTGACCTAAGTGTGGCCGCTTCGGCTTTGCATCTGATGGTGTCCGACCTTACTCGAGCAGGTGCTGTAGCGGGAATTTTATTACAACTAGTCCTAATCTGGCCATTCTTGCAAATGACTAGCGCTCTGACTTCGATAATGAGCAATGGAATGAGTTTTGAATTAGCGCTAGGTGAACCTATTGCAGACATCGCTATAGCATGGCTGACTGTGGTTTTATTGTGGGCAATGGCAGTCATCATCCCTGAGGATTGAATGGTGAGAAAATGAATTTTCGTGATTCCGGTTATGTTCTGACATATCTTGGACTTGCAGGTATCGTATTTGTTACAATTCTTGGTTTGGAGTATGCACCCGGCTTGAAACCATGTACTGGAGGTGGCTGTTGGGGGGCTCCGGAAGCCTACAGAATCCTCTATCTTCACGTCCCATTTGCTTGGTGTTCATTCTTATCTTTTAGTGTCCTATTTTATGGCTCATTGATGTGGTACCTCAAGCGTAGTGAAGACGCTTGGGTTTACTTTCAGAGTGGTTCCGATCTTGGTGTAATTTTTGGATTAGGAGTAATTACTTCCGGCCCAATTTGGGCATCAGCGGAATGGGGTCGGCCTTGGGATTGGGGCGATATGAGACTCAATTCCTTCGCTTTACTCACTGCAGTTGCCCTATTTCTCGTCTATTCTCGTCAATCTCAACCCGATACACAACAAAATCGAGACACTCTATCAGCAGTCGGTTTATTCGGATTCGCCTTAGTTCCGATTACTGCTGGTGCGACCACTTGGTGGGAAACTACCCATCCAGAGGTTTTGATTGTAGAGTCAAGCGAAACACTAGGGATGAGTCCAGACATACGCTCATTCCTGTTAATCAGTTTTGGACTAATGTGCATTTTATTCACCGGTTTACTACTACTTTCAAACAAGAGATATCGCCTTGCTGCGAAGGTGTCTGGTAGAAAGAATGAACTAGATCAGGAGGCGGTATCTTGAGCGGTATTTCGGAAGCGTACATAGCCTACGCAATCATGCTTGGTTTGGTAATCTGGTTCAGTCGAGATGTGATGACTTCAATTTCATTCTTAGAGATGGAATTAGAATCTCTTTCAGACGAACAACCAATGTTTACTGAAGACGAATAATTTCATTTTGTTGTAATTTCGGCCCCAAAGGGGGCCGAATTAGCCTTCGACCGGCTCACCAATCCTTCAAACGGAGTGGGCTTGCCGCTTGACGGGGGAGCAGTATGGATGGCGCAGCGTTTTGTATCGCCTGTGGGTCTCCCCCTCCACTTACATCAGAACGTCTTTGCGAGGACTGTTTGAGAACTAGAACTGTATTTTCCGTAGTTCCTGAGCGCATTCAACAACATCGCTGTGCAAAGTGCGGAATGCACGAGGTAGAGAAGCGCTGGGTTAACATTGAAGACGAGGAATTGGGAGAGTTAAGACTTAGAGAAAATCTCGGTGTTACAGATGGAGCGAGTGATATTGCAGTAGATATGGCCTATCAGCCAATTGATGAGAGAACTGCTCGTCTTCACGTCAATGTCGAAGGGCAATTGGAAGGTCACAAATTCTCTGATCAGCATGAAGTTCTATTGCAGACTAGTAATGCTGTTTGTCCTACCTGCACTAGAAAAGCAGGAGCATATTTTGAGGCGACTATGCAGCTTAGGAGTGCTGGACGTAGATTGTCTGACGAGGAACTCAAGAGTCTTAGAGGGACTTTAGATGAATTACTCAATGAATTAGAATCGGATCCGATGTTTTTCATCACTAAAGAAGGGCCTGTAACTGGCGGTTGGGATTTACAACTTGGTTCAAAGGCATTAGCAAGAACTTGGGCCAGAAAACTTGTTCGAAGATTTGGTGGAACAACAAAAGAAACATCGACGCTGGTTGGCATGAGAGAAGGGTCAGAAGTCACTAGACTAACCTTGTCTTATCGTAAACCAGCTTATGCGCTTGGTGATGTCATTCGACTCAAAAAAGAAAAATGGCTTGTATCGGCTTGGCAGAAGGATGGTCCAACCCTAAGGAGTTTAGACCGAAATGAGCGGATAGGTGCGACTTGGAGAGACATGGAAAAGGCTACTGTTGTGAGTAGTTTTGTGGACCAAATCATAGTCAATGTCTTGAATCGTGATACTTCCGGTGCTGAGGTAATGGATCCTACTGATTATCGTGTGGTTACCGTCGCTCTCCCCTACGATGATGATGGTTCGGCGACAAACTTACGCATCGCCTTCATAGACGACTTATGGATGGCACTACCAGGGCACACGGGAGAGGAGTGAATATGTCTGAGATAGATTTCCAATCACTTCTCGATAAACATGACAAATCAGACATGGCTCGATTCACCAGAAATTTTGTGGATGACCTAGAGTCTGCCATGTCTGCAGAAATAGAAATCGAAGCAGATATGGATTGGAGTGGAGTTGTCTGTCTAGGGATGGGTGGCTCTGGCGCCGGAGGTATGTTCCTTTCAGCCCTAGCGGATGATTCAGGAGGTCTACCATTTGTGGTCTGGAATAACTACGGCTTACCATCATGGTGGGGGCCAGATTGGCTAGTGTTAGCGACCTCCTATTCGGGAAATACTGAGGAGACTCTAGATGGCGTAAGACAAGCATTGGAAGAAGGAGGTGTTGTAGTCGGTATCTGTTCGGGTGGAGAATTGGAGAATTTACTCTCACAAAGTGATGAGTCATTATGTATTTCAGTTCCTTCTGGACAAATGCCTCGCTCTGCATTCGGCCATTTATTCGGGAGTCAATTATCCCTTTGCTGGGCCCTAGGGGTTCTACCACGGCCATCAGAGGAAGAAATGACTCAGATGTTCGGTCGATTACGCTCTTGCTCTAAGTTAGCGGATATAGTCGGAGGGGACGGTAAAGTAGCCGCAATGGCCAATGGAATGTCTGAGCGAGATATCGGGATTGTTTCTGCTAGTGAAATGGCATCGGTTGGTGTTAGATTTACTAACCAATTAAACGAGAACTCTGAGAGATTTTCCCGTCCCGTCCAATTACCAGAAATGAACCACAACGAGATTGTTGCCTGGGGTAGGAACTCATCTTCTCAAGCATTGCTATACATTGCAAGTCCACATACCCACCCTCGCGTGCGCGCGCGAATCAGTTGGATGATGGAAAATCTTGAAGCGGGTGATTCTTGGTTACTTGATTGCGAAGGAGATAGCCTCCTTGAGAGTCTCCTAACTGCTGCACACATAACCGATTGGGTAAGTATTGCTTTGGCTATGATTAATGGTATTGATCCGTCTGAAATGACCGCCATCAAAGGTCTCAAAACCTATCTATCTACAATTTAGTAGAGGGGTCCCAAAACCAATCTAGGATCTGGATATATTCGCAAAGCCTCTTCTCGATCATTGGGTGCAACAACTCCGGGCATATCGTGAGTTTTTGGCTCTTGAAATGATAATTGGAAATGTAGGTGTGGCTCCCAGCCACCATTTTCATGAGGAGCTCCCATCCAACATATTACATCACCAGCATTCACCTTTTGACCGACTGACTTACCTTCTATTGAAGCAGAATCAAGGTGGCCGTAAAGAGCCCATATTGCAGTGCCATCTAGGATGTGTTTTGTAATCACAACGTGACCATAATCTCCATCGGCTGCATTATATCCAAAATGAGAAATTTCTCCATTTGTAAATGCCATACAGGCAGTTCCCATCGGTGCGCCAATATCTATTCCAATATGCAGAAAACGCTCTCCTGAGAAGAGTTCAGTAGAGTATAACCCTGGTCGTAATTCGTCGTACTTCCCGACACTATATTCGGTCTTTGGAGGGGTCCAAGTACCCCCTGACAAGTCGAGGATAGTGTAATCTTCTGGCATATAGACAACTGGATGGAACTCGTGGGAATCCCAATCAATCATGACCTTGCGAGTAGGGTGAAGGCCATCACTCCTCCTCTTCTAACCTATCAGGTCTCGTGCTAACTTCAGTGGCTTCTGGCAATCCACTTTGTAATGTCTCCGAGACCTTCAATTCATCCAATCTACGCCCTTGGGGTAATACGCGACTTTCGTAAGATCGCATAGCATCATTGTATGACTTTCCAGCCTTGTCCAGATGGCTACCTACTTTCAGAATGTGTTCGATTAGTGTGTTAGTTCGCTTATACATCTCTCTAGACACATCGTAAATCTCTCTTGCACCCTCTGCCAATGCGTGTTGCTGCCAGTATAGAGCGACAGTTCTCAATAGCCCCAACATAGTCACAGGTGTGGCTATTAACACTGATTTGGTCATGGCATAATCTAGTAATTCTGGATCGGTTGTGAAAGCCGCTGCAGCCATCGCTTCACTGGGTATGAACATCACAACATGGTCAAAGTCACCTTCTATAGACTCTTGATACGCCTTTGCGCCGAGTTCCTTGATTCTATTCTTCATGGCCTTTGCATGTTCTTTCAGATGTGCATCCTGTTCGTGCCCAGGGTCTAACTCCACCGCTTGTAGGAAATGAGATCCAGTCGCTTTTGAATCGATTGGAATTACCCCTTCTTGAGGTAGCCGAACAATATAGTCAGGACGACCACCACCTTCTACGGTTTCTTGTTCGAAGAAATCAACTTGTTCCGACATTCCAGCCATTTCGAACAGTCTTCTTAGCTTCATTTCCCCCCAATTTCCTCTAGCCTGCCCAGAGGTTGTTAACGCGGTCGAAAGAGCAGTGGTTCTGTCTCCTAGAGAGTCTGCCTTCTGACCCAACTCTTTCAATTGGCGCTTGATCGCTTCGTATGCACCAACTCTATCCTTTTCCATTTCTGAATTTGCTTTAGATAATTTAGTCATTTCTTCGCGCAGAGGTTTGATTAAATTCTCAACTTCCATTTTCCTCGCGTCAAGAGATTTTTCAGCTTCTTTTTGGTCTGAGTTAAATTTCTGTTCTGCTAATTGTAAAAAAGCCTCAGAATTTTGCTGATTTACTTTAGTTGCTATATTTTCGAACCTTGACTCAAGTAACTCATTCACTCTTTTTCTTTCTTCATTCAGAAGTTCTCGAGTTTTATCGTCTCCGCCTTCTTTTGCTTCATTCAAAGCCTGAGCACGACTTAGTTCCAATTTAGCTTGACTCAACTCATGGTTTGTTTTCTGTTTGGCCAGTAACCAACCGATGGCTCCTCCGGCAAGCAAGGCGCCGACGATATACACAATTTCACTTAACATGATATCAGATAGGAATCGAGGGTATTTAACCTTCTCAGAACTAAATCCTACTACAATTGTAACAAGAACTCCAAACAGTACTCTTTAGGAAGGGTGTAATGATGAGTTCAAACAATGGACTCCTATGGAAGGGTCAGATGCGCCATCCTCGGCGCTACCGGACTTGTTGCTCAGCGCTTCTTCCAGCGCCTTCAGTTTCATCCCTGGCTAGAACCTGTAGCAATAATCGGCTCTTCGGAGACCGCCGGAAATCCACATGATGAATGCCTTTGGAGTTTAGATGAGAAAAGGCCTCCACCTTCTGAATTGACAATTGGAGGATTGGAGAATCTTCCATCATTAATTGAGGAATTTCACAGTTTAGGTGTTAGAATTATTTTCTCAGCACTCCCCGACGAACCGGCCGCAAGGGTTGAGCGAAATTTAGCGGCGGCAGGATTCCTTGTAGTTTCCCACGCTCAAGTACATCGTCTACAAACAGACGTTCCACTAATCGTTCCCGAAGTCAATATCCAAGATTTGAGTATTCTAAAGAAACAATCTGAAAGTTCTGAGGGTCGCCTAATTTCTTGTTCTAATTGCACGGTTTCACCAATCGCGATTACCCTCTATCCATTAATGCAAATAGCCGATATTACTTCGGTAAAAATATTCACTCAGCAAGCTCTTTCTGGTGGAGGTAGAATCCTTCTTGCTGAAGGCAGAGCGGGTCGCCAAATCAACAGCGAAATACCAGGAGAGGCCGAATCAATAATTACTGAATTAACTAAGATATTGTCCTGTGAATTCGATATTGAAGCCTCCTGTGAGAGAGTAATGCGAGATCATGGCCATTACGCGAGGATCGAAGTGGAATTTGGAGAACCGATTAGCGCTCACCAAGTTGTTCGTGCATGGCGAGAATCAGATTCACGCAGCCAAGAACTAAACCTTCCTTCAGCGACAAAAAGGCCAATCATTTTCGTAGATGGAGAACTTGATGATGATCACCGCTGGGTTGGTTTTGAACAGCATAAACACCCAGGTCTCGACCTAAAAGCCGCGATGTCGGTGGCCGTTGGAGAGGTAGAGATAAACGGCTCAAGACTTAGATTTTCTACAATGGCTGACAATACAATTCGTGGTGCAGCAGGATATTCAGTTTTACTCGTTGAACAATTACTCGCCGACGGGCTTCTGCACGATAACAACACCATACTTGCCCAAGAGATTTGACCGCACACGCCAATAGAGCGACTACCTTCCCGCGTTGTGCGTCAGCGCCAACTTGCCATGCTCCTTTCCTCTTTACCACCACATCCGTGTGGAGATATCGAATTGGAGCAATATACTACTTCGGGTGATATTGCAGCCTCATGGTTAGCACAAATTGCTGCATTCGGCGACCTATCAACGGATTCATCGATTGCTGATTTAGGCGCAGGAAACGGGATTTTAGGGATTGGTGCGGCATTGATGGGTGTGTCTCAGGTAGTTTTGGTAGAAGTGGATGAACAAGCCTGCTCTGTTGCATTCCAATCAATTGAGCAGGCGGGTGTATCAGATTCTGTGGGGATATTCTGCAAAAGGGTGGATGATTCATTGGATTTAAGTGGTGCAGATTTGATAATTTCCAATCCACCTTGGGGGACCCAAAAGCCGAAATCGGACCGACCTTTTCTTGATGCAATAATTCGCTCAAATGCCATCGCCCATCTGATGCATAGCGCTGAAGCAACACATATCGAGACGATCTTCGAGTCGGCTGGGTGGGAAGTTGAGAGATATTGGGAAACAGATTTCGCGTTACCCGCTACCTATTCACACCACTACAGCCGTCAAGGAAAGACCAGAGTAGGATTCTGGCGTTTGTTACCGCCAGTATAATCTCAAGTTCTCACTTTTGCCGTGCTACGCACGGCCGGACCGTTCATAGGGGGCTGGCCGGTCGCCCGCCTCGATGGGTTCTACCACTGGCGACTTTGTCACGCCAGGTAATCAGGTCGAAGTACCGGCTGGTGCTAGCCTTGGTTCGGGCCTCTCGGAGACTGAATCAGGTGCAATAGCTCTAGTCAGTGGTACACTCATTTCTGACGGTGATATACTCTCGGTTGATGCTAAAAGTCTAGAGACAAATTCACCGCAGATAGGTGATGACGTGATTGCGGAAGTTACCAAACTAATGCCAAAGGTTGCCATGATTCGTATCCTTCACATCGAAAAGGATGGCGGACATAGAGACCTTTCTGCCGAGAATTTGTTTGCCGACATTTTCGTGACTGAAATCGTTGATAGATTTCTTCCTTCACCCGGCGATGCTATGAGAAGTAGAGATTTGATACGCGCTCGAATTACTCAACTTGAACCAAATCTCAAGGCCAGTACTCGGGGTTCTCCCGAATTGGGTGTGCTGTGGGCGATTTGCCCTGCATGCGGAAATGAGTTGATTACTTCTGATGACAAGCAGGATTTCAATGTCGATTGTAATCGATGTGATTATTCGGGTTATCGTGCATTATCCAACGGTTTTGGCCATGGTCACAATCTTGGCGAAGACATACAGGTGTTGAACAGAGCGGGGGAAAGGTGGTCTCCTGAAGCCGAGAGCAACCTCGGTCACGAAGGAGCTAGACCATACCTTTCGCCAATGGCCGACCATCGTCGTGGGATAAGCCATCAAGCATCTCCGGCAGCGATGAGAATGCGATCCGCAATTACAGGAAAAGGCGGCGGCGGAGCTGGAAGACAGCGAATTCAGCATGAGTGTAAGTGTACATTATGCGGTACCGATACAACCGTGCCATTCCAACCAACACCTGGGAAACCAATCCGTTGTAAGGACTGCATGGATAAGGTCAAAGATGGTAAGGCTACTAAGGAAGAACTCGCTGCTGAACGTAACATATTGACTAAAGCACGCTCTGAAGCCTCCGAAGTAGCCGGGATAAAACTCTTCGTAGCACGATTATCGTTTGATGTTAATGAGGATGAATTGAGAAATCATTTCTCGACTCATGGAGAGATTACAGAGTGTAGCATTGCCAAAGATAGAGACACAGGTAAATCTCGCGGATTTGCGTTTGTGAAGTTCGCTAGCCGAAAAGCCGGGGAGAAGGCGATTAAGGAATTGGATGGAAGTGAAATACAAGGCAGAAAAATCAGTGTCCAGGAATCCAATGACGGCGGAGGCCGCCGAGGTGGTCGCGGTAAAGGAAACAAACGCCATAATCGCCGCTGATTCGAAATTTACTGCTCCTATCAGCCATCAATAGCGAAGTCGTGAAGACTGAACAGTAATCCGACAGGTTGAGGGGTAGAATGGAAGGTTGGTTAGTCCTCGACGGATATGAGGATGAACCCGCTGCCTTTGGTGTGCCAAATTATCTTGGTTTTCATATCCGATATATTTGTGGCGTTCTAGAATCTAAATCAATTCCATACACATACATGACCATCGATGAGTGGAGATTATTCCACAAGCAGAAACTTGCAAATTCTACTCAAAGACAAGAACTCAAGCGAGAGCTTTCCGAACTAGATGGAGCGGTTATTCTCGCGGGAGCAGTAGTTCCCGGGAAGTATGTTAGAGGCACTCCAATATCACGCAGAGAATTGGATGATTTTCTTGCGATTTTTCCTAGTGAACTACCAGTCCTTGCAGGTGGCTGGGCTATCCGCCATTGGCGCTATGATGGATGGATGCCACTACGGACAAATTTATTCTGTGCCGTGCAGGATACTGACGCTACATTGGATTACTTTCTCGGAACGGGTGATTGGTCTCACAAACGTAGAACTGGTGAGCAGTGGGACAATTGGGCAAAGAAAGGTGCGGCTGGAAAATGTGTCACAAATCATCCGGATCTTTTTACTGAAGATGGTCGTTCTGGGCCATTGACCTACGAAGTGGAATTGTATCAGGGATGCGTGCGTTACAAACGAGGTTGTAAGTTTTGTATCGAACCAAAGAAAGGAGTTCCGATATGGAGGGACGAGGGGGACGTTATTGCCGAAATTACCACCGCTCTGGACAATGGCGTTCGTCACGTTCGTATAGGTGGCGCTACAGACATTTACACCTACAAAGCAGAAGGAGTGGTGGAACTAGAATACCCTATTCCAGACCCAGAACCAATTGCCAAAGTTCTGCACGGCTTAAGACAAGATGAGAGACTCCAGATTCTCCATGTCGACAACGCAAACCCTTCTATTATTTCTGAGAATTTGGAGCCAGCAACGGAGATTACAAAATCCCTAGTTTCGACTCTTTCGGACGGCGCAGTAGTTTCCTTTGGACTTGAATCTGCAGACCCCAAAGTCCACGAAGAAAATTGGCTAAATTGTGATTCTGAACAACTCAAAATTGCTATAAGACATATCAATCAATTTGGTCGAGAGAAGGGTGAAAGAGGTTTACCAAAGTTGCTCCCTGGTCTGAATTTCATCGCAGGATTAAATGGTGAATCGACCGAATCATACCGAATTAATCGGGACTTACTAGATTCTCTACGTTCAGAAGGACTATGGTTGCGGAGGATAAACATCAGACAGGTAGAAGGGCAAGGATTTCAAGAAATTCCGGAGGACACCTTCCAGTCGTTCAAGCGAAGTGTGAGAGAGGAGATAGACAAACCACTCCTCGAGGAAATGTTTCCAATTGGAACAGAACTCAAAGGAGTGTGGTGGGAGGCACATGATGATCGAATTAGAAGACCTGAACAAGTGTTACAGGAAATCTATAGAGAACCCTCTATTTATGGTCGAGCGGGTATAACATTCGGAAGACAAATTGGAGCCTATCCAATATTAGTAGGAACTCCGTATCAGATCCCTCTCGAAACCGAGTCGAATATCATAGTCACCGGTCATGGAATGCGAAGTATAAGTGGAGTTGAAACGAACTTATCCATTAACTCAGCAAGCCAATCTCAACTTGAGGCCATACCTGGAATTGGTAGTAAGGCGGCATGGCGCATAGTTTCCAATCGTGCTAAGGCATCTAGGAAATCTTCTGAAAACCCCTACTCCGACGTAAAAGCGGCTCTTCAGGAGGCAGGCGTCCAGTCCTATGGACTGGCTCTTAAGGTACTCAAGGTGTGATGCAACCCGTTCAGGCAGAGGGAATAGTGATAATCTCAGCAAGGACGCCAAGAATCATGTTGAACAAGGAAATGAGGAGAATCGTTGCTCTAGGAATATGCGTTTTATTCCTTGGAGTTCCAATGCTAGGTTACTTATCTAGTGGTGAGGGTTCGCAATCTTTCCTAGAGGGAGAAAATGAAATTTCCTTCACAAACTCAAGTGGTACAACATTGAATATCCAAGGTAGCGAAGCAGGAACAGTATTCTCCCATTCTGTTTTGGATATTGGCATAGATGGTCCACTGGTTGTACTTGCGAACGGTACATCTGTAGAATGGTCTCAGGGCAATCCAGTTTACAGTGAAAATTCACTTATCTCTACTTCAGGAAGATGTTCTATTCTATCCAATTACTCAATGTATTGTTCTGGTTCAAACAACTACGGCCAACTCGGGCTTGGAAACTCGGTTTCAACTTCAGGATATGTAACCCTAAGTCATGAGCCAGTGGTAATCGATGAAGGTAAAGATCACACCTGTGCAATTCTACTAGACGCCAGCCTTTGGTGTTGGGGCCGTAATAACTTTGGCCAGATTGGAGACAATTCTACTGATAATCGAGTTTCACCGGTAAATATCGATCTAGGAAGTGACGTTTACGCCGTAGCGGTCTCAGCTGGTGAGCATCACACATGTGCCATAACTCACCTTGGCGATGTCATGTGTTGGGGCTCCAACGTTAGGGGGCAACTCGGTGACGGTACAACCAATGATACTCTAATTCCCGTCTCGGTTAACCACTCTACTGGTTTACGAGCGGTTTCATTAGTTACTTCTGGGCTATCTTCTTGCGTAATTTTTGAGAATGGCTCTGTTGGTTGTTGGGGTAACAAGTACACAGTTTTCTCGGATAATGGTGCTGTCACAGGAAATATCCATCTTATCGACCTAGGTGCTAATGTTGGCGCCATCATGCTCGATGGTATCGGTTCTCACACATGTGCAGTAACCGACAATGGTTCTATGCAATGTTGGGGAGTCAATACTCATGGTCAGTTAGGCGATGGAACCTGTTCTTCGACGATTAATTCGAATTGTATCGCGGAGAATATTTTCCCAGGTGAAGGTGACTCAACTGTTCATGTGAACCTGACTTCTGGACTTACGGTAATCGCAGCAGCGACTAGTTCTGATTCTACTTGTGCGCTATTATCCGATTACTCATTGCACTGCTGGGGTGCTCAGTCTGGCGAGTTTGATAATACAACTGACTCACTTCTCAACCCTTACCAATTGTCATTTTCCGATGGTGATCATATCGCATATACAGAGCAGGATTTTGACGGAGATGGAGTCCGTAATTTCTTCGACACGCATCAAACTGGCGATAACGATGGTGACGGGACTGTTGATTCTGAAGACGATTATCCAAACAACCCCGCAAGATGGGTAGATTGTGACGAGGGTCAATATGGTCGATTGGCATGTATTGATGCGTCCGCCGGTAATTCAGCGTCGGGTATCACTTTGGTCCAGACCGAGTGCCAGCCAGGAACTTTCCAACCATTCACGGGCCAAACTTCCTGCCTTGATGCATCCGCCGGCCATTATGTAGATTCATCGGCATCGCAGTCACAGACACAATGTGCGATCGGTTATTCAAATGCTCAAATCGGGCAATCATCTTGCTCTCCGGCTCCTGCGGGTTCCTATGTTAATCCAGCAGGTGGTGACGCTGGTTCAAGCAACACAACAGCCGTGGAACTATCAGCGATGAGTGCGAATTATTCCGCTTCGATTTCAGGAGGTTCAGATAGTATAGACGTATTTTCTCTTAATCTGTCTAGAACAACATGGTTCACGGCAAACCTAACATCTCCTGCTGGGCAGAATTATGATATTGAATTGTTAAATTCTACCTTCCAAGTAATCGATTCATCTTCTACCAATGGCTCGGATCAAGTATCTACAGCCCCTGTAAATAATTCAAGTGGAATGTATTACATCAGAATTAGCTATTCATCTGGATTCAATAACTCAGACGACTATAATCTAGTTATCAACTTGAGGTCAACAAGTTCGTCTGCAACACAAGTAGGTTCTACAGCGATAAATATCGATGCTGAACACGGTATAGAAACCACATCCTGTTCTTCAGGAACTTGGCAGGCTCAGACCGGTTCAACATCCTGTAATCAGGCATCACCTGGTCACTATGTTTACGCAACAGGTGCATCCTCTCAAACAGCCTGTTCTCCAGGATATTACCAACCTAATTCCGGACAAACAGGTTGTATCATTGCATCTTCGGGTTACTTCGTGGCATATCCTGCCTCAACTTCACAGACAGCGGCAGGGCCTGGCCATTATGTCAACGGAACAGGAGCGACATCTCAGACTCAATGTACAATTGGAACCTATCAACCATCTTCAGCCCAGACTACCTGTTTTGCAGCAAGTCCAGGATATTATGTTCCTGTGACTGGTCAAGCCAATCAGACAATCTGTAATGGAGGAACCTACCAACCAAACTCAGGCGAGAGAGAATGCATAAACGCAGACCCGGGTCATTTCGTCCCAAATCAAGGAGCAACCAATCAAACTCAATGTTCTATTGGCACCTATCAACCACTCTCCGGCCAATGGTCCTGCCAAAATGCAGACCCGGGTCATTATGTCGATGATGTGGGTTCGAGTTCCCAAACTCCTTGCTTAATGGGAGAATATCAACCAGCTAGTGGCCAGACTAGTTGCCTAACAACATCCGCTGGATATTATACTAATTCATCCGGTTCAATCAATCAACAACCCTGCCTTCCCGGGAACTATCAACCATTTTCTGGCCAAGCAGAGTGTTTCCAAGCCGAACCTGGAAACTACGTAGACACTCTTGCTGCAATTGCCCAAATTCCTTGTCCAGCAGGTTCTTACAACCCCTACAATCAGGCAGATGAAGCAACTGATTGTATGCTTGCAGACCCAGGCCATTTCGTGGCTCTAGAAGGTTCTATTGCTCAGGATGAATGCAACCCTGGTAGTTTTGCCTCCACTCCAGGACAAATTGCCTGCGATGCCGCATCTCCTGGATATTACGTGCCGAATTCAGCTTCCGATGCACAATTACCGTGTTCTTTTGGAACTTGGCAGGGTTCTCAAGGTTCAACTGGCTGTGATACAGCTGATCCCGGACACTACGTTGATACGGAAGCGGCTTCAATGCAGACAGCATGCTTCGCGGGAACCTACAATCCAAACGCCAGTTCAGTAAATTCTGCAGATTGCATTGCCGCTGATGCTGGAAGTTACGTGGCAAATTCTGGCTCGGCCGAACAACTTCTTTGCCCAGTAGGAACCTATCAACCGGCACCAGGCCAGTCCAGTTGTATCGATGCGGACTTTGGCTATCATGTTCCAAACGAAGGTTCTACAGGCCAAATTGGCTGTTCCATGGGTTCCTATCAGGGACAGAGAGGAGGGACACTATGCAACCCCGCAGATCCAGGGTACTATGTCGACTCGCACTTTGCCTCTTCTCAAACTGCCTGTCTAGCGGGAACTTACAACCCTTCTACTGGTTCTACCTCATCAAATGATTGCATGGATGCGAACCCCGGATACTTTGTAGAAAACATAGGCTCAGGCTCACAGCAAGCCTGTGATTACGGCTACTATCAACCAAATAGTGGCTGGTCGAGCTGTTTGATGGCCGACCCAGGTCATTACGTAGATACGCAAGCCGCCAATGCTCAAATTCCCTGTGAGGCAGGAACATTCAACTCCAACTCAGGTTCAACTACTGGGTTTGCTTGCTTAGATTCGGAACCAGGAAACTACGTCCCGGATCCTGCCTCTCCCGCACAATTACCTTGTGAGGAGGGTAGTTACCAAAATCAAAGGAAACAAACCGAATGCAGATTAGCTAGTTTGGGATACTTCGTGAATACCACCGAAGCAATATCTCAGACGGCAGCACCTCAGGATTACTACATAGACATCGAAGGCGCTACTGAGCCGTTGCCGTGTCCAGAAGGCCGAATTACTTTGGTTGACGGATCTGATGATGTTGAGGACTGTCGCCAAGATTACGAGGGAGATAGAACTCCTGATTTCCTTGATGAAGACGACGACAATGATGGCATAATCGATCACATAGATCAATGCGACTATGGTCTACTGAATTGGATTAGTACAAAATCCAACGATTGGGATCAAGATGGCTGCGAGGATACTATAGAAGATAGTGATGACGATAATGACGGATTTTCCGATGCAGAAGATCATCTCCCCTTGGACCCAACAGAGTGGTTGGACACTGATGGTGACGGAATAGGGGATAATGCAGACACCGATGACGATGGCGATGGCATTCCAGATGTTGAAGAACTTAAACTAGGATTAAATCCACTTGTAGCTGATTATGATGGCGATGGTTACAATGACAGCGTCGATTCTTTTCCCAAAGACCCAACAGAATGGGAGGATACTGATGGTGATGGGACGGGTGATAACTCTGACAAATTCCCTACAGTGAAGTTTTACCAAACCTATGGGCAAGCAGCGGTTCATCTGGTTATCGGTTTCATTATCCTTGGAGTAATTGGATTTAGCGTACGAATGGGTATTGGTGGCCGTTCGGAGAATGCCGAGGCCGATGATAGCACTCACGAGATTCGCGAAATCGCCGGAGTAGAAGTCAGAGTCTCGGCTGAGGACCGAATGTTTGATGAAAATACGGAAATACAAGAGGAAAGTGAGCCTAAACCTCAACCAGACGAAACTCCATCCGCTACAATGTTCGACTTACAAGCAGCAGAACAGACGGTGGCAGAAACAATGGATGAACCAATTTCTGAACAAGTTGGAATGGATCTAACTCATGAGGCTGAGGTACAGGAGGAGGCACTTACGGAATCCCATGATGCCTCACAACCTACCGAAGAGATTGATGAATTAGATCTTGATAGTCTTCTAGCAACCACGCCACCACCCGCTCCGAAAATTGAAGCACCTCCAGATGCCCAAGTCAACGAACACGGTCAGAAAGTTTGGCGAGATACCAATGGAGATGTTTGGGTACAAAACCCGGATGGAAGTCTACTCAAGCATAACGTCTTGACGGGTGCTTGGGAACCTTACGAACAGTAAGCTTCCGATTAATTGCATGAAGAGTTGGATTAGTCGCATTGATAATGCGACACCTAATGCGGTTATTCGAAGGTGAGTCAAATGACAGAGTATGACAACGAATTTATCCAAACTATCGAAGCTAGTGCACACTGCGACGGTCCTTGTGGAGTCTACGACCCTGCAAGTGCAAGAGTTGCCGCTGAGGCGGTCCAATCAATGACCAAGAAGATGGTGACTCTTGCTGAAAACCACGGCTCGGACTGTGGAACTGCAAGCTACATCAACACAATGAGCCGCTATGCTGCAATCAAGGAAGAAGAAGCACAAAAGTGCAAGCACGAATTATTGGTACTTTGGACTGACTACTTCAAGCCTCAACATCTTGAAACAATCCCTGACCTACACGATACATTCTGGCAAGCTGCAAAACTCTGCTCGGCATGCAAAGTCGAAGTCTCAGAGCAGCATGCTCAGGAATTGATGGATGCGGTTGAATCAATCCACCACATGTTCTGGGGTACCAAGGGCCGTGAAGACCCATGGATTCGCGCTTCCTGAATGTCGTCGTAAATGGCGACTCAATGTGGCCTACACTCAAGCAGGGTAGCACTGCTAAGTTTGAGAGAATCGACTCAAACTTAGTAGCAGTAGGGCAAATAGTATTGTTAGATCATCCATTCCGGCCTAATCTAAGGATAATAAAACGAGTTCAATCCATAGAAGATAGTCGATTATTCCTTGTTGGTGACAACCCAGACCCCACGGCTAGTGAGGATAGTCACAACTTTGGGGGAGTTGATGTATCCTCAGTCATCGCTGTTTTAGTCCCACAATAGGGTCAGAATTGGATGACATTAGCTCCCCATGCTAAACCACCACCAAATGCAGCGGTTACTACCAGAGAGCCGGGACCAATCAAACCTTCATCCATCGCTTCGCGCATTGCTATCGGCACGCTTGCACCGGCAGTGTTTCCGTACTTGTGCAAATTTGTGAATGTCTTTTCCATCGGCAGGCCAAGTTTTTCCATTCCCGTTTTGATGATATTGATATTGGCCTGATGTGGAATTACTAAGTCGACTTCATCCAGACTTTTACCAACCCGTTCCAGTGCGCTAAGTACCGCTTGTGGAAATGCCTCGATGGCGAAGTTCCAGACCGCTCTCCCATCCATGTGGAAGTATTGCATTCCTTCCTCAAAATTATCACTTAGAATCGGAACTCTAACTCCTCCTGCTGGAATTTCGATTACACTGGAGCCACTACCATCACTGGTTAGCCAAGAGCCCAAGATACCTTTTCCATCTTCTACCTCTGCTAGAACAGCGGCCCCTGCTCCGTCACCAAATAGAACGCAGGTGGTTCTATCTTGCCAGTTTAGAATGCGAGAATAAATTTCAGAACCGACCACTAGAACCTTGTCGTAGCCAGGAGTTCCAGCAAATCTAGCACCCACATCTAGGGCGTAAACCCATCCTGCACAAACCGCATTGATATCGAAAGCGCCACAATCAGAACAACCCAATTTTTCCTGAATA
>Ga0208410_1000497_pt1 | contig 22657 bp, 21 predicted proteins | sample ETN02SmetaG_3_FD_185787 | JGI IMG/M metagenome (GOLD analysis project Ga0208410, IMG submission 185787) | Marine microbial and viral communities from oxygen minimum zone, Eastern Pacific Ocean - ETNP2014F10-02SV257 (SPAdes) (version 2) | ecosystem: Environmental > Aquatic > Marine > Oceanic ... | reverse complement strand
TGGGGCAGGGGGGCAGCACGTAAATAAAACAGAATCTGCAATTCGAATTACCCACATTCCAACTGGACTTGTTGTTACTTGTCAAGATGAATCTTCTCAGCATAAAAATAGAGCGGCAGCCCTTAAAGTTCTTAAGTCAAGATTATTAGCAGCAGAACAAGAAAAAGCCGCAGCAGCACGTGCTGCTGAAAGAAGAAGTTTAGTATCTACAGGTGATCGATCTGCTAAGATAAGAACATATAATTTTCCCCAAGGAAGAGTTACAGATCACAGAATTAATTTTACTTCATATAAGTTAAATGAAATTTTAGATGGTGATATTACAGAGATAATTGAAAAATTGAAGATTGCAGAACAGCAGGAGCTAATGGCTTCTGATATATAATTGAATGTTTCACTGAAATATTATTATCCAATTTCTTTAAAATAATAATGTCTAAGATATGGAGAGTCATTGATCTAATACATTGGTCTGAATCTTACTTTAAAGAAAAAGCCTTCTCAAATCCTCGCTCTGAGATAGAGTGGTTATTGTGTTCATTGCTCAAGTGTGGCAGGTTGGATCTGTATATGAGATTTGAAGAGCCTTTATCAAAGGGGCAGTTATCTACTCTCCGAAGTTGGGTTAAAAGACGCTTAAAACAAGAGCCGCTGCAATACATTACAGGGTCATGCGATTTTTATGGGAGAGAATTTTTAGTCAATTCTAAAGTTTTGATACCAAGACCGGAAACTGAGAGATTGATAGAGGAGTCAATCAGATCATTGCATAGTATCCAAAATCCAAAAATATTAGATATTGGTACTGGGTCAGGGTGTATTGGCATAACGATGGCAAAAGAAAGAAAGGACTCGTTGGTCGTGGGTCTAGATAGGTCTGAAGAATCTTTAAAAGTGGCAAAAAAGAATAGTACCCGTTTAAATGCAAATAATATATCATTCATCCAGATGGATATACTAAATGAGTACCCAAAAGACCGATTTGATCTTATTGTTTCTAACCCACCCTATGTTCCTAAAAATGATATGTTTGGCTTGATGAAAGATGTAAGGGATTTTGAGCCTGACATTGCTTTGACAGATTTTAGTGATGGGCTCACATTTTATAAGCGTTTTGTTAACATTATAGCCAATATTACAAAAGAGATTTCAACTGTGGTATTAGAAGTCGGCCTTGGTAATCATCCCGATAATGTATTATCAATACTAAAAGAATCAGGATACTCAGATATTAGAATCACAAATGATTATAATGGTGACAGAAGAGTTTTCAGCATAGATATTACAAGTTAATGCATACCATTGTTCACCATATAAAACTTTTAAGACCACTTAACGTAATAACTAGCGGGATAGCAGTTTTTGTGGCAACAGCAATACTTGCAGAATTAGATAGTTACCATATCTTATCATTAACGATTATCATAGTGATGCTTTTTACAGCAGCATCTAATTCTTTGAATGACGCATTAGACCATGAGATAGATTTGATTAATAGGCCAGATAGACCAATTCCTTCGAATCATGTTAGCATACAAGGAGCATTATTCATCTCACTTATCCTATTTCTTATTGGAGCAGCTCTATGTTTGCAATTATCAGGCCTAGCGATAGTGGTAGGAATATTTTTAGCAATTCCTCTCATAATTATCTATTGCACAAGTCTAAAAAGTAGATATTTAATTGGCAATATAGCGGTCTCCCTAGTTTTGGGGATGACTTTTCTTTTTGTTGGTGCATCTCATGGAAATATATCGCCAATGGTTGTGCCAATGTGTTTGGCTTTTGGGTTAACACTGCTAAGAGAATTGGTTAAAGATATTGCGGATATCGAAGGTGATCAGTTTTTAGGGTTGAGAACCTTCCCAATTTTATTTGGAATTAATTGGGCCATTCGAATAATTATTTCATTATGTGTTTTAATAGGTCTTGGCTCTATGATACCTTATTTCATAGGGATTTATGGACCAGGTTATATTGTATCATTGTTTATAGGTGTTGAATTACCATTAATGATAATTATCTTTCTTTTTTTGAAAAACCCAAGTATTTCATCTGCTATTTATAGTGCTAGAATACTAAAATTCAGCACCCTTATGGGGCTACTTTCAATATATTTAGGAACAATCTAATGCATTCTGAATTTGTTCATTTACATAACCATTCTGATTATAGTCTTTTGGATGGAGCGCAACGAATTGACCAGCTGGTAAATACCATAGATGACCTTAATATGGATTCAGTTGCCCTCACTGAGCACGGGAATATGTTTAGTGTAGTACCATATTATAAACATGCAAAGAAAGCTGGGATAAAGCCGATCATTGGTTGTGAAATATACGTGGCAACTGGGTCTCGATTTGATAAATATCAGCGATCAGAAGGTGGATGGGGTAATAATCATTTGATATTACTTGCTCAGAATTTTGATGGATATAAGAATCTAATGAAACTTGTTACTGCAGGTTATCTAGAGGGTTTTTATTACAGACCAAGAATTGATATGGAATTATTGCGAGAGCATAGCGAAGGTTTGATTTGTTTATCTGGATGCTTAAAGGGAGAGGTCCCTGAAAAGATGTTAAAGGGTGATTATAGTGGTGCAAGGGATACAGCAATAAAGTTTTCTGAGATATTTGAAGATCGATATTATTTGGAAATACAAAACCATGGGATTCCTGAGGAAGAAGCTAATATTAAAAATATGAAAAAGTTATCTATGGATCTCGGCTTACCCCTTGTTTGTACTAATGATGCCCATTATGCAAAAAAGGGTCATTGGGAGGCGCATGACATACATATATGCCTAGGGACTGGTAAAGAACGAAGTGACCCAAAACGTTTAAGATATGCGACCCCAGAGTTTTACTTTAAGACTCAAGATGAAATGTATCATTTGTTCAAAGAATTTCCTCAGGCAATGGAGAACACAAGGAAGATCGCTGATAGTATAGATTTAACATTGCCTATGGGAGAATCACATTTACCAAATTTCCCAATTCCTGACTCCGCATCTACAGATGACCCAGATGAGTATCTTAGAAACTTGACCAATTCAGGTGCTGAAAATCATTATGGGGAGTTATCCCCACGAATTCAAAAACGAATTGACCACGAACTAAATGTTATTAAAAATATGGGCTTTGCAGGTTATTTCTTGATTACAGCTGATTTTGTCAAATATGCTAAGGAATCTATGATTCCAGTTGGCCCCGGGAGAGGATCTGCGGCAGGGAGTATTGTTTCATATGCTTTAGGAATTACTAGTATTGATCCACTTAAACACGATTTGCTTTTTGAAAGATTTTTAAATCCAGATCGCATCAGCATGCCAGATATAGACATAGATTTTTGCATAGAGCGTAGAGGTGAGGTCATTGATTATATCAAAGACCAGTATGGTGAGAGCTCCGTAACACAGATTATTACATTTGGTAAAATGAAGGCAAAGCAAGTTGTTAGAGATGTAGGTAGGGTTATGGGATACTCATTCTCTGAAGTCGATAAAATTGCAAAGGCAATTCCAAATGAATTGAATATAACATTAGATAAGGCATTAGAAAAAAGTCCTGAATTATCAGATATGGCTGATGGGGATTATAAAGAGTTAATGGAACATTCAAAGGTTTTAGAAGGCATGAATCGGCATGCTTCAATACATGCGGCAGGAGTTGTCATTGCTCCCGGGGATCTTACTGATTATGTCCCACTTTATAAGTCAACTACAGATGACATTACAAGTCAGTATGACATGAAAGGCTTAGAAGAATTGGGCCTATTAAAGATGGATTTTTTAGGTTTACGTAATCTAACTGTTATAGATAAGGCTGTGAAGTTAATTAAAGAAAAAGGTCAAACAGTTGACCTTGAAAAACTATCATTCGAAAATTCTAAGGTCTACAATCTTTTTTCAAAGGGAAATACTATTGGGGTTTTCCAATTTGAATCATCAGGAATGCGTGAATTTTTAAAAAAGCTAAAGCCTACAGTTTTAGAAGATTTAATTGCAATGAATGCTTTATATCGTCCTGGACCCATGTCAAATATTGATGATTTTATTTCAAGAAAGCATGGAGAAAAAAAGATTGTCTATCCCCATTCCCTTATGGAGCCCATCCTTAATGAAACTTACGGGATTATTGTTTATCAAGAGCAGGTCATGCAGATAGCTCATGAGATTGCGGGTTTCACACTTGCCGAAGCAGATATTATGAGGCGAGCTATGGGAAAAAAGATTAAATCATTGATGGATGATTTAGCCATAAAATTTGTTGCTGGCGCTGAAAAAAAGGGAATCAAAAAAAAGAAAGCCGAAGAGATATTTTCATTAATAGAAAAATTTGCTCAGTACGGTTTTAATAAAAGTCATTCAACCGCATATGCATATGTTGCCTATCAAACAGCTTGGTTAAAGGTGCATCATCCAGCTGAGTTTATGAGTGCAAACTTAACTAGTGAGATGGGTAGTATTGATAGAATAGTTGTTCTTATAAATGAGTGCAAGAAGATGGGGATAGAAGTTCTCCCTCCAGATATCAATGTTTCATTTGAAGACTTTAGACCTATAGATAATAAAACCATTTCATATGGTTTAAATGCCATTAAGAATGTTGGGACAAAGGCTCTTGAAACAATTATAAAAGAGAGGATTGATAATGGTATATATAAAACTATTTTTGATATTTGTTCTAGAGTAGAACAACAAAAGGTAAATAAACGCGTATTGGAGAGTCTTGTCTTCTCTGGTAGCATGGATGGATTAGAGGGCAGCCGTGCACAAAATTTTGATGCTGTTGATATTGCAATAAAGTATGGGCAGAAAATGCAACAGGAGACAGATAAAAATCAGGTCGATCTTTTTGGAGCGGGGGATATGAAAGATGAACTGATAAAGGTTCCAGTTCTTGGGAATACTGAGGAATGGTCAGAAAAAGAAGCTCTATCTAAGGAAATGGAAGTACTAGGACTTTATGTTTCAGGGCACCCTTTATTAGAGCACGCAGATGACTTAGAAGAATTCACAACCGTATCTTTTGAGGAAGGACAAGAATTATCGAAAAATGATACAGTATTTGTAGGGGGAATGATAACAAAGATTGTTAGGCGATACGATAAACGAAATAGGGAAATGGCATTTTTTGATTTAGACTGTCTTGGTGGACATGCTGAAATAGTTGTATTCAGTGATTGTTATAGATCCTATGGTAATTTGATCGAAGAGGGGAGTGTTGTTTTTGTTAAAGGTAAACCTTCAGAGACTTCAGACTTCTCTGATCTAAAAATATTATCAGATGAAATAATTTCGGTTGAGAATGTTCGCGATCGACTTTCACAGTCTTTGAACATAAAATTTGTTTCAGGTAAAGTAGAAACTAGTGACATTGATGAACTCATGGATATATCTAGATCAAACCCTGGTAGCTGTAAACTGTTATTTCATTTGCCAAACCCGGATTCTCATCGTCCGTTAAAAATTTTAGCACACAATGTTAGTGTATCAACAGACATAGGATTTATCAAATTGTTAAGAGGCAAGTATGGGAAAGATAATGTTTGGATTGATTGATGATAGCTGTTCTTCAAAGAACTTCTAGAGCCAGTGTTAAAGTAGATGATAAGACCATAGGGGAAATAAAAAGTGGTGTGCTTATTCTACTAGGGGTTAAAAAAGGAGATTCAAAAAAAGATGCAGAGATTCTTGCTCAAAAAATCTCAACATTTAGAATGTTCAATGATGATACAAATAAAATGAATCTTTCAATCTTAGATGTCCATGGTTCAGCGCTCGTAGTAAGCCAATTCACTTTGTGTGCAGATACAAAAAAGGGGAGGAGGCCAAGCTTTGTAAATGCTGAAGCGCCTGTTATCAGTAAAAAACTATATGAATATTTTAAGACATCTTTGATTAAGCTTGGTGTTCCAGTTCAGTCTGGTGAATTTGGATCATTAATGGATGTTGATCTAGTAAACAACGGACCGGTTACATTTGTCTTAGATAGCCAGTAATAAGATAAGCTTCTTTAGTCTTTTCTATATATCCACTTAGCAATCTTGATTATGAAGTAAAAATGTGAACACTTAACTTATGCCTGATATGAAACGTAAGATAAGAATTGTTATGGCTAAACCTGGTTTAGATGGGCATGATAGAGGTATAAAAGTACTTGCTGCGGCCTATAGAGATGCGGGTATGGAGGTAATTTATTTAGGCCTTCGTCAGACTCCTGAAATGATAGTCAGTTCCGCACTACAGGAAGATGCAGATGTAATAGCCTTGTCAAGTCTCAATAATGCCCACAATACAATATTTATTAATGTGCTTGAACTGATGGAACAAAAAGGGTTAGATAATGTATTGCTAGTTGGAGGTGGGATTATTCCAAAAAAAGATATGGAAGTTTTAGAAAATAGAGGTGTTGGTAAACTATTTGGTCCTGGGACACCGGTTCAGACAACCATTGATTATATAACAAGTTGGGTAAATTCAAATCGGCGATAAAATGGATTTTAAAAATCAAATAGAACTAGAACTTTATTTTGCTGATCACTTTGATACGATTCTGTTTCCCGTACTCGCAGATCTTTATTTTGGACAAGATGATCTAAGGCGTGCTAGAAAAGTATGTGAAATAGGGTTAAAGCATCATGAAAATGATTCTGCAGGTTTATACCTTTTATCTCAAATTGAAAAAAAAGAAGGAGATTTAAAAAGGGCAGAGAAATTATTGGAGAGAGTGATACTATACAATCGTGATCATCTAGCTGCAGCTGAGAGTTTGTGCGAAATTCAGACTGTCCTCGGAAGAGCAACCAATAGACTACTTAAATCTTGGAAGCATGTTTTGGAATTGGACCCAACACATAAAACTGCACAAAATTTTATCAATAAAGTTGAGGGGGAGAATCAAAAAACAAAGCCTAAGTCTATTTCGAAGACCGCATCTAAACCAAAGACTTCGGTTGAAAAACAAAATGATGTTTCAACACATTCGACCAAAAGTCAAAGCGCTGCACCACCCTCAATTATTCAAGATATAAGTGAGCCATTAAAAGTTAGTTCTAGACTTGCTACGTTCACCCTTGTATCGGTTCTTAAGAATCAAGGCCTTTTTTCACAAGCGCTTGATGTGCTTGATGCCCTTGAAGAAAAAGGTGAAAGCCAAGAAGATATTTCATTGGAAAGAGACACCATTCAAACACTTATTGAAAGATCAAAAAAGGATTAGTATCTCATGAGCGATTCAATTTATTCAAAAAGACAAAAAAAGCTTAGAGGAGTGCTGGATAATAAAGGCCTAGATGGTATGCTTATTACCAACCTTACCAATATTAGGTATATATGTGGGTTTACTGGCTCAGCCGCATCCTGCTTGGTAACTCCTTCTGGACAGTATTTTATTACTGATGGGAGGTATATCGAACAATCAAAATCTCAAGTTAAGGGTTTTGAAAGATTTATTGATATGAGTTCCCATTTTAGTCAGATAAAAGACAACAACCTTAATCCCGGCGGGTTGAAACTTGCATTTGAGGGTGACCACATGAGCTATGCTCAGTATAAAAATATGAAGGGAATGTTCTCAAGTACTACTTGGGAACATTCATCGATGGTACTTGAAGATCTTGCTGCTGTAAAAGATGATTATGAGCTAGACTGCATACGGATTGCTGTTGAGGTAACTGACAGGGTTTATGAAGAAATTTTACCTATGCTATCTCCTGGGCATACTGAAAAAGATGTTGCCAATGCAATGGTATCTAAATATCGCGAATACTCTGAAGGTGAAGCCTACTCCCCAATAGTCGCTACAGGTCCCAATGGTGCTCTGCCGCATGCAATCCCAACAGATAGAGAATTTCAAAATGGTGATTTTGTTGTTATTGATGCTGCAGCAAAATATGCTGGCTACCATGCTGACATGACCAGAACACCCGTTATCGGAGCAGCAACTTCAAAGCATGAGGAGATATATGCTATTGTCAAAGAATCACAGCAGAGAGGATGTGATTCTGCAAAAGCTGGAGTCCCATGCAAAGAGGTTGATGCAGCAACCAGGGACTACATCAAAGAAATGGGTTATGGTGAATATTATACGCACGGTACTGGTCATGGTCTTGGATTAGAAATTCATACTTCACCAAGGTTTAGTCCTCAGAGTGACCAAGTATTAGAGAAAAATAATGTAATGACCATAGAGCCTGGAATCTATCTTTCGGGTTGGGGCGGTGTTAGGATTGAAGATGATGTTATAATTGGGGACGACGGTTGCGAAATATTAAATAAGACAACAAAGGATCTGGTTGTTTTAAGTTAGCATAAACTTTTTCTATTTTATATATGGTAGATATTTATACCAACCCTGAATTATATGATGCAATACATAATGACTATGATTGGGATAAAAATCTTATTCGATTCACTGCAAAAAACATAGAGGGTTCGGTGCTTGAACTTGCCTCTGGTACTGGCAGATTAACGAAGTCCATTCTTGAATTAGGACTAGATTATACAGGTTTAGAATTAAGTCAATCTTATTTAAATCAGGCTAAAACCAAGTATGGAAACAGGGCTGATTTCATCCTAGGAGATATGAGGAATTTTGATTTAGGTATGGAATTTGATTTTATATTTATAGGTTTTAATTCTTTTCTCCACAATCTAACACTTAAAGATGCTGAGAATTGTCTTAGCTGTGTAAAAAAGCATTTATCAAATACAGGGGTTTTTCTTTTGTCCATATTTGTTCCTGACCCAACATTTTTATACAGAGAAAAAAATAAGCTCTTTCCAACCGCTTGGGATTTTTTTCAGTATAAGCAATCCAAGTGCAGAATCATGGAAAAAAACCATTATGACTCAGAATCCCAGATCAATCAATTAACCTGGATAATTGAAAGAGATGGAAAACTGGATCTGAAAGAATATCAATATAGTATGAGAATGTATTACCCGCATGAAATGGACATCTTATTATCTGAAAATGGATTCATTATCAGAGAAAAACTTGGCGACTATGATGGTACTCCAATGACTGATGAAAGTCATATGCAAATTTATGTCTGTGAATCAAACTAGATCATTTGATCTAGAATACTCGGTCAGGGAATTAAAAAAAAATGACCCAGACCTGATTAAGCTTTTTGACTCTATTGAGGTAAATACTCTGGATCCTGGAAATAATTACTTTAAAGCACTAACGCGTTCTATTATTTATCAGCAATTGAGTGGTCGTGCAGCAAAAACAATATTTAATAGATTTAAATCACTTTATTCTAACAATCCGTTTCCAATACCCGAACAGGTTCTGGAAACCGATATTGAAACCCTTCGCGCATCCGGTCTTTCATATAATAAATCATATTATATTAAAAACATCGCTCAAGCCTTTCTTGAAGAACCAGATGCCTATGATAATCTTTCTAAAATGAATGACAAGGATATCATTGGCCTATTGACGCAGGTAAAAGGGATTGGATTGTGGACAGTTCAGATGTTTTTAATGTTCACCTTGAATCGTCCGGATGTTTTTCCAGCAACTGACCTTGCAATCCAAAAGGGCTATAGGTCATATTTTAAGCTGAATGATCTACCTAAACCCAATGATATGATAAAGCGCTCTGAAATGTGGATTCCTTACAGAACCACTGTGAGTTTGTATCTTTGGGGTGTTTTAGAGGGGCCCTTTGAGTGGTGATATGATTAAAACTATCTTTTTTGATATAGGGGGTGTGTTACTTGATATACATCCCGAAAAAACTTTCCAGTATATTAGTGATTGTATTGATATTGAAAGAAGTCTCATTGAAAAGACATTTCCTTGGGGAGTGCACGATGAATACGAAAAAGGTCTTATTAGTAATAGAGAATGGTATGTGGCAGTTAAGGAATCTCTACCCCAACCATGCTGTTTAAAAGAATCAGATTTTTGGAGAGGTTGGGGTTTGCTTCTAGGGAAGGAAAAAGAAACTCTGAATATTCTTAAGTATCTAAGATCAGAATATGATATTTGGTTGTTATCAAATACTAACCCTAAGCATATTCAAGATGAGATAGAGAATAAATATTTGTTCCCTGAATTAGTGGATGGGGCCATATACTCGTTTGAAGTAGGGTGCAGAAAACCGAGCGATATTATATACGAAATAGCTTTAAAAAAAGCTAACGTCACTAGCCCGGGAGAGTGTCTTTTTATTGATGATTTAAACGAAAATGTTCAAGCAGCTAGGAATCTTGGCATCAATGCAATACACTTTAAGTCAATTGAAAAATTGAAAATAGAGATGAATGATATGGGATTAAACATATAAGGTGATGATAGTGAAAAAAATTATACTGACAAATATTATGATAACCGCAATGTTGAGTGCTACTGGTACTTGGATGTGGAATAATAGAACGCATGGAGAATTAGATTGGACAACAATTGAAACTGAAAATTTCAATATTCACTATCATCAAGGTCTCCGAGATATCGCACTACAAGGGGCATCGATCGCGGAGCAGGTGAGACCAACTTTGATGAAACAGATGGCATTAGATGATCTTCCTAAATTGGATATAATACTTACTTCTGAGGATGAGGTCTTGAATGGATTCGCAGTACCTGCAAATTATACAATCATTTGGATCGATCAAAATGATGCTGCGCTATGGACAGGTGATGAAAAATGGCTTAGAACCGTATTGGCTCATGAGCTACAACATCTTGTGTATTTTAATACTGTAAAAGGTCCTTGGTGGTTACCAGAGCCAATGAATGCTTTAGTGCATGGAACCCCAGCATGGATAGTTGAGGGGATAGCAGAATACTATACAGAAAAATGGAGACCAATGAGATATGAGATCTCGCATAGAGGACATGTAATACGAAATACCGTTCACAAGATTCAAGATCCACATAATGATGGGTTTTCAAAAAGTCTTTATCTAGCAGATCGGTTTGGTGATTCCACTATTGCTAAAATTCTAAATCATCGCAACAAGTTAAAATTTTTGGATTTTAAAGAGTCATTTAAAAAACATACTGGAATCTCTCTAAAGCAATTCAATGAAGACTGGAGGCGTCAAATGAATACGTTCTACTTTAGTCAAAGATCTCAAAAGGAGACATTGGAAGAAGCGGGTAACATTAGAAAACTTCCTCTCAAGCGGGTTGCGGCTTTTGATTATTTCCCTGATTCCATGGGTATTGCAATGGTTGGAAGATTTTCAAAGGGACAGTATGATCTTTCTTTAATAGTTGCAACAAGAGATACCGTAAAAGAAAAAAAAATTAAAGAAAGACGCATAAAAAAATCTGAAAAAACAGGGAAGAAACCAAAAAAAGTAAGACCAAAATGGAAAACCAAGGAATTAGATCAAGGAAGGTTTGGTGAAATAAATATTAATCTTGATGTTGCTCCAGATGGTGCAACCATTATCTATCCTAAATATGGTTATGGCAAGAATCAATCTCTTGGATACGATATATGGAAGGTCGACATTAAAACCAAGAAGAAGAGGTTGTTAACAAGATCGATGAGAGCAAATTATCCTAAATTTTCACCTGATGGGGAATCAATATTGTTTGTTGCACATAAGAATTCTACCTCTCAATTGTATACCATGGATAAAGATGGAGGGAACCTTAAGCAGGTGACCTCCAATACGGGGGATGTTCAAATTGTTACTCCTGCGTGGAGCCCCGATGGTAGATCAATTGCATTTTCTATGTCAGAATCAGATGGTAAGATGGACATACATGTTCTTGATCTATCTACAGGTCAATTAAAACAAATAACAAACTCCAATGAGACTGATGCAAGTCCAATATGGCATCCAGAAGGTGGAATGATTTCATTTACAGGATATTATGATTATACACCAAACTTATTTACTCATAATCTCAAAACAGGTAAGACCATTCAAAATACAGATCTGTGGAATATGTACCAAGGTGTTGATTGGAATAAAAACTTATCTACAGTAACCGCTATGACATTGAGTACCGTTGATTCTTCAAGAATACTAGAGGTCGACCCAACTAGGTCAGTAGAAACTTCTAAGGTAAACATGAACCCAATATTCTCAAGTTGGCGTACAAAATCCCCAGATAACCCTATAGTGGATGTTGATCCAAAAAAATCAGTTGAGATATTAAATGAAGAAAGATACAGCTTTTATAAAAGGATGAGACATCTCGGTACCTTCCTTATACCTGGCGAAGAAGGTCTAGTTTATAATGGTGCCTTTACGGATGCCTTAGGGCAACATACCTTTGGAGCAGCAGTAATTAAAGATTCTACTTTGAATAGTATTTTTTTCCAATATCAAAACAGCACAGGATTCCCAATTGATGCATTTTGGGGATTTGATATTTATCATGATGCAAATTTTCAATTACAATTTTATAATAAAGATAAATCGTATTTTGAAACCTTCAATGGAGCAGCAATATGGACTAAAATACCTTATAACTTTGGTAGGTCACAATCTGCAAATCATTTATTCTTCTCCTCACTGCAACTTGTAAATCGAAAACAGCTTTTTAAAAGTACTGCGCCTATGAATACAACTTTCCCAGAACCAGAAGAAGGGGAAGAAGGCAGTGTCAATTTATCATATATCTTTGTAAATAAAAGACCTCACATGAGAAATATGCTATCTCCAAACCAAGGATATGGGATTGAGGTTTCGTTCAAAAATGCCAATAGTTCGATCTGGGGAGAATTTGATTATACCAAAACAGAGATTGATGTTTATGCCAATAGGAAGCTTGGCCCTTTTGCAGTGTATGGAAGAAGTCGATATGAGATAATGAATGGGACACCACCATCTCAAGAGAGCCTAGGCATATTTGATATTCCGAACTATTATTTTATGGGTACTACTACACCAGGTAGAGAATATATGTCACCTAGAGGATATAAGGGAGACTCAAGGTTTGGAACTCGAGCTTATATGGGGACTTTGGAATTAAGAGCACCTGTTTTACCACTTAGTTTGGTAGAGGTTTTAAAAGTGTTCAAGTTAGGTTCGCCGACATTTGCTTTAATAAGCGATTTTGGGAATGCATGGACCAGTCAGGAAAATGAAAAGGATTTTATAGTAACAACTGGATATGAATTTAGATTGGCATTGAATTTTGCAAATGTTCCACTTTTGATATTTAGTTATGGTGTTGCTCAGGAGAAGAGCATGTGGTCTGATGGAATAGACCCTGAATCTTATTTCCAAATGACTCTGATCAATCCATTCTAGTTCATAGTTTAAAGAATGTTAAAAGTTAATTCATCTTTAATTGTAGAATTGATTGGTACCTTCTTTTTGACTGGTGTTGTAATTGGGTCAGGAATCATGGCTGAAAACCTTTCGCAAGGGAATGATGCAATAGCACTATTAGGTAATACTATAGCAACTGGGGCAATACTTTTTGTTTTGATCAAAAGTTTTTCTTCTATATCAGGGGCACATTTTAACCCAATAGTTAGCTTGGTATTCTTTATTAAAAAAGAAATAACGGCTCTTGTTTGTTTAAAATATATAATTGTTCAAATTTTTGGAGCCATGATATCGGTTATTATCATTCATTATTATTTCAATCAAAAATTGATTCAAATATCAATGAACGTTAGAGGTCAAGAAGAGTTATTGATCAGTGAAATAGTAGCTACGTTCGGCTTAATGACTACTATTTTATTTGTTAGAAAATATAATTCAGATGATGTAGCAGCGGCTGTAGCATTATTTATAACAGCGGGGTATTGGTTCACTTCTTCTACCTCTTTTGCGAATCCTGCTGTTACTATTGCTAGAACATTTACCAACACATTTACGGGAATCGCCCCTTCATCTGTGCCTTATTTTATCATTGGTCAAATAATTGGAGCATTATTTTCTAATTATGTATATAAAATAATTCAGGCTAATAGATCTTACAATTCTCAAACCGATCTTTGATTTAGGACAAAGAGAAAACCGATTTTAGATATTTTTTAAAATCGAATTCGCCTAAAGGAAATTGAAAGATAAACACCTCCTGGATTAAGCTCTGGTTCATTCCCATCATCCCAAAAAGCCCACTCTGTTTCTGTTATTTTTCTTCCATCATCATCTTTAGAACCAGTATCTTTTTGCCACTGCCAAGGGCCATGCATGCTTGTGAATACATAACTCACAGAAAAGACCATGTCTCTTTCTTTACTGACTTGTATAGCAAGATTAGCGTCTATTGAAGGATCTGAAAAAATTGAAATGACATTATGCCCATCATCATCACCCCTTCCCGCAAACAAGAATGGTATATTCAGGGATAGATAGCCATTTGCGCCAAACCCAGAGAAAACCCCATATTTGAGGTCTGTACCAAAACCTATGTACCCATCCATCTTGCCTCTTGTATCTCTAATGGTCCCCAAATGATAATTAAAGCTAGCAGAGAATTCACTAAATGAATTAAGCCATGCTTTTCCAGATAACTCATAACGATTGTCAGTTGAAACTGTGAAATTCAAATCTGTCGTTATAGGCGGAGCTTTTAATTCATAGGCCTTGTGCCCCTCCTTGATCTTTCTCCACTTTCGCACGATTCTTGCCTTACTGCCCTCAGGGCCGACATCAATTATTTTTACTAAGCCTCTTGTCTTGCCAGGCATTTTAAGTTTCTTTCCCTTGTAGGATTTGACTATGTGGTCTGATGCTATTTCGAACATTGTACCTTTTTTTAAACCCAAGTTATCACCTGAGAGCATATTTAAATAGGCTCCATCTACTTCAAATATCTCACTTGTGATCATATAAAGTTCTTTTAACTTTCTCCTTAGTTGAGATGAGAGCATTCCCAGAACCTTTTCAAGTGAAGCATCACGATTACCTCCAGTATAACTTGCACTTATGTTAAATGAATTTTCTGATACTCCGGTTTCTACGTTGACTATTTTCACATTGCCTCTAAATTCCGTATGAATGTTGTTCTCGAGTTCAAGCCTTATTTTGAGTGTATCTTTTTTCTTGATTTGCTCGATTGATTCAGAAACAACTGTTTTTACTAGCCAAGTAAATAATGTTTCATCTTTTTCATCATCATCATCATCATCATCGTCATCATCTTTCGGTACTCCTTTTTGACCAAAGTTCACTACGTCAAGTATGAGGGCATTTTCTGCAGAAGCAAGCTCTCCAATTTTAGCTATTTGGTTTTCATCTACCATTCCGGAAAGTTGAAATTTTTGTTCTTCAAGAATTTGATCAACTAGGTTTCTATCAATAATTTCAAATCTCCCCACTGCGGTTGCCTGGTCGGAAATGATGGATAAAACTCTTTCAGCTATATCTTGATCTTCATCGTATGCTGCTGTGAGAATGATTAAAGATTTTTTTTCAAGAGTAATGTCATCGTCAAATTCATTTTGATCGATTCCATTATTTTGAGCATATATTGGATATGATAAAAAGCATGAAACAAAAATGAGTAACAAATATTTCATTAAAATCTCCAATCAACTGGTTTAGAAATTGATAAGGTAAAAAACATTGATTGGCTTGAACTCTCATCCTGGATATCCCATGTCAAACCAGAATTAATTCCAAGTCCCTTCCTTATCAACCATTCAAACTCACTAACAATTTGGAATCTAGATAGTGATGAATTCAATTCGACCTCACTAATTTGATAAAAATAATCAACTTCAAACTTTGTTGAAAATGATTTCAATTTATGGTCAATGGAACATGCACCTCTTAGATAAGTTGTTTTTTGCTCAGCATTTAAATAATCTGAGTTATCAAATGCAACGCCCAATTCAAGCGTCATGTTCCCAAGATCACTTTTTTTCAAAAAATAACCCAATCCTTGATTAAGGTGATATCGAAGGTTGACATTTAAAACAGTATTTCTCTCATAGATCAGTGTCGAATAAGAATAAATATTATCAATGGATAGAAAACGGCGGCTGTACTTGTGCCTTAGCCTGATCTCTGAATCTTTTTTATAGAAATGACCAAAAAAGCGAATATCTCTGAAAGTAAAAGTAGTAGTGCGTTTCAATCTACCATAACCAGAATAGCCAACATCTGATATTTCAGAATAAACTGAGCCTAGCCTATAATATTGTTTCCAATCTAAATTGTCTTTATCAGGATCATGGGCATGGGCAAGTGCATATATTGAGAAAAATAAAAATACGATATTTTTCACTGTTTGATCTTTTTCCCACTTCTCATTAGCAGTACTGAGGATACTGTAAATCCTAAAGTAAGAATGATGGCCATACCATAACTGATAAGAACGTTTGAATCGCTTACGCCAAGTATTGTAAATCGAATCCCATTTATCATATAATATATTGGGTTGATATAGCTCAATGTTTGTGCCCAATCTGGTAGCATTGTTATTGAGTAGAATATCCCACCTAGAAAGCTCAAAGGTGTTAAAAAGAAGTTTTGCATCATTGCAAGCTGGTCCCAACTTTCAGATAGTTGGCCCAAAAGTAGTCCCATACTAGAGAATGCCCAAGAAACCAAGAAGATGAATACGATAGTCCCAAATGGGTCATGAACAGGCATTCCAATCAGTACCATTCCTAAGATCATGACCAAGATTCCATTTACCATACCCCTCACTGTTCCACCTATGATATATGCTAATGATATTTCAAGACCTGAAAGGGGAGCAGTTAAAAGATCTGGTAATTGTTGCAAGAGTTTCATTTGTAGCATTGATGATGAAGTGTTTGCAGTGGCATTTGTCAAGGTGTTCATCATGATGAGTCCAGGCAGGATGAATAACGTATAAGGGACCCCTTGTATCTCTGATATACGTTGTTCTAAAGTAAAACCAAATATAGCTATGTAAAGAGCAGATGTAATTAACCCAGGAAGAACCGTCTGCCGATAAACAGAAAAGAATCTTCCGACTTCTCTTTTTATCAGTGTCCCAAAACCTATCCAGTTCATGAATTTATTCCTTTGCCAGTTAAGTCTAGAAATACATCTTCAAGCGAAGACCTATTGGATTCAATACTGTTTATATGAACCCGTGCCTCTGATAATGACTTTATAATTTTTGGTAGTGATTGATCGGGATCTTTCACAGAAAAATAAAGTCGGCTATTATCAATCGTATATTTGTAATCAGTAAGATAAGGCTTTAAATCAATATTCGTATCACTGACTTTTATTGTTATGCCAGCGCTCCCTAATTCTCGAGTTAATGATTTAGGGCTCCCTTCTTTCAATATTTTCCCTTCATCTATTATGGCAATATTTTCACATAATAATTCAGCTTCTTCGATATAATGCGTAGTCAATAAGATTGTTTTGCCTGCTTTATGTAGATCTTTAAGGTATTGCCAAAGGTCTCGGCGTAATTCAACGTCAACTCCTGCAGTAGGTTCATCAAGGATAATGATCTCAGGATCATGTACCAACGCCTTGGCAAGTTGGAATCTTCTTTTCATTCCGCCTGATAGTTGCCGCAATCGGGCATCACGTTTTTTTGAGAGCCCTAGTCGATTCAAAAGGTCGTTGATCATTGGTTCGGCATCTTTCTGTTTTATACCGTAGTACCCTGCTTGATAATAAAGCAATTTTTCTATTGGGAAGAACCAATCAACAGAAAATTCCTGTGCTGCAATGCCTATTTTTGAACGAGTGTACCTATACTCTTTTACTGTATCTCTTCCGAATACCTTTGTAGAACCCTTATCCCTAAAGACCAATCCAGTAAGGATATTTATTGTAGTTGTCTTTCCCGCACCATTTGGCCCTAGCAGACCAAAAAACTCACCTTTTTTAATTTGTATATCTACACCATTAAGAGCATGAACCTTACCATCGTAGGATTTTGTCAATCCACTGATCTCTATTGCATTGGATGGCATGAGGGCTCTTAAAAACCAATATGTTGCTCAAATGGCGATGGGAAATCAAATCCATCTGCGCCAGGGAAATGAGCAATAGAGACTATAAAGACCCACGGAATAAGAATCGAGGCCTCTAATTTTTTCATCTTTTCTTTTTCTTCTCCAGAAAGATCAGGTACTTCGAAACCTGGATGATGTATCCACATTCCATTTTCATCATACCCCTTCACTTGAACAAATATTTTATCTTGGTCAATACCTATTTTACTAAGTGGTTCATGATTGTCTAATATCAATAAAATCAGATCACCAACAACTTCTTCAATTTTCATCATGCTAATTACTCTTATTTATTTTGAGATGAATTTATAGATTGCACCTAAATAATCCACAATATACAATTCTCCAGAATTGTCTTCACCAAACGAAGAAATAAATAATGGGGCATCCTTGCTATTTCTTTTTATTATTTTTCTTATGTTTGTAAATGATGTTGGTTTGCCTTCTTTTAGTTTGAAAGACCAAATTCTACCTGTGCAATAGTCCCCAAAGATATATGTTCCCCAAAGAGATTTAATTTCTGAGCCTCTATATACATATCCACCCGTTACTGAACAACCCGTTGCTTCTTTATCATCCATTCCTATTAATATTTTCATATATGCAGCATTATTTGGATATTCATGTACAGGCATGATAAGTCCTGTGGTATCACAAAAGTCTTCTGGATTATAGCAGTGATTTGCTTCCATTGTGCGCCAACCAAAATTTCCACCCCTTGACCTTTCCCATGTTGTCCAGTTTATTTCCTCCCAAAGATCTTGCCCAACGTCCCCTATGATAAGGTCATTTGTTTCGCGATCAAAAGAAAATCGCCAAGGGTTACGCAATCCATAGCAAAAGATTTCTTGCCGCTTATCGCGCTGATCATAAAAAGGGTTGTCATTGGGTATTGAATAAGGGTCCCCATTATCAATGTCTATTCTTAAAATTGAACCAAGTAGAGTATTAAGATCTTGCGAATTATTAAAAGGGTCACCCCACTTTCCTCCATCACCTAACCCTATGTATAAGAAGCCGTCTTTGGGGCCAAAGGCTAGGTGCCCTCCGTTATGATTCCCAAATGGTTGAGGAATCCCGAGGATTACCTTTTCTGAACTTTCATCTGCAATATTTATATCATCGGAGGTTTTGAATCTTGATATAATCGTCGAATCATTCTTATTAACATAGTTAACGTAAAAGTATCCATTATTAGAATAGTCTGGATGAAATGCTAGTCCGAGAAGCCCTTCTTCACTCCCAGGCGTCAAAGACCCATGGACCCTATCTCTAATATCTAAAAATGGTGTTTTAGGTACTTCCCCATCTTTGATTATATGGATTAGACCTTTTTGATTTACAACAAAAAGGCGATCTGTTTCTTTTTCAGGTTGGGTGATGTAGAGCGCTTTTGCTGGAACTTTTGCAATTCTTGTAACCGAGATATAATCTGGATTCCCATTAAGTTCAATACTGAACAATATTATAATTATACATAGTCTCTTCATCAAAGTTACCTTATTGGTTATTGGTCAGTTTTAAAAAGTCCTTCTCGCTGATTATTGAAATTTCAAGTTGTTTGGCCTTTTCAACTTTTGATCCAGCACTAGGGCCAGCCACGAGATAGTCAGTATTTTTACTAATTGATGATGGGCACTTTCCTCCAAGGGCCTGCACCTTTTCTTTTGCCTCTCGGCGAGTTAGCTTTTGAAGTTTTCCTGTAAAGACAAATGTTTTATCTAATAGTGTTTCATTTTTAACGTTATTTTTTTTCTTAATTAGGATTCCTTTAGAAATACATTCTTCAACCATATTAAGATTAGATTGGTTGGACCAAAATTCAATAATCTCACTTGCGGCTATTGGTCCAATTCCCTCAATCTGTTCCAGTTCATCGCTAGATGCAATACGAAATCTATTTATATTACTTTCATAGTGTTGTTCTAAAAGCCTTGATGCATGTTCACCAACATTCCTAATTCCTAAACCATATACAAATTTTGCAAAGGATGTTTTCTTTGATTCTTTTATTGCGTTAATCAAGTTTTCTGATGATTTAGTTCCAAACCTGTCTAGAGATAATAAGTCCTGTTTTGTTAGCGAAAATATCGAACTTATGGATTTTAGAAGACCTTCATCCACGAGCTGGTTGACTACCTTTTTCCCTAATCCCTCAATATCCATTGCTCCCTTTGAACAAAAATGTTCTATTCTGCCTTTTACTTGTTTGACGCAAGAGGTATTAGAACATCTTAAAATAGCCTCTCCTTCTAATTGGTATACTTTGTTTTCACAAGCAGGGCATTCATTGGGTAGATTGAATTTAGACGAATTGTTTGGACGATTTTCTATAATTACCTTAATAACTTTTGGTATGACATCTCCAGCTCTTTCAATAAGTACTGTATCCCCAATCCGTATGTCTTTTCGAGTAATTTCATCCTGATTATGTAGCGTTGCGTTGCTGACAGTCACTCCAGAAACAAATACGGGGTCTAATTTTGCTACTGGAGTTAGTGCTCCTGTTCTGCCTACTTGAACCTCAATATCCTTAATTATCGTTGTTGCGCTCTGAGCTTTAAATTTACCAGCGATGGCCCACCGAGGTGACCGACTTCTGCTCCCTAGCTCATTTCGCATGTGATAGTCATTAACTTTGAAAACAGTTCCATCAATATCGTAAGGGATATCATTCCTACGTTTTTCTAATTCATTATGATATTTGATAATCCCTTGGGAATCTTTTAACGTTTTAATTAATGGATTTACAGGTAAGCCCCACATTTTTAAAGTTTCTAAGAACTTGACATGTGTCTCAAAGGTAAGTCCATCAATGGATCCTGCTTCGTAGCAGTATATTGAAAGTGGTCGTTGTGCAGTAATAGATGCGTTCAATTGTCTAAGGCTTCCTGCCGCAGCATTGCGAGGATTGGCGAAAAGAGGTTTCCCCTCTTTCTCTTGATTCTCATTTAATTCTGAGAAATCATTTTTTGATATAAATACTTCACCTCGCACTTCAAGTAATGAGGGTGTGGGGACATCTTGATCTCTTAGTCTAAGTGGTATGGACTGTATGGTCTTTAAGTTGTGAGTAACATCTTCTCCAATGAAACCATCTCCGCGAGTTGATCCATGGATTAATTCACCATTAGAGTAGACAAGTTCAACGCCAAGTCCATCTAGCTTTGGTTCTCCAACATATTTAATTGTATTTACTTTAAGATTTTTTTTGGATCGCTCATGAAAAGCAGTTAGCTCATCGTTGTCCATGGCATTAGATAGAGAGAGCATTGGCGTACTATGTTCGATGGTCCCAAATGAGGTAATTGGTTCAGCTCCAACTCTTTGAGTTGGTGAAAGGTGATCAAAGAAATTAGGATTTGATCGCTCTAGGTTTTCAAGTTCCTTGAAAATAGTATCATATTCACTATCTGATATGACAGGTTCATCAAGAACATAGTATTTAAAATTATGATCATTTATAATGTCTCTTAATTTGATAATTCTATTCTTTACACTCATTTATTGAGCCGTGTTTTTTGTTTAAAATACTGAATTGGATCTATGAGTAATTTGTTAACAGGTGATAACTCTCCCTCATCATTTATTGGGGTAGCATAAATTTCACTTTTTGTTTCAAGGACAAAATAATATTGTAGGTGGGTACCTGGGTATTTTTTTGGATTATAAATGAATCTATAAATACCCCGTTCTCTTATAAGTAAAAACTCTTGATAATATTCCATTGCGTTTGTTTTAAAAAAAAGTGTAGCACTCAAAACTGAATCTTCAGGAATATCGGTTATGAAATCTAAATTATGAGCTCGAGATTTAAAAAAGGGCTTTGGGATACTATGATATAATCGCTGATTTTTAAATAGCCCAGGATTATCATCTCTAACTTGCTTTTCAATCTGACCAATAAGAAATATTGGGATCAAAAAGGTTAATAGATATTTATTTGATTTATGTATCATAAAACATTGAATGGGTATTGAGGCAAGTTAATAATTCTTGATGGTTAGACAATTTTTTCTCCACTTGTTTTCATCATATGATTCATCAATGAAAAATTTCTCGGAACAGTCAATATTGGCCTCAGCAACAATAGGGAGTATGTTTTCATTAAAGTGTATAATGAGTATTGAATGAGTGAATTTGTTTTTTGAAATATCTGAAAATTTACTAATTGTATCAAAACCAAAAAGGAGGGCTTTGTTTACACGGGTTGACTCTGTTTCAATCTCTAATTGGAACACCATTTCATTTGAGTTCTCATAGAATTGTTGACCAATGAGATTTGGACTGTCTTTAAATGATGAAAAATATTCACCGAGCATTTCCACGACTTGTTTATCTCCATAAGTATTTGCACCAGCGATGATTATTTGAAGTATTGAAAATTGGACTAAAATCACTCTAATCATGGTAATGCCATTCTAATTATAAAAAACACTAAAAGTAAAAAAATGGCAATCCCAAGAATAAGTTTTTGAAGTGGCTCAAAGTCATAGGTAACAGACCTTCCCATTAACTCATAATCATTTTTTAAAAGAGAATCAATCCCAAAATTCCAAACTAGTGTATCTTTATTTATTTCAGTCGCATTCGTATGGAATGGCTGACCAGGCATTAACATTTTAACTGTAAATCTATCATTAAACAGTTCAATTGTATTCCTTAACTTTTCTTCATGGGGTTGCATTGCATTGGCAAGCATAATGGCTAGACCTTCTTTAACCCTGAGGGGTTGTAATAATTCAAATAAGATTTT
>Ga0208410_1000496_pt1 | contig 22738 bp, 23 predicted proteins | sample ETN02SmetaG_3_FD_185787 | JGI IMG/M metagenome (GOLD analysis project Ga0208410, IMG submission 185787) | Marine microbial and viral communities from oxygen minimum zone, Eastern Pacific Ocean - ETNP2014F10-02SV257 (SPAdes) (version 2) | ecosystem: Environmental > Aquatic > Marine > Oceanic ... | reverse complement strand
CTTTGTAATCTTCGTCAGCCGTCCACTCCACTAACTTGAATGGGTGTACGTTGTCGAATACTGTATCGAAGTCTGATTGATCTATGTGACCAGTGGTCATCAAGATTTGCATCGTATCAATCACCAGACTTGGGTTTGCAGCATATCCGCCATAACTAAACACTTGCCGGAGAAATTCTCCAGAAAGCATATGTGGCATTGCTGCAAATGACTTGGATAGCTCGATGCAGTTGGGGACCCGACTAGCGGGTACGAAAAGTTCGAAATTGATGTTTTTAGCATCTCTTCCTCTGTGGCGAGGGAGTGTTCCCTTTTCCACTACAAGGATAGGAGTCTTACTCCCTTCTACTAGCCTAAGGTTCTTCAAAGCCTTTACTAGATCCTTCTGTCCTTTCTTTCCAACTGCGTCCTCAAGCCCGTCTATGAACTTGAGTGCATCCGGTAGTTGTACGAGTTGGAATTGCTTCCCCTCGTACTTAGTCGATTTTCTTTTTATTGGTACGGATTCGTCCGCACCGTCATTGTTATCGGTTGTCATATTTATCTCCTAATAGTATATAGTTATGAATATATACATTGTAATGTCTAGAACTATTATTAGTATTTACATTTACCTGTATCTATATTCAATGTAAGACCGCCAGCGAATTTCACCGGCTGATTCTTATACACTTTCTTCAAGGCGACTATACTGTTCGCCATACTCGTTGTACTTTTCTTAGTACTCATCTAGTAAAAAAATAAGGGGCATCAGTCTGTTAAAACTAATGCCCCCGTCTCTTCCTGATAGGCTTGGAAGGCCCATCTCAATCAACAGTCGTAAAACCGTCAAAAGCGTTATCCGGAGATCCCGGATAAAACTTCATCCCTTGGAAGGGAATCGTTTCTATCTATTACCGGCGGGTTGGCGGGCCACATTCAGGTCGATAGCGCTTTGCAGGCGCCACCACTATGAATTGATATACATATTCGGCTAGTTTATCTTTGCTTGTTTTAATAACATTTCAAAATTTTGCCATCTCGTACAATTTCTTTCCGCAACCGAGTCCGCGCTAGCGACCCCGGTCTTACCGTGTTAAGCAGTCCGTAATACAGGGTAGGCCAATTGCAATGACCCTTGTACCCTGCGTCCCGCCGGTTGACTTTCACATCGTATAGCTCCAGGTACCACCCTTTGCCACAATGCGTCCATCTGATACCCGTCTTTCCGGGTTGTAATCTATTCTCTATGGATATGGCTGGATCAGCCTATGGGTGTCGCCTTCGCGACATTTTTTCAGAGGCTTGCAAGCCCCCAATACGTTCTACCTCGATATGTTTTCACATACACATCCCTGTGGCTGGTAAAGCCATGGGCACGAGTTCTTCCTATTTCTAGGCCGCCCCTCGGTAGGTTTGTACACGGTTTAACCCGCTTCAACCTACATCCTGGTAGAGTATAAACCAGAGGCCGAATAGACCCTGGCAATCACTTGACTAACTACGCGGCGATCGCTTATGGGCGAAAGCCTTTCCATAACGTAGTACGCAATTAATACCCTTTTGTATTCCATAGATATACAGGTGGTTGGCCTGTGTAACGCTTCAAATGACCTTGCTCCCCGAAGGGTTTGGTCGGTCATAGGGCCTCTTACGGCCCCTTCACTCCGCTTTTGATTGCGGGTTATCCTTGAAGTCTTCTAGTAACCTATTTGGTTAGGTGTAGGGGGAGATATGTCTAGTTTCATATGGGTGCGTGAAACGTGTTGGTTTGGTTGTCTCTTCCCTCCCCCTACATTATTATTACGTTGGCAGAAATACCGGTATGTTTTAGTTTTGGTTTTATACCGGTATTTTGTCTCTAACTAATTGGAAGGCGATAGCCTACTCAATTATCGCCGAAGCGAGCTCTGAGCAGACCATCTACCTTCTCTATGTTCTCCACCACTGTGAATATGTGCATTCCGACGAATATCTCTATCCTGTCGGTGAATGCAGCCCAAGCCTCGACCTTGTCTAGGACAATGTTCGAGACTCTCTCAGTGCCGTCTTTGGTTGTTATTACTGTAATCATATTACTTGTCATATTGGTTGTCTCCTAATAGCCCATTTATCGTGGGGCAAGCACGCTCACTCCTCTTCCGAGGAGGCTATGGGATCGAAGTCTGTCATTCGACTAGCAACAATGGCCTTGTAAGCAGGAGAGTTTCGCTTCTCCTCATCAAGTGCCATCTGCTTAATCATGAAATCAGACATAGGTTGGTCGTCAAACTGTCGGCGTACCTTCCCCTTTCTACGGTCGATAATCTGACCGCTGACGGGGTTACGTCGCTTCATCTTTGCATCCTCCTTTCTCTTATCAGCCAAGAGCTTTGTTACCCTGCGCTGCTCCATAGTCCTTGCGGGCTTTGGAAGAGTTTTCATGTGGGCATTAAATCTGCGTAGCTTCAGAGATAGTTCGTCCCAAAATTCTTGGGTTATTTCTTGTTTCTCCATATAATATCACTCTTCTTCGTCAAATGGTTGTCCACATAGTCCACATACTGCGAACCTTGGGTCACCGACTTTGGAGTGGTTTCTTTTTGGTAGCCATATGGAGTTTGTATGTCCACATCGGCATTTGATACTTATCGTATCGCTCATTCTTCCTCACTTCCAGTGAGTGCTCGAAGGCAGTCATCATAAGAGACTATCTCTTGATGATGTACCTTCATTTTGTCTCTCAACATTAGACTACGTCCCGGTAACGGAGCATTTGGATATCTCTCGTTAAGGTACTGGGCGTACTCTTTTAGTTTCTCTTTCATCTAATGCCGCACCGGAACGTGTCCCGGTGGGCTTTATGTTCAGTCCTTCAACTCGATCTTTGCTAGACCGAAGCCTAGTTCACGAGCCTCTGAGACTGAGACTGTTCTTGGTTCACCAGTTATCGAGCTGCGCTCAACTGGATCTCCAGGGTGGAATGTGTATACGACAGACTGGCCATCGCTATCGCCGACAATCATCACAGTGAAAGCGGTTGGCTCGTAGTTGTCTCCCTCAACGACAGCACTCAGGAAGCCTGTCTCTTTTGGGTCAACTAGTTGCACTTCGCAATCGTCGTTTAGATTATCAAGTGATATCATTCCTACTTCTCCTGGGATGTTGGCTATGTAGCCAACTGCACCGCTAATTGCGGGGTGGGAGTATTCTTCCCACGCTGCACTGACCAGAGTCTGTTCTAGAGACTCAGCATTGTCGTGCTGGGGATATCTACTCCCCATACCACCGGCCGACAGTCTGCTAGAGACTGTTCGGTTCCAGTGTTCGGTCAGGTGCGTTCTTGTGTTATTGATAATTTCTTCAATATTCATATCTATCTAATTATCCTAAGTATATTACTTAGAAATATATGGTATACAAGAGCCTATTCTATCGGCTCGATTTTTAATTTCTTGGATTCAACAGTCTTCTGAAGGCGGCGACGGTTCTCGTCTATCCACTCTTCGCCAAATTCTGTTTCCAATTCCTTAATCGGTCTCATACGGTCTCCAGTAATGTATTGGATCGAAACACGCTTTGTCCGCGTGGTTATCTCCTTCATTTCTGACTTTACTATACGGTCTTCTATTGCTAACTTCGCTTGTTTAATTTCGCGATTTAGTCCTAGTCTTTCGTCCAGTAACTTTTCGTACTTCTTGACCAATTGGTCGTCGTTCAATCTTTTGATACTCATCTACTGATGGCGGGTCATACAGGGTTCGAACCTGTGGCCTTCCGGTTAAGAGCCGGACGCTCTACCTGACTAAGCTAATGACCCATTCCATCTAATCTCTGCGCCCGTAGGGCGGCTTATGAAACTTCCACAAAGCCAGTGCCTTCACCGTCCTCAGGCCATAGGCCATCGGTCTCGCGGTTCAGGTGCTCGTGGAAATTTTTTGTTTCTCCCTCCCAGAAAACCAGGAGGCTGCCACAGTTTGGGCAGTCTGCCGTACAACCCTCTCGCCTCTCAGGCGAGTATGCGAGTTGAAACGGCTCCTTGCAATCTGGGCAAGTTGTTTGATATATTTCTTCATCCATATATTATCGTTATGTTCCTCACGATTCAGGTCCAGTACATCACTGGCAGTTGTACGACCATCACTCAACGGCACCGTCAATATTGGTGCTACCGCAGACATGGCAGGTGGAATCTAATCCAACTACCTGAGTCTTGCATAGAGTGCTTTCGTCGTTAATCATTATACTGTTAAAACAATAATAATTCATCTATGTATCGTTATGACCCTCACGATTCAGGTCCAGTACATCACTGGCAGTTATTCGTTGCTCTCGACGAACTTCCAAATGAGGAAGTCCATGAATGAGTCCAAGTCAACAAAGAAGTCACGTCTAGGGCTGACCGTTCGCACGGCAACTCCTTCGACTGATTCTCTCTCGCAAGCACGCACCATGGCGTCATCATCTAGTACTTCGACTAGGTCAACGAGAACTTCTGTGTCCTTCCAGGGCACATCCGTTCTTGGGCTATAGGCTCTCACAATATACTTCGTCATCATCTGTTGCATGAACGAGTCCTCCTGTGGCCTTTCGATTTCAACTCCTTGAGCTGATTTTCGATTTCTTCTTTTGCTTCCAATCGGCGTTCGTGCTTCATTCTGTTCTTCACATCCTGTCGCGGTTCCCACCGACTCTTTCCTTTGTAGCTTCCCATTGTATCTATATATTGTCCCTTTGACTTACGTGGTAGGGACCACACCCGACAGTTGTCATCCACAAAAGTTTTCTAGAATACTTTCTGTGGTCTGTCACTCACTCTGAGCCGTAGAGTTGGTAGCCAGGAACGACTCGATAGTCGTCTCACCGGACATGACTTTGGCCTTAGTCCATAACTCTGCTTGCGCAGCGGTTAGAACCTTTGACCTGCCTTGTCTCACGTTGTGAGCGATTCTCAAGAACTTGTAGGTTTCTTCAGATATCTTTCCTTTCTTCCAGTTCTGCCAATTACTATTGGTCATCTAGTTAAGCACAGGGATTACATGGCGTCCCTTCCGGTGCCAAACGGGTAGTTAATATGTTTCTCTAAGAGAAACAGTGATTAACAATTGGGTTTGTAATTTGTACTTAAATTGACTTTTTTAATCAAGTCTTCTTATTAATCTTGCAAAGACTTCATTGAATGAAAAGTTCTTGTCTTCTCCTTTTTGTTGGAGATGTAGGAACTTTTTCAGTTGGTGTCTTCGCTTTAGATTAATATTTCGCTTCGCCTGTCGGCGTCGCTTCCATGCGTTATTTTTCTTTACCATCTAATAATAGGATTATTCTTTGTCATCTACCATTGGTAGTTTCATTCCTATTTTCCAATTTACTTTTTTATATATTGGTAGTTTCATCTATGCGCCCCTTAGGACGACTTTTGCCTTAGTGGCTTTTCTGTGGAGCCCGTTAGGGCGTCCCTGAAGACGTACGTCTGTGCATCCCGGTCATAGTGCGCGAACACCAGACTTCCAGGATGCATATCCAACGACATCGTCGGTCCAGAGCAGTTCCTCGTAACCCAAGCAGCATAAACCGCTTGGAAGAGAGGCGTTAGCCCTGTGACGTAGACGACTAGGATAGCGTCCAATGGAACACCTTTGAGGTGTGCCAGTACTGTCTCCATATGTTCCGCCACATTCAAGACATCCTCGACTTCCTTTCCGAAGAAGGACTCAGTCACTTCCTCTTCAGTAATCGGGGATACTATCGTATGTCGGCCGTTTGTTAATGCGATTTCCTTTATCATATAGTATCGACTCCTATTCATATCTTAGAGTCAACGGAACGGTGTCCTTTGGGTAAGTTGTTGAGACCTACCTCCAGAGTTTTTTCACTCTGTCTCAAAATCGCGCCAATAGCGCACATAAACCGTAGCTGGGTTCCTCTTCAGGAACGCTAAAAAAATAAGGCACCACGAGATTTCTCTCATGATGCCTTTAATCTACTAAGGACTGTCATCCAGTCCCGCTGTGGATTTTAACGCCTCCCAGCGACTTATTTTCTCTTGATATATTCTTCTTCTGTTCATCAAGGTTTTTACATTTTACTTCTGGTCTTTACCGGAAGGCGTTTTGGTTTTTGACTTCTTGCGCTGACAACTACAACGCGTCGACGCGAATGGCTTGAGTCTGATGTAGTCAATTACTTCACATCACCATAAGTTTCTTACAGGTATCACCATGCCTAACATTTCAAATAGGTACGTCCTTCCTCAAAAGAGGAAACGCTTTGGGCTTATTCGTCTGTTTTAAGTCGCCCAAACGACTTTTCTATAGGCAGCAGGGACACTCTCAGAATTATTCGCCGCAGCGCGAAGTTACGTACCCAGGGGCCGATCCTTCTTCGTCATATTGAGTGTCCCATTTACTGCCGTCGGGGGTATGGGGACCCCCGTCAGGCAGTGCCTCGCGAACTTTGCAATGGTGTCGCGGCACAGGATTCCCACCTGTAACCATCAACCGATTATGGCATCGGTTAAGCCAACTATAGGCAGCAGGAGTCCTCAGAATTATTCGCCGCAGCGCGTGCACACAGCACGTCATATTGGTGAGTCCATTTACTGCCGTCGGGGGTATGGGGACCCCCGTCGGGCAGTGCCTCACGAATTTTGCAATGGTATTCGTGCACAGGATTCCCACCTGTAACCATGCCTCTGAAAGGACTTTAAGCGGATTGCCGCCGCTCTCGGCGATTCAATGATTGCTCATATCTGTCTAGTACCTTTTCAGGTTGATGCCCGACAGGGTCGTGTCGGGTCAAATCGAATCATTAGCAGGGCTCTACGCCGTCACATAGTGGGGCAGTCTCTTTCTCTCAGTCTCGTCTCTTTGTTTTCATCGTGTTGGTTTCCTATTCCTCATCTACTAAAGCATCCAGGATTGGTATCCTAGACGCAAAATGTTTCTTCCCGTCCCTTCCTTGAAGGCAGACTCTTGGCTTGCATGGCTCAAGTTTCTGTCTTCGCCTGAGATGGTGATGTTGGTTCCCTAACCGGGATAGAGGGGCCGATCTCATGCGGCTGGTCCTCAAACATCTGTCAGTTATAGTGTCATCAACTCGTGGCGACAAAGCCCACGAATCTTAGCCGGTCATAGAGAAACCGCCGGGGTAGGTGTTGTGCACCTCCATAGCAGTTTTGTTTTGTCCTCTCTCGGCAGACGCTATAACAATAGCATCTAATATCTATCTGGTTCCACGTTGGTCACACGCGGAAGGTGTCCGGTATATCACCGGCGTTTTCATGCTCCTTTGATTTATCGAGTAGAAGCGACACTCGGATCACGAACCGTGCCTGACTATTCTGTGTCAGTCGAGAGTTCCCTCTCCCCTCTTGGGGGATGGGGTTCCAGAAGAATGCCCAGAAACTTAACGAAATCCTTCACGGAAATCATCTCGTCACCGGTCATGCGAAGGGTGTGTATCCTGTCCAAGTCAGCCGTGTAAGCGTCAAGCTTTGCACGGTCATCGTCCAACAGTGGTCCTTCACTATTCCTCTGGCACTCTGCAGTCACTTTGTGCTTCAACTGTACAAGGAACTTGACGTTCTCCTGTGTCTCGGTTGGCAGTCTGGCGTTTGCTCGTGTCTTGGTTTGTCTAAAAATTGACATAACTATTTCTATTACCATTGGGAGGCGGGAAGCAGAATCTGATTCTTGCTCTTTCCCTTCCTCCGTTGGTTTCATTTAGTGCATTTGGTTAACGGCCTGACTGCACAAAGTTCAGACCGTATCTAAAACCAGCCTTTTGAACATCTGCGAGCGGTTCTTTTGACTGGACTTTTTTGGGCCATTTGGTTAACGGCCGTATCTAAAACCAGCCTTTTGAACTGGAGTTTGTATTTACCTCAAATGTTATCCTAAGGCCACACGAGGTTCCTCGTATAGTCCCACCTACGCCTTGAAGCGTTTAGCTGGTTGAATGACTATACGTAGTATACTGTAATACTCGCGTTTCTGTACCACCGTTCAAGACGGATTGGTATACAATTACTTGCCGTAGTTCAACTGCGTGTTTCCACGCCGTTCACCCCTCCTTAATGGAAATTTGCTACTCACGGCCTTAGTTTAACTCGGATCATACAGGGATGATAGAGTTTTTGTGTTAGGCGCCCCGAAGGGCACCTAACTGGAATCCCACGAACCGGGCCGAAGCCCGAATAAACGCCTCTGACGAAGCGGTTCATGGGTTGCAGCCCAATGAAGGGCTGCGGCATCTTATAATGCCTTTATCTGGTGAAGAGAAGAGTTAGTCAGTTATTAGTGTCCTCCCCCCTTCAATATAGTTACGTTGCCGGTAATACCGGTATGTTGCAACTATCTTACTATTCGCAGGTAAAGGGGGTGTTACCCACCGCCAGAGCCCCTGCTGCGCCCTGACGGTGGTTACGTAATTCTGTCCATACAAGATCACACTGTAATCAGCGAAATGACCGGGTACTGGAAGTGGCAATCTGCGCACTTCTCGTACTCTCGGCCACTGCTAACAGTGGTTGTATGTAGGTTTCCGCCGCATCTGCGGCAGTTTCTGGTTTCTACATTCATACTATTCCTCCCCCTCCAGTATAATTACGTTCCGAGGGATACCGGTATGTTTCAATTCAGCCTTTCGTGGGTAGTTGTGTCAACCCAACGCGAATATCCGGTGTAATCTATGTCGTCAATGACCTCTCCAAGAGACCACCATGTCTCTATTTCATTGGTATTGATTCTCCTAGCCTTTCGGTGCATCTGAAACTGCGGCCTTCTCCTCAGTAGACTCGATATACGTTGCTTGGCGAGACCTGCTTTTGTGTTGTCTTTCAGCCAAGACTCTATCTGAGTGACAGTGAGAACCTCTATGTTCTTCTTATGATGGGCATAGAAGCACTTCTCAAGTTGCCCTACTATCCGCTGAAACTTCCTTCCAATCTTAGGCTGCGGATTTAGCTTGTGATATGGGTGCTCTGCACGAAGATGTGCAGTTAGCACTTCCTTGTCAGCAAAGACTTCTTTGCAACAAGGACACTGGTTATTCTTTTCTTCTGTGGTCGTCTCCATTTTTAGTTCCTCTTACTCATTCTCTCAACCATGTAAGACTCCTTCAATCTCTTCACGGTTGCCCAAAGTGCTTCTCTTGGCAGAGCTATCTTCTCTAAGTCTGCTTTGTCTTTCCTACGAATGCGGATAGTCGTGAAACTCTCCTCTCTATCGGACTCCTCTGACACAGTCAATCCGAAACCTATAGGATACTTAAGGTCTTCTCTATGGATTACGTTGGAATACTTACTATAACCGCATTGGTTAAGTATATTTGGAAGGCTCCCTGCACCATGAACCTGTTCGAGGTAACGCTAACACTGTCAATTGAGGCCATGCACGAGGAAAGTGCAGATAACAAACTAGATTCTTTTCTATCTGCCTTGGACTTGAAGAAGAATGATAAATTAGACCTAGTAGATCTAGGAGAAATAATCGCAGTAGGCGGTGGAGATTCGGAATCAGACCCAGATTCAGAAGACGATGGTAAGAAGAAACTACCAGACTTGGTAATGCCAGAAGAGGAAGATGACTGGGACGAGGACTGGGAGGAGTTGGATTGGGACTCTTTGGACGAGGACGACGATGAAGAAGACGAGGACGACGAGGACGACGAGGACGATGAAAACGAAGACGATGAGGGCGACACAGAAAAGGAAGAACCCCTTCCGGAGGTCGAGGATAACGCAGATGAGCAATCAGACGAACCCGATACTGAATCTACCGATACTGACTCCGGAGATGTTGAAGACGAAGATACAGAGTCCGATGAAGGTACCGATGAAGTTACCCCAACTGAGCCAGATGTGGCAGAAGAATCCGGAGAAGATGAAGAAGTCTTAGAAAACCCAAAGGAGTCCGAAGTAGAGGAAGCCGACGAGGATTCGTGGGAAGACGAAGACGAATGGGACGATGGCGACTGGGATAATTGGGAGGAATAATGATGTCTTTTGCTTGGAATTTTGCACCTAAGCACGAGAAGATGACTCCTACCACAGCCAAAAGAGAATTGAAAGCAATGAATATATCACTAGAAGAACTACCATTAATCAAACGGAGTGACGCAGCGATTCAAATTTTGATAGAGCAGGGTATCGAAATAGACGTTGACGACGTTATCAAGATAATGAGGAGTACTAAGACGGGTAAGGAAGTTCCTTACTATCGAAAAGTGGTGTATTAATTCTATGGTTGTCTATAATTGTTATACTGATGCCTCTACTATAGAAGATAGTGTAGACTCTACCTCTGGGTTAGCTGCTATACTAGTTAATATTACAGATAATAGGCTAGTATACTCTATGGGTAGGACTAATGATGTGGATAACTGTACGGTTGCAGAGATGTTTGCTATAAGACTGGGTCTGTTCCTATCTAAGTCGGTTGTAAAGGAAGGAGATCTTCTTAGAATATGCTCCGATAGCCTATCTGCTATTGAACACGCTGAGGGAACTACTGAGACTGAGAATGAGGATATAGGTGAGATTACTCATTTCATCCAAAAGATACTGAAGACTTACCCCTGCGATGTACAATTCCAATGGGTTAGAGGGCATTCTGATCACCCGATGAATGATATGGCTGACTATATAGCCTACCATCATGCGCAGGGGTAGACTAATATCCTAAAGCATAGTGCGACTATCATGGTGAACTTTGCCGAAAGAGCTAGGGAGCAGGCTGCATATACTGATGCGGCAAAAACCCTGTCGGCTAGAAGCCGTAGTAATTACCGGCAGAATTTTATCGCTCAAAATAAGATACATCACTATCTGCTAGGAGGCCGAGGGCTTTCTTTTGGGGCACCATTCGATGGAATCGGACTTCCATCGCATAACGTTACCATGATGACAGTAACCGATGCCGGTGAATTGCCAATGGCAGTGCTAAACGTCGGCTACAAGCAAGAAAACACGTTCCCTAAGACACTAGATGTGTCGACTCTAAACAATATAACCGTAAATGGGGATGAAATAGTCATTACACTGCCTCGGAATGAAGAAGGTATAGCAAACGCTACTGGATTCTATTACGGGTTAAATTCATCCTTCTCACAGTATGGTAAAATATTCTCTGCCGTACCACTTACTGCTCGCGTAACTTGGCACATTAGTTCAAATTCTACATCGAATGCTTTTGCTATGCGTTCAAAGTTCGGAAAAACAACATTGTTGAAATCTACTATGGCTAATGAATCGGAATTCAGTAAGGATTTCCAGATAGGGGCTAACGGCAAGAAAAATCTTGGCCTTCTGACGCAAGCACTTGTAAAGATTCCAGAAGTCGCTGAGATGGATCCCATAACTGGGTTATCAGTCCAACCTCAGTATCTGATTACCGATAGAGTTACTATCAAGTTAATCAGAAAGTGAGAATATGGAAGAGGTCCACCAATTCTACTGGTATGCAAAACCAGACGAGATCTACACAGATGAGGTAGAAATACTCAGGCCAGATGAGCCACCCAGGATAGGAACAGGGACTTTCATAGATCTTGACCTAACAAATGGCAGATTAAAATCTAAATGGGTTCCGCTCGACCAATATGAGGCAAGAAGATACATCCTATATCACGAGGATGCTGCAGGATTGAGGGCAGCAAGCGACACATACTTCCTGATACAGGTAGTTTTTGCAGAACCCATCAAAAATATGATAGAAACTAAGAAATCTCTTATCCCAAGCGGGTTCGATGGAGCAGTAATCAAAGTTCCACTGCAAGAAAAAATCCGACACGGGCCCCTATACGACGAAGATACGGTAAAGTTCCAATGCCGTTGGGATAAAGACAGGTTGGAAGTCAACGAACCAATGCAAATAGACACAGTAAATATGGAAATTATGACAACAGAAGAAATAATTCAACTGTCAGAAGTAGAAGTTACTGTATCAGAAATTCTAGATGAGACTACATCTACTCCCAGCGCTGTGATAAATGGCCCAATGGACCCACGAATGGGGTCATTAGGTCTAGATGATGAATGCCCAACCTGTAATAGGGGACTTAATCTCGCATCTAGTGAGACTTGTAATGGGCATTTTGGTCATATTGACCTTCCCGTGCCTATCCCTAACTTACTTTTTCTTGGAGAAAGAGAGCGCAAGGGCAATACAAGCTATCCAATTATGGAAGCACTGAATAAAACCTGTGTTTATTGCCATAGACTAGTTCTACCACAAGAGATAATTGACGGCACTATTGGTAGTGTTCTTCAAGAATTCGATTCTGGTGGGAAAAATCATGCTTCTAGAGGAAGAATAAGAAGTATGCTTAAGCCTTACTTTGATTCTTTCAAAAAAGAAGGCAGAATCTGTCCACATTGTGAAGAAGTCACTCCAGAAATAACATTCCAATACGGTAAATGTATATTCAAGTTAAGTGGTAAGGACAAAGAGGGGGTCGACGAGTATGAATATGGTAAAGTACACGCATTACTTAAACAAATATCAGACGAAGACTGTTATTTCCTAGCAATTAACCCGATTACATCGCATCCTAAACACATGTTCTTTGAGTATCTGCCAGTAATGCCCAATACCGGCCGACCATTGAAGGTTAGAAGTGATGGTAAGACCGAATTTGATGACGTAACGCATCTTTACTCGCAAGTTGTTTACCAAGCAGAGAAAATATGGGAGATAAGACGAGGACAACAGTCAGCGGGCAGAGAACAGTACTTTACAAAAGAGTTATTCAAGTCAGTATGTAGGGTTATAGATAATCATAATCAGACTATAGGTTCTGGAGGGACTAATACTAAGTATAGCTATCAGGGTGGTACTAGTAAAGCTTCTTTTAACGGTATATTGAATAGATTAGATGGTAAAACAGGGAGATTTCGAAAAGATCTACAGTCAAAGTCTGTTGAATCTGTTACATACTCGATAATTAGCCCAGATCCTATGTTATCAATTGACGAAGTAGGAGTACCACTGTCAATAGTGACTGGTGCAGACGCAGTAACGTACCCACACTTAGTTACAGAGGAAAACATAGAAGAAATGAAGGGATATATGCAAAATGCAGTAGATAAAGTACATCCTGCAGCAGATCGTGTAGCTTCAGGTGGTCCAGGAAGCCCAAATGCACTCATTTTACGTAATAAAGACCAAGAATTCATGGATAGAGAGATAGAAAAGCTCCGACCAGGTATGGTTTTAGCAGTTCAGATAAAAGATGGCGACATTGGATTGTTTAATCGTGCTCCTTCACTACATAGACAGTCGCTTTTGGCACTTAGAGTGCGTATTGTACCTACTAAATCGCTACGAATGAACCCAACTATATGCATACCATTCAACGCCGACTACGATGGAGACGCAATGAAGTTCCATTTTGTGCAGTCGGATGCGGCAAAGAAAGAAGCAGAGAAGCTAATGTTACTGACAAAGAACATTATTCATGCAAGATACGGTAAGTTAACTGTAGCAACAGACCAGGATCAGACAAGTGGGTTGTATCTTTTGTCCTATACTGACAAGCGTAAGGCAAATACTTGGAACGAAGATACAGGATTAGGATATAACGAGCATGGAAATCCGTATGTTTCTAAGTCCTTAGCGATATCTTGTTACTCAGGGGTCTTTAGTGAGATAAGAGGAGGTAAAGAAAGAGAGTACAGAACCATAGAATCACTTCCGGAACCCGACTCGGTTACTGGAAACGGCGATCCTGGGTATAGTGGAAGGTCACTATTCAATCATTTATTCACTGTTTTGGACTGCGAATACGTATCTGCCTCCTTTTCAGGGAGGACTCCAGAGACTGAAGTCTTAGAAGATGGCTCAGTTATCGTCAGCAGAGACGAGAATGGGAAGAAAATCAAAGAGAATGTAGTCATAAAGAATGGAAAGTTACTCTCTGGGACCCTGGAGAAGGCAGCTTTCGGCGAAGGAGGGGCGTCTATTGCACCGTCATTCATCTACCATGAGGGCTATGAGGCAGGACAAGCAAAGCTAGTGGAGTTTATTGAGATGGTAACTCGACTCGGTTTCGCCGCACATAGAATAATTGGTTACACAATGGGTACTAGTGACGTCTCAGCCCCACCAGCACAGGCAATAATCGACCAATTATACAGTGAATGCATCGGAAAAATCATGAAAATAGATAGGGCATTCGCAAATAAGACGCTAAAAGAGTATGTAGAAACACATACTCCTGAGAAAAAAGTGGCTGCATTAGCAGATCCTCTCAATTATGTCGAAGATGAGATACTCAAATTTACCTCAGATTTTGAAAATGCACTTCTAAAACCGATAGAAAATTATCAAGGGAGTGGAAATCCTATGCAAATTGCAGTCAGATCTAAGGCTCGTGGTAAAGATCTCAATATTCAACAGATGGCAGGGGCATATGGTATGGTTAGATTAGGTGGTAAGAGGATAACTTCCGGTATAAACCCAGATAGAGTACTTCCCCATTACCCACAGAAGAGCCTAAGACCCGAACATAGGGGATTTGTTAGGTCTAATTACTCTAAGGGAATGGAGCCAGATGAGTATTGGCTAACATCTACAGCAGGTAGAAGGTCTAGTGCAGAGTCCAGCCAGGGTAACATTCAGAAATCTGGGTACCTGGAGAGGAAAATGATCAAGGCTTTGGAGTCTTGTGTAGTAAATCAGAGAAGACAAGTAGTCAATTTGAGGACAGGGAGGGTCATTTCTCCACTTGTTGGCGACGATGGTCTAGCCCCATACCACATCAGAGGAGACGATGCTGCGATTAATAGCAGCGGGTACTCTATTACGCTACAACCATACTTCTATGACTTCGAGTGTAAACACGGGATTGACCTTGTTTCTGACTGTGATAAGTGCAAAAAGGGTGCAGATCTGAGTACTTTCTTAGACAATATCGACAAAATAGTGTCTGAAACTACACGAGAAAAGGTATTATCTAAACTTCAAGGGCGAGAAATGACAAAAACTAACGTGAAAAAGATGGCTCTAAGGCTCAACGAGTATTACGAAGACAGTCTGTGCAGGTATGGAGAGGCAATTGGGGCTACTGCAGGTGCCTGTATTGGTGAACCAGCCACTCAGGCGGCATTAAGGACGTTCCACTTTGCCGGAAAGATGTCTGTTCAAGGATCAGTGGATAGACTTAAGCAAATATTGGAATTTACCAAAAGCAACGACGTACCACAAACGGTTCTAACTATGAAAGAAGGGGCTACCAAGGAAGACGCAGAGCTAGTTATGGCACTTTTGACTGAGGTTAAAGGAGATCAGATAATAAAATTGGTTGCTTACGACACAGAAAACAACAAAATAGCAATAAAATTCGACTTTTCTGCGATGGGCACGTATAGAATATCTCCGACTGTAGTGATAAAACAGATAAAAACTGCTTTAGACAAAGGCAGTTCTTCTGGTTTATTCACTTTCACAATAAATTCAGAATATATTCAGCCTGGAGTTCCCTTTGAAATAGACATTAAGGCAGCAGGTTCGAGTCCGAGTGTCTTCCTCTATGCTAAAGAACTCGTAATGAACTCCAATTACAATGGTATTGCGGCAGTTACTAACATAGCACTCAAATTCGATGAGAACAGTCAGAGATATAAAATCACAATTCTGACTGCTAGTAACGATATGTTGGATACAGTAGTCGACGTATTCCCATCTATGGTAGATTTATCACTACTAGAGACCAATAATCATCGGTGGATAGAGAAGAATTTCGGTTTGGAGGCCGCTCTAGCAAACGTCTACAAGGAGTTAGACAATCAAATGAATATAACAGACCAGAGTATAGGGGAATATGATACTAGATATATACGTACTATAGTAGATTGTATGGGAGAATATGGCTATGTAAAGTCTCTAGGCCCACAAGGGATGAGTGGATGGGACAATCATAGCGTATTGGGAGGTATGTCAATAGGCTTCCAGAAGAATATTATCACTGGTGGAGTCACTATGGGTAACGAAGATACAATAGATGGAGTCACAGAATCTATAGTTGTAGGTTCTATACCTAAGATTGGTGACTACGCCCCTGAGTGAAGTAGTTAGAATACCAATATTTATCGTACGCTCGATAGAATATGTCTTCTGCAACGACCGGTCCAAGCTCTCTATACATATTTACTATGGTTCTAGAAAGTCTTTTTCGTACCTTGGTCTCATCAGATGACTCTACCCATTCACCACGGTGGTGAACTTTGTTGTTCAAATCAAGCAATAACTGATTGTAATAGATTCTTTTCTTCTCTCTATAATTGCAAATAATACAGCCCAAGCTATAACTGTATTTTATATTGCCAGTATCACGGTTTTTTAGTCGTTTAGCGCGATAATAATGACCACAAAGTATACATTTGCGCCAAAAATAGTCACTCAAAGAAGTCACCCATTACTAATTTCTTAGGATGAGGGCGTAATTCGTCATTAGACATACCTAAACCATACATTATATGGTCTAATTTGCTAATTATGTGCTTTTCAATGACCATTTCTACGTCTATTTCGTAAGATTTTATCTGTTCCAGGTCATGAAACGCTGCATATCCACCTTCAGGAATCCAAGTAGGGCCATTTCTCAGAAAAGTCATATAGAAAGAATCTCCTTTGTCTAATTTTTGGTATTCATCATTAGCCAAAACTATGTTATGCCAAGCTGCAGCCCGACCGTTTGCTAGCAAATTAGCATAAGATGCATTATCCCCTTTTGAATACGGGTCTGCTTCGGGGTTTGTAGCACCATCTCCATAGTGTAGCGAGGTGACTTCCATCTCATCTTTGACAAACTTACCACCAATCTTGACTTCTTTACCACGATTATCCAATCTGTTCATGGTCATCATACTTGCAGTAGCCAAAAGTCCTTTCTTGGTAGGTAACCATTTGCCTAATCTAGCCCTCGATAGCAAATCAGCAGTGTCGTATCCACCAGTTCGGACTTCTTCGATATGTTTCATCAGACCTTGCTTTACTTGTTCAGGAGATTTATCTGCCCAAATATCAAATAATGCTCCCAATTGTGCATTTCTACCCACTACAGAGGTATTTGCGTGCTTCGCTTCAAGCCCTTGAATCTTCATTCTGTCTTCTACAGCTTCATTGGCAATCTTGAATCCGACTTCTGGCATCCAAACTACCCTTCCCCCATATCTATTTCTCCTGGGAAGATAGAATCTGTCCATCAACATCTCACAATCAACAATCATTGCCTCTGATTGCAACTCTTCTTGCATCAAATGTGTCAAATATACTCCTAGTTCCTTTGCCTTTTCGACACATTCCTCTGTAGAAAGGTCATCTCCCATACAAACAAATATAGAATCTGTGTGCCCATAGATTACTTTGTAGCCCAAATCCTCGCTAGCATTTATGATTGACTTGAGAGCGTCTCTTCCGCCCTTTGTGATTGTCCTAGCAATATCCATATCACCCCAAGAGTAGCCTTTGAAGGCCATGAGACCGTAGAATGTGGCACGTAATCGCTTCACAGTCTTCTGTGCATCGTCCCACTTCCTAAACTCGTTAGAGGTTTTACCGTGCTTCTCACCGGCTTTGTCTCTCTTCAACTTGTATTCGTCTCTCAATACGTCTAATTCAATCACAGAAGCAGGGAGAAGTCCTATTGGGTTCCTCTTGAATCTGCATCCATCACCGATAATGTCGTCATCACTCTCTTCACCAGGCCGGATCTTAGTTTCGTGGCTTGCGTTGTAGGAGATCATTATGCTAGGGTACAGCCCAGCGAAATCTAGAATCGCTACATTCTTGTGTAAGCCAACAGAATCCAGTTCTTCGGGGTCCAAAACGATAGCACCTGTTAGTTTGTCGTCCTCGTCGCTATCATCATTCTTAGCATACCAGCCAGTCTTCTGCTTGAAATCTGCTTTCCGCATGAAATATACACGGGCATATGACGAACCATAGAAGGTACTGTCGAATTTACACATTGCTAGATTCTGCAGAGCCATCTGACCATTGATTAGGTTGTACTTTTCTTCAATATCAACCATCAAAAGTACATCTCTAAAGTTGTAGTAAAGGTAGTTTTCCAAAAACAAGTGATAATCTTGGTCATAGAAGTCCGGTCTAAACTCCGTCTTACCTCTACCGAACAGTTTCTGACCAACTATGTCTAACTTGTTGGAAGGAAGATTAGTGGATTTGGAGTCACGGTATACTCGCTCGAACAATCTATCTAGGGAAACAACGATTCTTCCCCTTATCGGTTGGGTTGTCCACTTGTATTTATGGGCAGTCCAATGAGGAGTAGGGTCGACATACCTGTTCTTACCAAGGGAAGAGGGTGATAACTTACGAGCACCAACTCCAGTAGACTCTAATCTAGCCACCAGGGTTGGAAGGTCATAGAAACCCATACCCCATGCAAGCAAAATGTCTGGATCAATGACATCTATCCACTCGACAAAGTCATTTAGCATTGAGAACTCGTTCGGGAAATCGCGTATTTCTACGTCTATTTCGTCGAAATTCATCATTTTTTGATTACGAATGTGGGTCAAACTAGGTAAATGTTGACCACATTCAGGGTGCTGTGTCCATAATACATATTTATTGGTATAGTTATCATAACAGCCTATTACATTAATCATTTGCCAATCGGCCCATACAGCATTATTCTTTCGTATCTGTTTAGGCCCACCACTTTGACGGCTATACTGTAGAGCCTCCAGGTCAATAAAGACCTTTCTAGGCTCATACTCTGGAAGCGACTCTACATTATCGACTAGGTAACGGTCCTCGTAAGGAACATCACCTTCACATGTACCACTTATTTCTCGACAGAACTTCTTAACCATGTTGGGAGAAGTAAATTGGACCTTCCATAATGGCTCTTTGTTGGCAGTTACTGCCCCAGTAACCTTCTCCACTGTGGCACCAAAGTACTCATGTTCGATATAATCTTCTAGAACAGAGGGGTCTATTGGCAGTTTCTTACTCTTTATCTTGGCCTTTTCGGGATTTATGTAAACATAAGGATAGAAATCTTCAACAAACTTCTCCTTCCTAATCCAATTACCCAATTCATTCTTCTCTCTCCAGCGCATAATGAGTTCATTGTTAGGCCAGCCATTGTCAATTCCAGTGCTAATTATCATTCCACATCTCCTCCAAGAGCCGCAGCGATGTTTGAGATATGGCATCCCTTATGACAGACAATCCTTCCGTCGTCAATGTTAAAACAAAATGAATCCTTAGTATGTCCACCTTCGCCTGCCTCCTTTATGACACAGCTAGGACACTGTCCTCTGTACCAACCAGAACTTTCCGGTCCTGTAAGGTTCTTTATATTATCCACGAGCATCTCCAAAGTGATGAATCCCAGTGCTTTCTGATACTTCTTATTAGACTGTATCTTGCGATAGAACTCCTTTGCAGGGGGTATTCCCACCTCTGAGGCTATTAGAAGCTCCTTAAACAGCGATATAGACACTGTATCCCTGAAATAGACTGTACCATCACGGACATCCTGGTTAATTAGAGCATGACCAGGAGAGGAATTACAACCTGAGTCTCTTAGTAATTGCAAGTATTCCTTGACGGAGACCTTTGGCACTTTTGTTCCCATAGGACACTAGCAGAAATTGGTGGCTTATAGTATTAACTCAAACCAGGTTTGAGTTAATCTTTGCTACTCTATGTATGACAAATCTTTCTTCAAACGGATATAACAGTCAACTGCTTTGTCTAGACAGTCTCCGCAGATAGCATACTTTCCGTAACGCATATCGACGTTAGTATTGCTCTTAGGATTAGCACATCTGGGTACATCGCAGGGTCTCATTCTTCTTCATCCACCCAATAGTAGCGATTTACATCGCCTTGTCTAGTAGAGTTGAAACCACATCTCTTGAGCCAGAAAGCAAATGTTCTAGCAGATTTTCTCCACTGTTCGTTCCTTCTATCATTATGTGTGCGACCCAGGACATAGTTATATCCTGATTCTGCAGTAATCCCGTCATGTAGGTAAGGGTGCTCTAGTAAAAGACCGAGAATATGCGATTCGCGCTCACTCAGAGCCTTCGCCATCTACAGTCTCCTCACCGCTTACTACCTCTGCCACGTCTTCTACAACGTCTTCTACAACGTCTACAGCGCCTTCTGCTACATCTACAGTAGTTTCTGCCGTAGTAGAGACTACAGAGGCTGCAGCACCGACTACAGCGCCTGTAGCGGCTGCTGTGGTGTCTACTACTGCGGCTGCTGCTCTAACAGGAGCCTTTGCTATATCCTTCAGAAGAGTTCCCTTCCCTATCTTCTCGTCAGAATCGGCGTCTCTCAATGCTTCTGGCACACCTTTGTTTAGTATCTCCAACAGTATAATCCACGACTGAGCGCGAGATACTGGTGGAAATCCTCCGTTCTTTAGTATTTCAGCAGGTATCGCTAGTAGCTTATCGTGGGTTCTCTTTCCAAAGTGATTTTGCACTTCAGATATCCAACCTTCTTCTACTAAGACAACGTCATCAATTGCTTTGCGGACGAATCCGACTTGTTTTCCATTATACAGGTAATACTTTCCCATGATATCTCGACACATCCAATGATACTTAACTCATTCTTCGCGGTTAAGTGACAATATATTCGCTATTCTGCCCCCGTTTTTAGACTTACTCATTACCAATTCAGCGGCGTCGTGGACGTAAATCACCATTTTTACTGCTTTTGATTCATCAAAATCTGGAGACAGATATTTGACTAGGTGTGCAGCATCTTCTTCGAATAATACTTCTAGCATATGAGCCGTAACCGGACGGAGTTTCTTGAATTCCTCCCAATCTTCAAGCCCTAACTGACCTACCTTATCATGCCACTCATCCCAATCGTCAAGTTTCTCAAATTCGGATACTGTAGCGATCCATGCTCGCCGCATATTGAAATCTTTGTTACTTGACATTGTCGTAACATCCTTGTTCTCTTAACTCATACAGTTCCATACTCTGTTTAATCAAGGCTATACCTAGTGATCTAGCCTCTCCTGGTAGTAATCTGGCAATCATTGTATCCCTATTGTTAGTAACCTCAACCAGAATAGTCGTAGCAAAGGTCAAAGATCCTCGTTCTGCCTCACAGTCATCACAGAAACAGTCGTCTATGTGTACCATGACCCCGACTTCTTCGTTAGCCTCTCTCAATTGAGGCATTATTATCGTTTGTAGTTTGCTGATAACACCATCTGAGTCCATCGGGAACTCTGTTCCTTCGTCTAACACATATCGTCGAAGACTTCAGCTTCCTTATTACTCATTCGAATCATTTGGGGCAAAGGTAATATGATCTCCAAATCAGGTACTAAAGCCGAGCGGATAAAAATACCAGATTCTTCTTGCCCTTCTTCTACTAATACCATAAAGTACCTATTAGAATTATACTCCATATCTGCTATAGAATATCTTCCACCATCATAGTCCTCTACCTCTGTGAACCCGAAGGTCTTGACTGTTCTCTGAGATAAGAGCAGTTTGACTATTTCGTACATCGCATCTAATTCTGAAGCTATTAGTGTTCTTGAGGGTGCTTCCACATGACTACGCAGGATGTCAGCGGTAATTAGTCTTTGCTTCAGTAGTGAGTTACGAAAATAACGTCTTTTTTACCGTCAGATAGGTGCTTCTGTACTAATTCAAGGACGTCTTCTTGAACCAATCCGTCTTCTTCATAGTATCCTATAGCTGGAAAGTAGATTCTGTGCCTATCATGAAAGCGATACTTAGCGATGGTCTCTAAACCGCTTTCAATCCAGTCTAGTTTGTATCGAGTATTGTACAGTTTATGCATAGGAAACCATAGTATCGGTTCGTCTGTATTCGAGTCAGAGAAAATAAGTTGCCCTTTTTGGACGCCACTCTCTTCTACAACTCCCATCATATGCCCATAAGCGATAACGTCGGTCTTCCTAAACTCCGATATAGGATAGTTGGTCATCATCTTCAATTGAGTGCATATAGGGCATACAATAACCCCTCCTTCACACAAAGCGATTGGCGTATTAGTATACAAAAGCACAGCCATTATAACCACCTAACATGGTTAGAACTACTCTTCTTCATCAGTTTTGCCATCAGCATAGAGTGTAAAGATGTGGTCTAACCAGAACTTATCATTATTCATCATAACAGAGCCATCATTATTAATCTTGAACGGGACTCTATCAGGGATAAATGGCTCTTTTAAGCGAGAATCGCTTACTTTAACCCACATAGCCCTATGAAAATGGTGTCCTGGGGGCAGGGTAATCTGCTGTTGCTGTGCCCACTGAACATAGTTATCTATACTACGTTCTCTGCTTTCCTTGACTAACATTCCTGCCATACCACCTTCGGGATTTAGCACCTCATAAAAGCAGAGTATGTCTCCAGAAACAAGTTCATTCGTCACGTGTATCTCTCCCTTCTCTAACATAGTCTATTGCATCCATGTTGCAATGTGCTAGCATACTGTTCCATTCTTGATCATCCATCATAAATGTAGAATTCATAATATGCTCGCCCACGAATATTCCTTTTCCTCGCCCTCTGACGTGGTGTATGTACCTCTGTAGAGGTCTCTTTTTATGAGGATAGCGTCAATTGTCGACGATCTCCATATCTTATTGCCCTTTTTGGTCAATATTCCTGTCGACATAAGATGTTCACATATTTCGCTAGGACTGAAACCCTTGTCTGAACAGTCAAATATCACTTTCACAATTGCTGCTTCGGCCTTATTGACCTCTAGAATGCCTTTATCATCATTATTCC
>Ga0208410_1000494_pt1 | contig 22795 bp, 23 predicted proteins | sample ETN02SmetaG_3_FD_185787 | JGI IMG/M metagenome (GOLD analysis project Ga0208410, IMG submission 185787) | Marine microbial and viral communities from oxygen minimum zone, Eastern Pacific Ocean - ETNP2014F10-02SV257 (SPAdes) (version 2) | ecosystem: Environmental > Aquatic > Marine > Oceanic ... | reverse complement strand
GAGAGAATAATCTCTATTTCACCTTCATTAACTGAAATACTTTTTGCCATCGGTGCAGGAGCACAAGTTGTAGCAGTTGATAGTTATTCCAACTATCCACCAGAAGCGCCCACTACCTCTTTGTCGGCCTATGAACCTAATATGGAAGCAATTTCGGCTTTTGACCCAGATTTGGTTGTTCTTTCTTATGATATTGGAGATTTGGTGAAGGGTTTAAATAGTGTAGGAATAGAAACCATGTTACTGCCCGCTGCAGCAGATTTTGAGGGAATTCTTTTTCAGGTAGAGGAGTTGGGAAAACGAACAGGTAATACAGAAAATGCCATTAAAGTTGCAGGAAAGATGAAAACAGAAATGGAAGATTTGATAGATTCTAGGAGAGGTGGAAAACCATTGAGAGTCTATCATGAGATTGATGAAAATTATTATAGTGCGTCATCAAATAGTTTCATCGGAAGTATTTATGGATTGCTCAATTTAATTAATATCGCTGATAAAGCTGATAAAGAAGGGTATGGTTACCCAAAGCTTTCACCAGAGTATATTTTGTCAGCAAACCCGGAAATAATTATTCTCCCCGGTAAAGATCTCGAATACATAGATAAGATTAAAATTAGGCCAGGTTGGTCGGCTATTGATGCAGTTGTGGAGGAGAATTTTCTACTTTTAGATCCAGATATAGGTTCAAGATGGGGTCCAAGAATAATTGATTTTGCTAAATCGGTGGTAAAGCAGACTGAAGAAAACTAGATTTCAGTGCTTTTATACGAATAAAGTTAAAAAGAGAGATATGGATAATATTTTTAAAATTCCTAAATTAGCGTTATTTTTTAGCTTGCTTCTTTTAGTATTTTCGGGAGTTTTTAGCATCTGCCTGGGCGCTGCAAATATTCCTGTGTTCACTACATTTGAGTTTATTTTTCAAATGATTCTAGGTGATTGGGAAAGTTCAAATTTGACTGATATCCAAAAAACAATAATTCTGGAATGGAGGTTACCTAGGTTTTTTTTGGGCGCCCTAGTAGGCGCATCATTATCAGTAGCGGGTTCAGGTTTCCAGGGGGTTTTTAGAAACCCGCTGGCAGATCCTTTTTTATTAGGTTCAGCGGCAGGTGCTGGCTTGGGGGCAACATTAGTGATTGTTTCAGATCTAGAGGTTTCATTTTTCGTTTTTGGTTCTGTTCAACTAGGAGCTTTTTTAGGAGCTTTAGTAGCTGTCTTAGCTGCTGCTATTGTATCGTCTAGTGCTGGTCGCACTACTGCTAGCCTATTATTGTCTGGTGTTGCTGTTGCTGCTTTTCTTACAGCCTGTCAGACTTATGTAATGCAAAGAAATTTTGTTTCAATACAAGAAATATATGGATGGCTTATTGGTAGATTATTAACGTCAGGATGGACAGAAGTAGGGATTATGTTCCCCTATTTTCTTGTATGTTTCGCAGTCATTTACTTTTATGCAAGGGAATTAGACCTTTTAAGATTGTCTGAAGATGAGTCAAAGGCTTTAGGAGGCCATCCTCTACAAACAAAAATCTTTGTTATTTCCTGCGCATCTCTAATGACTGCTGTGGCGGTATCAGTTAGTGGACTCATAGCTTTTGTTGGATTAGTTGTCCCACATGTCATAAGGTTAGCTGTAGGATCTAGTTATAGAATTATTATCCCACTTTCTGCAATTGTTGGTGGTGCATTTCTATCTTCTGCGGACACTTTTGCAAGAGTAATTGTGGCCCCGGCAGAATTACCAATTGGTGTAATAACTGCCTTCATTGGCGCTCCATTTTTTGCCATCATTCTAAGGTTGTCTAAGGGAACCATATGATGGATATAAAAGCAAAAGATCTTTCCGTCCGGTTTGATGATAAATTTGTCCTTAATAAACTATCCTTTACGATACCCTCCGGGGCCTTCGTAGCAATCATAGGGCCTAATGGATCGGGAAAGTCGACTTTGTTAAAGTCATTAGCTGGTTTTGTGAATTTTGATGGTGATTTATTTTTCAATTCGCAAAGAAGTCGGGGGATTTTGGAAGATAATGTAGCTTTAGCTTATGTCCCCCAAAATTTAGCCATCCCCGTTGGTATGACAGTCGGAGAGTATGTTATGCTTGGTAGAACCTCTCATTCCAATTGGTTTTTTGGAGAGAAAAAACAAGACTACATTGCTGTTGAAAAGGCGCTAAGGAGGTTGAATTTATCTTCTATGTCAAACCAGTTGGTTACAACACTTTCAGGTGGGGAAATGCAGAGAGCGACCTTAGCTAGGGCTTTAGCTCAAGAAGCACAGTTTTTACTGTTGGATGAGCCAACAGCGGCAATGGATTTTGCAAGGGTGATTGAGTCAGTTAAATTATTAGATAAATTGAAAAGTCAATATAAGTTCACAGTACTTATGGCTACCCATGATATAAACAGTTTAAGTCGTTACGCAGATTTTGCATTGGTATTAAAGGAAGGTTGTAAATTGTATTCGGGTGAATTTTCAGGCATATTGAACGAGGATTTTCTGGGAAAATTATATGATACAAAAATTGATTTCTTTAAGAACGAAGCTGGGATTCCAATGATTTTTGCATCACCTGATAGTAGACTTGAGGAAACTTGAGTTGCACTTAAAACAATCGCTAAAAGTTTAAGGTAAGTATAAGGAAATATGGATGTCAGAAGGAACTGATATAGTTGCTTTTCTAGAGGGACAAATTGAAATGTTAAGCTTCGATGAGTCATATGCAAGCAAAGCTAAGGATCATCAAAAGAATCTGACCAAGCCTTTAAATAGCCTCGGTAAGTTGGAAGAATTTGCTATTTGGATGGCTGGATGGCAACGGAAAATAAAACCGACTATGACGAACCCACATTGCATAATTTTTGCAGGAAATCATGGAGTTTCTAGTAAGGGAGTATCTGCATATCCTTCAGAAGTTACAGCACAGATGGTTGAAAATTTTAGATCAGGAGGGGCAGCAATAAATCAATTATGTAAGTTGGCAGAACTTTCTCTATCGGTGGTCCCAATAGACCTTAAAAACCCTACTCGTGATTTCTCTGAAGAATCAGCTATGAGTGAAAAAGAGGTAATATACGCAATGCAGCTAGGTTCTGATTCGGTCCCTAAGGATTGTGATTTTTTGGTTTTGGGCGAAATGGGAATTTCAAATACTTCATCCGCAACGGCTATATCCTGCGCTCTTTTTAATGAGCCTGCTGAAGCTTGGGCTGGTTTAGGAACAGGTCTCAATACTGAGGAATTATCAACAAAAATTTCAGTAATAAAAACTGGACTTAAATTGCATGGGAAAAATTTTAACAAAGTGGAAAGTATTCTGGCAGCTTATGGAGGGAGAGAAATAGCTGCAATTGCAGGGTCAGTAATTGCTGCTAGAGTTAGAGGGATTCCAGTACTTTTAGATGGATTTATCTGTACAGCAGCAGCAGCAACATTAACACTTTTTGATAAAAAAATTTTAGATCACTGCTTTATTTCACATGTGTCTACTGAACCTGGACATTCAGGGCTTATTAAGCATCTAAATAAAGATCCAATATTAGATTTAAATCTAAGGTTAGGGGAGGGAAGTGGCGCCGCTGTTGCTTCTTTAATAATAAAATCGGCTCTTGTCACCCATAATGGTATGTCGACATTCTCTGAAGCTGGCGTAAGTGAGAAGAATTAAAGGTGAAATTTTTTTCTCAAAATAGATATGTTTTGGACCTTTTGGCATCTGTAATGTTTTTTACAAGAATACCGGTAAATTGGTCTTATTTTTCAGAAAAAGCTCCAGATTTGACAAGGGCGGCTTGGACATTTCCTTTGATTGGCTATTTGGTAGGGGTTATATCAGGAGGACTTGGAGACATGCTTCTTTTATTAGGATCTCCCATTTTTGTATCAGCGGCAATTGCAATTGCGTTCAGCGTTTTTATTACGGGAGCTTTTCATGAAGATGGTTTGGCTGATATGGCCGATGGTTTTGGTGCGGGCGGTACACCAGAAAGAATCAATGAAATTATTCATGATAGCCGATTGGGAACCTATGGGGTGGCTGCTTTAACCTTGGGCATGTTAATCCGAGTTGGTTTGGTAGTGTCTTTAGTAGATTTAGGGTATTCCTTGATGTCTGTGCTTTCAGTTGGATTTGCTTCTGGGAAACTGGCAATTCTTATCTCGCGTAACTTCTTTAGCCTTTCAGATTTTGCAAAAACGGGTAGCGTTTTTGGTTTTATTACACCTATAAATCTACTTATGGCGACTATAATTTGGTTTACCCCACTTTTAGTTCTCTTTCCAATTTTTTCTATAATTTTAGGAGCAATTTTTTCCTTTTGGTTAATTTACTTAATTGGTTCAAAAGCGAAAAATCTTATAGGTGGTATCACGGGGGATGTTTTGGGAGCAACCGCATTTTTGAGCGAAATCGGATTTTTGTTGGGAGTAGCAATTGTTCTATTTTTTGCAATATGATTAAGCCTGGTAAATTAATCCTTATCCGCCATGCTCCAGTTAAAAAGAAAGAGGGCTTCCTGCCTGAACATAATCCAGACGCCATAATAAATAATGATGAATTTAAAAACCTTTCAAGAAATATTCCTGAAGACTCGGTGTGGCATGTAAGTCCACTTAGAAGAACCATGCAGACAGCTGACGGTCTTTTAAAATATGTGCGAAATCGAAAAACTATTATAGACGGTAATCTCATAGAGCAGAATTTTGGGAACTGGTCGGGAATGCGAATTTCGGAGGTTTGGAAAGAATTAAGAGATAATGAGAGCCAGCACAACTTTTCATTTCTTTGCCCCGAAATGTCATCGCCTAATGGGGACAGTTTTCTGGATCAATGTAAGCGCATTTCAAGTTGGATCGAAAATTTAAATTTTCATGAGTCACAAGTTATTGTTGCGATAACTCATTCAGGAACAATAAGAGCAGCATTATCTTACATGCTTGGGATTGAACCGGACAAGGCAGTTGGAATAGAGATATTACCACTTAGTTTAAGCTTATTTGAAGTTTTGAATGAGGAAGACTCACCTCATAGGGGGGGTAGGTTTCGTCTTTTAGGTGTTAATAAGTAAGCAAATAGAAAAATCAACTGAAACATTTAGTTCTTTATTTGAACTGGAATACCAGCAACCATTAACGTAACCTCATCTGCTATCTGCGCCACTTTTTGATTTAGGTTTCCTGAAATGTCTCTAAAATCTCTTGTGAGTTTGTTGTCGGGAACTATGCCCATACCTGTTTCATTACTTATTATAATAAGCTGTGCTTTTGTGAGTTTTATCGCATTTAAAAAACTTGTTATTTGATCCTCATCAAAATTCTCTGCACATAGAAGGTTTGAAACAAATAAGGTCAGGCAATCAATTAACATTATATCTTTTGACGAAGCGGAAAGAAGAGGATCAGAAAGATTGAGTGGACATTCCTTAGTTTTAAAATCTTCACCCCTGTCAGTTTTATGTATTCTTATCCGCTCTTCCATTTCTGGATCCAGAGCTTGCCCTGTGGCGATATATATCGGGAGTCTTTTACAATCTTTTGATAATTTCAATGCAAGGTTTTGAGCAAATTTTGTTTTTCCAGATCTAGCTCCACCAAGAATTAAATGAGTTTTACAATATTTTTGCTTTTTCATTGCTAGATTTAAATTAAGTTAATTCTTTTTTTTATTACGATAATGCGAATAGGTAAAAATAAAATTGGGGTTAAAATCCAGCGCAGTCTTATTTGCCAGTGCGCATATTTTATATCATCTATCATAATATGTTTGCAGTTCCAATTTAAGTTCCACAAAAAGTTTCATGAATTTTTTCAGATTCTTTAGGTGGTAGACATAAGTCTTTATTGTTTAAATTTTCTTTAAAAGGTTCTAACGATGCTTTAACTAGTCTTTCAAATGACTTAAATTCTGTTATTCCAATCTTATAATTTTGAATAGATTCTAGTAATGATTTTTCCACTTGGTGATTTCGAGGTATAATAAAAGGGTTAGATGAACGCAAAATTTCGAGTGTCTTGTTCTTTTCAAAATTATGGTGTTTCAATATTAATTTCCAATCTTCAATCCATGCTTTCAATTCCTCGCTTGGGGCTAGAGTATTTAAATCTTTTGGAATGGCTGTCCCGTTCAAATAGTTTGTGAGAGATCTAAAACTATTTGTAAAATCAGCTTTTTGGGCCTTGAGAATTTCTAGAAAGGTTTGCGCGTGCTCGAAAATTTTTGGCTCCTCACATGAATTAATAGGTGAAATGCCAATCTTTTTTATCATCAGTTTCCTAAAAATATTATCATAATGGTTACTAAATCTTTCAATTATTTTTTGAGCATCTTGGACCGCTTCTTCTGGTTTGTCTGCTATTAGGGGCAGTAATGTTTCCGCTAACCTGCTCAAATTCCAGGGAGCAACTTTTGGTTGGTTTGAATATTTGTATCGGCCACTATGATCAATAGAGCTGAAAACTTGATCGGGATTGTATTCATCCATAAAAGCGCATGGACCGTAGTCAATTGTTTCGCCGCATATTGTCATATTATCAGTATTCATGACCCCGTGAATGAAGCCAAAATTCATCCACTGTGCTATTAATTCGGCTTGACGTTGGGAAACAGCATTCAACAAACCAAGATATTTATCTTTATTGTTTTTAAGCTCTGGAAAATGTCTCTCAATTGAATAATTTGCTAGTGCTCTAACTTCATTATATTGACCTCTTGATGCAAAAAATTCAAAAGTACCAACTCTAATATGACTGCTTGCAACTCTAACAAGTAAGGCGCCAGGAAAGACATCTTCTCTTATTACTTTATCACCTGTTAAAATGGCGGCTAGAGATCTTGTAGTCGGTATGCCAATGGCATTCATCGCCTCAGATATTATATACTCCCGAAGTACCGGGCCCAGTGCAGCGTTACCATCTCCGCCTCTAGAATATGGAGTACGTCCCGAGCCTTTTAATTGGATATCATATCTTCCTTTGTCGCCAACAACTTCTCCAAGAAGTATAGCCCTGCCATCTCCGAGTTGAGGAGAGAAGTATCCAAATTGATGCCCAGCATAAACGGTTGCAATTGGTTCGGAGCCATCTATTATTTTTGAACCACTTAGAAAGTTTAAACCTTCTGAAGATTTTAAATATTTGGAAGATATTCCCAGTTTATGAGCGACATTTGAGTTTAACTTAATAAGTGAGGGGTTACTTGGGACCCTTGGTTTAATCTCAGTATAGAAATCGCTTGATAGTTTAACATATGTGTTATCAAAGTTAATGTATGGTAGCCTATTCACGTGAGGATTTTTCCTATTGGAGAAAATTTAAAGATAGATTTTGTATTAGTATTATATACCTATTATATATATAATAGCATATGAAAGTCACAAAATTTTAATTTTGGAGCTAATGTTGACTACCAAAGATCAATCTTTTTTTGAACCAATTTCCGGATTTGATTTACCTCGTTTTGCTGGCGTACCTACTTTCATGAGATTGCCTTATGTTCCTCCTGAGAATGAAAGATTCAATGAGGTCGAACTTGGCTTAATAGGAGTACCTTGGGATGCTGGTACTACTAATAGACCGGGCCCTCGTCATGGACCAAGGCAAATGAGAGATTTTTCAACGATGATTAGAAGAATCAATCCGGCCACTGGTGTAGATCCTTTTGGCTTGGTTTCATGCGCCGATCTAGGTGATGTTGGACCAAACCCTGCCGATTTGAATGATTCAATGGAAAGAATCACACGTTTTTATGAATCTGTTGTTAAGAATAAAATTACACCAATGACGATCGGTGGAGATCATTTGGTATCATTGCCAGTTCTAAGAGCATTAGGTCAGAGAGAACCTCTCGGGATGATCCATTTCGATAGTCACACAGACTTATTTGAAAGTTATTTTGGCGGCTACAAGTATACCCATGGAACACCATTCAGAAGAGCTATAGAAGAGGGTCTATTAGATCCTAAAAGAGTTATACAGATCGGTATAAGAGGTACCATGTATGACGGTGAAGATATTGAGTGGGGAAAGGCAAACGGCGTTACAATCATTATGATAGAGGAGTTTTTTGAAAGAGGAATAGAAGATGTCATGGAACAAGCACGAGACGTTTGCGGAAATAAACCAACTTATTGTAGCTTTGATATTGATTTTATTGACCCTGCTTTTGCCCCTGGTACTGGAACACCTGAGATTGGAGGCCCAAACAGCTTTGAGGCGCAAAAAGTAATAAGAGAACTGAAAGGAATGAACTTGATTGGAGCCGATCTAGTTGAGGTATCACCACCTTTCGATCCGTCTGGAGGTACTGCTTATCTGGGAATATCCTTGGTGTTCGAACTTATGTGTATTTTGGCGGAAATTATAAAGAAAAAGCCAAAAAAATTATGAAAGAGAAACGGAAAATTTAAATGAAAGACGTCGAAAATAAGGCTGAAAAAGTAGTATTGAAAGCGAAGGATATTCCAAATTTAAGTCCTTTTAACTGGGAGGACCCTTTTTTAATTGAGGATCAACTCAATGACGAAGAAAAAATATTAAGAGATTCAGTTAGAAATTTTTGTGATGATATTTTGTCAAAAAAAATTGATGTAGCTTACAAAGAGGAGTTAGTTGATAGGGATATTTTTCCTAAATTTGGTGAAATGGGGTTGCTAGGGATAACAGTCCCAGAAGAATATGGAGGGCTAGGAGGAAGTTATGTATCCTATGGGCTAGCAGCTAGAGAAATAGAAAGAATTGATTCAGGGTACCGCTCAATGATGTCAGTTCAATCGAGTTTGGTTATGTATCCAATTTTTGCATATGGTAGTGAGGAGCAAAGGAGAAAATATCTACCCGAATTATCTAGAGGTAATCTAATTGGGTGTTTTGGGTTAACAGAACCAGATGCAGGCAGTGATCCTTCAAGTATGCTAACCAGGGCAAAAAAGACTAATTCAGGATATGTTCTGAATGGATCAAAAATGTGGATCTCTAATTCACCTATAGCAGATATCTTTATTATTTGGGCTAAATTAGAAGATGAAGCGGGGCCTATCAGGGGATTCATAGTTGAGAAAAACACTCCAGGCTTAACTGCACCGAAGATAGACGGAAAATTAAGCCTTAGAGCATCCGTAACTGGTGAAATAGTGTTAGAAGATGTAAATGTGTCAGAGCAAAGTATTTTGCCGAATGTTAGTGGTCTCAAGGGTCCATTTGGCTGCTTAAGCAGGGCAAGATATGGAATATCTTGGGGAGCTATGGGTGCAGCAGAATATTGCTGGCATGTTGCTAGACAATATGGTCTGGACAGAAAACAGTTTGGCAAACCTCTGGCTCAAACACAATTGTTTCAAAAGAAATTAGCCGATATGCAAACTGAAATTTCTCTTGGCCTTCAGGGAAGTCTAAGGTTGGGTCGACTGATTGATGAAGGAATGGCGTCTCCAGAATTGATTAGTCTAATGAAAAGGAACAACTGTGGAAAAGCCTTAGATATAGCAAGAATGGCAAGAGATATGCTTGGAGGAAATGGAATTTCATCTAGTTTTGGAGTCATGAGACATTCTCAAAATCTTGAAACGGTAAATACTTATGAGGGAACTCATGATATTCATGCACTAATTTTAGGTAGAGCCCAAACAGGTTTGCAGGCCTTTTTTTAGTTTTCAAGTTTTACGTTTGAAGTTTGTATCCAGTTTTAAATATTAAGATTATTATGGATACGCACAAAATTGTGAATAAAAATATAGCGAAAAGGGATGTTGCAATTGAAACATCGCCTGTTCCAAAGAAACTCCATCTAAAACCACTAACCAAGTAGAGAACTGGATTTAGTAGGGTAATTTTTTGCCATAATTCTGGCAACATTTGTATTGAATAAAATGTGCCCCCTAAGAATACGAGAGGGGTAACTACAAGGGTTGGAATAAAATTTAAACGTTCCCAACTATCAGACCAAATCCCAATTATGAATCCAAATAAAGAAAAACTTACCACAGTCATGACCAGAATTAATATCATCAAAACTGGATATTTAATCTCAAGATCTACAAATAAGCTAGCAGTTGCAAGTATAATTACACCAATAAGTATGGATTTTGTAGCTGCTGCCCCAACGTAACCTATTACAATTTCAAATGAAGAAACTGGTGCAGATAAAATTTCATATATTGTTCCAGAGAATTTAGGAAAATATATACCAAAAGCACCGTTGTTAAGGCTTGAAGTCATCATATTTAGCATCATAAGGCCAGGAACAATAAAGGCTCCGTAAGTCACTCCATCAATATCAGTAATTCGCGATCCAATAGCTGATCCAAACACGATAAAATATAAGGTGGTAGAAATTATTGGTGATATTAAACTACCAATTATAGTTCGAAAAAATCGAGACATTTCATAAATATAAATCGCTTTAATAGCATAAAAGTTCATTGCGTTTCACCTGAAACCAAATCGACAAATATTTCTTCTAAACTACTTTGGTGGGTTTCAAAATCCAAAATCTTTAAGCCAGAGTTTGATATTCTAGACATGATTTCAAAAATATCACTTTTTTGATCTCTACTATCATAAGAATATATTATGATAGAATTTGTCTTTCCAAATTCTAAATTCAATTCTTTCAGCTCCTCAGGTATAGAATTTTTCTCCGGCTCAACAGTTAGAATTAATTTTCTTTTTCCAAGCCTTTTCATAAGAACTTTTTTATCTTCTGTCAGCAGTATTTCCCCATGGTTAATTATCCCTACCCTATCTGCTAACTCCTCTGCTTCTTGAATATAGTGTGTGGTTAAAATCACGGTAACTCCTGATTTCTTAAGGGTTCTAATCATATTCCACAAAGTTTTTCTGAGAGACACATCAACACCCGCTGTTGGTTCGTCTAAAAATAAAACACTGGGCTCATGGGAAAGTGCCTTTGCAATAAGAACTCTTCTTTTCATACCTCCTGATAGGGATAAAATTTTTTGATCTTTTTTATCTCCAAGAGAAAGGTCATCCAAGAGAGAATGTAAATATCCTGGGTTACTTGGCTTTCCATGCAGACCCCTACTGAAAACGACCGTATTCCAAACAGTTTCAAAACTCTCTAAGGTGAGCTCTTGTGGTACTAAACCAATCTCACTTCGGGCTTTCTTATATTCGGTAACTGTGTCGAAATCTTTTACTGTTATATTTCCTTCTGACTGCTTGGTTATACCACAAACAGAAGAAATGAGAGTGGTTTTCCCAGCACCATTCGGCCCCAAAAGAGCAAAAATTTCACCTTCTTCTATCTCCAATGAAATTTTATTTAATGCTCTAACGTTATTTGGGAAAAGTTTTGAAACGTTATTTATTCTTAATATATTTTTCATAAAAATCCGTTTTTTATCAAAAGGAATATAACGTGGATAGGGTTTTTAAGAGTGTTTTTAATTCAATTGTAGTCCCATTTACAAGTGGTAAATTTCTTATTCTTGTCTGCCTTATTTCATCGACATAAATTTAGAGATTATCGAACCTTTAATATCTTAAGAGTTGAAATTATGGTGATAGCGAGATCACATTTTTTCGGTTCAATTGTCTTCCCAAAAGGATTTTTTGGAAATCTCTTTTTTATCAGCATCTAGTTTTTGGGCTGAAGAATTATTTGCTAAATCAAGATTATTAAACTTAATTGGATTGTTCAAATAAAAACTTTCTCCGTGTTCCTTTTTCATTTCTCTAAACAAACTCTGCTCGTCATTTAATGCCTCGCCAACATTATTTATAGGTCCAGCAGGGACACCAGCGTTTTGCAATTTATCTAGAACTTCCCTTTTTGTTAAATCTTTTAAACAAAATTCTATTTTAGGAAGTAACGTTGATCGATTCTTAACCCTGAGGTGATTTTCTTTGAACTCATCCTGTAAGTGTAATTTTAAATTTAATGCCTCGCACATCCTGACAAATTGATTATTATTTCCACAGGCGATTACCAAAGCTCCATCCTTAACTTCAAAAACTTGGTAAGGAACAATAACTGGATGGGCATTTCCCATCCTTTTTGGAATATTTCCCGTTGAAAAATAGCTTGATGCCTGATTTGCAAGAACTCCTAGCTGTGTATCAAATAATGCCATATCAATATGAGTTCCTTTCCCAGTTTGATCCAATGCTTTTAGGCCGGACATAATGGCAATAACAGAATAAAGGCCTGTAAAGATATCTGCGTAAGCTATCCCAGGTTTTTGAGGCAATCCATCCTTTTCTCCAGTAAGGTCCATAATTCCTCCCATTGCTTGTATAATAAAATCATAGCCTGGGCGATTGGAATAAGGCCCATTTTGACCAAAGCCAGTAATTGAGCAATAAATAAGTTTTGGATTAATCTGATTTAAACTTTCATAATCAAGGCGGTATTTTTTTAATCCACCGACTTTAAAATTTTCAATTAAGATGTCAGCCTTGGATGCCAATTTTTTTACTAAAGCTAAGTCTGCATTATTTCTAAAATCTGCTACGATAGATTTTTTGCCCCTATTTGTACTGTGGAAATAGGCTGCAGATCCATCCTTATGGAAAGGCGGCCCCCATCCTCTGGTTTCGTCACCACTTGGGCTTTCGACTTTCACAACTTCGGCACCAAGATCTGCTAGAGTCTGTCCGGCCCAAGGGCCAGCTAAAACACGGGCTAGCTCTAGTACCCGCAATCCTTTTAGAGGTTGAGTCAATTTACGCCTTTAAATTAGTTACAGTGTATGAAGTATTAATTGAGTTCAGAAAAACTTCAAGACATTGCATCTTTTGAGAATTTTCATTACGAAGTGTAGTATTATTTCTAAGGAAGGGATTCTGTTAAATTGAATTGGGTTTCTAAGCTTTTTAAGAAAAAGAATAAGGTAGCCATAGTTAGGCTTGAAGGTACTATAGCACCATCTATGACATTTGGAGCAGGTTTAAATGATGTGTCTGTTTCTAAAACTATTGAAAAAGCATTTTCATTTAGAAAACTTTCTGCAGTAGTTTTAATAATCAATTCCCCTGGCGGGTCTCCAGCACAGTCTTCTTTGATAGCAGCAAGGATAAAGAGATTGGCAAAAAAAAATAAAACACATGTTTTAGCTTTCTGTGAAGATGTTGCTGCTTCGGGAGGCTATTGGTTAGCTTGTGCAGCTGATGAAATATTCGCTGACGAAAACACAATAATCGGATCGATAGGTGTAATCTCAAGTGGTTTTGGATTTCATGAATTAATAGAAAGGCAAGGAATAGAAAGAAGAGTATACACCTCTGGAGAGGATAAGAGTATTTTAGACCCTTTCCGTCCTCAAAAACAGGCTGATATTAAAAAACTTAAGAAGCTACAAGGGCAAATCCATGAGAATTTCATAAGCCATGTGAAGCTTAGCAGAGGAGAAAAGATTAAATCTGAGGATATTTTCTCTGGAGAGTTCTGGCTTGCTAATGAGGCCTTAAATAATGGTTTGATCGATGGAGTAGGCCATCTAGAGGATGTAATCTCAAACAGATTTGGAGATACTTGCAAACTAATAAAGGTTTCTTCAAAAAAATCTTTTTTTGGGCGATTGACAGGAAGTGTCTACAATTCTTTAATTGAAACTGTAGCTAACAAGATTAATTTATCAAGATATGGTTTATAGGAAAAATGATCAATAAGATTTTGTTTTTGGCATTAGGTTTGTTTGTTCTTTACGCAGTCATCAAGTTAAGTCAGAAAGTGAAACCGAAAAATAATGAACAGAATGTCTTTGAAAGCCCGTCTAAATGTAAGAAATGTGATTCCTATATTATAGGCACTGGGCCTTGTTTGTGTGAAACTTAACTGTAAGAAACTTTAAAGAGTGTAGCCTTTGATTTTAGTTCAAATTTTAGCAGGTGTTTTTCTCTTAAGTTTTTGTGGAGACTCCTTAGTCAAAGGTAGTGTTTTAGCGGGTTTAAGGTTTAATATCTCTCCTTTAATTATTGGCTTAACAGTTGTGGCGTTTGGAACATCTGCGCCTGAACTTATTGTTGCAATACAGGCATCTTTATCCGGGCTTTCTGGAATGGCTTTAGGTAATGTTGTTGGATCTAATATTGCAAATGTCTTATTAGTACTTGGGCTGCCCATATTATTCTTTTCACTTGATATCAGGTCTTCTAGTTCAATAACTGATTACTGGATTATGTTTGGGGCAACAATATTCTTTATATTGTTATTAACAAATGGAGCAATATTTTTCTGGCACGGTATTATTTTAATATTGCTTCAGATTTCCATTCTAATTAGGTCATACATTTTAGCTAGGTCTTCAAAAAGCAGCATAAAACAAGAAATAATTGATGGCTCAGAAAGCTTTGAAGGTCCGAAGTGGAGCAAACTCCTAAAAATTGCAGGGCTAATATTGCTTGGCATCTTTGGATTGCCTCTAGGAGCTCACTTTCTCATAAATGGTGCTGTAGGGCTGGCTCAATTCTTTAATGTGTCTGAGGAGGTCATAGGTTTATCAATTGTAGCGGTTGGTACTTCACTTCCAGAATTAGCCACTACATTCGCGGCAGTTAGGAGAAATCAGGGAGAAGTAATTTTGGGAAATATAATAGGTTCAAACTTATTTAATATTTTATTTATTGTAGGTGTTGCATCCCTAATTGCACCCATAAATTTTCAACAAATAGATTTGGTTCAGTCACTTGGCTATCTCTTCGTTTCTGTTGTTTTTTTGTTGGCTATTGTTATAAAGCCTAGAATTATAGGTAGGAATTGGGGTGCTGTATTTTTACTTAGCTATGCAAGCTATCTTTGGTTTTTAGTTTATTGAAATAGGAGTAAAATGGAAAGATCTGCGTTAATAACTGGGGGATCTAAGAGAATTGGAGGGGCAATATCGAATTCATTGGCAGAAAATGGCTATGATATTATTGTCCATTATAATGCCGACTCACAAGGAGCAGAGGAAGTCGTTGAATATGCTAGATCTAAAGGGGTTCAGGCTTACTCGATAAAAGCTGATCTTTTAAATGACGAAGAGATATTAAATTTGGTATCTAAATCAGTAAAGTTACTAAATAAGCCGCTGACGACTTTAATTAACAACGCATCTATTTTTGAATATGATACTATAGAAACAGCTACCCTAGAGAATTGGGATCGGCATTTTGGAACCAATATAAAAGCTCCATTTTTCTTGTCTCAAGCCTTTTTCAAGCAAGCTCCAAAACCGATTCTTGATGAAAGGAAAGAATTAGTTTCTAAGGCTCAAATAATAAACATAATTGATCAGAGAGTTGTAAATACATCTCCTTTTTTTTCAACTTATACGATTGCTAAAATGGCTCTTTGGTCGTTTACAAAGACGGCAGCTCAAGAAATGGCTCCAAGGGTTCGCGTTAATGGAATAGGGCCAGGCCCAACCTTAATTGCTAAAAACCAAAGCGTTAAAAGTTTTTTAGAGCAAAGAAAAAATACAGTCCTAAAGCGCGGTTCAAATTTAGAGGATATAATTGGCAGCATGAATTTTTTCTTAGAAAATAAAGGTATAACTGGGCAGTTCATATGTGCTGACGGTGGTCAAAGTTTGGAATGGTAACTGCTCGTAAATTATTGAATACCTTGATCTTTTGTTTGAAATTTCTCTTTAAAGAACTAAATTTGTCCACTTACAAAGCGATTTGCTTGAAAATTAGTTATTTTTGATGAGCTGCTCTTGTTTTTCTTTTTTAAAAAATTAATTTATCCTTACAAAACAATAAGTTAAAAAAATGCCTAAAATTTAAGCAATTTAATAAAGTACCTAAAATATAATGATATTATGATAAAAATATACATTTATCCCCAGACTTATCCCCAACTTCAGTGGAAACTTTTTTTCTTGAAAAAACTTTCAATAAAGTGCAGGCGTAAGAGAATCAGTAATGAAAATAATGGAAGATATTTTTTTCAATAAAACTTGAGCTTATTGCAAATATAAATTCTACAGTAGGGAAAACATCGTGATTTTGGAAGGTGTGGAAATTGTAAAAGATAATGTGAGAAAGTTAACTCAAAAGCCAGGTGTCTATCGAATGATAGATAAGAATGGGGATGTTTTATATGTTGGAAAGGCAAAAAATTTAAGGAAAAGGGTTGCGAGTTATGCAAAGTTAGAAGGGAACTCAAATCGTATTAAAAGAATGATCTCTGAAATTTCTTCTATGGCATTTTTAACTACGGAGACTGAAGTAGAGGCTCTGCTTTTAGAGCAGAATTTGATTAAAGAATTAAAACCAAAATACAATGTTTTATTGAGGGACGATAAAAGTTTCCCCTATATCTACTTGAGCACTCATCAATCTTTTCCAAGACTGTCAAAGCATAGGGGTGGTAGAGGTAAACTTGGGAAATACTATGGACCATTTTCATCTGCGCCAGCGACAAATAGAACTATAAATCAATTGCAAAAAGCATTCCTATTACGAACATGTACTGATCCAGACTTTGGCACTAGAAAAAGGGCATGTCTTCTGTATCAGATTAAAAAGTGCTCAGCGCCATGCGTCGGTTACATTAGTAAGGAAGCATATAGTGATTTATGCAACCAAGCCAATAAATTTTTGACCGGAGAAAATAGCAAGGTTCAGAGTAATTTGGCCATAGAAATGGAGAATGCTAGTGCTCAATTGCTATTTGAAAAGGCCGCAAAATTAAGGGACAGAATTAAAGCGTTAACGGAAATACAAAGCTCTCAAAAAATCAATCCAAAGACAGTTAAGGATGCTGATTTATTTGCTTTATTCGAGAGTGGAGATGAAGCGTGTATACAAGTAGTATTTATAAGGAATAATAAAATTTTTGGTAACCATGCATATTTCCCGAAAACGGGTAGAGGTGCAGATAGCTTTGAATTAATGGAAGCTTTCATAACCCAATTTTATCTAAACCGAGTTCCTCCATCTGAAATAATTCTTTCTAACGATTTGCCAGATATTAAAGTCTTAAACGCATTCCTGACCGCAAGGGCAAACCTGAAGGTGCATATTATTTTCCCTAAGCGTGGTGAAAAGAAGGAGTTAATTTCGTGGGCCATAAAGAATGCGGAAGAAGAGTTGATAAGAAAGTTAAGTGATATTTTAAATCAGAAGCAATTAATAAGGGGCCTTCAAAAGAAGTTGAACCTAAACAAATATCCTTCTAGGATCGAAGTATATGATAACTCACATTTTCAGGGCAAGCATGCTTTAGGAGCAATGATAGTTTTAGGAGATGAAGGTTATATTAAATCTCAGTATAGAAAATATAACTTTAGTGAAGATATTGTTAAAAAGGGTGATGATATTGCAATGATGAAGGAAATGCTTTCAAGAAGGTTTAGGAAAAAATATGAAAATGCAAAAGCCAATGTTTTAAGCAACATACCTGAATTAATTATTGTGGATGGGGGTAAGGCACAAGTGTCTGCTGCTGTTTCTACCTTGCATTCATTAGGTGTCAAAGATATTTCAGTAGTTGGAGTAGCTAAAGGGTTAGACCGCAATGCTGGAAAAGAGGAAATTTACCTTCATGGTGAAGGACCATTTACTTTAAAATCAAAAGACCCAATATTATATTTTTTGCAAAGGATTAGGGATGAAGCTCATAGATTTGCCATAGGAGGGCATAGATTAAAAAGAGCTAAAGATGTATATATTTCACCTTTAGACGAAATTGAAGGAATTGGCTCAGTTAGGAAGAAATCATTATTATCTAAATTTGGTTCAGCAAAGGCAGTATCTAAAGCTAGTAGATTAGATTTAAAGTCAGTAGATGGTATTTCCGAAGAACTTGCAAAGGTCATATTCAATCATTTTAGAGAATCAAATTAAAAACTGGGAATATAATAAAAGATGATGCTAAATTTGCCTAATTTTCTAACCATATTTAGAATAATATGTGTTCCCATTATTGCCGTACTAATAATGACCGCTAAAGGCCAGGGTCCTCTAATTTTTGCTTTTCTTCTTTTCATCTTAGCATCGCTAACTGATTACCTAGATGGGTTAACAGCTAGAACCCTAAATCAAAGTACGGAATTTGGAAAAGTTTTGGATCCCATAGCAGACAAACTTATGACGGTAATATTATTATGTGTTTTATATGGTACAAAAGTTGGCGATGATTTCAAATTAATGATAGGTCTTCCAATAGTTGTGATAATATTTAGGGAGATTTTCATATCTGGGCTTAGAGAGCACGTCAGTAAAAGGTCTGAAGTCCTTCAAGTCTCTTGGATTGCCAAGATAAAGACTGGATTACAGTTAACAGCGATAGGTACATTGATCTTCTTTCTTGCTTATCCTGAGTTTTCCAGTTTCGAATATATTGGTTTAGTCTTAATTTGGGCAGCTGCAGTTTTAACACTAATTAGTGGTCTGGATTATTTTATAAAAGCAAAACCATTTTTTCGGGATTAGGCATGCAAGTTTATTATTTTTCATGGGTACGAGAAAAAGTAGGTACTGGTCATGAAGAAATACAAACAAATTCTAATACGGTGAAAGATCTTATCGATGAGCTGTCCTCGAAAGGTGAAAACTACACATTAGCTTTTAGCAATTTAGAACATATAAAGGTAGCTGTGGATCAGGTTTTCGTAAGCGATTTTAATCACCCAATTAAGAATGCAAAAGAAATTGCATTTTTCCCACCAGTTACAGGGGGTTGATGTGCTCTCTATAAAAATCCAAGAGGATGATTTTGATCCAGGCCTCATTTACAACTTAGTCGGCAAGGATAGAAAAGATATTGGAGCAAAAGTAGCATTTACTGGGCTTGTTAAAGATTTTTTTGAATTGGATGAAGTTACAAATTTATATATCGAGCATTACCCCTCAATGGCTAAAGCGCAGCTTAAAAATATTTGCCAATCAGCATTAGAAAGATGGCAGATAAAAGAAATTCATCTGGTCCATAGGTTTGGCTTATTAAAACCAGGTGATAATATTGTAAATCTTGTTTTGGCTTCTCATAATAGAAGTGATGTATTTCAGGGCGGCACGTTTATTATGGATTATCTTAAATCAGACGCCCCTTTTTGGAAAAAAGAATTTAATAGAAAAGGCTCCGCTTGGGTCAATCAAAGTTTAGACGATATACAGAAAATGGATTTATGGTAATTCAGGCCAAGTCAAATACTCAAAAATAAGCTGCCCGCTAAGAATAGACAAAGTATTAGTCCCGACATTTTGTTTGAGCGAAACAATCTTAAGCAAACATGTGGTAGCTTAGTATCAAGTTTAATTAATTGTATAAAAAGGCTACAACAAAATATAAAGACACCCAGGAAACAAATAAAGAATATAGTTTCTGATATATGAAAAAGTGAAACATAAAATGCTAAACCAGCTAGTATAAAAAAGATAATTACAAAAGTGAAAAGCCAAGAGGCTGCATTTTCTTTAAAAAGCCTTGCCGTTGATTTAATGCCAACAATACTATCATCATCAATATCTTGGAAAGCATATATAGTGTCATAAAATAGGGTCCAGAAAATTCCAGCTATATAAAGAATGAAACAACCTAAACTTATTCCAAGGCCTTGAGTTGAGAAACCAAGTAAAATTCCCCAGTTAAATGCTATCCCAAGAAAAATTTGTGGCCACCAGGTAAATCGCTTAGCGTAGGGATAAATAATAACAGGTAATAAAGACACAATCCCTATAAAAATTGAAAAGCTGGGAAATGAAAGTAGTATAAGGAACGAGGCAAGAGCCTGGATAATCATCCAAGCAAATGCTTTTCTATTGGACACTTGACCCGAAGGTATCGGCCTTAGTTTCGTCCGCTGTACTTTTGAATCCAGTTTCCAATCATTTATGTCATTCCAGGTGCATCCAGCTCCACGCATCAGAATAGCCCCTAAAGTAAAGCTAACGGCCAACCAGAAATCATATAAACTGACCTTAGTATCGCTCTCAAGGATACCAAGACAAAGCCCCCACCAACAGGGAATTAAAAGTAACCAAGTTCCAATAGGCCTATCCATTCGGCTAAGACGTAGGTAAGGTATACTCCAATCAGGTGCAATTATATCAACCCAGTTTAATTTTATTGCGTCTGGTAGATGTGGCGAGTTATTATTCATTAATCTAAAGAAGGTAAATTTATGGTTAAAGTAGTGCGTCTGTATTCTGGAGTAACAATTGATTTATTTCAACCCATCACATTGTCATCTACGAGCGCCCATTACCTTCAAAATGTAATGCGAAGAAAAAAAGGTGATAAGGTGATAGTTTTTGATGGGAAAAGTGGAGAGTATGAAGCAGAAATAAAATATGTGTCCAAGGGTAATATTACGCTAGAGCCAAAAAAGAAGTTAGCAGAACTCTCTAAACCAGAAGATATTTGGGTAGCATTTACGCCAATAAAGAAAATAGGCACACATTTTGTTATAGAAAAATGTACTGAAATTGGGGTTAGAAAGATTTTTCCTATATTTACTGAGCATTCAGTAAATAAGAATTTGCGTATTGGTAAGTGGAAGCTAAATTCTATAGAAGCTGTTGAACAGTGTGGTGGAAATTTTATTCCAGAAATAAGAGAAAATACTAGTCTTGCAGAGTTTATAGATAATTTTCCAGAGGATCGAAAGTTGATTTTTTGCAATGAGGTTGCCAAAGAACCTAACCTTAGAGAAATATTCGCCAAAGATAATTTCTCCAAGGCTTGTATTCTAATTGGCCCAGAGGGAGGCTTCTCTGATAAGGAGAGGGAAATGCTTTCTAGGCGAAAGAATGTTTATTCTGTTTCTTTGGGGGCGAGGATTCTCAGGGCTGAAACGGCTGTCACTGTTGCTTTAGCAGTTTGGCATTCACATTTTTCCGCCTAAGTAGCAAGTAATTTATATTTCTAAAATGCTATAAAGTGGGATAAAGTGATCAGAAGTTAATTTGCGGAGAAATTCATGTCTATTCCACAATCAGCCGAAGGAACAGTTGAAAATTATTCTCAACTTGTACAGTTTCTTGAGGATGGCTGCAAAGTGCATGCTGATTGGGGAATAGGTACTGAGCATGAAAAGTTTGGCTATGATAAGAAGAGTTTTTCTCCTTTACCCTTCGAGGGAGAAACATCAATTTTTTCCATGTTATCTGGTCTGCGAGATACGTACGGTTGGGAGGAAATTAGGGAGAATAGAAAACTAATTGGGTTAAAAAGAGGTGGCTCCAATATTAGTTTAGAACCTGGAGGTCAGCTAGAATTATCAGGGGCTATATTTAAGAATGTTCATCAGACATGTAATGAAGTTTCGAATCATTTATCTGAAATTAAGATGATAGCTGATAATATTGGGGCCGGTTTTATTGGATTAGGAGCCTCTCCTGATTGGAGTGAAAATCAAATGCCGATGATGCCTAAAGGAAGGTATGAACTTATGACCCCATACATGGGTAAAGTAGGTACCCATGGAAAAAAAATGATGTACCGGACATGTACAGTACAAGTGAATTTGGATTATAGTTCAGAAAAAGATATGATAAGAAAAATGCGAGCTGGTGTTTCGTTACAACCAATAGCCACTTGCCTATTTGCGGCTTCACCATTTTTTGATGGAAAACCGAACGGTTATAAGAGTTGGAGATCAGCCATATGGAGGGATACTGATAGTAGTAGAACTGGCATGGTTCCATTTGTATATGACGAAGGTTTTGGTTTTGAGAAATGGGTTGATTATGCTTTAGATGTACCAATGTATTTTGTATATCGAGATGGCAAATATCTTAATGCGCTTGGAAAATCATTCAGAGATTTTCTAGAGGGCAAGCTTGATATTCTTATAGGACAAAAACCTAGTTTGAGTGATTGGGCAGATCACTTGACCACCATCTTTACTGAAGTAAGGGTAAAAAATTTTATTGAAATGAGAGGAGCAGATGGAGGACCTTGGGCATCGATATGTGCTCTTCCAGCTTTTTGGGTAGGTATAATGTACAATTCAGGAGCTTTAGACGAAATTTTAGATTTAACCAAGGACTGGTCGCATTTTGATAGAGAAAAACTAAATCAAGATGTTGCCAAGAAAGGATTTGAAGCGAATATTAGAGGTGTGCCAGTGCATAAGGTTTGCAAGAAAGTTTTGGAGATATCGAGGAGAGGTCTTGTGGAGAGAGCAATATCAAATTCTTCAGGCGGGCGTAGAGATGAGGCACATTTTTTAGATCCTTTATTTGAAATAGTTGAAGCAAGACAGACTCTCGCTGATAAACTCCTTGAAAACTATTGGGGTCGGTGGGAAAAAGATTTACGTAGGATTTACCTTGAACATAGCTATTGAAGGATAGATTTATTCACCGATCTTTGGTTCTAAACCATTAAAAAGTCTAACAATATTTGTTCTATGCGAAACAAATATTCCAATAACAAGAAGTATCAAAACCCAAAAATTATTCTCTAGGCCAAGCGGGAAGGCTAGAATTAAAGTGAAGGAGCTTGAAAAAAGGGAAGATAAGGAAGACCGCTTAAATAAAAATGCTAATATAAGCCAAATTAGGCCAGCATAGAAGAATAACCAAAAGTTTAACGCCATAATTATCCCTAAAAAAGTAGCTACTCCCTTACCGCCTTTAAATTTATTAAATATTGGCAACAAGTGTCCTAGGAAGACAAAAATACTAGAAAATTGAGCCGCGGTAAGCCCAAGAAAACTATAAAATATATAAACTGCTAGGAATCCTTTAAACCCATCTAAAAAGAGTGTAAGAAACGCTGCAAATTTATTTCCAGTTCTAAGCACATTTGTTGCGCCAATATTCCCAGAACCAATTTCTGACAAATTACCTAATTTGAATAACTTGGAGAATATTATTCCAAAAGGAATAGAACCTAATA
>Ga0208410_1000489_pt1 | contig 22879 bp, 19 predicted proteins | sample ETN02SmetaG_3_FD_185787 | JGI IMG/M metagenome (GOLD analysis project Ga0208410, IMG submission 185787) | Marine microbial and viral communities from oxygen minimum zone, Eastern Pacific Ocean - ETNP2014F10-02SV257 (SPAdes) (version 2) | ecosystem: Environmental > Aquatic > Marine > Oceanic ... | reverse complement strand
CTAAATCTTTCATTACATATTTTCATTTTTTATCGCCAGATCTTGTTACATTTTTTAGAGCATCTTCATATGAAAGGAAAACATTTATATTATTTTTATTTATGAACTTTTTAATAGTTTTAAGAGTATTTCCTGGTCCACAAGAGTGATTGGCATTTATTATTTTAGGGTAATTTTTTAAGGCTAATTTAAATGCTGATCCACTCATCCAATAGAAATGGCTCTTTTCATTTAAATCTTCAATCACATTAACTGGTTTTAATTCATAGGTAGCAATGATTCGAGCATTTTGTGGGTCTTTATGTAATTTGAAATAATTCTTTGGCGTAAGATTATGAGTCAACTTTACCCATTTTTTATTTTTTGATAAACATTTAATTTCTGGATTCTCTTCCCCTAGGCTATCCGAAGAACCATTTACCCAATAACCCTTTTTGGCTAATTTTTTCCATGTTTTAACTCCGCTTGTCCAGATCACATTTGTTAATTCAATATTCTGATTGCTTGGTAAAGCATTTTCTCTACTCACATAAATATTTGTATTCTTAAGTTTATTAATTTTTTTTAAATTTTTATTAATTAACTTTCTTTCAAACAATTTGTACTTACTTATATTTGACGGGAAAAAATTTGCTTCCGGAATATTTTTCCAATCAGTGTTTTGATTTACAACCTCTCTTTTTTCAATTTTTAAACCCTCTTCAGTCTGGCCTTTTATAGTAAGAATTTTTCCAAAAAATTTAGACTCAATACTTACCCCAATTTTTTGATGGCAGCCCCCTCCATAATTTTGAAGAATCTCTCTCTCTTTTAAAACTTGGGAAAATGTCTCAACATGGTTAATTTTATTAATCAACTCAATAATATCTTTTCTTTTTGAATTTACCTCTACAGCAATTGCTCCTTGACCAGGGGCACATGGATTTAAAGATAAAGGAATAATCATCCAGAACAAATCATCAAGATATGATTGTATTTTACCTGATATATCTTTATTTCCATATGAGATTAATCTATCAATTGCAGCTTTAGCAACGATTAACCCTTGGCAGTCTCCATTTAATAACTTTCTTAGTCTTGTAGGAATATTACCTCTTACATCCTCAAAATTTATCCTTTTTGGATTAAAAGGAAGTAAAGATTCTAAAAAGTTTGAAAAATTGTAAACTCTTCTGGGCGAGGAAGTAAGAATTCTTAATTCTTTATTGTTATAATTTTCAAATATGTCTTTTTTTAGGAATAAAATATCTCTTGAGTCAGCGCGCTCAAGTATAGAAACTATTAATGTATCCTTTTGATCTTCTATTGGGAGGTCTTTAAGAGAATGAACTGCTAAATCAGCCTCATTATTTAAAAGTGATTCCCTAATATCATTAGTAAATACACCAATATTAGATAACTTACTTAATGATGTTAGCTGATCAATGTCCCCCTCTGTTTCCCTTTTGATAAAAGATATAGAAATATCTTTATCAGCTTGCTTTAAAGCTTCAGCCACAATCTCAGCCTGAATAACAGCTAAGTCGCTTTTTCTAGAGATAATTTTAATCATTATTATATTTTTATAGTGTATTTATTGCCTATTTTAACTAATTTGTTACTACTATGCGACATATTGTCTAAAGAAAATAAAATAATATTATTTTTGTTATTTATATTTATAAAGATGGGTGCTAATCCTATTTAACGAATAAAGGGGACAAGCTTTGGACTACGATAAATTTTTTGAAGAGGAACTTAAAACTCTTAAAGATGAAGGTTTGTATAGAACCTTTAGGTCAATTGATAGAGTTCAAAATATGTTTCCTAAAGCCCTTGAAACCGTCGATGGTAATGATAGAGAAGTCGAAATATGGTGCTCAAATGATTATTTAAATATGAGTCAGAATCCTGAAGTTCTAGACTCTTGTATTAATGTAATAAATAAATTGGGAACTGGCTCAGGTGGAACTAGAAATATTTCTGGAACATCTTCTTATCATGTAAAATTAGAACAAACATTATCAGAGTTACATAATAAAGAAGCAGCATTGGTTTTTCCTTCTGCTTATACCGCTAATCAAGCTACAATTGCTACCTTATGCAGAAATATTGAAGGTATTGAAATTTTTTCTGATAGGTTGAATCATGCTTCTCTTATTGAAGGCATTCGAAACAGTAAAGCACAATATCATATTTTTGAGCATAACGATATGGATCATCTTTCAAGTTTACTTGAGGCAACTGATATAGATGCTCCAAAACTGATTATTTGTGAATCAATCTATTCTATGGAAGGTATTAGATCGCCATTAAAAGAGATTGTCCGTTTAGCTAAGCAATATAATGCAATAACATATCTCGATGAAGTGCATTCAGTTGGCTTATATGGGAATGAAGGAAGAGGAATTGCAGAAGAATTAGGATTAAGTGATCAGATAGATATTATCAATGGCACATTATCAAAATCCTTTGGTCAATTAGGTGGTTATGTTGCCGCTAACGCAAATATAATAGATTATATCAGAAGTTTCGCTTCCGGTTTTATTTTTACATCATCAATAAACCCTTCAATTGCAGCAGCATCAATAAAAAGTATAGAGCTAAGTAAGGAATCTGAAACCTTAAGATTAAGAATTAGAAGAAATTCAAAATTTATTAGAGAAGGTTTAAAATCAATTCAAGTCCCATTCATTGATAATGATAGTCATATTGTTCCAATACTTGTAAAAGGCCCTCTAGAGTGTAAACAAATATCAAAATTGCTTTTAGATAAATTTGGGATTTATATTCAACCTGTTTTCTATCCAACTGTTCCTAAGGGCGATGAAAGATTAAGGGTAACAATAACACCAAAACATTCTAAGAAAGATATTCAGAGTTTTGTTAATTCTATTGATGAGGCATGGAATATTCTTGGTTTTGATAGGGTTGAAGAGCAAATAATCCATAATCAAATATAATAAGGGCCAAAGAAAATTCTTTGACCCTTATCTTTAGTGAAAGTTACCTTTCACATGATCTAGCATTCTTAACTTAGGGGGAAGAGATATAGCTAGACAATTAGTTTACTGCATATTCTTTTCTATCTAATTCCTGATAAAAAATATTTTCACTTACATTACTCTTAATAATAAAATTATTTTTGAAGAAATTTTCAGCTACATTATTGGCTGCATTAATAAAGTGCGCAGTATCACCTTCAAAAAAGAATTTAGAAAACATTATATTCAGCTCTTCATCATCACCTCTTTGAGCAAGTCTAATTATTTTAATTAATAATTCTTCTGCAACACCAGTAACTGGAGTTTGATAGTTTGGTGATAATTTAGATTTAGTCATATGAGCTACAGCCATCATTATTGAATGAAAATCTCTAATAGAGTTAGATAAATTAGCAGATTTAAAAACATCCCTTAAAAGAATTAGAGGGGTATTACACCTAAACATATGAGCTTTGAACCAGAATCTTGAGCTTACTACTAAAAGATTTTCAGTGGATGTCAAATCTCGCAAATGTCTAGTCATCATACCCCTCTTCTTACTGTCTACATAGATGCCCTAATAACTATGCAGACAGATTATTCATAAAAGTTAGAATGTTTTCCTTAATGAAATACGAGCATTCAAAGGTTCACCTACTGATGCTTGGTGAGTACTGTGAGAATGTGGGAAATAAAGTTCATCTGTCACATTTTCTACATTTAATTGAATACTTAGATCATCAGCTAGGTCGTAATATGCTGCAAAATCCACTCTAGTATAATCAGGAAGTATTAAACCTGGTTTATCATTTTTAATATTTGATTCACCTTGTGCTGTAACTCCAAAACCTATACCAAAGCGATCATTAACTTCATATGTCGCCCATAGAGAAGCCGTATATTCTGGTATTTCTCTTGGTTCACCGCCTTTAGCTGTTTCACCATCAAGATCACTATAACCTATAGCTAATGATAGTTTTTCTGTAACTTGTCCTTTAAGTTCAAGCTCAATACCATCAACTTGCAAACCAACGATCTCAGAATTTTCTCCTGTATCACTGTCGCGAGTAGCTACTGTTTGCTCACTATCGAAGTAACTAGCAGTAAAGCTTAATCCAGGTCTTATATCCCACTTTACTCCAATTTCAGTGCTTTCATACACATCTGGATCTAATCTAGCAGCGTTTGCGTCAAGTTTTTTGAACTGCTCACCGGATCTTGGAAGAAAACTTTCAGCATAACTTACATAAAGAGATACATTCTCTTGTGGTTTAAATATCAAACCAGCTCGTGGTGAAAATTCTTCGTCTTCTCTAGTCTCAGAAGTTCCTTTTTTAACATCTCTTACAGTAATATCGAAATTATCAAATCGACCACCTAAAAGCACTTTAAAGTTATCAGTTACATCAATCTGATCTTGAACATAAATAGAAGTTACTTGAATATCTGACTCAGTTTTACTTTTTAGATCTGCAGTAAAGTCGTTATAAGTTCTGACACCAGCTGCATTTACTCCAAAGTTTATTGGTCTAGTGATATTGAATACTTCGTTATCATCTTCAGTTGTAATGAAGAAAGTATTGTAACGGAAATTTTCATTTTCTGTGTCAATAATTTCAGCTCCAACTAATAAAGTATGTTTTGCTGATCCAGTTTGAAATTCATTAACAATGTTACCAGAAATTATTAAATTAGTTCTTTCTGTAGGGTCTTTATAACCATCCGCTGTAAATGTGTCTCCACCGGAGTAACCTGATGCGTAATAATTTTTATACATTTTTGCAAAATCACTATACTGAACAACAAGATTACCTTTTCTATTGTCAGAAAACTCATGACTTAAATTTGCGCGATAAATATCAGCTCTAAGTGTTGTTAAGTTGGTATCAGTGTCACCAAAAACTATTTCTTCAAAAGCTTCAACAGGCTCACCATTTAATGTAGGTACACCACGATCGATAAATCTTTCATGATCAGCGTGTTCATAAGATAAATCTAATGTTGTTACAGGACTAAGTTCTAGTCTTAAAGTTGGATTAAATCCATATCGATCACCATCATAATAATCTCTGTGATTTTCTAAAGTGTCACTATGAAAGTTAATTCTTAAAGCAGATTTTTCTCCAGTTGATACATTATAATCAACAGCAAAATCAAATGCTCCAAAAGAATCAGCGCCCATATCAAATGAACCAAATTGCTCATCTAAAACAGCTTTCTTAGTTACTCTGTTAATTATGCCACCTGTACCACCACGCCCAAATAAAAGAGCATTAGGTCCTCTAAGAATTTCCACTTGCTCTAAGTTATATAATGAACGGTAATACTGAACATCATCTCTTACGCCATCAAGATAAAAATCTGCAGTAGACCTTACGCCTCTAAAGACGATAGAATCACGGTGACCTTCACCTTGAGATGTATTAACACCTGGAGTATAGCGAACTATATCACCAAGCTCTCTAAAACCTTGTTTACGAATTTCATCATCCGTAACAATTGATAGAGTTTGCGGCACATCAATAATAGCAACAGGTGTTTTTAATGCTGTAACCTGATCTGAATAAAGTACTTTACCCTTAACAACAATTTCTTCTACATCCTGTGAAAATGAAGAAGTATTTGATGCAATTAAAGCAAAAGCAAAAGTACATAAAATTAATTTTTTCATTGGTTTTCTCCCCAAATAATTAAAATATGATTTTGTTATTAATAATCATTCGCAATTACTAGCGCAATTAATAATCAATTGCAACTAGAAAATTACCTTCTTTTTGAATTTGCAATCTTTTTGAAATTAAGATTCTTATATTTATACGAAACTGGCAGAATTAAAGGGTAATTCCCTTCATTTACCCAATCATAATGATATCCTATTATTCCCTCTTTTGGAGGATATATAAAAAACTCTATATTATAATTATCATCAATTTTACCTGGTAATTTAATATTTGAAGCGTAATGAAAGTTATCAGACATATTAAGATGAGGGGTTAATAAGAATTTTCCTTTAATATTATTTCTTGTATTTATAACAAGAGCTTCTACTTCTAAATAAGGAATAAAGCCTCCAATAGGTGATCCAATTGGTGATTTTTCAGACCAATTAATTAATGCTTCTAAATGAATATCTGTCGATTGTTGATCTAAAAAGAATTTACCTGGTTCAATTTCATCTTTTATTGCTCCCTCGAATATAATATCTATTCCAGGTTCAATTGTCTCCTTACCTATTATCATCTCATTTGAGTAAATAGAATCGTTAATAAAAAAACTAATTATAAAAACTATTATTTTTATGGATGTATTCATAAAACTTTCATATTTTATTAGTTGATTAAAAATGCTAACTAAATTATTTAGTGATAATGATTATTAATAGCAATAAATTAATGAGAGAAAAATGAACGAATTTATAATTACTTTTAGAGAATGTTTAGAAGCATCTCTAATAATTGGAATTATTTATACAATTTTAGATAAAAATAACTTAACCGATGAGAAGAGAGTTCTTTGGTACGGAGTTGCTGCTTCATTATTTGCAAGCGCTATTGTTGGTTTCCTACTTACATCTATAAATGAAAGTGTTGGCAATACTTCTTATGAAAAACTTTTTGAAGCTATTTTCATGTATATAACTGCTGCTATTCTATTTTATGTTATTTTTTGGTTGGCAAAGCATGTTAGTGATCGTAAAGAGATAGAAAATTCAGTTAAAAATGCTATAGCGGGTTCAGGTTTTGCCCTGTTTCTTTTAGTCTTCTTTTCAATTTTAAGAGAAGGTTTTGAAACCGCTTTATTTCTTATTGCCAGCGTTACAAATACTGGAAGTTTCTCTTATTTAGGTTTTTTCATGGGTACAATATTAGCTATTTTAATTGGTTATGCGGTTGTAGTACAAGGAAAGAAAGTAAATCTAAGGTCATTTTTTAAAGCTACAACTCTATTACTAGTTTTATTTGCCTCTGGAATGATTGCATATGGAACACATGAAGTTGAATCTTACTTAGTTAAAAATGAAACAATTGATAAAAACAATATACCAAGGGCTTGGAATATCCTTCAACCAAAACCTTCATTGGATAACAATGAAAATGAATTATTTTATACCTATGATGAATCCAAAGGAAAATATTACCATTTGCTGCATGATAAAGGGAGTGTAGGTGTATTCATGAAGGGTTTCTTTGGGTACAACAGTGATCCAAATTATGTAGAACTAATATTGTGGATTCTTTCAATGTTATTTGGGATAAGGATGTGGTCGTCATTTTATAGAGCTAGTTGAATACCTCTATAAACAATAGTTGTTACAACTATAAAAAAACTTACAATTATCGCTAAACCAAGAATAATTACGATTAACATTAATATAATGGTATATCTATCATGTTGCTTAAAGAGTTTCATGCTATGTCGTCCAAAAAAGAAACAATAACATATAAAGTATCTATTGAGGAATTAGGTTTGAGACTTGATCAATTTTTATCAAATAATATTTCTAATTTAAGTCGATCAAGAATAAAACATCTAATAAATGAGGGTAATGTATTTAAAATTTATAACAATAAGCATATCACCATAAAGGATCCCTCTAAAAAGGTTTCCTCAGAGGAAAGTTACTATATTAATATTCCAGAGCCAATCGATCCAAAACCTATAGCTCAAGAAATTCCTCTTGAAATTCTTCACGAAGATAAAGATTTAATTGTTATTAACAAACCTATTGGTCTTGTTGTGCACCCTGCCCCAGGAAATTATGATAATACTTTAGTAAATGCATTAATTGCACATTGTGGTGAGAGTTTATCTGGTATCGGAGGTGAAAAAAAACCTGGCATAGTTCATAGACTTGATAAAGATACAAGCGGTGTCATGGTAATAGCTAAAAATGATAATACTCATGAAAGCTTATCAGAACAATTTGCCAATCATGGTAGAGATGGAAAATTAATAAGATCCTATAAAGCATTAGTTTGGGGTATTCCAAATATTCAATCGGGAAAAATTGAAACATTTATAGGAAGATCAAATAAAAATAGAAAAAAAATGGCTGTTTATAAAGAAGAAAAAAAAGGAAGAAGGCTTGCCATTACACATTGGAAAAGAATTAAGTTTAATAAAGAATTAGATATTTCTAAAATCCAATGTAATTTAGAAACAGGAAGAACACATCAAATAAGAGTTCATCTAACACATATAGGCCTTCCAGTTATCGGTGATCAAGTTTATGGCACTGGGTTTAAATCTAAAATAAATAAATACGATGATACAATTAGAAATATCTTATTAAATGTTTCAAACAGACAATCTTTGCACGCATATAAATTAGGATTTGAACACCCAACATCAAAGAAGAATATGCTCTTTGAAACCAATTTACCCCATGCTATGCAAGAAATGTCCAATATACTTTAATTTGCATCTAATCATACCCATATGTTAATAGAGTGTTATGGCTAAAAATAAAAAAATAAACAATTTACCTGTGTTATCTGGGGATGTAACTCTAAGCAATTATCTTAATGAAATAAAAAAATTTCCTATGTTAAGCGCTGAAGAGGAATACACTCTAGCAACTCGACTTAGTATTCATGGTGATACTGATGCAGCTCATAAGCTTGTGACAAGTCATTTACGATTAGTCGCAAAACTAGCCATGGGGTATAAGGGTTATGGCCTACCAATTACAGATATTATGTCTGAAGGAAATGTTGGACTTATGCAAGCTGTTCAGAAGTTTGATCCTGAAAAAGGTTTTAGATTAGCGACATATGCTCTCTGGTGGGTAAAGGCAGCTATGCAAGAATATATTCTTAGATCATGGTCTTTAGTGAAAATAGGAACTACAGCAGTTCAAAAAAAATTATTCTTTAATCTAAGAAGAGCAAAGAACCAAATTCAAGCGTATGAAGATGGAGATTTAAATCCTGAAAACTTAGAAAAGATTTCTAAACAATTAAATGTCCCAGAAAAAGAAGTTATTAACATGAATAGGAGATTATCTGGTGCAGATCCATCTCTTAATGCAAAGATTTCATCAGATGATGGCTCTCAAGCTGAGTGGCAAGATTGGTTAGAGGCTGATACGCCCAATCAAGAGGAGGAATATGCTGAAAAAGAGGAAGACAGCATTAGAAAGGATCTAATATCTGAATCATTAAATGTGCTTAATGAAAGAGAGCTAGATATTGTTCAAACAAGACGTCTTAGTGAAGAGACAACAACTTTAGAAGAGTTAAGTGAAAAATATGACATTAGTAGAGAAAGAGTAAGACAAATAGAAGTTAGAGCTTTAGAGAAAATAAAAGAAGAAATACAAAAACTAATGAAAGATAAAAATATTATTGATATCTAGTTTTGATAGTTAATTTCCTCCCAAAGTTCATTCATAACTATTATTAAATCATCAATCATTTCACCTCCCTCTATGAACCCCATTGAATATCGATCAAAATCATAGAAACCATTACCAGCATATTCCCAATCAATAATTTTATACCCACCATCAGTAACTAAAATATTTGTTTCCAGGTCATGGTGGGTTAACAAAGCGGGCCAATTAGATTGTTGAAAATTGCTCAGATTAGTCAAGAAGGCTTCCATTTTATTTTTTCTTAAATCACTAATAAGATTGATTTCTTTTATTTTTTTCCAATATAAGCTTACATGATTAAAATAATTAAATTTTGGTAAATCTATTTTTATATCCTGATATGACTCTATTAAATTGAGCAATTTCTTTCTACCTTCACTATCAGTCTTGTTGAGGTCTAATTCAATTCCTTCAATATATTCATAAATTATAAATTCATATTTGTTGTCCATATAGACCAAATTAGGAACGATATTTTTTTTATCTAAAGATTGCAAAATTAATGATTCATTTTGCCTATTGATTCCTAGATTCAAAGAATTTTTATTATTTAATCTTAAAACTAATTTGAATTTTTTAAAATCAAGTAAATAACTGTCGTTTGTCTTACCATGTATAAGATAGGAGATTTCTGCATCATCAATATTAAAATCTAAGTCGCTTACATTTTCTAATAAAAATTTAATTTTGTGATTTGTATTCATAATAGCTCTTTTGCCATTGATAATATCCATAAACAGACATTACCTGGTATGTCATTAATAAAATAACAGTAAAATATAACTCTCTATCAAAATTAAGGAAAATGGCTATTGAATTTATAATTATCCAGAATATCCAATTTGAAAGTATTTTTTGAGCGACCATAAATGTAGTAACAACTGAAGCCCATGTAGTAAAAGAATCTAAATATGGATACACAGCATCAGTTTTCTGAAGAGAAAAGCCAGAAACGATAGTCAAAATTAGAATTAATAATATTACTATAATATGATTTTGGTATGACCACGAAATAACATAATTTTTATCTATTTGAGATTTTTTATTCCAATTAATCCAACCGTATATAGCCATTAAAAGATAATAGAAATTAAGCAATGATTCCATATAAAGTGAAACATCCCAATATATTAATATATAGATTAATGTGCTTAAAAAAGCCGCATACCAACAAGCAATGTGTTGCTTTATAGCTAAAAATAAATAAAGAAGGGCAAAAATTACTGCAAAAATTTCTAAAGCTGTAAACATATTATTAGAATTTTCTTTTTCCGTTTACCCCAATAACTCTTGGGGCACCAAATTGAAAATATGGTTCAGTAGCGTAAAATTTTCTTGGATCATTACCAAAACTTCCAAACCCTCTAGTTTGATAGTCTTCGTCACTCAAATTCTTACCAAATATACTGAATTCCCAAGACTCTTTTTGATATCCTAATAATAAATTAAACAATACATAATCATTTGATTGAATATTATGACGATCAGAAAAATAAAACTCATCTTTCGCCTCAATATCAAACTTAATAAATAAATTATCTGTTATTCTATAATTCATACCTAAGCTTATTTGATACTCAGGAGCATGGGACTGCTCTCTTCCATTTAAATTTACTGGGATTCCATTTTTAAGGTCTGATTCAACATGAGAAAAGCTTAAGTAATTATTAAATTCAGTTTCTAATAATCCTAAATTGAAGAATAAATCTATTTTATTATTTATTAACAAAATTAATTCCATTTCTAAACCGTAATTTGATCCTTTAACAGCATTACCTATATAATCAGTGAAGCTACATGGGCATAACCCGCCTTGCTCACTAGAATTAATTGATGTCACTATACTTTGTTTTGTTTGGACGTCCTTGCGATCTTGATAAAATATAGAAGTTTGAAAAAGGAGGTTTTTATTAAGATTTCCTTTAAAACCTATTTCATAATTAATCATTGTTTCTGAATCATATTCCAAATTTTCATTACTTACATTTCCTTCAATATTAATCCCACCTGGCTTATAGCCTTGTGAAATAAGGAAATAACTCAGCAAATTATCGCTAATTTGATTTTTAAGAACTATTTTTCCTCCCCAAAAATCTTCAGAATTATTATACTCATTATTAAATAAGCAGCTTTCAGGTTTTGGATAAATCGCTATACAGAAAAACCCATCTGGAGCAGGACCATTGTTGTCAATATAATCAGCATCCCTTGATTCAATTCTTAAACCAACTTCAAAATCTATGATTTCTGATAGTGGATATTTATATTGTCCATATAAAGCTATATTTTCAGTATCAAATGAACTTTTAAAATTATTTTCTAAATATGTATACTCTCTGACTAAGTTTACTTTTTGATTTCTGTAATATAATCCTAAAACCCAGTCATTATTACCTTTTGATAGCAATCTAGTGTCTAAAGTGAAGTTCTCATTATTTCTAATATAATTATCAAAAGATGAATACCACCAATCAAAACCAAATACTTTTGAATCGCAAGGTGTTTGATCACATATTCCTGTATTACTCCAATCTTCATCATAACCATATTCAAGATCTGAATCTGCAAAACTCAACAAAACTTCTACATTTATTTTACTAAACTCTTTTAAATATTTAAGAGAACCAGCAAATGTCTCTTGACGGTCATGCCCAGGTACATCCGAAAGAGTTATTCTAGTGTTATCCAAACTAAATGCGTCATAACCATTATCAACATCAGAATATAAGAAGTTAACCTCTAACAATTGGTCATCAGAATCCATATAGATTTTAAAACGCGAAACAATCTCATCAATATTATTTGTTTCATCAGTTTGTAAGTGTTGGTTTTTTATAAAACCATCACTCTCGTATTTTTTTACACCAAATCTAAATCCAAAGTTTTCACCTAATGGTCCAGTAAAGACAAAGCCTAGGCTTCTACCATCAAATTCTGACAATGACCCTGAAATTTCAGAATAAAATACTTCCTCTGGTTCATTCGAAACTATATTTACTAGACCAGCTAGAGCATTGGCTCCATAAATTGTTCCTTGAGGACCTCTTAATACTTCTATTTGCTTAATATCAAAAGTACTTGCAGCTAATGATATGCCTGTAAAATCAATTCCATCTATAATAACTCCTACAGAATAATTTACTGGTTCAGTAAATTCGCTTCTTTCTCCAATTCCACGAATTTGTAAAAATTTTCCCCTAGATGATCCTGTTGAATAATTAATATTAGGTATTGAAAATAAGATGTCTTCAATATGTTGCGCATCTCGATTCTTAATAACTTCTTCATCAATAACTGATGCACTTAAAGGTAGTCTATATAAAGAATTATCTGAAAGCTCTGCAGTGACGACAATTTCATCAATTCTATCATCAGCATATAAAGCTGTCGCATTGAATAAGAAAAAGATAATTAAAAAAAATTTCATTGGTTCCTCCAAATAAATATTCAATCTAAATAGGGATCCAAATTAATAGGCGTTTATAAGAATCCAATTCCTACGCCGGCATTAACCGGATCAGGTTCAAAGGGTCAGGTTATTCCTTCTCAGCCAAACGGCACCCCTCGGACATCAATATTATTATAATGGTTTTATCTGAAATTCAATATTAATCCTCAAAAGGATCTTTCACTAATATTGTATCTTCTCGTTCTGGGCTAGTTGATAATAATGCAACTGGAGTACCTGTTAATTCCTCAATTCTTTTAACATATTTAACAGCTTCTGCAGGTAAGTCATTCCAAAGCCTAGCTCCAAAAGTTGTTGTATCCCATCCATCAAATTCTTCAAAAATAGGCTTAATTCTTGATTGTTCTTCAGATGAAGATGGAAAATAATCAATTTTTTTACCGTCGAGTTCATAAGCAGTACAAATATTGATTTTTTCAAAGCCATCAAGGACATCAAGTTTGGTGAGAGCCATACCATCAATACCCGATACTTCAATTGCATGTTTAACTAGAACAGCATCAAACCAACCACATCTTCTTTTCCTTCCTGTAACAGTTCCAAATTCATGCCCTTTTTCACCAAGTTCATTTCCAACATCATTATCTTGTTCAGACGGGAATGGTCCCTCGCCTACCCTTGTGGTATAGGCTTTAGTTATTCCTAATACATAATTTATGGATTTAACACCTTGACCTGATCCAGTAGCAGCCGCAGAAGCAATAGTATTTGATGAAGTTACATATGGATATGTGCCATGATCTATATCCAGCAAAGCACCTTGGGCACCTTCATACAAAATTCGCTTTCTATCTTTTCTTGCTTGAGTAAGAAATTCTTGGGTTCTAGAAATGAACGGCTTAATAATTTCTGAAACTTCAATTAAGTCATCATAGATAGAATCTGGGTTTATCTCTTCTTCATTCATACCTCTAAGAATAATATTATGATGATCAACGAGATTATTAACTTTTAATTTTAAAGCTTTTAAATCTCTTAAATCACCAACCCGTACAGATCGTCTCCCGACTTTATCTTCATATGCTGGGCCAATTCCTCTTTTGGTAGTTCCTATTTTTGAATCATTTGAGCTTCTATGTTCTCTTAAAATATCAAGATTTTTATGAACAGGAAGTATTAAGGAAGCATTTTCAGCAATTTTTAGATTTTTTGAATTTATTTCAACATCTTGATTAATAAGGATTTTCAGTTCTTCAGCAAATGCCCAGGGATCTACAACTACACCATTACCAATTATTGATACTTTATCCTCCCTAACAATTCCTGATGGAAATAATGATAGTTTATAAGTTTTGCCATCTATAACTAATGTATGCCCAGCATTATGGCCCCCTTGAAATCTTACCACTACATCTGCTCTGCTTGATAGCCAGTCAACTATCTTTCCTTTTCCTTCATCTCCCCACTGAGATCCGACTACTACTACATTTGCCATATAATCCTCTATATTTATTTAATATTAAAAATTAAATTATTAACTGTTACAATTGACTCAAGTTTCTTTACATTTTCCATAACATTTGAATTAATCTCAGAGTCAACTCCTATTAAAGCCATAGCATCTTTCAAAGGTGCGTTTCTACCAAGATTAAAGCTTGCTATATTTATTCCTTCATCACCTAATATAGAACCTAGATGGCCTATCAAACCTGGAAGGTCTTTATTAGTTACATAAAGCATATTTCTATTCAATTCGGCCTCTAAATTTATTCCATTTATTTGTACAATTCGCGGATGACCATCAGAGAAAACAGTCCCTCCAATAGAAAAACTATCTTTTTTGGTGTGCAGAGTCACTTTAATATAGCTTTCATATGCACTACTTTCATCTTTTTTAACTTCACTTATTGTAATGCCTTTCTCGCGTGCAATTGAAGGTGCGCTAACCATATTAATATCTGATAAAGACGGTTTTAGTATTCCAGATACTGCTGCAGATGTTATTGGTGCGCAATTAAAATCGGAAATTGTTCCAACATATTCAATTTCAATCTTGTTAAAATTAGACAACATAAGTTGTCCTGCAAATAACCCAAGTTGTTCAGAAAGTTTGACGAACGGCCCTAAAATTGGCGCTTCATCAGCGCTGATAGATGGCATGTTTAAAGCATTTGTTACAGCTCCTTCAATTAGATAATCGGACATTTGTTCGGCTATTTGAATAGCAACATTTTCTTGAGCCTCTAGTGTAGAAGCACCTAAGTGTGGTGTGCATATTATTTTATCATTACCAAACAAAATACTTTCTTTAGCTGGCTCAACCTCATAAACATCAATTGCCGCACCATCAACTATACCGTCTTCTATAGCATCAATTAATGCTTTCTCATCAATTAAGCCCCCTCTTGCACAATTAATAATTCTGACGCCTTTTTTACATTTACTTAAAGTTTTTTTATTCAAGATATTTTTTGTTTGTTCGGTCATTGGAACATGGAGACTAATAATATCAGCCTGTTGTAAAAGCTCATCTAGCTCAACCTTTTTAACGCCAAGAATATTTGCTCTTTCAGGAGTCAAAAAAGGATCATAAGATATTACTCGCATTCGTAAGCCTTTAGCTCTATCAGCTACTATTGAACCAATATTTCCACATCCAATAATTCCAAGGACTTTACCTGTAACTTCTTGACCCATATATTTTGATTTCTCCCACTTTCCATCATGAGTGGATGTATTTGCCTGAGGAAGATTTCTCATAAGACCCAACATTAGAGTAATAGCATGCTCCGCAGTTGTTATAGCGTTTCCAAAGGGTGTATTCATAACTACAACACCATTAGCGGTAGCAGAATCGACATCAATATTATCAACTCCAATTCCTGCTCTACCAACAATTTTTAAATTTTCAGCTTGTTTTAAAACTTTTTCAGTAATTTTAGTAGATGACCTTACAACAACACCGTCATATTTTCCTACAATTGAAAGTAATTCATCCTTCTCTAAACCAGTTTTGACATCTACATCTAAACCTTTTTCAAAAAAAATTTTCTCAGCTTTTTTACTCATTTTATCTGCAATTAAAACTTTAGGCATTTTTATCTCCAGTTTTATTTACTAATTTTTGATGCGCCCAATCGATCCAAGGCAATAATCTTAGAATATCCTCAGACTCAACTGTTGCTCCTGCCCATATTCTTAAACCAGGTGGAGCACTCCTATGATTAACAATATCAAATGCAACTTCCTCATCAACTAATGTTTTACCAATAGATTTAGCAAAACTTCTTTGATCATCTTCGCTAAGCTCAGATAACTCATTAGAAAATTTTAAACATACAGATGTATTAGATAAATTTGCATCTTCATCACATAAAAAAGTTAACCAATTGCTTTGGTTTACCCAGTCCTTAATAATTGAAAAATTATTATTGGCTCTTTCAATAGTTCCTTTGTACCCGCCTATGCTATCAACCCATTTAAGTACATCTAAATAATCTTCAACACATAGCATTGATGGTGTATTTAATGTTTCACCTCTAAAAACACCTTCAATTAATTTCTGATTTTTTGTTAGCCTAAATATTTTCGGAATTGGCCACTCAGGAGTATAACTTTCAAGAAGGTTTACAGCTTTTGGGCTTAGAACTAGCATACCATGCGCAGCTTCACCTCCTAAAACTTTTTGCCAACTGAATGTTGTTGCATCCAGTTTAGACCAATCCAAGTCTTGAGCAAAAACAGCAGATGTTGCATCACATAAAGTTACACCATGTCTATTATCAGGAATCCAATTAGCATTCGGTACTCTTGCTCCAGATGTAGTTCCGTTCCAAGTAAAAATGACATCATTATCAAAATTAATATTTTCTAAATCAGGCAATAAACCAAATTCAACATCATGATAAATAGATCCTGGAATTTTTAGTTGCTCTTCAACATCTTTTTTCCAGTCTTTTCCAAAAACTTCCCAAGACAAAACTTCAACAGGCCTTGAACCAAGAAGATTCCACATAGCCATTTCAATTGCTCCAGTATCAGAAGCAGGAACAATACCTACCCTATAACTCTCAGGAATGGATAATAATCTTTTAGTTTCATCAATCGCAGAACTAAGCTTTAACTTCCCTTCCGGGGATCGATGGCTTCTTCCTAATAATGCATTTTTTAAGACTTCTACTGACCATCCAGGTCTCTTTGTACATGGTCCAGAAGAAAAATTTAAGCACACAGGCTTATTTTTCGGTTTTTCTATCATTTATCTACCCTTACAGATAGTTGCTCCTCGTTGGGGAGGAGTGTCCCAAGAGTGAGATATAACTAATAATAAGATTAGTCAATGATATTTTAAAAACAAAAGAATAATTTATGATAAAAGAGTTAAAGATGTTTTGATTTCCTCTAATATTTCTTTTCTTAGATTTTGATTATCAGTTTCAATCATTACCCTAATTAATGGCTCTGTTCCGCTCTTTCTAATAATAACCCTTCCTTCATTTCCAATTTTTTCTTTCATTTCTTTTGAAAGTTTTTCTAGAATGGAGTTTGAGATATCTTTTTTATCATCACATATATGCTCATAATGTTTTTGAGATATAAGAGGAAAAAGATTTGTAAGATTCGAAATAGATTTATTCTCTTCAATCATTAAAGATAGAACCTGCAATGAGGAAATAATAGCATCTCCAGTGGTTGAAAAATCATTAATTATTAAGTGGCCTGAAGGTTCACCCCCAAAATTTGAACCACTTTTTAACATTTCCTCAATTACATATCTATCTCCAACATTAGCTCTGATTAATTTAAGGTCGATTGAATCAAGGTAGTTTTCAAGTGATAGATTAGACATTACTGTTGAAACAACTTTATTACTTTTCAGCAAATTTTTTTTCTTAAGTGATAAAGCTATCATAGCAAGTAAATGGTCTCCATTAACTTGATCTCCATTTTCATCAATTATTACTAATCTGTCGGCATCTCCATCAAATGCAATTCCTAAATCAGCATTTTCATCTTTTACTTTTTTTTTCAAAGCTTTTGTTTTAGTGGATCCACAATCTTGATTTATATTTCTTCCATTAGGTTTGTCTCCTATAACAATGATATCAGCACCTAGTTCCCAAAATATCATTGGTGCAACCTTATAAGCAGCGCCATTTGCACAGTCTAAAACTATTTTAAGATGATCTAACCGCATAGAATTTGGGAAAGATGCTTTTGCAAATTCAATATAACGTGACAATGCATCATCAACTCTTCTTGCAGCGCCTATTTGATTTTTATCCTGCAAACTCATTATATCTGATCTATTCATTAGATCATTTATTTCTATTTGCTTTTCATCGGTAAGTTTATAGCCATCTGGACCAAAAAGTTTAAAACCATTATCCTCATAAGTATTGTGAGAGGCTGTTATCATTACACCTAAATCTGCTCTTAATGCTTGGGTTAAATGTGCAACGGCCGGTGTTGGTATTGGGCCAGTAAGAAACACATCCATTCCAGATGATGTGAATCCAGACTCTAATGCTGATTCTAGCATATAGCCTGATATTCTAGTATCTTTGCCAATTAAGACTCTATGTTTATGATTTCCACGAGTAAAAACTTTCCCAGCTGCAAGCCCAAGCTTAAGTGCAATTTCTGAATTTAGACTCTCAGTGTTTACTGTTCCCCTTATACCATCTGTGCCAAAAAAACTTTTAGCCATCAGAAAGCCTATTTACTATGCGCCTTGAAGACCAGGTTTAGAATTACTATCAGTTTTCTTACCTGTTTTTGGAACAGATCCAGAGAGGTTCTCAGAATCATTTTTACCTGAGTCATCGTTACGTGATGGCTTTACACCACCTAATAAAGCATTTATTTCATCGCCAGTTAGTGTTTCGTATTCAAGTAGGCCTTGAGCAATTGTATGAAGATCTTTTTCCTTATCTTTAAGTATTTTTTCGGCTTTTGCATAAGATTCATCAACAATAGTTCTTACTTCTGAATCAACTAACTTATGAATATCTTCTGACATATTTTGTTGTCGAGCAACTGATCTACCTAAAAAGACCTCTTCCTCGTTATCGCCATATGTTAAGAAACCTAATTTATCAGACATCCCATATTGCATAACCATTGCTCTAGCTAATTGAGTAGCCTGTTGAATATCTGAAGATGCGCCAGATGTAACTTTATCGTGACCAAATATTATTTCTTCGGCAATTCTTCCACCCATAGCTACAGCAAGGTTTGCATACATTTTCTCACGGGTAATTGAAATTTGATCTCTTTCTGGTAATCGCATAACCATACCTAATGCTCTGCCCCTTGGAATTATAGTAGCCTTATGAATAGGATCAGAAGATTCTAAATTTATAGATACTAGCGCATGCCCAGCTTCATGATAGGCTGTTAACTTTTTATCATCATCAGTCATGACCATCGATCTTCTTTCAGGGCCCATCATTACTTTATCTTTTGCGTCTTCAAATTCAGTATTTGTTACCATTCTCTTTCCTCTTCTTGCAGCGAGAAGAGCAGCCTCATTAACAATATTTGCTAAATCAGCTCCTGAGAAACCTGGTGTACCACGAGCAACAGTTCTAATATCAACATCAGAAGACATTGGTACTTTTCTAGTGTGAACTTTTAAAATCTTTTCTCTGCCAATTATATCTGGATTTGGAACAACAACTTGTCTATCAAACCTACCAGGTCTTAATAGAGCTGGATCTAAAACATCAGGTCTATTAGTTGCCGCTATTAAGATAATGCCTTCATTTGTCTCGAAGCCATCCATTTCAACAAGAAGCTGGTTAAGAGTTTGCTCTCTTTCATCATTACCACCGCCTAAACCAGCGCCTCTATGACGACCAACAGCATCAATTTCATCGATAAAAATTATACATGGAGCATTTTTTTTAGCCTGTTCAAACATATCTCTAACACGACTAGCTCCAACACCAACAAACATTTCAACAAAATCAGAACCTGATATTGTAAAAAAAGGAACATTTGCTTCACCTGCAATTGCTCTAGCTAAAAGAGTTTTTCCAGTCCCTGGAGGTCCAACTAATAATGCCCCCTTAGGAATCTTTCCACCTAGTCTTTGAAATTTAGATGGATCTTTTAAAAACTCAACAATTTCTTGTAAATCATCCTTTGCTTCCTCAACGCCTGCAACATCATCAAAAGTTACAACACCATTTTTCTCATTAAGTAATTTTGCCTTCGATTTTCCAAAGCCCATCGCTTTTCCGCCACCGCCTTGCATTTGTCTCATAAAGAATATCCATACCGCAATTAAAAGAAGCATAGGGAACCATGAAATAAGCACCCCTAATAAAGTTGGGCCACCCTCTTTACTTGGTTTTGCATTTATTACAACGCCTTTATCATATAATCTTTGTATTAAAGTTGGATCAGAAGGTGCAAAAGTAGAAAAGCCTCTGCCATCAGAAAAATGACCTGATATCGAGTCGCCAGATATCTCAACATCTGTAACATTGCCATTATCAACTTCTGCAAGTAACTGGGAAAAACTTATTTCTGATTGTATTGGTCCTGTAATTGGCCCTTGAACCAAATTATATAACCCCATTAGTGAAAAAGCTAAAATTGCCCAAACTAAAAAGTTTTTTAAGTTACCATTATTCAATTTACACCTATCTAAATTTTTTTACTTATATATGCTAGTATAAATAAGTATTTTTTTCTGAATTACTAGAGCATATATCCAATTTTTTTAATTTCAATATTTACCTTATTATTAATACAATAATCAAAAATAGGGGCGGAAATAAGGCGTTTTTTGTCCCAAATAGCTGGAGAACTGTAAACTGCAGCAATTGGAGCATTCTTTTTTGCTTTACTTATATCTATATTCTTAGACTTTAAAACTTTTACCCCTTCAGGACCCAAATAAGAAACTTTTCCATTAAAATTTCTATTTGCTTTAATTAAAAATCTGTTATCCCAACATTTAAATTCTGATTTTGAAATATCAATCGGTTTAATGTTATTTAAATTTTTAACTTCTTTGTATAATAAAATTTCATTATTTTTTTTTCTAAATAAAGTTCCGCCAAGTGTTTTTGCTTTAATGTTTGAATTTTTTTTCATCCATTTCAGTAAATTAATTATCTTCATATCCTTAGGAGAATATAAATTGTTAGGAGCAAATAATCTAATGCAGTTTTTGACAATTCTCATTTGAATTTCATTTGGCGTTTTAATAAAAAATTCTTTCCCAATACTTACAAAAATATTCTCATGAACTTCTATATATTTTGATACATAACTCTCAGCAACAAAATCTATATCATCATTTATGGATTTTAATTTATTAATTGATTTTAAAAATAATTTTTTATCAAAACCACTGTCATAAAAATTTTGAAGCGTATTCCTAATCTTAATTCTATCAAAATTAAGGTTTAAATTTGATGGGTCTTCAACCCATTTAATTTTTTGTTTTTTTGCAAATACCAATAAATCAGATTTAGGTATCTCTATCAAAGGTCTAATCAAATTAATATTGTCTCTCTTAGAAAAGTTTGAAAAGGATGTTAATCCAACAATTCCTGAACCTCTAAACATCCTAAAAATAAAATTCTCAATTTGATCATCAAGATGGTGGCCAATAAATAAATCTGAAATATAATTTTCTTTACAATAATCAAAAAGAAGACTGTATCTCTCTTTTCTGGCAGTTTCTTGAATTTTTGAAGTTGGTTTTTTCCCTTGCCAAGTTAAAATGACTGACTTAAGCCCTAATTTATTAGCTTCTTCTTTTACAAATAACGCTTCTTCTTTTGAACCTTTTCTAAGATTATGATCAATTACAATAATATGAATATTCTTGGAGTTAATTTTTTTTGAAGCATTAGCCAAATTCATTAAAACCATTGAGTCAAGACCTCCGGATACAGCAATAGCTATTTTTGGTGACATAACATATAAATCAAAAGCTTTTATTAACTTAGCAGACATTATTAACTCAATTATTATTTTTCACTGAGATATTTTTCAATTTTTGATTTTATATCGTCAGGAAATCTCTTTGGTTTTGCGCTCTTATCCAAAAGCGCAAATTCTATACTAGCAGAAAAAACTTTTTTCTCATCCTTAAATATATCTTGATCAATTATAAGTCTTGGACCATTGATACCTTTAAAGGAAGATCTAACCTCTAAGAGATCATCAATTTTTGCTGTGCCTATAAATTTTGAATCCATTTTGTAAACAACAAAATATGAAGGGTCCTCTGACTCAATAAGCATGGAGTGATTTATATCAAGTAATCTTAAAAAATTTGTTCTACCTCTTTCAGCAAATTTTAAATAATTTGCGTGGTAAACTATTCCTGTAAAATCTGTATCTTCATAATATACTCTAACTTTAAAATAATGAGTTTGTTTAATAATTGAACCAGATAAATCACAAGACATTTTTGTTTCTTTTTAATTTCATAATATTGTAACCCCGGTACATCTACTTCTAATTTTCTCTATGTTATATTCATTCCAAAATTGCTCATGTGAGGTGAAACACCAATTACGGTAATAATTAAGAAATTGTTTTACTCTAAATTTCTCTTTTTTTTCATAACAAACATATTCACCAATATTATTAAATTTCATAAAAATTAGATTCATGTCGTCTTGATTTGATGTATCGATTGTCTCATTAATCCAAGAATCTAAAACTTTTGACTCATTAAATAATTGATGAAATTTAAAATCTTTATAAAACTTACATTCACAATTAAATAATTTCCAATCGTCAGGAGGAATTATATCGCCTTTAAAAGCCATTACTTGACCATCAGACATATCTAGTCTTCTGTCATAGTTTTTACCACCTAAAAAGGCTCCTGATGTTGGAACTCTTATAAATGTTTGCCCAAATATGTCAGTTAGAAATTTAGCTTTAGCATTTTCATAAGATTTGCCTTTAACTTTCTGAGGTGAAGCCATATTTCTCTTCTATTTTTATAATTTATCTAACAATTCCTCAGATATATCAAAATTTGAAAAAACTTCCTGCACATCATCGTGATCATCTAAAGAATTAACCATATCAATAATCTTATGAGCTGATTCTTCATCAACATTAACAACATTTACTGGCTTCCAACTTAAT